>JAEEGL010769756.1_pt1 | contig 11049 bp, 6 predicted proteins | sample 9134231 | NCBI WGS metagenome assembly JAEEGL01 (sample SAMN16246548, study PRJNA631951) | gut metagenome | biome: gut microbiome; feature: rumen; material: fiber-attached | host: Bos | place: Iran: Karaj | collected 2018-10
AGAAAAAGATGTGATTGAAGAAGGTCTTATCAAAAAGATGCTGATTATAAATGAAGGCTTTCCTGTTACGATTCTTACAAACGAGATAACCGAGCTTGAAGGGGAGAGCCAGGTTTCCTATCTTTTAAGCAAGGCGTTGGAAAAACAAAAACTTCTGCGCACAAAATTTTTGCAGAAGGGAGAAAACGTAAATCCGCTTATCTTGGTGCAGATGCCAAATTCATCTGATGCGCTTTTGGACGAAGTTCAGACCTGGTTTGAATGCCACGACATTTCTTACGAGAACAAGAAGCTTGCAATCTGGCTTTCTGAAAACGGAAAGAGCAAGTTTAGCCGGCACGAAAATCTTGAAGGAATAGAAGCGAATGATGCAGAACAGGAAGCCCTTATTTTTAAGATGGCGGTTGCAACAGGCTGGGACTGTCCCCGCGCACACATCCTTGTAAAACTGCGTGACCACGAAGGAGAAAAATTTGAAATCCAGACATTCGGAAGAATACGCCGTATGCCAAATGCCCACCACTACGAGGACGGTGCTTTGGACAGCTGCTATCTTTACACCTGGGACAACAAGTTTACGGAAGGTGCAAAAGCCTTTCTTGAACATGGCGCCTGGGATGCCACCTACATTCATCTAAAAGATGAGTTCAAAAAAGTGACTCTAAAAAGCCAGCAACGACCAGACCTTGTGGACGAGAACGATGCGTCTGCAACGATGGAAAGCCTTGTGCGGCATTACGAAAAAAAATATTCATTAACACACGGAAAGAATTTTGCGGCTAACAAAAGTCTGCTCGAAAAGGCTGGATATATTTTTAACGACAAGATTGTTGTTAGCACAAAAATGGGGCGGACGGAATTTCTTGATGCGTATAAGATGAATAAAATGTATGATTCTGATTTTTCAATTCCGCTTAACACGCATACCCACGGACGGCAGTTCCATCACGAGGTGGGAATCCTTGGCACGGAAGTAAGCTTGAAGTACGAAAAGATGATTACGGTTATCCGCCGCGTTTTTTATAAGAATACGAAGATCCCGAATCAAGTTCGGGATGACAGGTCAAGCCGGGGTGACAGGTCAAGCAGGGATGACAGGTATGCAAAATATTCGCTGCTTAGTCTTGGAACCCGGGACTTGTATTCATTCGTCATAAACAATGCGGATATTCTAAAGAAAGATTTTCATGAGGCCGTTACGGAAATGGAAAGCAGTGCTCAAAGGTTGCTTACTTTTGCCCCGACAGAAATTGTGGAGAATGATTTCCATATTCCGCAGACCTGCCTTTTTACTTACGACGGTTCAGACAAGGCGCAGAAAATTTACAGTAAGAATGTATATGACCAATACCGGGAGTCGGCAGAGGTTAGGTCAATGCCTGAGCGTAAGTTTGAGGAGTTCTGCGAGAACTGTGGCTATGTAAGTTGGTTTTACAAGAACGGCGACAAGGGCAATGATTTTTATTCTGTGGTATACAAGGACGGTACTGGAAAGATGCGCCTCTTTTATCCTGATTATGTTGTGGGAACAAAGGATGGCATCTGGATTATAGAAACAAAGGGAGGCTTTTCTGCAAGCGGTCAGAGCCAGAATATTGACGACTTTGCTCCAAGAAAATTTGATGTGCTAAAAAACTATCTTGTCCAGAAGAAAATGAAGGGAGGCTTTGTGCGTACCAACAGGAAGGGTAAGCTATGCATCTGCACCGAGCATTTTAGCGACGACATGGACGGTGACGACTGGCGGCTTTTGGAAGAGGTTATGAAATAGGCAGATGGTGTAAGGCCTAGGCTTCTGCCGGTATTTTGGAGGCGAGCTTCTTTACTTCTCTTACGGAGATTTTAAGGAGGCTTGCTATCTGCTGCGGGGTTGCAAAATTTTCATCGAGCATTCTTCTGATGAGTTGGGCTTTTTCTTCTGCCTTTCCTTGAGCAATGCCTTGAGCCTTGCCTTGTTCGATTCCTTCGTCTATGAAGCTCTGGACTATCTCGCACATGGTAATACCTCCTTTTTCGTATTTGTAGTTACCTTCATTATACAACTTTTCAAATTTATTGTCACCTGTTAATGCGGAGAACATCTTAAGCAGGGAGTCAACGTGTTTTATTTCTTCTTTTGTTGGCTTGTATTTTTGGTTTTTCCGCTTTGTCTGAAAGTATTTTGCCACAAACTTAAAGTCGCTTTTGAACATGCTGATTGTTTTGTCGCTAAGCCAAGCTATGTTAAAGACGTTGATTTTGTAGTCGCTAACAAAGGGCTTTAGCTTGTCTGGAATCTTAAAGCAGTCATGCAGCTTTTTGGGAGCAGTCCATTTTGTTTCTGTTCCAAAGTAAAGCACAAGTGTTGCAACAGGATATTTTTGTTTTAGCTTTTTGTCCAAAAGCTCCTGCTTGTAGCTTGCCCCGTCGTAGCTGATTATTCTAAGAGGCATGTTGTAGTCTTGTGCCGTCTGGTTTTCAAAGCCTAGTATGGAGATTCTTATTTCTCCGTTTTTCCAGAATTTTGAGACGTCGCGCTCCTGTTCATGAATTTTGCCGTCGGCTTTTAGCATGCTTGCTTTTGTGTCCGCTTCCAGGTCTGTTTCTTTTACAAGTTTTTCCCCTTTGAACAGCAGGACGTTTACTATGTCGGCAAATACGTCATTCCATGCCTCAAGATTTTTTTCTGTTATGTCTTTTTTGCACATGGTTTAAATATAGTAAAAATTTTGCGGAACGTGTAGAAAAAATAATTTATTTGCTGCGTGACAGGGGAGCCCAGAGGCCTACGCCGCCATGGAGCCCCGGCAGTACCGCACGGAGGGCGGTATGAGCGGTAGCGAAGGGCGGAACGGCGGTGGCGCATGGGCATGTCTGTCGAGTTAGAGGGAAAATGAATGGTAGAGCGTTTAAAGGTTCGTCCATAAAATGAAGAAGAATACAGGCCTTTTTCCGTGGCTTGATAAACTTAGGGTAATTCGCTATAATGAATTATCAATTTTTAAGGGGATTGAATAATGCCGTATTCTGAACCTACCAATCTTGCAGTGGTTGCGTGTCCCGGAGGGGAATCTTTCGCGAACGAAGTGATTACTCACTTGCGTCACATGTACAAGCACCGTTTTTCTTTGAAGAACGATGTTATTTCCAAGCGTTACAGCATGGACAAGGGCGAACTTGTTCAGCAGATTAATCTTGACAACGACTTGCACACAAGCGATTTGTGCATCCGCGGTCAGATAGATAAGTACCGTCCGCCGGTTTTTAAGGTGAACACGCGCTTTACCTATTTTGCAAACGGTGAGTTCAAGTGCGAGCTTAACGAGTGTGTCCGTGGTAAGGATGTTTTTATTTTCCAGGATGTGGAGAACCATGAGGCAATTCCCCTTAACGACGGAAAGAACCTTCAGAAGCTTAGCGTTAACGACCATGTTATGAGTCTTCTGGTTGCTATTGATGCAGTGCGTCAGGCTGGGGCAAGGCAGATTACTCTTGTTGTTCCAGTTTATCCTTACAGCCGCCAGCACAAGAAGAAGGGGCGCGAGGGTCTTACTGCCGCTCTTCTGGGCCATATCTACGAGAGTATGGAAGTGCGCCGCATTATTACTCTTGACCTTCATTCACGCGAAATTGTAAACGCTTTTAGCCATACCCACCTTGAAAACCTTCATGCTTCTTACCAGATTATCCGCGAGCTTGCCAAGGTTGTTGACCTTACAAAGGAAGACCTTGTTGTTGTAAGCCCGGACACTGGTGCTATTGACCGCAATAAGTTCTATGCAACAGGTCTTAAGAAGCCGCTTGCAATGATTTACAAGGAAAGGGACTATTCAATCGTAACGCAGGATGCAAAGAACACCAACATCAAGAGCATAAAGCTTTTGGGAGACGTAAAGGGTAAGGTTGCATTCCTTGCAGACGACATGCTTGGTACGGGCGGAACTTTGCTTAAGGCAATGGGATTCCTTCACGAGCAGGGAGCTACAAAGGTTATTGCGGCCATAAGCCTTCCTTTCTTTACCGGCAATGCAATTCAGCTTTTTGATGAGGCTTACCAGAAGGGGCTTTTCTACCGCATAATCGGAACGAATGCCGTTTACCACGAAGACCTCTTGAACAGGGAATGGTACATCAGCACCAACGTAAGCGGTTTGTTTGCAAACGTAATCACAAGGCTGCACCACGAGCAGTCGCTGGGTGACTTGCTGGACAACCGTTCCATTATTGATAAGCTTATAAAAGCCAGCCGTCCTGCTGAAACAAAGGATGCACAGGTTCAGGATCCTCCTGCAAAGAATAAGGTTCAGAACAACTGTGATCCGATAGCCTAAGTTGAATTCCGTTTTTTGTGCGGACATTGGAACTTCCTCGCTTAAGGCGGCGCTCGTTGATTTTAGCGGGCGCGTGCTTGCTTTTAGCCGGGTGCAGTTTGGGCTTTTTTATACAGACCATGCGGCGGGGGAGTGGCTTGGGGCTTTGCGGAAGGCTTTGGCTGGCTGCATTTCTTGTGTCGGCACTGGTGGCGCTGACATTTGTGCCACCGCTAACATTCGTGCCTCGGCTGGCGTTTCTGCTAACACGGCTGGCACTGGTGGCGCTGACATTCGTGCCACCGCTGGCACTGGTGTTTCTTTTGCTAACACGGGCGCTTCTGGGCAGGGCACACAAATTTCCATCGATGCAATTTGCATAAGCGGAAACGGGCCCACTCTTTGCGGGGTGGACGGAAAGACTCTTCTTTGGAACGCAGACCTTGGACTTGGGGCAGGGGCTGGAGTTGCTGGCACTGGTTGCAGCTCTGGCACTTCTGGCGCTAACACCGCTGACATTTGTGCCACCTCTGGTACTGGTGTTTCTTTTGCTAACACGGGCGCTTCTGACACAGCTGGCACTTTTGGCACCGCAGCGTCCTCTGCAAACACAGGCACTTCTGGCAACACCGCTAACATCTGTGCCGCCGCTGGCACCGCAGCGTCTTCTGCAAACACAGGCATTTCTGGCAACACCGCTGACATTTGTGCCCCCGCTAACACCGATGTTTCTTTTGCTAACACGGGCGCTTCTGCCACCGCTGGCACCGCAGCGTCCTCTGCAAACACTGGCATTTCTGGCAACACCGCTGACATTTGTGCCACCGCTGGCACTGGTAGCGCTAACATTTGTGTCACCGCTAACACCGCAGTTCCTTCTGCAAATACAAAATCACTTTACATTCCCCGCATTCTGGGCTTTGCAAAAAAATTCCCAAGCTACTGGCAGCAAAAAGACTGCACGGTTTTTTCCGGCCCGGAATATTTGATTTATCTTCTTACAGGAGCTTCTGTTTCCATACTGCCTGAAAAAAGATTTTTGGAAGCATACTGGAGCAGGGAAGCCTTTAAAGAAGCAGGCCTTTCTGCAGAAGATGCGGAAGATGCCATGCAAAAACTGCCATCATTTGTGCCACCCGCAAGCATAGCAGGTAGCCTTACAAAGACAGCGGCAGAATTCCTTTGCGGCGGGGAAGGTGAGTGTGCGGTCGGCCTTGTAAAAGATGGCATTCCCGTGGTTTGCGGAGCGCCGGATTTTATTAGCGCACTTGTTGGAACAAACACGCTAAGGGCAGGACTTTTCTGCGACCGTGCCGGTTCAAGCGAGGGAATAAACCTTTGCACATCAAAGCCGGTGGCGGGGCAGGGGATAAGAACCCTTCCTTCCATAATCCCCGGGCTTTGGAATGCCAGCGTCCTTTTGCCAGAAAGCGGAGAAAGGTTTTGCGCATACAAAGAAAAGATTAGCCGCCTTTACGCAAGACCAATTTCCCTGGACGAGATGGTTCAGATTCTTTTGGAAAGCGACGGTTCTCTTGCGGAACTTGACCAGGGCAAGTACCTTATGCTGCAGACTGCCATGATGGTGCGCGATGGCCTTAACGCTTTGCGGAGGGCGGCGGAAGAAAGCGGTGCCGTTCCTGCGCTAAAGACAGAAATGACCGTAACTGGCGGTCAGGCGGAAAATGCCCTGTGGAACCAGATGAAGGCCAATGTTACGGGCTATACGCTCTACACCCAGAGCCTTGTTCACGCGGAGCTTACCGGGGATGCAGTCTTTGCCCTTCTTGCACTTGGGCTTTACAAAGACATACATTCTGCGGCGGCTGCGGTTTGCAAAAGGGAAGTCTGCTACGAGCCACAGGAAGCCATAAGATGAAACTTTACAAGATACCCAAAAACTTAAAGACTATAATCTTTGACATAGACGGAACCCTCTACACAAACCAGGCCTTTGTGCTTGAGCAGGTGGACGTACAAATCCGCCACTTTGCAGACCTTAACGGAATGAGCCACCAGGAAGCCAGGGAAAAAATAGCCGCCTACCGAAAGCAGTGGGGCCACGAGCACGGAGGAAAAAAGATAAGCCTTGGCAACACCTTCACAGCCTTTGGGGTGGACATAGAAACAAGCATAAACTGGCGCAATTCACTTCTGCACCCGGAAGAATATCTTGGCCAGGATGCGGAACTTAGGACGGTTCTTGAAAGTCTGGGAAAAAAATACGAGCTTATCTGCGTAACAAACAATCCTGTGGATGCTGCCCGGCGTACCCTCTGCGCAATAGGCATAGACAAAATGCTTCCTCGGATTATTGGCCTTGACACCTGCAAAAAATCAAAGCCTGCCCGTGAAGTGCTGGAACTTGCCGCCTCGCAGACCGGTGCCAGCTTTGAAGAATGCCTTAGCGTGGGCGACCGGTACGACATAGACCTTGCCCTTCCGCTCGAACTTGGCATGGGGGCTGTGCTTGTAGACGGTGCGGAAGATGTAAAAAAACTTCCATATTTAATTGAGTATGCTAATCTTTGATTTCTGAATTTTTTGGAGCGTATTGCATTTTTTACTGCCCTTCGGGATGCCTTTTATTACGGGCTTTCCGGGGCTTACCCTCGCGGCCGGTACCCTTCGGGTACGCTTCGCCCCCTCCAATCCCGGCTAGGCTTTTCCTGCTCTAGTATAACGAATATAAAATAACTGGTCATTCCGAACTGCTACGCCACATTCGCACGCACTTGCTACGAATGTGGATTCGGAATCTATAGATGTTAGCGGTTGGTGAACACTGTCGAACCACAGATGAATGGTGGAACAGACCCTGAAACAAGTTCAGGGTGACAGTTAATTGTTATTTGCCATACTAGGATATGTCAACAAAAAAGGCAGCCCCAAGTCAAAACAACTGGAGCCGCCTTGTAGTTCTTTTTACAAAAGCCTCTTACTGCTGAACATCTGAATCGTCAAATACGTCACCACATTCTGGGCAGAATTTTGGCGGGTTGTGTGGATCCGGTGGAACCCAGCCACACTTGTCGCACTTGTAGAGAGGTGCCCCTGCCGGTTTCTTTGCACCGCAGTTCTGGCAGAATTTACCCTGGTTTACGGTTCCGCAAGAGCATGTCCATCCAGCCGTTGCCTCTGGCTTTGGTGCACCGCATTCGGGGCAGAATTTTCCGCTTGCCTGTGCGCCGCACTTTGGACACTTCCATCCGCCTGCTGCCGGGGCCTGCTGCTGTGGCTGTTGCTGCTGAGTCTGCTGAGGCTGATTCTGCTGGAACTGGTAGCCGCCTCCCATCATTCCCATCATTCCCATGCCCATAAAGCCTGTTGCAGCCCCTGCGGAATTTCCTGCCGCAGTGTTCATTGCGGTTGCCATCTGGGTTGCCATCATTGCGTCACGTCTTGAGGGGTCCATATAAGCAGCCTGTTCCTGCATCTGCTTAATCTTCTTTTCGTCTTCGTCGTTGGCCTTGAGTGATGCAATGGAAAGGGAAACAAGCTTGAATCCGTACTGCTGACCCCATTTTGAGGTGAGCTTCTGGTTAAGTACGTCTGCCATTTCATCCGTATGTCCCATCAAGGCGGAATAGCGGATACCCTTTTCCGAAAGGACTGCAAATGCCGGCTGGAGTGCATGAAGGAGGTCGTCTCTCATCTGTCCTTCTATTTCTGAACGTGGGTACTGCTCGCTTACGTTAGTTGCGACATTAGTATAGAAGAGAATCGGGTCTACAATCTTGAAGACGTATTCGCCGAAACACCTTATGCCAATGTCCATGTCTAAGGCTGCTCTCTGGTCAACAACGCGCCATGTAATTGCGTTTGGTGTGCCGAATTTGTTGCCCAAAATCTGCTTTGTGTTTACATAGTAAACCCTCTGGTCTTTTGCCGGTTCTCCGCCAAAGCCAACGCGGCGTCCAAATTCCTTGAAGGATTCCAGTATGCCTTCGCCGAGGTTGCCTGCAAAGACGGAAGGTTGTGTTGATGAGTCATATACGAATTCGCCAGGTTCTGCGCAGATTTCCGCAACTTTTCCGTTGTCTACGATAATCATGCACTGGCCGTCTGCAACCGCAATCACAGAGCCCTTGGATATTATGTTGTCCGTTCCCTTTGTGTTGGAGGAACGCTTTCCTACGCGCTTCTGGCCTTTTACCATGAGCACGTCGTTTGGCAAGGCCTCACAGTAAAAGTACTCTTTCCACTGGTCTGCAAGGACTCCGCCTGCCGCACCCAATGCTGCCGAAATCAAACCCATAGTTTGCTCCTAAAAATGAGGTTTTCTAGGCCGTCCCAAACGGTAGAACCATGAGGGCGACGCTATACCATTCATTATAATATATATTTTCTATAAAACAAGAAAAATTTAAGGAAATGCGGTGAAATCTGTTATTTGGTAAAGATAGGGAAACGCTGATTAATCCAGAACAATGTCATTATCGGGCTCGCTGGAAACTTCGTTGCGAAAGACCCGATAATCTATTTGTTTGCATTATTGATATTTATGGATTGCCGGGTCGAGCCCGGCAATGACACGATGCTATTAATCAGTGGTTTCTTAAAAACTCGTTTTGTCATGCTGATTTTATTTCAGCATACAGCTTCATAGATTCCGAAACTAGTTCGGAATGATACTTTTGGAACAGGCACTATGTGTTTTTGGAGCAATGCCAGTAACTTTGTGTTAATCTGAGCTTGATTTCAAAATCTGAATTTACGGTATTGAAGACAGATGCCGTGTCTAGTTTGGTATGACAGTTTTTTTCGCCATAATTGAATGTTTTTAGGGTGCTTGATTTAGAGCCTACGCCCGATTGGAAGGGCGGCGGAGCCGTTGCCGCAAGGCAATGGAGCGTAAGCGGAACCCTGGAAAGCGGGTAGAAATTGCATCCATGCAATTTCTACCCATCAGTTTTCCTGCGGAAAACTGACAGCCCCTTTTTGCAAAGAAAGGACGCGCCGTCCGTGGCGCTATCGGTTTGCGGCAGGGTAGAAATTGCATGGGTTTGACCGGACACGGAGTGCCGGGCACAGTTTAAATATGGGGTGCCGTCCAGAGAAATAATAAAAAATTATTTTTGAATTTGCGCTTTTGGCTTAAATGCTTTTTTTATGGGCCGATATTTTATTGGAAGAGTTTTTATTTTATTATGGAGGAGTTTATGCTTGAAATTTTAGCTCAGGTTGTTATTGCCGCTTTTATGGCATTTTTTGCAGTTGGTTCTTTTTTGCTGAATTCCGGCAAGGATATGGGAGTCCGCTAGTCTTCCGGTTCTGCCGCCATCATTCCGTCTTCTTCGATATTTTCGTCCAGTTCATATTCCCCGTCTGCAGCCTGGCGTGCAAGGTCCGAGAGCATTTGTGCGTGTGCGGCCTTTTGCCAGGTGGTTCCCGCCTCTCCAAGCGAGAGTGCCTGCTTTTCCTTTCGCGCGTTCTGCTTTGAAAGCTCGTTTTTTGCGGCAAGGAGCAGGGCTGTTGCGGCATCTGCCCTAAAATGCAAGAGCTGGGCAAGTTCTGCTTCCGGGGCTTTTGCAAGTGCCTGGAGCGTTCCGTACTTTTTCATAAGGATTTTGTCCCTTTTCTTTCCGATTCCGGGCAGTTTTATGAAGGGCGAGACCGTGTTTTCCTTTGTGCGCAGGTTCTGGTTGCGGCTGGTTGCAAAGCGGTGGGTTTCGTCACGTACACGTTGAAGCAGTCTTAAAGCATCGCTTCTTTTGGGCAGGCAGACCGGCTTTGATGTGTGGGGGCGCCAGATTTCTTCGTCCCTTTTGGCAAGTCCAGCTATGGGTATGTCGGCTCCAAGTGCCTTTAGGATTCCGTCTACTGCGTTAACCTGTCCAATGCCACCGTCTATCAGGAGCAGGTCGGGCAGGGGCTGCTTTTCGTTTATGAGCCTTGTGTAGCGCCTTGATGTTGCTTCCCTCATTGACTGGAAGTCGTCTATGTAGCCGTCGGTTGTCTTTAGGCGGAAGTAGCGGTAGTTTTTTTTGTCCGGGTTGCCGTTGTAGAAGCTGATTAGCGATGCCACGGGGAATTTTCCGCCAATGTGGGCTATGTCGAAGCCTTCTATTCTTACAGGCAGGCGGGGGAGTGCCAAAACCTTCTGCAGTTCTTCCATTGCGGGGAAGTCGCCCCTTTCGCGTACCCGGCGGATTATGTCTTCGCGGGCGTTTTCCTGTGCCATCTGTATTGCGGCCAGGTGCAGCTTTGCCTGGGGAATTGTGGGCTTTGCAACTATAATCTGGCATTCTATTTTGTAGGTTTCGCTGAACCACCGCTTCATTATTTCCATTCCGTCTTCCGTTACCACGTAGATTGAAGGGGGAATGTCTTCCTTTGAGCTGTAGTAGGATGCCATGAATTCGCCAAGGATTTCGGTGTCTTCGTTTAGGGTTATCGTTCTGTAGTTGTCGCGGCCAAGGAGTTTTCCGCTTCTGATTCTTAGCACGGTAAAGCTTACCAGTTCACCTTCACGCCATGATGCTATGTAGTCGCGGTCACTTCCGTCGAAGCTTTCCACGATGTTCTGGTTTTTGAGTACGGAAAGTGCCCTTAGTCCGTCGCGGAGTCTTGCGGCCTTTTCAAAATTTAGCGACTGGGCGGCGGCCTTCATTTCGCTTTCAAGTTTTTTTGCCGTTTCTTCTCCTTTGTTCTCAAGAAGTGTACAGATTTCTTCGATAAATTCAGTATAGGTGGAGTGGTCTACCTGTTTGCAGCAGGGGGCCATGCATCTGCCGATGTGGTAATACATGCACGGCGA
>JAEEGL012693470.1_pt1 | contig 11049 bp, 11 predicted proteins | sample 9134231 | NCBI WGS metagenome assembly JAEEGL01 (sample SAMN16246548, study PRJNA631951) | gut metagenome | biome: gut microbiome; feature: rumen; material: fiber-attached | host: Bos | place: Iran: Karaj | collected 2018-10
ACTCGCTATTCACTTTTCAATGAACGACCGGGCTTGCGCCCCGCGCCGATTCATTCGGCGCGAAAGCCGTTTATGCGCCTTTTCTTTCCCCTTGTCAATCGCTTTTTGCTCGTTTCTGAAAATTTCTTTTCGCCGGACCGTGAGCGAAGCATCCGGGCCGAAACAGAGACCGCGCCTGTAGCCCCCTCCTCCTCTCTGCCGATCATTGTCTCGGAAAGATTCCGTTCCATGACCTTTTTCGGGGCGGACCGAATGCGCATCGGCCGAAAACTCTGCCATCTGTCGCCTAATCGCGGTTCACCACGAGCGTGGAGCCCGGCTTCAGGCGTTTTTCATCGACGTTGTTCCAACGCTTCAGATCCTCAACGCTGACCTGATGGCGCCGTGCTATGTTGTAGAGGCTGTCGTTCTCCCGCACCCTGTAGGTGATCCGCCTGGCAGAGTTCTTTTGGAAACGCCCAGCGTCCCTGCCGGGAGTCTGCCCCGGAATCCTCAAAACCCGCCCGCTCGCGACGCGGCGTGCGTCCCCAATGCCGTTGGCCCTTTTCAATTCCTCAAGGCTCACGTTATAGCGCGCGGCGACGGAATAGAGGGTTTCGGCCTGCCGAAGGGTATGGCTGCGCCCCCGCCCCTGCGGCAAAGCGCAGGCCCGCCCGGCTCCGCCCCCGTCCTGACCGCGTTCAAGCGCCGCAACCGCCGAAGGATTCAGACAGAAGGATCCGCCCTCAAGCAGCACGCGCGCCTTGTCATCGGAACCTTCAGGCACGTAGACGAAGGTCGTTCTGTAAAGCGAGGTGACCCGCCCCTTGTGATGGGCGTTGTACGCACTGAAATCCCCCCAGTTGAGCGAAAGCGCCTGCGAGAAGCCCTTCAGGTCGGTCGCGGGCCTGGCGTTAAGGCGGACATAACGCTTCGCGCGCTCGGGATGGATGTTGCCGAAGCCGAGTTGCGGCAGATTGCGCATGATCTTCGTCACCGCGAGGAAACGCGGCACATACTGTTTCGTCTCTTCCCGAAGGCGGGTCTTTTCGGGCAGGGTCTCGTTGCGCTCGCGCACCTCGAAGAAATTCCGGCTTCCAGAGCCCTCAAGCGCGCGCTGCATCTTGCCCTCGCCCGCATTGTAGGCGGCTATGGCCGTCGGCCAGTCCCCAAAATCGTCGTAGAGTTTTTGCAGATAGCTCGCCGCTGCCTCGGTGGCCTCGTAGGGATCGAGCCTTTCATCGGTCCATTTGTCCTGATCGAGGCCGTACTTCTTGCCGGTGGACGGCATGAACTGCCATGCCCCCGCTGCACCAGCATGAGAAAGGGCCTCCGGCTTGTAGCCGCTCTCGACTATGGCGAGATAGGCGAGATCCTCGGGCATGCCGCGCTTGCGGAAGACGCTGCGGGCATAATTGAGGTACTGTTCGGAACGTCTGACGAAGACGCACATGGAGCCCCTGCCCTTGCGCAGAAAATAGCGGTACTGCCGTATCACGTCAGCCTGCGCCGTCGGCGGCAGGTCCCTGTCAAGCTGCCCCGTCGTTTTCAGCGCGTCGATCTCCTTTGTCGTCAGGGGCGGTCCGCTCGGTTCAAGCGGCACGAGCATGCTTGTGCCCGTCGAGGACGGATTTCCTCCGACGCAGCCGCCGAACGCAAGCATCGCGCATATCAGGCACAGAACCGCCGAAAAACGCCGTGCCTTTCTTTTCCTGCTCATAGTTACCTCCTCATAAGCGGCTTGCCACGGGCCGGGAAGTTGCGTACATCACACAACGAACCTAAACCACGCGGACATACCGATGGAAAACCATGAAAACGACACCGACCTCATGCTCCCCGGGATGAAGCCGGTGCTGGAACTGCTTGCCTCTGCGCCGCAGAAGATCGAGCAGGTGCTTTGCTCGCGCGCCCTTTCCGGGCAGGATGTCCAGAGGGTGCAGCGCCTCTGTCAGGAAAACGGCCTGCGATTCACCCGCGTCGGGAACGCGGCCCTCGACCGCCTCTGCCGCAGAAAGCAGGGGCAGACGATCGCCCATCAGGGAATAGCCGCGCGCCTGTGCGCCACGACCTTCACCCGGCTCGAGGACATCCTCGCGACGATAGGGGACGCCCCGCTGCCGCTTCTCCTCGCCCTCGACCAGGTGCAGGATCCGGGCAACGCCGGCACGCTGATACGTTCTCTGTACGCCCTCGGCGGCGCGGGCCTCATTCTGCCCGAGCACAACACGGCCAGGCTCGGGCCCGCAGCGCGGCGCACCGCCGCCGGAGCTCTTGAAAGACTTCCTATCGCGCGGGTGAAAAACCTCGGCCATGCGCTCGATGCCTGCGAAGAAGCGGGCCTTGCCATTTACGGGGCTGCGGGCGATGCGAAAGACGCGGTCAACGCCTTTTCCGAGCCCATGCAGCTGCCCGCGGTGCTCGTGCTCGGCAACGAGGCCAAGGGCCTGCGGCCGGGCACGGCCAAACGCTGCTCCCGCATGCTGGCGATTCCGCTCGCAAGGGATTTCGACTCCCTCAACGTGGCGCAGGCAGGAGCCATGCTCATGGCCCTCGCCGCGGCCGCCCGTGCCAAGAGCGGCGAAGGATGATCCATTCAGCCTTTTTCTTCGCATAACCTTCCCATTCCCCGTTTTTCTTCCGGCAAAAAAGCAAGGGAACCGCCGCCATCGACAGTTCCCTTGCTTTTGTCATCCGGCAGAGTTTCCCTTGAATATCTTCAGAGAAACTCTAAATGTTCAGCCGGCTGTTTATCAGATATATGGTGTTTCGCTTTCCCTCGTATATCCTTCTAGCGCACATACGTCGGTATGTTGATGAAGAGTTCGCGGGTGAAGGTCGTCATCCGCTCCATGAGCCAGGGCAATGCCAGAAGCAGGGCTATGAACATGCTCACGACCTTCGGTATGAAGGTCAGGGTCATCTCCTGGATCTGGGTGGCCGCCTGTATGATGCTGACGCAGACGCCGACGGCAAGGCCCACGCCGAGCATGGGCAAGGCCATCATGAGGCACAATTCTATGGCCTGTCGGCCGAATCCTATGGCAAATTCCGGTGTCATCGACGCACGCCTCCTACAAAAGAAAACTGTTCACCAAGGAACCCACGAGCAGGTTCCAGCCGTCGACCATGACGAAAAGGAGCAATTTGAACGGCATGGAGACCATCATGGGCGGCAGCATCATCATGCCCATGCCCAGGAGCACGCTTGAGACGACCATGTCCATGATGAGAAACGGTATGTAGATGAGAAAGCCTATGGTGAAGGCCGTCTTGAGCTCGCTTATCACGTAGGCTGCAGCGAGCATGACGGTGGGCACCTCGTCCTTGTTCTTCGGGGCCTCCATCTGCGTTATGGCGTAGAAAACCGAGAGATCCTTCTCGCGCGTGTGCTTGAACATGAATGTGCGCAAAGGCGCCTGCGCCCTGTCCAGCGCAATCTTGTAGTCGATCTGCTCCTCCAGGTAGGGCTGCAGGGCGTTGTCGTTGATCTGCTTGCCGACGGGGAACATGATGACGACCGTCATGAAAATGGCGAGACTCGCCAAGACCTGGGTGGGCGGCAGCTGCTGCACGCCCATGGCCTGACGCAGAAAGCTGAAGACGATGATGATGCGGGTGAAGCTCGTCACCGTGAGCACTATGGACGGCGCCACGGAAAGGACGGTCAGGAGGAAAAGGATCTCAAGCAGTACGGAGACTTTCGCCGGTTCCGGCGCCCCTCCCGACAGCGTGAGCTGCATGGAGGGCATGGTCAGGTCCGGCGCGGCGAAGGCCGTTTCAGACAGCAGGAGTATCGCCGTCATGAGCAGAGCCAGTGTTCCGACGGGTCTGCTCCATGATCGTGTTGAAGGATGTCTGCTGCTGTCCATTTTCAACGGGCTCCTCTGTCAGAAGGGATATCTGCTGGTCCGTTACGCCCAGCAGCAATCGTCTATTCAAAAAACGTACCACCATGAGGCCTTTTCGGGGGCCGAGGGGCATTTGAGCTTCCATGACGAGGGCGTCCTTCGGCAGTGCCCCCGGGCGCGGCATAAAATTGAAATGGCCGTAGCGCCGCAGAAAGCGTACGCCTAGCCAGAGAAGGGCCATGAGCAGGAAAAGAATTCCCAGCGCCTGAACGTAGCCCCCCCAGCTGAACACAGGCCCCGGAGGCACGGGGACGGCGGCCTGCGAGCCCTCGGTCCCGCCCGACTCGCCAGTGAGCTTCGCCGAGGCATCCTTGACCCCCTGCGCGACTTCGGCCTTGTCGGCAGAAGGCGAAAGCGAGATCTCCGCTTCCGCAGAGGCGGTCTTTTTCGGAGCCATGGGGGCGCCGGCTGCGGTCGCGCCCCGGACGGGCGCAGACTGCGGCATGGTCTGCGGTTCAGCCAAGCTGCTTCACCCTTTCGATGGGGCTTATTATGTCGGTCAGGCGCACGCCGAACTTCTCATTGATGACGACGGCCTCGCCGCGCGCAACGAGCTTGCCGTTGACGTATATCTCAAGCGGTTCTCCGGCCAGCTTGTTGAGTTCCACGACAGAGCCCTGACCGAGCTGCAAGAGCTCGTTTATCATGAGCGAGGTGCGGCCGAGCTCGGCCGAGACATTGAGGGGGATGTCGAGGATGAAGTCCATCTCGCGCTTCATCTTGTTGTCCTTGGGCTGACGGGCAATTTCCGTCATGTCCTTGAACCTGACTTCCGACGCCTGGCTCGCGAAGCCGCCCGCACCGGGCCCTCCCAGGGTTACCGGCTCGGATTCCGCCTTGGCCTTCTCGTCGGCGGCAAGGGCCTCGGCCCACTGGGCGGCGAGAGCATCATCATCGGTGGCGCCTTCGCCACCCGCGGCAGACGCATCATCCGCTGCGCCGGCAGCGCCGTCCTCCTCCGCAAGCTGCGCCGCCCACTGTGCGGCAAGAGCTTCCTGATCTTCCTGTGACATTTTTCGACCTTCCTACTCTACAACGAAATCGGTGAAATAGACCCTGATGACGCACTGGCTGCCGATTATCTGGTTGAGACGCCCGGCAACCTCGGCCTTCAGCAGTATCTTGCCCTCGGGGCTTGAAAGCTCGCCGAAGCTCTTGCCGGCAAGAAGCATGATGACGGCATCGCGTATGCGGGCCTCGTTCCTCTTGATGTCATCTGTGATGTTCCGGTTCGCCTCGACTTCCATGCCAAGCTTGAGGTACCGCCGGCCGCCGCCGTCGGCGAGGTTGACCTTGACCGGGGGCAGCGGAAGAACGACGCCCGCGCTGCGGGGCATCGACGTCTGGCGCTCAACGCGCGCGCCGCCGTCCTTGGCCCCCGCGGGTGCATTGGCATCCGCCCCCTTTCCCCCGGCCCCCGATCCGGCCTCGGCAGAAGGCTGCCCCGGTTCGGGGGCCATGCCCTTTTCCGCATCCGGAGCCGCCGGCTGGCGCATGTAGAGCCACCAATAGGCGCCGGCGCCGGCGCCTGTCAGCGTCATCAGCAGGATGAAGAGAATGATGACGAGGCGCTTGACGCGGGATTTCTTCTTGGGAGCGCCTTCAGGCGCGCCTTCCGGCAACGCCTGCGGCGCCTTTGCGGATTCCTTGGTCTTGGCCATGTATTCCTCCTGATGCGGGGCATGGGCCCGGCATCTCTCCTGGCGTTCTCTCGGGCCGACCTGTCATCTGGCCGCCGTTTTCTGCGGACGCGGGCCGAAAATGCCCGTGCCTATGCGCACCGTCGTCGCGCCCTCGGCTATCGCCGCCGCGAAATCGCCGCTCATGCCCATGGAGAGCTCCGGAAGCGGCAGGCCCAAACGGGGGCGCAGCATCTGCGCAAGTTCGCGCAGGCGCGCGAAATGCGGGCGCGCCTTCTCCCCCGCGTCGAAGACCGGGGGCAGGCACATAAGCCCCCGCAGTTCGAGATGCGGGCAGTTTTCAACCGTATATTCGGCAAATTCCGCAAGATTTTGAGGCCTGACGCCCGATTTCTGCTCCTCCCCGCCCACGTTGACCTCGATGAGCACGGGCTGGCGCGCATCCTCCGCCGCGAGCTTTCTCTCCATGCCGTCGGCGAGCTTGCGCGAGTCAAGGGAATGGATGCACGCGAAAACGCCCGCCACGAGGGGGGCCTTGCGGCTCTGCACATGGCCTATCATGTGCCAGCGAACGGAAAGATCCCCGCACGCGCCGCCCGCGGCCCACAGGGGCGCGGCCTGCTTCGCCAGCGCCTCCTGCACGTAGTTCTCGCCGAAATCCCTTTGGCCCAGGCGCGCCACGGCGGCCACGGCCTCCACTGGATGCAGCTTCGAGACGGCGACCAGGCTCACGTCCCCGGGCTGTCTGCCGGCCGCCCGGCAGGCGTCGGCCACGGCGGATTTGACGGCGGCGTAACGCTCCTCAAGCGGCGGCAGGCTCACAGGGACTCCGCCAAAAGGCCCAGGTCGCGCAAAAAGGCCGTGTCCTCCGTCCAGTGCTCGCGCACCTTGACCCACAGCTCCAGGTGGACCTTGCGCTCCAAAAGGGTCTGTATGTCCTTGCGCGCCTCGGTGCCGATCTGCTTGATGGTCGCCCCTGCATGCCCTATGACCATGGCCTTGTGCATCTGGCGGGAGACGTAGATCACGGCGTTGATGATCGTCCTGCCGCTCTCCTCGTCCTCCTCCCAGTTCTCCACGTCCACGGCGACGCTGTAGGGAACCTCCTGACGGAGATGCAGGAAAAGCTTTTCGCGTATGATCTCGGAGACCATGAAGCGCACGGGCGCGGTGGATATCTGATCCTCGGGGAAAAGCGCCTCTCCTTCGGGCAGGACCGCGGCCAGCAGGCGGCGCAGCTCGGGCAGGCCGTCCTTCATGAGAGCCGATGCGGGGAAGATCTCTGCTCTGGGCCACATCCCGTTCAGCTTCGTCAGAAGCGGCAGCATGAGGCTCTTGTCGGCGAAGAGGTCGACCTTGTTGACGACCACGATCATGGGGCGCGTATCTGCGGCGAGGGCCTGCGCCACCGGCGCCAGATCGCGATCGAGCGCCTCGGGGTGGCGGACGTAGAGGTTGCCGTCGATGACGGGCATGATGACGTCGGCCTGACGCAGGCTTTCCCAGACGGCCTGTGTCATCGTCTTGCTCAAGCGGCCGCGCACCTGGCTCAAGCCCGGCGTATCCATGAAGACGGCCTGGACATTCTCCTCCGTCAGGATGCCGACGACCTGATTGCGCGTCGTCTGCGGCTTGGGGGTGACGATGGTCACCTTCTGCCCCAGAAGGGCGTTCAGCAATGTCGATTTGCCGGCGTTCGGCGGCCCCATGATGGCCACCCAGCCGCAACGCGCTTTTGCGGGCGCGGTTTCTGAAATCATGTGCACCTTCCCTCTTCTTCTCGGGGCGTCTTTCGCCCCGGGCAATCGCTTTCACAGCCCCCCTGAAGCGTAAGTAAAACCCGCGTCGGAGTCAATTTCTACAGCCCGGCCCGCGCGGCCTCCTCGGGATAGAGGGCCTCGACCGAAGCCGCATACGCATCGAAACGGTCCTCCATTATGGCCTCGTGAGCGCCATTCACCAGCCCGATGTAATAGGCGAGATTGTGCAGCGAATTGAGCCTGAAGGCCAGAAGCTCGCGGCTGACGAAGAGATGCCGCAAGTAGGCCCGCGAAAATGTCCGGCAGGTGTAGCAGCGGCAGGCCGGGTCGAGGGGCGAATCGTCCTCGGCGTATTCGCGGCGCTTTATGTTGACCTTGCCGAGAGACGTGTAGAGAGTGCCGTTGCGCGCGTTGCGCGTGGGCAGCACGCAGTCGAACATGTCCACGCCGTTGCGTATGCCGTTCACAATGTCGAGCGGCGTGCCCACCCCCATGAGATAGCGGGGGCGGTCCTCCGGCAGAAGGGGCGCCGTCTGCGCGAGCAGCTCGTACATGACCGCCTTGGGTTCGCCCACCGAAAGCCCGCCGATTGCGAAGCCGTCGAAATCCATGGCGCAGATCTCCTCGACGGAGCGCCTGCGCAGCCCGGGGAAAAAACCGCCCTGCGTGATGCCGAAGATGAGGTTCCGCGCCGTGCCCGCGGGGTAGGCATCTATCGACCGTTTTGCCCAGCGCGTGGTCAGGCCCACGGATCTTTCCGTATAGGCGAAGTCCGCGCCGTAGGGCACGCACTCGTCCAGCACCATCATGATGTCGCTGTTCAGGTTGCGCTCGATGGCGATAACCTTTTCCGGGGTAAAGAGATGCCTCGAGCCGTCCAGATGAGAGCGGAACTCCACGCCCTCTTCCGATATCCTGCGCAGCGAGGAGAGGCTGAAGACCTGAAAGCCCCCGCTGTCCGTCAAGACCGGATGCCGCCACGAGGCGAAACCGTGCAGGCCTCCGTGTCGCGCGACGAGTTCGTCACCCGGCCTCAAATACAGATGATAGGTGTTGCCGAGTATTATGCCCGCACCAATGTTCAGAAGGTCGTCCGGCGCCAGAGCCTTGACCGAACCGACCGTGCCGACGGGCATGAAAACGGGCGTGCGGACGGCGCCGTGGGCGGTTCGCAGCAAGCCCGCCCGGGCGAGGCCGTCCGTATGAAACACGGTGTAAGTGCTGGTTGGCATGAGCGAAATACTACACGCGCGCCCCTTTCTGCGCAAGCCATGCGCCCGGGCCAATGCCCGGCTTGTCATGCCATGGCGAAGGGCGTAGAAAGAATTTTGTCCACAAGCACTCATTTTTCAGGGAGCCCGCCATGAACGACTGCACGTTCACCCCATCGCGCTGCCACATCGACCTTTCCGCCCTCGTACGCAATTTCGCCCGCATGGGGGAGCCGGCGCGGCTCATGCCCGTCATCAAGTCGGATGCCTACGGCCACGGCCTCATGCCCGTCGCCCATGCGCTCGACAAAGCGGGCGCATGCCGTTTTGCCGTGGGCACCGTCAGCGAGGCCGCCGCCCTGCGCCGAGAGGGTTTTCCGCAGTTCATCGTTCCCCTTCTGGGGGCGCTCGGCGAGGATGAATGGCGCGCGGCCTACGCGAACCGCATCGCCGCCCCCATCCGCTGCCGTGAGGATCTCGCCATGGCGGCGGCGGCCTGCCCCGAGGGCAGGACCTTCGACGTGGTGATCAGCCTCGAGACGGGCATGGGGAGGCTCGGCTTCTCCCGAAAAGAAGTGCCGGCCCTCATCGAGGCGTTGCGCACCCGTCCCCGGCTCAAGCCAGTCCTTGCCCTCTCGCACATGGCCTGCGCCGACATACCCGATGAGACGGACTACACGACCGCCCAGCAGGAGAGTTTCGCCCGCGTGACGGAGGCCCTGCGCGAGGCCTTTCCCCAGATGTCCCGCAGCCTCAACAACTCGGCCGGAACCATGCGCCTTCCAGACACGGCCTTTGAAATCTGCCGTCCCGGCATCTCTCTCTACGGCGGCAATCCCTTCACCGGCACCGAATGGGAGGATGAGGGAGACGAACTGGAATGGGTGATGAGCGTTAGCGCCCCCGTTTTGCAGGTGCGCCGCTTGAAGCCCGGGCAGAGCATCTCCTACGGCCGCATCTTCACCGCGCCGGTTGAGATGACGATAGCCGTCGTCGCCGCGGGCTACGCAACGGGCCTCACCCGCGCCCTTTCCAACAACTGCGACATGCTCGTCAACGGACGGCGCTGCCCGCAGATAGGCCGCATCTGCATGGGCATGAGCATGGTGGACGTGAGCGCCATCGGCCACGTCGAAGCGGGCGATACGGCCTGGATCATCGGCGGCGAGCCGCAACCGGGCCAAAGGGCGGTGACCGCGCAGGAAATTGCGGAAAGCCTCGGCACCATCAGCTACGAGGTGCTGTGCCTGATGGGCAGCACAAACCCGCGCGTGTACCATTAGCCCCATTTCTGGGCAAATTTCGATTTTTTCGCTCCTGTTGACTTCTGGCTAGTGATATTGACGGCGTGAAAGGACTAAAATTTAAAATCTTATGGTTTGCAGAAATTGTACCATTATATGAAATTATTGGATTTTTCTGAAAGGGCTTTGCGGTAATTTGACAAAAATTGCGCAAGTGGTTAGCATGGTTGTTAGCACGGAAACACAGTGTGAACCAAATGACGCAATGTTTAGCCAGGAGCCGCACGATGTCCTCAAAGCGTAATAAAACCAACTACACAGGCGTTTATTCGCGAGAACATGAAAGCCGTCGATACCGCGGCAAGCCCGATATCTGTTATGACATCTGTTTCCGCCTTCCCGGCGAGCGCAAGCTCATATGGGAAAAGGTCGGCTGGCTCAGCGAGAAAGTCACCGCGTCCATGGCCTCCCATGTCCGTGCCGAACGTCTCAAGCACGCCCGCAAGGTGGACAACCTTCCCGCAGACAATGCACGCCTGACGCTGGATGAAGTCTTTGAGCGTTTCCGTACGGATTATCTCGAAGTCATGCGCAAGCGCCCCATGGACGCCGTAGGCATATACGAAAAGCGCATAAAGCCGAAGCTTGGCCATCTCCCGCTTATCGGAATCACCGCCGTGGAAGTGGACGCATTGAGAAAGGGCGAGTCTCACCTGTCTCCGCAATCCACACGGCACACCTTGAATCTCCTCGGCCAGATATTCCGGCAGGCGGCGCGGTGGGGCTTGTATGAAGGCCCCATTCCCACGGAAAACGTGAAGGTGCAACAGAGCGACGGTCGTCGTATGCGTTTCCTGACAAAGGCTGAAGCAAAGACGTTGCTGGATGCCTTGCACGACCGCAGCCCCAGCCTGTGGCAGATGGCGCTTGTTTCCCTGTATACAGGGCTTCGGGCGGGGGAAGTGTTCAATCTGCGCTGGGAGCACGTCAACTTCACGGACGGAACGATCACGGTCATGGATTCCAAGAACGCCATGAACCGAGTCGTCTACATGCCCGAACAGGTGAAGGACATGCTTGTAAAGCATCAGGCCGAAACAAAGGGGCAGCCCGGCCGTCTTGTCTTTCCAAAGGCCGGGACGCGGAACACGCCTCATCACCAGATAAGCCCCGGCTTCCGCATGATTCTCCGCGATACCAAGCTCAATGAGGGCATAACCGACCCCCGCGACAAGGTTGTGTTTCATACGCTACGGCATACGTTTGCTTCGTGGCTTGTGCAGTCGGGCGTTCCTCTCTACACG
>JAEEGL014706909.1_pt1 | contig 11049 bp, 5 predicted proteins | sample 9134231 | NCBI WGS metagenome assembly JAEEGL01 (sample SAMN16246548, study PRJNA631951) | gut metagenome | biome: gut microbiome; feature: rumen; material: fiber-attached | host: Bos | place: Iran: Karaj | collected 2018-10
CGCTGGTATCAGCATGGTGAAGATTATGAACCTCTTCGTGAAGAAGAAAATCAATCCGCTCATCGGTGCAACAGGTCTTTCTGCAGTGCCAATGGCAAGCCGTGTTTGCAACGAAATCGCTACGAAGTACGACCCTAAGAACCACGTGCTCAACTATTGCATGTCGTCTAACATCTCGGGTGTTATCGGTTCGGCAGTAGCAGCAGGTGTGCTGATTAAGTTCTTGTCGTAGGAGACGAAAAGAACATCCACACAATAATATAAAAACAGAAAAAGCATCCATTGACGTGGATGCTTTTTCATTTTATTTGGGTTCTGTTTATTCTGCATACTGATAGCAGCCGGCATCGGGCTTGCTGGTAGGACGCTGCCTGCCCAAGAGGTCCGTAGGTGCGTAGTTGACGTATTCGCCGTTGCCGATGCCTCGTGCTTGCGACAGGGTGTCGAGTTGGAAATCGTAGAAATAGATGTCGGTGTTGGCTTCCTTGAAGTTCTTCTTTCCCCACACCACATCGTCGTCCTTCGCCGTGGAGTTTTTCTCGTTGAATGGTGCCACTTCATTGACGGAAGAGGCAAACATCTGCTGGATGGCCTCGCTTTCCTCGCCTGTCATCTTGATGTTGATAAGGCTATTCAGGAATTTGGCGTTGAAGGCAGCGTCGGCATTCTCTATTTGGCTTCCGACGATTTCGTCCTTGCTGCTACCCGTGATGATGCAGTTGTAGAAGTAAGCGTGCTCGAGCGGGTAGATAATGCTGTCCTGGAAGTTGGTGAAGTTGAGCGCGGTGCCATGCTCGCCGTTCCAAGGATAGAGCTGTGCAATGGTGCAGTGGATGAAATCCAGATATCCTCCCACAAGTCGGACACAGTCCTTTCCTGCATTGGTGATTTGGCTGTTGATGACACTTCCTGCCACGTACATCTCGCGGAGTCCGTAGCCTTTCACGTTGTGAATGATGGAATTCTCGATGCTGAACTTGGTACCGATAAATTCCGACTCAGGACAGTCGATGCCCCAGTTGCCGCCATGAATATCGACGTAGTTGAAGTAGTTGTCGCCGCTGGTGCTATAGAGTGTGATACCTCCCCACTGAGCATCCATGCGGTCGTAGGGCAGATAAGGGAAAATCTTGTCAGTGCGGTCGCCACGGAAGGTGATTTGCTGCTCCAGGGAACCGTTGCAAATGATTTTTCCATGCACGCCCAAGTATGCTTTCTGATGGAAGCAGAGAGTGGTTCCCTCGGGAATCGTGAGTGTGACATCTGGTGCCACGATGAGGCTGTCGTAAATGAGGTAGGGACGTGCAGGTGAAAGTTTCGTGTCGGACGTGATGGTCTGTGCCTTCAGGATGATGACGTCCTGTCCCAAAGCCTCCAAGATGATTTGTTGCTGGATGCCGCTTTCCAAGCGGAAGATGAGAGAGTCGCGAACTAGGATGGGGGAGTCATCGTTCTTGGGTTTCCCGATGATGTCCGCAAAGATGAAAAGGCTGTCTTCCTTCAGAATCTCGATGTCGGAAAGCGTCGTACCGCTATGCCCATCGACGTTGATGCGAAAACCGCTTGCCCCACCGCTTGCAAGGCGAATGGAACTGATGCGGAGTCCGTCCTTGTTGCGGTTGAAAACCTTAAATCGCTTGGTGGAACTGCCGATGGTGGTGAAAACCGTGTCGAAACGGACAGTGTCGGCTTCGAAGCTGAGTCGTGCGTTGGTGCTGGAAGTGAACTGCTCTTCTTCGGAACAGCTGAAGAGGAGTGCCCCCAATGCCATCATGCAGACGAAGATATATGTGAGTCTTTTCATTGATTAAATAATAAGTCCCAAGGCCCCCTCGGGGGAGTAGGTGGGGGCTGGGGGAAGTTGGACGGAACTATTTTCGTTATTAGAATATAACGTAAAAATCCGCACATTATTGCATCGCGTTGTCATTGTTGCCACAAAAAGAAGCGACTACCTGACGCAGTGCCAGATAGTCGCAATGGGAGCCCCCGAAAGTAGCCAACCGGATAGGAACACTCCCCCTTGGGGAAGTTGGAGGGGGCTTTACTTTTTACTTCTGCATGTACTTCTTGCCATTGCAGATAACGATGCCCTTGTAGTTCTTGTCCACTACTTGACCTGCGAGGTTGTAGATCTTGGCATTGCTAAGAGCGTTGGTTGTGAGAGAAGTAATAGCTGCTTCATCGCCGCCTTTCTTCACGAGATAGATGGCAGTGACAACAAGTGTGGTTGGATCAGAGCACTGGAGTGCAACCTGTTCAATTGCGCTTACGTCCTTGTCGTCGAATGGCATTTCGAGGCTGGTGATGCCTGGATTGCCCCATGCGCTGTAGTCACCAATCTTAATCTGAGTGTTCACAGTGGTAGGTTCTGCATATTCGAATACAATCTTCTTGTAATTCGACCAGTCAGCCTTTACTTCATCAACAACAAGCCATGCTGCCATGCCACCCCACGCTACAGCATTGAAAGTGATGGTACCATCCTCGTTGCGTGTCAGTGTCTCATCAGGGTTCCAGCAATAAGTGAATTTTTCGATGATGCTTTCCTTTTCGCCATCAGGTTCTTCTGGTGTGAAATCCTCTTCTGTGAGAATCGTCACCTTTGTACACTTCACATTGTCGCCATTGAGGTAGAACACACCGCCCCAACCCTGTGCAGCGAATGCGCGGTCGAGGATTTCCTGAGTAAGAACAACGGTTACGTAAGGGCAAGCTGAGAGGTCAACAACCTTCACTTTCTCGTTGACAGAGCCGTCTTCGTTTGTGCCTTCTACGTCAGAGAACCATCCCATAACATCAACTCCCTGAGTCCAGTGTCCATCCACAATCTGAACCTGCCATGGAGATTCGAGTGGCTCGATGTAGAAACGGATTTCGTCGCCTGGCACTGCATTCACCTTCTTCAGTTCTGCACCACCATCGCTAAGGATTGCAGGCTGGTTGCCCCAATCATCAGCAATGTACTCGCCTTCTAAGAGAGTGACTTCCACCTTTGTGTCGCTAGGAGTATCGCCACCACCAAACTCAACAACGAGCACATAGCAAAGCTGCTCACCAGAGTTCGTGAAAGTGACAACGCTTGCAGGAGTTTCGAGCGTGTAAGAGCGTACGTCTGGGTTTGCACCATCCTTGAAGCACATTAATTCGCCACACTCTTCAACGGTGAACTCAACACCTGCTACTTCCTTCCAGAATGCAGGACGAGTGGTCTGCTCATCCTTGTTGACATAGCTGTAGAAAGTCATCTTTGATACAGTCTTGCCTTCTGGTGCCACGTATGTGTTCTGAGCACCGTTAGATACCTTCATGGAGACATATTCTTCTCCATCCACCGTGATTTTGTTTGCCTTGCTGATAGTTTTGTCTGTGTTACCAGTAATCTGGATAGTTGCACCATCTGCAAATGTAATCAGGTTTGCTGCCTCGAAGTCGTCCTGCCAAGAATAGATAGCAGTATCTTGGGCATTCATGCTTAAGGCCGTGAGAGCCAAAGCCACAAGAGTAAAAAATTTTTTCATAAAACTAATAATTTAATGAGTTAATAAAAAGGTTGGTTTATTTCTTTGCATCGAAAAGCGCAGTTACGATGGCATCTTCATACCAAGTGCTGGCAGAGCGGTTGAGGAGTCCCATCCACCAGAGGCCAGTGGTGTTGTATTCCTTGAATTTGGAACCGAGGTAAGTGGCGTACTTCACACGTTCAGCCATTTCCTTTCCTTCGTCGATAGCACCAAACTCTCCGAAGATGAACGGAATGCCGAGCTCGTAAGCACGATTCTTGACGCGTGCGAAGACAGCATCGATTTCTGTCTTGCAGTCGTCGTTGAAAACCTTGATGTTGTAGTCGTATTCCGAACCGTCTGCGTTCTTACCTGCGTTGTTGCTACAGAAGTTGTATGGGTCGTAGGAGTGGATGGACAGGTAGATGTGGTTTTCGTGAGTGTCCTGTGGCAGAGTCAATTCTTTCAGTGGTGCATCGGTGTTGCCCGTTGAAGCGTAAGTAGTGATGGCAAGGTTGCGATATTCGTTGTTGCCACCTGTGCTACGTACCACATTCACGAAGTCCTGCTGCAGTTTGTTGATGACCTTGTATGCATCGTTGCCTGCTGCTGGAGCAGTCCATGAATAGTTCTTGTCGAGAATTTCGTTGAACGATTCGAAGATGAGTTTGTCGTCGTAGTTGCGGAATCGGGTTGCAATCTGTTGCCAGAGCTTCTGATAGATTTTCGTGTTTGCCTCATACCTGTCTGGGTCGGCAGTAAGCCAGCACTGGTTGTCGATGCGTGCAGGGTCGTGCGATCCCACGTCGTGCATCACGTTGAGGATGCAGTAAGCACCAGCATCTGTCACCATCTTCACAACTTCTTCCACACGGCTCATCCATTCCTCGTTGATGCTCCAGTTGTCGTTCTCGCTCCAGTTTCCATCGATGTGTGGAAACCATGTCACAGGCACTCGGATGATGTTGAAGCCCTTGTTGACAATCGACTGTATGATTTCAGGCGTGGTAACAGGTTGTCCCCAGCAGGTTTCCCATGTTCTCCAGTCGCTAGGTCCTTTTGGATGGAACCAAGAGCTCTGTGTCACGGTGTCGTGGCTGGATTCGAGTGTGTTACCCAAGTTGTAGCCGATTCGCAGTTTCTGAACCATGCTCCAAACACTTTCGATAGGGTCATTGCCCGAGATGCCTTTCTGATTGATGGCAACGATTTGCTCCAGGCCACCTGCCTTGAAGGTGATGGATGAGGAGCGTGCTGGCGACTGGTTGAAATCTACCTTGAGCTTGACGAAAGCCATGCGGTTGGCAGAATCGCCTTTTGCCACCTCCCAGCCGTAGCCTGCATGAGGTGTGATGTGAACCCAAGTGGTGTCGGCTTCTGGCACGGAAGCAGTCCAATTGCCATCGGTATTTACTGAGAGCATCACGGTGGTTTCTCCTAATGACAGGTTCAGCGCGTTCACAACAGTGCCATTCTGACTGATGGTAAGGACAGTAGCAGGAGAACTCTTGTCGTCGTCGCTACAGGAACTTGCCAGGAAAGGAAGGACCATTAGGAGCAGGGCAAGACCCAACCCCTCCAAAGCACGGAGGGGTGAGGTGGCTCTTGCCATTGTTTTTGCTATTTGATGGATGATAGTATTCATATATAGATTCACGGATTGATGGATGGTTTATTATTCGTTTCTTCTTTGAGGTAGAAGCTGAGAGAAGATGTCTCTTCTCTCATGCCTCTTCCTCTTATTTTGTCTTTGGAATGTAGATGATTCGCACATTATCAATCATGAAATCAATAGTACCTGATGAAGTACCTTGGTTGATGCTCTGAATGCGGAACTGATTGATTCCGTTTTCATAGACGAATTGATAATCGTGTCCCTTGTACTTGAGGAATGAACTGAGCGGAACCACATGGCGATACCATACATCGGTGTATGTTTTGCCCTCGTAGTCGGCCAGTACTGGGCGGTCGAAAAGGAACGTGCCTGCATCGTAGTCATCCCATCTGAAACCGTTGTCGTACACGTTCACCTTGTCGGCTGGGTTGTCGTTGCCGCTGTCGTCCTTTGGTCCTAATGCATCTTCGTTGTCGTACTGGAGGAAATAGCGCAGGAATCCCGAGAACTTGCCGTTGTTGTAGTCACTTCCGTTGTCGAATACGTTCATTGCCAAATAGACATCGTCGGTAGAGGCATTGGCTGGAATCACATCGTAGGATGGGAGAGGGAACTTGTTGCCGTCCCAGTCCTTGCGGAAGTAAATCATCGTACCCCACCACTGCTGGTATTCCGTTTCAATGTTGAAGTAAGCATAGATTCCGTCAGAAGTCTTGCTGTCCTTGAATGTGGCATTTGGTCCCCATCCGTTGTCGATGGCATCGCCGTCGAAGGTAGTGAGAATCGTTGAACGTTCGTAGAAATTCTTGTAAGTGGCTGTACCCGATGCCGTGTTCACCTTCAGCGTTGCTTCGCTTCCAGGCGATGGCTTTCTGTCGAACACCACAAAAATCTTGTCGTGAGTCTTCGAGATGCTGAGGTCGCCATCGTCCTCTGTGACAGTCACATCACCCCAAGATACACTTTCAACGAGGTAGAATTCTGTACCCGAGATGACGATTTCCTCGTCTATCATTGGCATATCGTTCGACACGCTTGTGATGGTTGGCTTGCCAGGAAGAATCGAGAAAGGCAGATAGGAATTGCCCGAGGCACACTTCACAACGATAGAACCTGAGTCAGGCAGTTGTGCTGGCAGCACCACACGCACTCTCGAGTCCATCTTGTAGTTGTTCGTGTCCTCATCGAAATAGCGGCTCATCACCGTTGTGGTTGTGTCTGAAATTACAAGGTGGTTGCCTGGTGCCTGCTCATTCTCCCATTCCACGGTGTCAAGAGCGGCTGGCATAGCATCGGTGATATAGATTTGCTCGATGTCGAAGAGGTTGTCACCTGTCAGGTAGATGGTGTCGCCCGTTTCGCGAGGATATTCTGCGTCGATGCGCTTCAGGCTTGGACTTCCGCCTGTCACCTTGAAGCCGTAGGTTGCTTCGCCTCCGCGAGTCACAACGCGGATGATGTCCGTACCGCCATAGAGTCCTGTGAGCTTGAAGCCATTGTCCTCTGAAGGAATCGTCACGATGATGCTCGTGTTGGTGTTCATCGTAGGATTGATGTTCAGAGCCTGGTTGTTGACATACACATGGAGTGCTCCACCGAGGTTCTCACCCATGATGGCAATCATATTGCCTGCACCCGCCTTTGTGTAGGTCTTGTTGTAGTCGTAGCTCAGCGTGTCGGACGACAGCACTTTCACTCCTGTTATGACGGGAGCTCCCGTGCTGGAGTTGTCGTCGCTACAAGCGATGAAGGCAACAGAAAACAGCACTGCCATCATCATCAGCCACATGCTCTTGTTTCTATATGTGATATACTTTTTCATATTGATAGTCATTTAAAAAAGGTTGCTTATCTTTTCGTTCCAAAACCTCATTTGCTGAAAGTGTATGCCTGTGGATCTTCTTTCAGGTAGTGGTTCTGAATCACGTCGCTTTCAGGATATGGCATGAAGATGTTTTCCTCGCTCAGTGAGATAGGCTGGTAGTCCAGACCTTTCGACCTGAGGATGGAGTCTCTCAATGTCACGTAGTCGTAGCCTTGTCTTGCTGTCTTCACGATGCTGTTGTCGAATTCGCCAGTGCGGAGGCAGTCGTTCCAAAGCACGTTTCCGTTGCTGTCGAACAGATACCAGTTGTTTGTGCCAGGGAATACGGCACGGTAGCTGAGGGTTCCGTTCGAATTTTTGATGACGTCGCCTTCACGATATTCCCATGCACGGTGCTGGGAGTGGTTGAAATAGACGGTCATGGTCTGAGGTTTCCAGCGATAGTATGTCACCAAATCCCACCAGTTGAAGTACTCCATGCAGAACTCTATGCGGCGTTCGCGCAGAATGTCCTCGAAACGGATGGAGGTGTATGGTGCCACCTTTGCACGCAGACGGACTGCATTGAAGGCTGCCAATGCCTCGGCATCAGTCGTAGATTCGGCATTGCCAAGGATAGCCTCTGCCTTCATCAGATATACGTCGGCAAGACGCTGGATGTAGGTGTTCAGAGGCGATGCCATCTGAGCTAGTCCGTAAGGTGCCACGTCGGCACTTGTGCCCAGCACACCCTTCTTGCATTGCATCCAGTTGTGCTTGTAGGTGTAGCCGCCGTCGGCCCTCTTCAGGTAGCTGTAGTATTTGCGAGGCGTGAAGAAAGTGGCATCGCGACGGATGGAGTCGGCAGGGTCCTCGTTGTAGAGGTCTATCATGTCAACCGAAGCGATGAGAGAACCACCCCATACGTTCACGTCTGTCACTTCAGGGAAGGCCAAGTCTGAATACAGTGCATTCATCGCACCCCATTCGCCTGTGCCTGGGTCTGCCCAGCGCATGGCCAACAGTGTTTCCATATTGTCGTTGCTCTGAGCCTTGAACAGGTCGGCATAGTCGTTCATGAGCGCATACTGGCCACAGTTGATCACCTGGTTGCAATAGTTCACGACGGAGTCGAGTAGGGCCTCGTTGCGGTTGTGGTCGCCCTTGTTGCCTTTCTGCCATCCGCTCTGAGCCACATAGGCCTTGGCAAGTGCTGCCATGGCAGCATAGCGGCTTGGGTGATGGTCTATTCCTTCTTCAGGGAGCAGGTCCTTTGCCTTGGTAAAGTCGCGGATGATGAATTTCAGTACGTCGTCCTCAGGGTTGAGAGGCTGGATAGGATTGTCCACCATCTTCTGGTTGTCCTCGAACAGGATGTTCGCACCCCATCCACGGAGCAGATAGAAGTAAGCCCATCCACGCATGAGGTAGCATTCGCCCATGGCAGCGTTCTTCGCTTTCTCTGTCACCTCGCTGCTGCAGTAATTCTCAATGTTCTGCAGTGTGGCGTTACTCATTGTAACTACGTTATAGAGTGCCGACCATGCCAGACTCATATCCTCTGTCAGGGCTGTTACTTGGAAGCGGGCAAACTCTGCGCTTACGTATGGGTTCCATGCATCGTTGGCACGGTACGAACCCATACCCACGATGGCACGGCGGTTGAAGTCGAACCATGCACGGTTGTACAGTGGTTCTGTACCTTTCCTCACTGCTGCATCCGAACTGTAGAAGGTCTCTGCCGTATATTGTCCCTTTGGCTTTTGGTCGAGAAAATCGTCGCTACATGCAGTGAGACTGAGAATAGCAAGGAGGAACAGTCCCATCTCCTTCGTGCGGGAGAGTAGGGAGGTTGCTCTTGCCAATGATTGATTTATTTTATTGATAATTGCATTCATAAAATGATTTGACCGATTTTAATGATTGACCGATGTGTCGTTTTCTGATTCCTGAATGGCCTTGCCTGTTCGTTCCCTTTCATTATATTATATAAGGTGTGTCAGGCGAGGAATCCATCCTTAGAATTTCACTTTCAATCCCACCGTATAGATGCGCTGCGAAGGGTAGCGGTAGTTATCGATTCCTTGCAGAATCACGCTCTGTCCCTGTGCACCGATTTCGGGGTCGTAGCCGTCATATCCGCAGATGGTGAAGAGGTTCTGGATGTTTCCATACACCTGCACCCAGTCCAGTTTCGCTGCATTCAGCCAGCGCTTTGGCAGATTCCATGCCAACGACAAGGTCTTGAGTCGGAGGTAGGAACCATCCTCCACGAAGCGGTCGCTCACACGGTTGTTGTCGTTCAGGCTTGTTCCTGCGGCACTGATGCGCTGCACGCTTGCGGTCGATGCGTTGGTTACATACACGTTTGTAATGTCGGCAGCCGAAGCGTTCGGGTCGTACAATCCCAGGCGTGCGTAGTTGGCAACGTCGCTCATCTTGTTGCCGTAGCCCTGCGTGTTGGTGTGCTCCTGTCGCACCAGGTTGTAGATGTCGCCACCCACGCTTCCGTTCAGGAAGAAGCTCAGTTCGAAGTCCTTATATTTGATAACATTGTTCAAACCGAACGTGAAGTCTGGATTCGGATTGCCTATGTAGGTGCGGTCGGCTTCCGTGATTTTGCCATCGCCGTTCACATCCTGGAAGATGTAGTCACCCACCCAGATGCTGTTCTGTGCAATTGGTTGCAAGTTGCCTTCCGTATCCACAGGTCGAGCCACTGGCACGCGGTTGCCGCTGGCATCGAGCAGGAACTCGCCCTGGTCGTTCTTCTGGTAGAAGTCGCTTTCGTTCTTGAACATGCCAATCACCTTGTAGCCGTAGAAGCGTCCAACAGGACCGCCTATTTCCGACAGCGTGAAGGTGTTCGAGCCGATGGTGCCCGAGATGGTCGAACCTTCGCTGTTCAGCTTGGTCAGTTCGTTACGGTTGATGGAGAGGGTTGCTCCCGTTCTCCATTGCCAGTCCTTGTTCGAGATGTTCACGGTGTTGAGGGTGAATTCAATACCTTTGTTCTTGATGGCACCCGTATTCACCCAAGGAGCGGTCATACCCATCCAGTCGTTGTTGATGACGTAGGAAGGGAGGGAAGCCTGCATGAGCAGGTTGTCGGTTTTCTTATGGTAAGCATCCACGATGAACTCGATGCGGTTGTTCAGGGCAGCGAAGTCCAGACCGAGGTTCCACGAGTTGGTGCTTTCCCATTTCAGGTTCAGGTTGGCAAAGTTGCCTGGGTAGTAGCCCGTACCCCATGCAGTGGCAGTGTTGGCCATCACCGCACCGTAGGCATACGATGCAGAACTTTGGTTACCCACGTGTCCCCATCCCAGGCGCAGCTTCAGGTTGCTCAGCCAGTCTATGTTCTTCATGAAGCTTTCGTTGTTGATGCGCCATGCCACGGCTGCCGAAGGGAACCATCCCCAGTGGTTGTTAGGGCCGAAGCTCGACGAACCGTCGGCACGGAGTGTGGCAGTGAGGAGATAGCGGTCATACATGTTGTAGTTGAAACGTCCGAAGTACGACTCAATGCTCCACTGTGTGCCGTCGTCGCCGCTGTTGGTGGCAGTCGATGCGTCACCCACGTTGAGTGAGTGCAGCGCGTCGGAAACGTAGTTCTTTCTCGTTCCGCTCAGGCTTTCCCAGTTGCCCCACTGAGCTTCGTGACCTACCATCAGCTGGAAGTGATGACCTTCCCAGAGGTAGCGGTCGTAGGTGGCATATTGCTTGAAAGAGTTGTACTTGCTGAGCGATTTCGTGCGGGTGGATTGCGATTCCACGATGATGCTTCCGTAGCTGAAGTCTGGCACGAAGTAATACGTGTTGCCCCATCCGCGGTTGCCGCCATATTCGATGCGCACGTTGAGTCCCTTCACAGGCATGATGTTGGCGAAGGCGTTGTAGTCCAACTGGTAGTTGTTCGTCTTGTTCTCCTTCATGTTGGCCTCGAAGATAGGGTTGCTATAGTAAGTGGCAAAGTCGTTCACCTCTGGCACACCGTAAGTGCCGTCAGGGTTGCGTGGAGCCACGTCAGGGAACTGGCTCAGCGCTGTCGAGATGATGTTGCTCTCCGTGAAGGTGATTTTCTGCTTCGTGTTCGCATACGACACGTTCGTACCGCTTTGCAACCC
>JAEEGL016021796.1_pt1 | contig 11049 bp, 7 predicted proteins | sample 9134231 | NCBI WGS metagenome assembly JAEEGL01 (sample SAMN16246548, study PRJNA631951) | gut metagenome | biome: gut microbiome; feature: rumen; material: fiber-attached | host: Bos | place: Iran: Karaj | collected 2018-10
AGCGGGGTACACTACAAACTCAGTAGGGTCAAATCCTTCGAGCTCGTTCACGGGGACCATGCGGATTTCTTTCATTGTTTTGTCCTCCGTGGTTGGTGGAATGTCCCTCAAGGCGCTCTCAGCGTCGAGGATTCGCCTTGAGGGGTGGGCAATCAGCTCAGACGACGGAGCCAGGCTGGTACCGGATCCAGCGGTCAAACCAGTACCTTGTCAAGGCACCGCGTCCTGTGTTCCAGGTCACGGCTCTCATGTCGGCGTACTGCCGGGAGGTCTCTGCCGCGTTGAATAGAATGTACCGCATCGAACATCCCTTACTGCAGGATTCGGCTAGAACGTATTCTCCCAACTTGTCGGTAATGACAGCGATGCACACATGGGGGACGGACTGGGCGGCGAGCTTTGCTTTTTCCATAAGATCCTGGTCAGGGTAAACGGTTTCGAACTTCCGAGCGGGGTACACTACAAACTCAGTAGGGTCAAATCCTTCGAGCTCGTTCACGGGGACCATGCGGATTTCTTTCATTGTTTTCCTTCCTTTCTTCGGACTATGCCGGATGGATGCGCGGCTGTAATTGTGCCACACATCAGAGCTATTAGGGACAATTTTATGTTAACACAAAATCAACAATAAGTAAAATTAATAGAAATTATATTAATGATAATTAAAATTTATCTATGTTAAATTTTTATTATAAATTGTCATTATGTTTGAATTAACAGTGATTAAATGAGATAATATATTTGATAAATTTGGCGACAAATAATTGCCACTACTAATATGATTTTTATTCAGTAAATAATCAAAGGGGAGAAGAAAATGGATATTAATTACGAGCTTTATAAAATGTTCTACAAAGTTGCAAAAGCAGGATCATTTACAAGAGTTGCAGAAGAAAATTTTATTTCTCAATCTGCTGTTACTCAAGCTATGAAAAAATTGGAAAATCAACTTGGAGGAACTTTATTTATTAGAGCAAAAACTGGAGTAACTCTAACTCCGGAAGGACAAACTCTGTATGAATATTTAAATGAAAGCTTGGAAACTTTAAATAGTGCTGAGAATTTATTTTCAAAATATAAAAATTTAGAAAAGGGTGAACTTAGAATTAGTTGTGGTTCAACTTTGGTAGAAGTTGTTTTAATGAAACCGCTTTTAAGATTTATAAAAGATTACCCTAATATTAAAGTATCTGTTGTTAACGACGTTTCTGCTAATACTCTATCTAAAATTGCAAATGGTGCAATTGATATTTCACTTTTCAATCTTCCAATTAAGAATGAATACGATAACGTAAAAGTTGACGAATTAACAGATGCAGATATGTGCTTCTTCACTAATAAAAAATATTATAAAAAACTAAAATCAAAAGAAATTAGTATAAAAGATATAGATAAATATTGTTTAGCTTTTCCTGCAAAGGGAAGTAACTCAAGAAAATGGTTAGATACAAACTTTGAAAAATATGGAATGAACATTGATCCACAATATGAATTTTCAAGTGGAAAAGTATTAGTTAAATTTATTGAAAATTATGAAGCAATTGGATATGCGAATACAGATATCGTAAAAGAATTAATGGGTGAAGATGGATTTGAAGTTGTTGCAAACGATTTCAATGTAGATAGAAAAGAAGTTGGTGTTGCATATTTAAATGAAAAAATTACGAGTGCATCAACTTTAGAATTTTTGAAATACTTAAGAGGAAAAAAATAATTCTTAGCGAGGGGATTATATGAAAATAGCAATTATACGGAGCACCACATTCTGGCAAAACTGTTTTTGTTAATTGGATAACGTCTGTTCTTCCACTTGAAGGATGCTGTATTGTCACAGCTAATCCTGATGGAGAAGGCCAGTGGAGTAATTCGCCGGATAATGATGAAGTTCAAAGAGTAAGAATGAAAGGACGATACAATAAACGTTTTGTAGCGAGCGTTTTAAAAGAATTGCGCATTCGAGATGAACGTATTGTATTAGTAGATTTAGGTGGAAAGCTAGATGGACTTGAAGAAGGAAAACCTCAACTGACAAAAGAAAATCTAGCAATGCTTAAAGAATGTGATGCATATATTGTTTTAAGTAGAGACAAAAATCTATTGCATATTTGGGACATACTCGTAGGTAGTGTTGAAAATAAAAAAGGCAAGCAACTAAGATGTGTTGCACAATTAGACTCTACGATGGAATCTCGACTTGGAAATGCCATATATAGTGAGACGGGCGGCACATTTAGAGGAAGATTGTACAAATTAAGTAGGGGAAATTCTCCGAAAGATTCAAAAATTATTCTTAGCAGATTGGCTAGATATCTTCTATCAATGACGAAAAATGAAGCAAAACCAATGCAACGTTTTGATGTAGATGGAATAGAAATAACTCAATGTTTATTTAATATGGGATTTATTGACAAATCTAAAATGGTAGTTGAGGAAGATTGTACAGAATTTAATAAAAGAGCATATATTCCTAAACGATTTTTCCCAAGACTTGAGGAGTTTTTAAAAAGGTATTTGCCAAAGGTTTTGGAAACTATGGAAGTGCCTGAAGAAGTGACTCTTGGGCATATGCCAAACAATCATTCAACAGTTGCTATTTGCGATGCTCTATATAAAATCGGTGTAAAAAGAATACTTATTTATGATGTAGCATTAAAAAAATGTATGCCAATACCAGAAGTAGAGGAAGTACCTACGTCTATTGTAACAGGCGGATATGATGAAATATTTACTAATTCATATCTTATTGAGAGTACTAAATCGATATTTTTAAATATTGATAGGTTTGGTAGAACGTTCACAGAAAAAGATTTAAGTAATAAATTTCCAATTCCAAAAATTAACGATGATAAAACTTTATATGTTTCAGGTAGAATTCCATCTCATTTGTTAGTTGGAATTTGTAGAGCTTCTGGTGCAAAAAAGATTTATACATTTACTCCTGGCGTTGGTTTTGTTTGCGTTAAATCAGATGACCAAAGAGAACTTGGTACAAGAGTTAAGAAAATTCCAGAAATAGATACAGATGCATTCTTTGAAGATAGAAAAGGAGAAAGATTAAATAAAGAACCAAGAGAGTTAAGAGAGTTTCCGTACTTATATGTGGATGAAAGATTTAGAACACCAGAAGATTTAAAACGTGCTGAATTATTGCTTTGGAAAGCGGAACTTGATAAACAACCAGAAAATGAGCACGATAGTGTAGTACATCCAGTAGTTAAAAAAAGCGGTAAAGGTGGCAAAAAAGGAAATTCTGCTCCAGGTAAAAAAAGAAATCTTGTACCTGGAAAAAAGGGCGAAGTGACTCCGCCTAATTTAACCAAATCTCAAAAAGCAGAACTATTAGAGATGATAAGAAGAGCTGCTGAAAAAAGAGAAGAGGAACAACGTAAAAAAGAAGAAGCTTCTAAACTAAGTGAAATTAGTACTGCAACTAAAAGGCGAAAAAGAAAAGATAGAAGAGGTAATTAATGGACGAAGAAGAAAGAATTATTTGTCCAGGATTTTCTAATGAAGATAGTGAACTTGAAAATAGTTTAAGACCAAAAAAATTAGAAGATTATGTTGGACAAGACAAAATAAAAGAAAATTTAAAAATATATATTGAAGCTGCGAAGCAAAGAGGAGAGCCTTTAGATCATACATTGCTTTATGGTCCTCCGGGTTTAGGAAAAACAACTTTGTCTGCAATAATTGCAAATGAAATGGGAGCAAATATTAGAATTACATCAGGACCTGCAATTGAAAAGCAAGGAGATTTAGCAGCACTTCTTACAAATTTAAATCCGGGCGACGTTTTATTTATTGATGAGATTCATAGACTAAATAGAAGTGTAGAAGAAATATTATATCCAGCTATGGAAGATTTTTCTTTAGATATAATAATTGGAAAAGGTCCATCTGCACGCTCTATAAGATTAGATTTGCCTAAATTTACATTAATAGGTGCAACAACAAAAGCAGGTTCTTTGAGCTCGCCATTAAGAGATAGATTTGGAATTATAAACAGACTTGAAATGTATACAACAGAGCAACTAGAAGCAATAGTAAAACGTTCTGCATCAATTTTAAATATTGAGATAACAGATAAAGGTGCAAAAGAAATTGCATCAAGAAGTCGTGGTACTCCAAGAATTGCAAATAGACTTTTAAAAAGAGTTAGAGACTTTGCACAAATTAAAAATGATGGAGTAATTACTGATGAGATTGCAGACTTAGCACTAAATAGTTTGGAAGTAGATAAAATTGGATTAGATAATAACGACGTACGTTATTTGGAAAATATAATTAAAAAATTTGCAGGAGGTCCGGTTGGACTTGATACAATTGCTTCTTTAATTGGAGAAGATGTAGATACAGTTGAAGACGTAATAGAACCATACTTAATGCAAATTGGATTTATAAATCGTACACCTCGTGGACGTAGTGTTACACCAGCTGCATATGAACATCTAAAAATTCCATTTGCTGATAATCAAAAGAGTAATCAAGAAACAATTTTTTAAAGAAGGAAGGTTAGAGAACGTATCAAAATTGATGCATCGCAAGGAAAACACGAGTTGAGGGCGGAGGCGTATGCTATACGTTGAGCACCGAAACGAGATGTTTGACGTAGCGAGGCGCAATTTTCATACGTTCGACTATTGATGAAAAAGATATTAATGCACACGTGCTGTGCACCATGTTCAACATACGTAATAAAAAAACTTCGTGAAGAAGGTTATGAAGATATAACAAGTTATTGGTACAATCCTAATATTCAACCTTATGATGAATATAAACATAGATTAGAAACATTAAAAGAATATACTGCAATGGTAAATGTACCATTAGTAATTCACGATCATTATGATTTGAAGGAATTTTTGCAAGCAGTTGCCAACTTTAGTGGAGTAAGATGTGAGTATTGTTATCGTACTAGATTAGAAATGTCAGTAAAGTATGCAAAAGAAAATGGATATGATTGTTTTACAACAACATTACTTGTAAGTCCTTATCAAAAACATGATTTATTAAAACATATTTGCGAAGAGTTGGCAGAAAAATATGAAATAGAGTTTGTATATTATGATTTTAGAGAAGGCTATAGGGAAGGGCAACAAATGGCAAAAGATGCAGGGCTTTACAGACAAAAATATTGTGGATGCATTTTTAGCAGAGACGAAGCAGAATTTCAAAGAGATGATTTTAAAAAGAAGTAATTAATAAAAATGAAGAACACTTTTATTTTGATGTCAAATTAGTATGAATGTAGGGGCGACAATCTGTCGTCCTTTTTTATTTAATTTAAATTCTTAAAGCTCAAGCTTCCGTAGGAAGAAATGGATTTATTAGTCAACACAATATAACTATTACTTGAAAAAATCGAGTTTAATTTGCGCTAAAGTGCTGATGCAGAGCCAAAAGAAGGCTATTGAACAATTGACTGCCATCAAACTTTATGTTAAAATATTATGTATACGGACATGTTTTAATAGGTATATTTTTCAAAAGAGGTGGTACTAATGATAAAAAAAATAAGCGTTTTATTCTTATTTATTTTAATTATTTCCAATTGTACTTTTGCTATAGATACACTTACAGCAGAGCAACAAGCAATTAAAGATGTAGCCCATGCTTTTAGCATGAGAGGTACATTAATTGATTATGATAGTAGGCAAATGACTTATCAAACTGGAGATTTACAAAAAACTAGGAGCCATGGTTATGCTTCTTCACCGAGTAATGGAGAAGATTTAGAAGACTGGGGATGGTTTTATTCTCCAGAAGATGCGACTACTCAAGATAAACGTTTCTCTGTATGTTCGCATTTTGTTAATTTAGTTTATCATGAAGCTTTCTCAAAAAATGGAAAGGCATATCAACTAAAAAGTGGTTTAGGAAAAAATTTATTTGTTTCTGCTCACATGATGAATGCTGGTAATCCTAATTCACCTTCATATAATGAGCAATTAGCAGTTTATTATGTACAGAGTGAGGAACCAGGAGACATTTATGAAAGAAGTTATGAAATTCGAGAAAAAATAAAAAGTATTATAGAGCCCGGAGACATTTTAGTTTATTCAAATAGCGATGGTGCACATGCTGTTGTATATGTTGGTGATGGTTATACATATGGTTCAGGAGGATCAAATAGTAATCCTCTGTATCCAGTAGCGGCAGAGGGTATAAAGTACAATTTAAAAGCTAAGGCAGATTTTGTTAATAATTCAATTAAGAGAAATACATTAGATAAGATATTGGATAAGAATGTATTAACAATGAGTAGAGAGAAAATTGCTATTCTAAGACCTCTTAATGATATAAAAGCGCAAGGTTATACAATTTCAGATAATACAAAAGCTCGTATGAATTTTAATCGTTTATATATTGAAAAAACATCTTCTATAGGAATGTATAAAAATGTTGATTTAGGAGATACAATTATTTATTCAATTCTTTTAAAGAATGAATCTGAAAGTAGAGATTATAAAGGTGTTGTAGTTACAGATACAATTCCAAAAAATACTGAATATGTTAGCTTAACAGGTGGTGGAACAGAGTCAAAAGGAAAGTTAAAGTGGGAAGTCGATTTAGCTAAGGGTGAATCGAAAACATTGACATACACCGTCAAAGTTAAAAAGTCGAAATCATTACTTGGAGCAACCGTTGTTTCGGATAAAACAACAGTGGTAGGAATTAAAATAAACACAATAACACATAGAATTAATAATACATTAACTTCAAAAGAAAAATCAGATATTAGTGCACTTGTGGATAAGGAAGGAATGCCATATCAGTCTACGGAAGCATTGCTAAACAGCGTATATAAAAAGTATGATTTTCCTAGTGTAGATGAATTATTACAAATACTATTTGTAAATGGTACTGTAAAAATTAAAAAGGAAAATGCATTAGGAGATGTTGGAACAAAAGAGACGTTTTTCTTAAAAGATATAGATGAAATTGATGATAGTGAAAAACGCTTTAGACAGATGGTTGTTCCTGAACTTTTCGGAGGATACTATACTTCTCTTAAAAATAATGATGGTCATAATGATGGCAGAACAATGGTATGGTCAAAAGGTTTATTTATGATTGGTGATGTTTTAATAGTATATGATGATGATTATAAAGAGGATAAATATGTTGCAGGTGAAAAGAATATGTATCTATACATAGGTAATGGGGCTTTTGCAACAGTTGAGAATGATACATTAAGAATAATATGCGATATGGAATCTGTCAGGTTGATAGATAGCCTTCTTGGTCAAAACTGTGTTGTTGTATTGAGACCTAGTGTAGTTATTGAAGAAGAAGAACTAAATGAAAAAATGAATTATAAGGTTGGAACAAAATATGGCATGTCGCTTGAAGATTGCTATGATTATATTGAAGATGATGCAGTTATTACGGTATTAAAAGATGTTACAGATAGTTCTATTTTGAAAATTGAAAAAGGTGTAAAAGTTACTTTAGATCTAAATGGCCATGTAATAACGAAGACTACAAAAGGAATTAGTAATGCAGGAGAATTATTGATTAAAGGTGATGGTAAAATTAAGACTTCTAGTGCAACGACGAATAAGATAACACAATTAATATCTAATTCTGGTACACTAAATATTGAAAATGCGATATTATCTAATAATGGAACAACAGCTGGAAACTGGTATGTTGTAATGAATGTTAATGGTACTCTAAACTTTAATAGTGGAACATTAAATGCTAATAAAGAGGACAAGTTTGAATCAAAGAATTATGGTGCAGCAATTGCTATTAAAGGAGAATCGAAAGTCAATGTTAATGGCGGAAATATTATAGCAAAAGACGGATATGGAGTTTTGGCTACTAGTACAAAAGCTGGAGAGGCAAAAGGCGAGATAAATATTTCTGGTGGAGAAATTAAAGGAAAGCACGGAATATATACATCAACATCAGGGGAATATGTATGTACTACAAATGTTAATATTACTGGCGGAACGATTGAGACGGAAAATGTTTGCATTAGGATGAAGGAAAAAGTTAGTGGAAATCTAAGAATTTCAGGAGGAACGTTAATTACTTCTCAAAGTGAAACATATAAGAATTTGGGAACAGGTAAGACTATTATTGAAGATGAAAATACATCACAAGAAACAGAAGAAGTTGTAGCAGAGATAGTACAAGAACCAGAAAAAATAGAGTATTCAATAAAAGTGATACAATCTGTTGGTGGAAAGATTTCACCAAGTGACGCAAAGGTTGAAGAAGGAAAGTCTTGTACTTTTAGTATAAAAGCAAACAAAGGATATACGATTAAAGATGTTATTGTAAATGATAGTAGTGTAGGTACAGTTAATGAGTATGAATTCAAAGAAGTACATAGTGATCAAACAATTAAAGCTGTATTTGAATTGGAGAAAGTGGAGACTGTTGAAGAAGAAGTAGAAGATGAGGATACTGAAGTTGATACACCAGAAGAGGATATTACAATTGTTGATGACTCAGGAAGAGAACTTGTTGAACCAGAAGAGACGAAAGAAACTAATAAGGACTTTGATGAAATAGAAAAAACAAATGACAAATCTAATGAAAAGGAAGAGCAAAAACAAAACAATGATGAATCTAATAAAAAGGATGATAAGGATGAATTAAACAATACCTCTGATGAAAAAGAAAACGTGACTAAAGATGATAAGGCCAAGAAAGAAGAAAAAGAGGACAATAAAGATAAAGCTAAAGGCACCGCCGGTGGAGGCGGCGGAGGTGGAGGTTCTGAAAAAGAATCTAAATCCAACTCCGACCAAGGTAAAGACACTTATAAAGAAGAAGTAAAAGACAATATTGAACAAGAAGTTGCAACTGAATTTGAAGATGTTTCAGAAAGCGATTGGTATTACGAATACGTTAAATATGTTGTAGATAAAAAAATATTTAATGGAACATCAAATACAACATTTTCACCAAATCAGAATTTGACTAGAGGAATGTTAGTAACAGTTTTGTATAGATATGAAGGGGCAGAAGATAAAGAAAAGTCAAAATTTGATGACGTTGATGAAAATAAGTATTATTCAGAACCGATTGCATGGGCTAGTAAAAATGGTTATGTAAATGGAATTGGAGATAACAAGTTTAATCCAGATGCTTCTATTACAAGGGAAGATTTAGCGACTATAATATACAGAGTTTTAAATTCTAAAGGGTTTAAAGTAAAAGAAAGAGAAAAAGTTGAAGTTCAATTTAATGATGCTAATCAAATTTCAAGTTATGCTAGTGAAGCGATTTACTTTCTATCAAAGAATAAAGTAATTAATGGTAAAGAAGGAAGAATTGTTGATCCAAAAGGCTTTGCAACAAGAGCAGAAACAGCAAAGATTATTAAAATGGTTTCAGAATTATAAATATATCATAAGGGCGGCTGTTAACCGCCCTTTTTTTGTGTGGTTAGTGAATTTTTGTATTAATCATTATGAAAAACACGAACGATTTAATCGCTCGTGTTACTTTTTTACCAATCTTCATTATTGTTTTCGAATGGATCTTTTCCAAATTCCGGAAGGGTATCAGCGTTGATATATTTAACACCATCAACAACAACTTCTCCTGCCTTAGAATTATATGGAAATTCTTTATCAATTATTTCCTTTTCTCTTAGACTAACTTGTTCGTCATTAACTTTAGATATGATATTAATATCATCTTTAAATATTTTTAATCTTAAATAATCACCAATTTTATATTTGGAAGGATCAAGGCCTATTTTTTCTGAAAATGTTTTTGCAATATTTTCTGATGGAACATAAGTAACAACAGAGGCCTTTAATTCAGGTGTACCATTGACGTACATTCCTGTTCTAGAAATGCTTGCAATTCTTCCAAAAGTTTCTATGCCTTGATTTTCAGTTTTCCTGTTTTTTAAAACCTTTTTTAAACCGATTACAGTCATTATTATTCCAATAGCATAAAAAATGCCGAAGAATATTATTGAGAATATTATCCAAGGAAACTTTGTATAATCAGGAAGAAAAAATAAAAGTGGAATAGAAACAGACATAGTTATTAATAGCCAAAAGATACCAAAAAGTAATTCAAACATATAAAATCCTCTTTTCATTAGTAAATCTATTTTTATTTTAACATACTTTTGGATGTTGTGCACAAAAAATATCGTGCAATCGTAGAGGCGCCTATTGGGCGCCCTTAGGACGTCCTTGCAAAGCTTCACTTTACTTTTTGACTTGAATATGTATAATATAACTAAATTAACGAGATAGTTCCTAAACATGAATAATTTCGAGGGGGTATAAATATGAATCGGTGGTTTGATAAGTTTCCGATATTGAGTAAATACTTACCAGGTAAAATAATTCTTAGTTTCCTTATGCTTCTACTATCGTTTATATTGATGTGCGTATTTCAAACTTTTGATAGGTTTTTTTGCTTTTTAGCTCTCATTTGTTCTGTTTTTGGAGATTTGTTTCTAAACTATTTTCCAGAAAATCGCCCATTTAGAAAATCAGACTTAATGGCCGGCGGAATATTTTTCATCTTTGCACACTTTCTTTTCTTCAAGGCATACTATGAAAAAATCTTGATGAATGGATTTACTATAATAAATGCAGGATTTGTTTTTGCAATTATTCTTCTGGTCGTGACATCAATTGCATTTATAATTAAAGCAGGAGAAAATCGTAGGTCATTTATGCTTTATTTTGCTTTGATTTATTTGTGGCTAACTGGAATTGACTACTTAATTATTTTTTCTTATTCGTACTCTATAAAATCTATTGAAAGTTTAGCGCTTCTTGGTGGGCTTTTATTCTTAGCGTCGGATATAATAATTGGATGTGAACAATTTTTAGGACTTAAATCCAAGCTTTGTCGGGAGCTTGTGTGGTGGTTCTATCCGATTGGTCAAATTATTATGATAATCATGGCATAATTAAAGGGTGACGGTCTGTCCCCTTTTAAGAGGGCGTGGCTACTATTAATTTTCATCTTGCAAAATCTATGACGGAGTGGTATAATCACTATCAATGAAAAAGCGAAGATAAAAGAGGAGTAAAAATCGTAGCATTTTTAGAGAGA
>JAEEGL016919103.1_pt1 | contig 11049 bp, 10 predicted proteins | sample 9134231 | NCBI WGS metagenome assembly JAEEGL01 (sample SAMN16246548, study PRJNA631951) | gut metagenome | biome: gut microbiome; feature: rumen; material: fiber-attached | host: Bos | place: Iran: Karaj | collected 2018-10
CTGACCACCATGCTTCTCGATAGTCTTCTTAACCTTCTCGATGACTGCTGTTCTGGCATCGTCTTCGATCTTTGCACTAACAACAACGGCTAATTCGTATTTGTTCATGCTATTGTTACCTCCTTTTGGTCTCTGGCTACACTTTACATTAGCGTAGCAAGGAATTTATCACAGAATGGTATGTTATCACAATATTGCAAATAATGCAAGTGCAAAATAAGTTCACCTGATTCCTCTGATATTCTTTTCCACATTTTTCCTGGGAACCATGATCTGGTGGCCACAACCCATACATTTCAGTCTGAAATCCGCGCCTACTCTAAGCACTTCCCATTCGTAATTGCCGCAAGGATGTTGTTTCTTTAACTTTATGATGTTTCCTACTTTTATATCCATGTATCTTATACTTCTTACCGTACTATATCTTAATAAGTATTTCTGCCAGGTTACAGAGTAATTCCCTGTAGAGCAGCCAGTTCCCTGAAAACTTTTCCGATTTTTTCTTTTATTATTAGTGTATTCTGGGCTCCTCTTATATCAAGATCACTTTCATTGATGACAACAAGATACTTGCCTCTGAAATAATTAATAAAAGATGCAGCCGGATAAACTGAAAGAGATGTTCCACCAATTATAAGCATCTGTGCCTTTGCAATTGAATCTATGGCTCCAGAAACCTGATCATCCGGAAGTCCCTCTTCATATAAAGTTATGTCAGGTCGAATTATTCCGCCACAGCTACACTTTGGAATTGGCTCTTTTGATTCAAAGATATAATCCTCAGGATATTCTTTTCCACAATTCATACAATAGTTTCTAAGAGCACTTCCGTGGATTTCATAAACGACTTGGCTTCCAGCCTTTTGGTGCAGGCCATCAATGTTCTGCGTGACTACAGCCTGTAATTTACCTGTTTTCTCAAGTGCTGCCAGATATTTGTGGGCATCATTAGGCTCTATATTTCTTGTGTCCATCTTCTGTCTATGAAACTCATAGTATACTTTTGGTTCGTAAACAAGACAGCTGTGGCTCAAAAGATATTCAGGCTGATATTTATCAAATCTGACATCATGCTGATTGTAAAGGCCATCTTTGCTTCTAAAATCTGGAATTCCGCTCTCTGTTGACACTCCCGCTCCACCAAAAAAGACAATATTGTCGCAGGCATCAATCATTTCTTTAAACTTCTCTATCTGTTCCCCCATGCTTCCCCCTTTCTTGCTATTAAGACTTATATTCTTAACTCATCGTCTTTTTCTGCTTTTCAGCATTATTATTTTATCATACTTGGTCCATTTATTACTGTATATAAAAGTGGATTTATGATAAAAAAGGAACCAGAATCTTTCAATTCTGGCTCCCTTACATTCATTCTAGGAATATTCTAGTAAGATTTTATGATTACTGAAGCTTTGTTGTCTTTCCGTCATCGAACATAGCCTGTCTCTCATCGATAACTTCCTGATATCCAGCCTCAAGGTACTTCTGGGAAAGTTCGTCATAAAGAGCATCAAACTCTTCTGGTGCGCACATTACAAGCTGATCACGAAGCTCTGGATATACTTCTTCCTTAAGAGCTGTGCCATACTCTGTTACAGATTCAAGAGCGCCACCGAACAGACAGTCAACGTTTGCATAACCTGCCTCGTAAAGAGCAAGCTGTCCCTTGTAGTTAGCAAGAAGATCATCATAGAAGTCCTGAGGAAGTCCCTGAGGATTGATTGCTGCGATGTCCTTCTCGATATCGCCAAATGACTTAGAAGCTGTAACAACCATCCAGTAGTCAACGTTGTTGTTGTGACCCTGCTGCTCTTCAAGACCTGTCTGATCAGCAACTGCTACAGGGTTTCCGTTCTCATCATAGTTGAAGTTTACGCCTTCAAGACCCCACTGCATTGTGAAGAGGTTCTCATCCTGAGCCATCCACTCAAGGTACATCTCACCAGCCTTAACTTCATCCTCTGTTGCATTGTTAGCAAATGCGATCATAGCACCAAAGATGTTGTTAGGACGGAATGCGTTGCTTGAGCCCCATGTTGAATCCTGGTTGAACTTACCATCGCATACAACTACGCCAAGCTCTGCGTCTGGGTTAGCCTCATAGAATGACTGAAGAACCTGCATGTTAGATGAAACATATCCGCTCCATGAGAATGCCTTACCATTGATGAAATCAGCCTCTACATCAGATGATGCTCTGAGGTAATACTCAGGGTTGATGTAACCATCGTTGTAAAGCTTGTTGTTCCACTTAAGGAGTCTCTTCTGAGCCTCTGTTGAAAGAGCTGGAATCTGGTAGTCACCTGTTGTGCACCATGTTGTCTCATCCTGTGGATAATCTCTGTAGCCATAGTTCTGATCAGCACCAGCGCCTGCTACCTTAGATCCGCTAAGAAGATACTCATGTCCATTTTCCTTCATCTTTGCATAAGCTTCAAGAAGCTCTGAGTTTGTTGAAGGATATTTGTCAAAGCCAGCCTCTGTGAGCCAATCCTTACGATACCATGTAACGAATGTATAGTTTGTGTTACCATATGGTCTCATACCAAGAACCATGTAGTCCTCATCGCCAAACTTTGTGTAGCCTGTAAGGCCGTTAGCTTCCATATTTCCCCAGTATGTAGGAGCGATTGTCTTGAACTGCTCGATATCGATAGGCTGAAGATATCCATCTGATGCCCATGTAGCAAGCTTATCATAGTCATACTCCATGCAAAGTGTAGGAAGTGTGTTTGTAGAAGCGAGCATAGAGTAGTCAGTCATAACGTCTGAACGTGTGATTCCAACATACTCAACCTTTACATTGTACTTGTCACCGAAATTCTCCTGAACCCATTTTGTCCAATAGTTGTTCTCAACGTCAGAGCATCCGTTACCAGCATCTCCTCTGTCGTATACAGCTACACGAAGTGTAACTTCATTCTCAAATGGTGTCCATCCATCAATACCAGCAACTACATCTGCATTCTCTGCAGCTGGAGCTTCTGTTGTTGTCTCTGCCTGTGCTGTCTCTGTCTGCTGTGTTTCTGTGTCAGTGGTTGTTGTGTCAGCTGCTGTGTTGTCACCGCATCCAACGATTGTTCCAGCTACCATAGCGCCTGTAAGTGCTGTAGCAAGAACCTTCTGAAGAAAATTCTTCTTCATAATTCATACCCTCCTTTTTTCCATAAAGAAAATTGTATTTTATGCCACTCTTTGTGGCTTAAAATTGAAATTACCTTCGATAAAACCTCATCAGGTGCTCTGCTCAACCCTTTACCGCTCCGATCATAGTACCCTGAACGAAATACTTCTGAAGGAATGGATAAATGATGATGATAGGTATAGTTACAAACATAATGCAGGCTGCCTGTAAAACTTCAGGTGTTGACTGTGATACACCACCAGTATCTGCCAGTGATGCGTTCTGAGCCTCTGTTGCTGATGCCACAAGCTGATAAAGCTTGTACTGGATCATCTTAAGGTCTGCAGATCTAGTATAGTACATGTTATCAGCATAAGAATTCCAACGTCCTACTGCATAGAACAAAGACAATGTTGCCAATATCGGCTTGGACAGAGGAAGAACTATTTTCCAAAGGATCTGGAAGTTAGTTGCTCCATCAAGGAACGCTGATTCCTCTAAGCTGTCAGGAATAGTACTTGCAAAAAAGTTCTTCATTATCAGCATGTTATAAGGTGAATAAATAAGTGGCAGTATCAATACCCAGAATGTATCCAGGATATGAAGCTGATAATAAAGTATGTACTGAGGAATGATACCTGCTGAGAAGTACATTGGCACCATGAGCAGGAATGTAAGTACCGGGCGACCTTTAAGTCTCTTTTTTGAAAGAGGATATGCCGCACAAGTACAAACAATCATACCAAGCAGTGTAAAGAGTAATGTGATCCATACTGAAAAGATCATTGATTTTGTCATTGAATCATCTTTAAATACTCTTGTGAAAGCGTCAAATGTAATATCTTTTGGCCAGAAATATACGGACTGAGACATTACTGCTGTATTACCAGAAATTGATTTTGCTGCAACGTGCACAAATGGTAACACGCATGTAGCGCATAATAATATGATGATAAGCATCATTATCGCATCGCTTATCTTAAAGCCTATTACAGCGTGGGCTCCTCCTGCTGAGAAGTTTTCCTCGCCTACGGCTTTCTTACTTTTTCCCATCGTAGTTCCTCCTCATTATAGCAAGCCATCTTCGCCAAGCTTTTTAGCAATCCTATCAGACAAAAGTACCAGCACAACACCAATTGCCGACTGGAAAAGTCCAACCGCTGTGGCCATACTGAATTTGTTGTTACTAATACCTTTTTGGAAGATATAAACAGCTAGCTGATACTGGAACTCTTTTACCTGTGTATTACCAAGAGCTGTAAGTCTCTCAAGGTTACTTCCCATGACACGTCCAAGGTTCATGATAAGAAGTGTTACAATTGTACTTCTGATGCCTGGAAGTGTAATATGGATCATTCTCTGCCAACGGTTTGCTCCGTCGATCATGGCTGCTTCATAGAGCTCGCCACTGATACCTGTAATAGCTGCAAGGTAAAGGATAGTGCCCCAACCCATTCCCTGCCAAACTCCGATTAGCAGATAAGTTATTGCCCAGTGCCATTTCTCATTAAGGAATGGAATACCCTGTTCAATAAATCCAGCCTGCATCATAGCTACGTTAACAAGTCCGCTTGAAGGCTTAAACATTGTCAGCGCTACGCTACCGATGATAGCCCAAGATAAGAAGTGAGGCAGATAAAGAATTGTCTGTGACACTTTCTTAAATCTCTTGTATCTAAGCTCATTAAGAATAAGAGCCAGAATAATTGGCATAGGGAAGCCCACGAGAAGATCTGCAATGTTAAATACAATTGAGTTTCTGAGAGCCCTGCTGAAGTCTGCATCCTTAAATACTTTCTGGAATGTAGCCCAGCCTACCCATTTACTGCCTGCATAACCCTTGGCCGGTTTGTAATCCATAAATGCCATTCTAAGGCCAGGATATGCACCATAACTAAATACAATTACTAGAACCAGTGGAATTAAGAGAAGTAGATAAAGCTGCCAGTCTCGTTTTAAGGCACTTTTCCAAGATGTGGTAGTTACCACTCCCCCTTTTTTACTTTGTTTTTTCATACCATTGTTGCCCTTTCCCCTTGTATAAGTAAATCCTAAAATAATTTATCCCGTATATCTAATCACTTAGTCAAAAAAACTTTGCATAAACAACCATTTAAACGATTAGTTTTAGTGCCATATGTCTCTTTTGGCTAAAAGTTGATATTGATTTTTGTGCATGTTTTATACTCAAACGTTTTCGCTAAAACGTCTATGTTACGGCAACTAAAAAGTCCTACCGATTAAGGTAGGACTTATATATTTCAAAGACTTATTTTTCCTTGTTTTCAGACAGGTTCTGGGCTTGCATCCATCCTGTGTATTCCAGTATAGATGCATTGTCTACCCTGGCCATCTTGTGTCTCCAATCACTAGGCTGGGTACCCATGATCTCAGAAAAATGTCTATTGTAACTAGATACAGATCTGAATCCGACTTGTTCCGATATGGAAAGTATTGACTCTTCCGTGGTTCGAAGTAGTATACAGGACTGAAGTATTCTCGTAGTATTGAGATAATTTAAAGGGCTTGTGTTCATGATCTCATGGAACACCCTCCTGAAATGTGTCTGGCTAAGATGGCACATATCTGCCAATTCTTCCATAGGAAAGTTCATCATATAATTTTCTTTTATAAAGTCCAGGGCCGGAGAAATAACAATTGCATTTTCGTGAGTATCCTTTGTTTCCAGCTTTTTCCCTTTATTATCAGAATAGATTCTCATAACTTTCATGAATAGTGATAACATCAGCCCCTTCACTGAAAGCTGATAATTCATGCCTTTATGCTGAAGCTCATCCATAACTGTTCTTATAATGTAGTAAACATCTGGATAATCCTCCTTGTTTAGGATCATCTGAAAGTTCTGCATCATATCGGTAAAAATATCAGCATATGGTGAAGAGTCAGAATACATGCCCTTTAAGAGTTCATCAGGTTGTATGAAGATGTATGTCCAAAGGCTAGCCTCACCCTTATTACTATAGGTAGTATGAGGAACATTTCTGGATATAAAGGTCACATCTCCCGCCTTGAAAGGATAAGGAGTGTTGTCAAATTCTATTATCCCACTATCAGAATGGCAAATTCCAATTTCCAGACAGTTGTGAAAATGAAGCTTCCCGGACTTCACATCAGAAATATGCCATCTGTCTCCAGTCAGCAATAATACTGGGAAATTCATTGGAAGCTCATAGTTCCTATATTCTATTACAGTCTTTTTTGGTTTTGCCATAGATTTAACCCCTTGATAAAGAAAACGTGAATGCGTTTATTGTACCCAATGAAAAATATTAAGTCAAATAGTTGAAATTGCAAAGGATTTTATTTAACTTGAATAGACATTTCGACCATCCACTAATATAATTTCCTCAAAATGATACTTTTAGCGTGTTATAAGGAGCGAACTGGGTATGGCAAACCTTATTTATGACAAAAAAGAAATTGAAAAAACTATTGATTCTATAGTTAAACGTACAATGCGTATGGATTTAACCTGGGACTGGCCAGGTGGCGTTGCTTATTATGGTGTTTGTGAGGCTTACCTTGCAACTGGCAACAAAGAATATATTGAACTCTTAAAAGATCGAATCGACGAATATATTGAGCTTGGGCTTCCTTCATGGACTGTTAATACATGTGCCATGGGCCATGCAATGCTCACTCTTTATGAATATAGCAAAGATGAAAAATATCTTGATATAGCAAAGAGCAAAATTGATTATCTCGAAAATGAAGCTCTAAGATTTGGAGACAACGTACTACAGCACACTGTATCTGTGAACAATGATTTCCCTGAGCAGTGTTGGGCTGATACTCTTTTCATGGCAGCATTCTTCCTTCTCAGAGCCGGTGTACTTCTCAAAGATGAGAAGCTTATCGATGATGCTCTTAATCAGTACTACTGGCATATAAAGTATCTTCAGGATCCTGCAACAGGTCTCTTTTACCATGGTTACAACAACATTACAAAAGACCACATGTCAGGCTTTTTCTGGGGTCGTGCTAACGCATGGGCTGCCTACACTATGTCAGAAGTTGGAAGGGTTCTTCCTGAATGCTACCTATATCCTAAGTTTTTGGATATTGTTGGTTCTCTCAATGAACAGCTTGCTTCTATCAAGCTTCTTCAGACTGAAAATGGTCTTTTCCGTACAATTCTCGATGATGAGGATTCTTACGAAGAAATATCTGCCTCATGTGGAATTGCTGCCGCAATGATAAATAAAGGCAATCCACTTCATATTAAGTACATCAACAAGGCTACACAGGGCATTCTTGCTAATGTATCAGCTGATGGCCGTGTTCTTAATGTTTCTGGCGGAACAGCCGTTATGAAAGACAGAGATGGATATAGAGGCATTTCCAGAGATTGGATCCAGGGCTGGGGCCAGGGACTAGCACTTGCATATCTCGCAGGCATACTTAACTACGACAAAATCAGGAGTGATGGTGCACTCTGATACTTAACTAACTACTTGGGGGTTTTTATGGAATCTATATCTACCAAAGGCGGATTCACTTTACCCGGTGAATCAGGATATGAAAAATTAACACTTGATCTTGCAGAAAAATGGGGCGCTGATGTCATAAGAGATAGCGATGGAACTGTACTTTCTGATGAGATCCTTAATTCAGGTTATGGCATCTACTCCACAATTTGCATAATCAGAGACCACAACGAATGGGCAAAGAAGAACCCTGACAAGCTTCAGCAGACTTTTTTGATGACTCAGCCCAAAGTAGCAGACGATGCATTTTTAACATTTCACCTTTTAGATGACTTCTTTGATCAGCAATTTAAAGTAAATGATAGTCCTGATTCCATGAAATACTGGCAGGTCATCGATCGTACAACAGGTCGTGAGATCAGTAGCAATTTCTGGACATATGAAAAAGAGGCTGGGAATGTAATTGTTAACAATGTCATTCCTTGGCACAGATATACAGTAAGTTTCCTGGCTTACCGTATTTGGGAAGAAATTTCCATGTATAACCACACGACTAACAACTGGACAAAAGAGCATCTTATGCAGATTGATCCAGTTCATAAAGAAACCCAGGAATATATGATCAATTGGCTTACAAACTGGTGTGAGTCCCATCCTGCTACAACTGTAGTCAGATTTACTTCCATGTTCTACAACTTCGTTTGGATCTGGGGTAGTAGCGAGAGAAACAGAAACCTGTTTACCGACTGGGGTTCTTATGATTTCACTGTAAGTCCTAAAATGCTTGATGATTTTGCAGATAAGTACGGCTACAAACTGACAGCTGAAGATTTCATCAATAAAGGCGCTCTTCATGTAACACATATGCCACCTGTTAAAACTCAGCGTGATTACATGAATTTTGTAAATTCCTTCGTAGTATCTTTTGGCCGCAAGCTAGTTGATATTGTTCACAGCTATGGTAAAAAAGCCTATGTATTCTACGATGATAGTTGGGTTGGAGTTGAACCTTATAGTAATCGCTTCAAGGACTTTAACTTCGATGGGCTTATAAAATGTGTATTCTCTGGATATGAAGTCAGACTTTGCGGCGGGGCAAATATTGATACTCACGAGATTAGATTGCATCCTTATCTGTTCCCAGTTGGCCTTGGCGGGCTTCCAACCTTTGCTGAAGGCGGAAATCCTACAAGAGATGCAAAAGAGTATTGGAATCACACTAGACGTGCACTCCTTAGAACAAAGATAGACAGAATTGGCCTTGGTGGATATCTCCATCTTGTGGAAAACTACCCTGACTTTGTAGAATACATTGCAAAAATATCTGACGAATTCAGAACAATAAGAAATCTGCACACAGAAGGAGTTCCTTCTACTATTGGCGTCAAGATTGCTGTATTACATAGCTGGGGCAGCCTTAGAAGCTGGACCTTAAGTGGACATTTCCATGAAACATATATGAACGACCTTATACACATCAATGAGGCCCTATCTGGACTTCCCGTTGACGTTGACTTTATCAGCTTTGATGATGTGGAAAAGATTGATCTTTCAAATTATAAAGTTATAATCAACGCCGGTGCTCAAGGCACTGCTTGGAGTGGTGGTGATAATTGGAAAAATCCGATACTTGAGGAAATCATTACAAAATGGGTGTTTGAAGGCGGCGTATTTATTGGTGTCAACGAGCCCTCAGCAATTGACGGCTACGATACCACATTTAGGCTTGCTTCTGTTCTCGGTGTGGATAAAAACATCCCTGCTAAGGTATGTCACGGAAAATGGACTTATACTTTATCATCTGTTGAAGGTCTTATTCCAGAAGGATCTTACGTTCCAAAGAGATGTTCCGTTCACTTAACTGACGGAAAAGCACGTGTAATACTAGAGCAGGATGGAGAGCCTGTATTTACAATAAATGACTTTGGCAAAGGTAAAGGAATATATTTATCTACTTTTGAAACAACACCAGTGAATAATAGACTTTTGCTAAATATAATCCTCTACGCAGCTGGGCTTCCGTTAGATGAGCTTTATATAACAGATAATGCCAATACTGAATGTGCTTATTTTGCTAGCTCTAAAAAACTTATTGTGATCAATAACTCTGATTCAAAGCAGAGCACATCAGTTAAAACAGACTCAGGAATTCAGGTCTTCAAGGATATAGAGCCATTTGATACAGTTATTAAGCAGCTTTAAAATTAAATATTTTAATTTCTAAAGTAAAAAAGCAGTGACATCCTCCCAAGTCACTGCTTTTTCTATATTATCAGAATCCTGCCTTCTTCAAAAGATCAGCCATTGAAGTTGTTGCTTCTCCATCACTTTCGTACTGAATCTTTTCTTCTGTAATCTCTGTTGCTGCTATTTCTTCTAAAGCTTTCATGCTAAGTGAAAGCTTACCATCTTTTATCTGTGTAACCTTTACTTTGACCTTCTGACCAACCTTAAGTACTGAAGAAGGATGTGCAATTCTCTGATTGCAAATCTGCGAAATGTGAACAAGTCCTGTCATTCCATTTCCAAGGTTAACAAATGCCCCATAGTTCTGAAGACTTTCTACAACCCCTTCTGTAACAAGGCCAACTTCTACATTAGAGATCATCTCCGCTCTCTTTAAATCTGCCTGTTCTCTAAGATATTCTCTTGCAGATAATACAAGCTTTCCAGCTTCCTTATCTGCTGTTATTACCTTAACCTTAAGAGTCTTTCCAACATATTCCTGTAATTTGTCTTCTTCTACAAACTGAAGATCAAGCTTGGAAGCTGGAATAAATCCTCTTATTCCCTCTAGGAAAGCAACACATCCGCTCTTAACAGCTTCGGAAACCTTCACATCTACATATTCCCCTGATGATAACATTTCTCCAAGCTTATCCCAGGAAAGCACCTGATTTGCCTCCTTCTTGGACAGGAGTATATTTCCATTTCCATCATCCGTGCTAATAACTGTAGCAGAAATTTCATCGCCAACCTTTACATCTCTATGAACAGAGAATTTTGGGTCATCGCTCATATCTTCTACCTTTATAATTCCCTGAGTATAATACTTAAGATCCAGGGTTATCTCTGTATCTGATACATCAATTACTGTTCCCTCAAGAATATCTCCCTCATGTACCTTTCTAAAAGATCTATCAATCTCATCTTTAAAATCATTCATTGTCTCTTCTGGCATGTTATGGCCCTCCCCAAATATTATTTTGCAATACAGTGTAAATTATAGCACAGTAGCCATTATATGTACGAAAAAAAATCCTTCGGATCATTCCGAAGGATTTAGAGGTGACAGGCGGATTTGAACCGTCGATCAGGGTGTTGCAGACCCACGCCTTACCACTTGGCTATGTCACCATATTATTTTTTAATGACTCCGACGAGAATCGAACTCGTGTTACCGCCGTGAAAGGGCGATGTCTTGACCGCTTGACCACGGAGCCGCATCAGACCGTTTCGCTATAGTAACAGTCTATC
>JAEEGL011308652.1_pt1 | contig 11048 bp, 10 predicted proteins | sample 9134231 | NCBI WGS metagenome assembly JAEEGL01 (sample SAMN16246548, study PRJNA631951) | gut metagenome | biome: gut microbiome; feature: rumen; material: fiber-attached | host: Bos | place: Iran: Karaj | collected 2018-10
CCGCATCTACGGCTACAACAACATCGAGCTCCCGGGCCACCTCAAGATGTCGGTCGGCGCGACTCCGACCCCGGAGCCGGAGGCCCTTCGCAACAACATTTCCAATATGCTCGCCGCCAACGGCTTCGTGGAGATGATGAACAATTCCCTGACGAAGGAGGATTATTACAAGAACCTTACGACCCTCCCGGCCGAGCGCTGCGTCCACATTGTCAATCCGCTCAGCAGCGACCTGAACGTGATGCGCCAGACCCTCATTCTGAGCGGCCTGGAGGTCATTGCCTACAACCTCAACCGTCAGGCCGGCGCGATGAAACTCTTTGAGTACGGCTCCGTCTATCAGCGGCTTCCGGAGAAGGACGGCACCACCCTGGAGGGCTACGAGGAGCATCAGTGCTTCGGCCTGTTCATCAGCGGCACCACCGACAAACTCTGGCGCAATCCTGCCGCCAAGAGCGACTTCTTCCAGCTCAAGGGCTACGTCGAGCTGCTGCTTGCACGCTACCGGGTCGATGCTTCGCAACTCTTCACCGAGGCTGCGCCGAGTGACGTATTCGCCGAAGGCCTGGTCTACACCCTTCCCGGGCAGGGCACCGTCCTTGCCACCCTCGGCACCATCTCCCCGGCCCTCCTGAAGCGCTTCGGCATCCGCCAGAGCGTGTATGCGGCCGAAATCAACTGGCAGGTGCTGTTCAAGCTCATCAAGCGCGACAAATTCTCCTTCACCGAACTGCCGCGCTTCCCGGAAGTCCGGCGCGACCTGGCCCTTCTGCTCGACGAGGGCGTGAAGTACGAAGACCTCCGCAAGGCGGCCTTCAAGGCGGGGAAGAAGCTCATCAAGAGTGTCTCTCTGTTCGATGTGTACCGGGGCGACAAGATCCCCGCGGGCAAGAAGCAGTATGCGCTGAATTTCGTCCTGCAGGATCCGGAGCGTACGCTCACGGATGCCGACGTGGAAGGCGTGATGGACCGCGTGCTGGCTTCGTTTACCAATGCTTTCGGCGCCACGCTCCGGTAAATGAGACGTCCCGCCCTGCATATCCTGCTGGCCATTCTGGCCGCATCCCTGCTCCTCGGCGCCTGTACGCGGGGGCGGGTGATTCCACGGAGCAAGATGGTCGACATCTATGCGGATATGTTTATGGCGGATCAGTGGCTCAAGGGGGACTACAAGTACCGCCGGATGGCGGATACGACCCTTTTGTACGAACCGATTCTCGAATCCTACGGCTATACGACCGATGATTATCTCAAGAGCGTCCGGAAATATATGAAAGATCCGGATCGCTTCTCCCGTATCCTCAAGCGGACGGCGGCCAAACTGGAAAAGGAGGCGAGCAAGCTCTCCTTGGAGATTGACAAAGTGCGCTTCTCGCAGACTTCCCGTTCTGAAATCGAGGCGTGGATGCGGGAAGTTATAGCCTGCAAGGCCTTGGATTCGCTGGTGTTCTCATCCTTCGTCAAAACTCCTTCTGATACGTCCTGGGAGGGCGTTCGGATGGTAATCGATTCTTCCTGGCGGGTCAAGGCGGATTCCCTTGCGGTGGCCGATTCTCTGGCGTTGGCGGATTCTCTTGCGAAGGTCGATTCCCTCGCACGCGTGGATTCCCTCGCCCGTGTGGATTCTCTTGCCAAGGCCGAATCCCTCGCGCGACCGGATTCTTCCACAAAGGTATCTTCCGGCAAGATCCTGCATGAGCTGCTGGATTCGTCCCGGGTGAAAAAGCAAAAAGTACAGAAATCCCTGAGGGGTGTCAAGTCGGCAGATCTGGGAGATATCTGATATGAAAAGGATTGCGGCAGAATACCTGTATACGCTGGAGGATGCGGAAGCGATTCGCGGCGGCTATGTTGAATATGCCGAGGATGGGACCATCCTTGCCACAGGCGTCTCGGAGAATCCTTCACAGGAGCCTTGTTTCCTGACGGGCGCCGTCGTGCCGGGCTTTGTCAACGCCCACTGCCACGTTGAACTTTCTTCAATGAAGGGACTTTTCCGGAAGGGGAGCGGGATGGCCGGATTCATCGACCAGATCAATGCCCTGCGCGATACCAAGACCCGTGCCGAGAAGATTGCGGATATCCAGTATTGGATGGACCGGATGTATGCGGAAGGCGTCAGCGCGATGGCGGATATCAGCAACGGCTCCGATTCTTTTGCCATCAAGGCCGCCCACCCGATGTACACGCGTACGTTCCTGGAGGTTTTCGGCACGGAGCCGGAGGATTGTGGGGATGTGATGGACAGTGTGCTGCAGTTGAAGACGGTGGCGGACGGATTCGGCCTGGATGCCGCTCCCACCCCGCACGCCTGCTATACGATGAGTCCCGAACTCCTGACGGCGGCGAGCCGGGAGGGGCTCAAGTCCGGATTCCTTTCCTATCACAGTGAGGAATCCGATGAAGAAGAGCAGATGATCCGCTCGGGCTCCGGTCCGATGTGGGACAACCGCAAGGCGGCCGGGATGTCCACGCCGCCCGTTACCGGCAAATCCTCGTTGCTGTATTTCCTCGACCGCCTGCAAGCGGCGCATACGGCGCCTTTCGACGAGCATATTCTGCTGGTTCACGAGGTCTGTATGGACCAGAAGGGCATTGACGCAGTTAAGTCCGTGATGCGGCATCCCTTCGTCGCCCTTTGCCCGCTTTCCAATATCTTCATCCACAATGCCCTGCCGCCTGTCAGGTTGATGATGGACAGTGGCCTTAAGATAACCATCGGGACGGATTCCCTTTCCAGCAATGACACGCTTTCGATGGTGAAAGAAATGTTCTGCCTGCAGGAGAATTTCCCATTCCTGCGGCTTGGGACGCTGTTGGAATGGGCGTGCCGAGACGGAGCGGAATTCCTCGGGAAAGAGGACGTATATGGCTCGATTGCGCCCGGGAAACGCCCTGGACTGGTTCATATTTCCTCGCTTTCGGCAGACGGTGCTCTGACCTCCGGAAGCGAGTCCAGACGGCTTGTATAGGTTATGATGCGGGAAGACACGGTTTTCGGTCCGATCCACAGTCGCAGGCTGGGATCCTCTCTTGGGGTCAACCTATTGCCTCGTAACGGAAAATTGTGTAACTTTGACTGCATATACTGCGAGTGCGGGTGGAATAAGGATGGCCTGGGGGACAGGCAACTGCCTTCCGCCCAGGAAGTTGAGGATGCGCTTCGGGCCAAATTGACGGCCTGCCGGGAAGAGGAAGTCCGGATTGACTCCATTACTTTCTCCGGCGATGGAGAACCGACGCTCCATCCTGCGTTTGCAGAGATCATTGACAGAACGCTTGCCCTCAGGGATGCCCTGGCTCCGACGGCCAAGGTTTCGGTGTTGTCGAATGCGACACGTATTGGTCGGGAAGATGTATTCCTGGCGCTTCGCAGGGTCGATAACCCGATCCTCAAGCTCGATGCCCCGACAGATGCCCTTGCGGGTCAGATCAACCGGCCGGTTGGAGAGTATCACGTGGCCGATGTGGTCGCGGCAATGGAACGGTTTGAAGGGGATTTCGTGTTGCAGACGATGTTCCTCAGAGGCCCCGGATTCGATTCTTCCGCTCCGGAGGTACTACTGCCGTGGATGGAGATTGTCCGCCGGGTACATCCGCGGGAAGTGATGGTCTATACGTTGGATCGCCCGGCTCCGGCAGAGGGCCTGGAGAAAATGACGGTGGCGGAAATGGCTGCCCTGGTGGAGCCCCTCGTCCACGAGGGATTCCACATACAGATAAGAGGATAAACAATTGTACAGATATGGCTAAACTAATCGAAAAGTATGGATACGCTCCTGATAAGGATGCTATCTCTCACAACCTGGAACTGATTGCGGCCAACCTCGAGAAGGTCGTGACGCCGGAGATTCTCAAGGAGTGCTTCTCCACGATGGATCTGACAACCCTCAGCACGACGGACACGGTCCACTCCGTCGGTAAACTGGTCGGCAAGGTGAACGCCTTCCCCTCACAGTATCCGGATTTCCCGCTTCCGGCATCCATCTGCGTCTATCCCAATTTCACCGCGCTCGTCAAGGAGCAGAAGGCGGATCCGGATCTGCACGTCACGGCGGTCTGCAGCTGCTTCCCGACAGCCCAGTCCTTCCTGGAGGTCAAGGTGAAGGAGTGCGAACTGGCCGTTGCCGCCGGCGCCGATGAGATCGACATCGTCCTGTCCCTGAATAAATTCCTGGCCGGTGATGTCGCAGGCGCGGGCGCTGAGATTGCCGCTATGCGCGCCGCGATCGATGCCGCTTCCGCCCCGCTCGGAAAGAAGGTCGTCCTGAAGGTCATCCTCGAGACCGGCATTCTGGTTTCGCCCGAGAATATCGCCGAGGCCTCCTTCCTTGCGATGGAGAACGGCGCCGACTTTATCAAGACTTCCACCGGCAAGGTGGAGGTCAATGCCACCCCGATGGCCGCGTACATTATGTGCGAATGCATCCGTCTTTATTATGAAAAGACCGGATTTAAGGTCGGATTCAAGGCGGCAGGTGGAATTTCTTCCGCAATGGACGCTGTCGGCTATTGGTCGATTGTTTCGACCCTTCTCGGGAAGGACTGGCTCGATAAATCGCTGTTCAGGCTAGGTGTGAGCCGTCTTGCGAACGCGCTGCTGAGCGCCGTGGAGCAAAAAACCGTGGCATTTTTCTAGTGCAAGTTGCACGCGATTTTTGCGAATCGACCCGCGTCCTACATAGCTGGGACGCGGTTTTTTGCAAATAGCCGTCAGTGATTTCCACTAACGGATAATCGTTTCTAATTTTGCCTCCGAACCAAAAATAGAAACGATATGAAACGTTATTGCAAAATCCTGATTCCGGCTCTGCTGCTCGCCGCGTGCAGTAAGAGCCCGTCTGATGGGATCTATATTCCCGATCAGAGTCCTGATGGTCAAGTGTATCACGAAATGATCGTGCTTGGCGAGCAGATGGAAGATCCCTACGCGGTCGAGAACATCCGTCGGGCCTACGAGTCCCTCTATCCGACCAAATCCGGCCGGTCAGATGTCAAGCCCACGGACCTGTACGTGCGCTTTCTGCCTCAAAGTGATGCAGAGTATCAATCCCTTATTTCCCTCGGTCTCAACTTGTTGGACCATCCGCTCGACTACCGGATCCTCAAGGAGGGCGATTACTATCACGACCCATCCATTGACGACGAGGCTGTAACCTGGCAGTACGCCGTCGTGGGGAAGGATTTTTCTTTCCCGGAGGGGATTCAGTATGAGGTCCTGGATGAGTGCTATCTTTCGGAGCACGATCCATCGACCCGCGCTCCCGGCAATGAGGTAGATTGGGCGGCGGTGGAACGCGCCGCGTATGAATTGACCGGCAACGCCGACCTGCTGTCCCCGCTGACTCGTGCGGGGGAGGTCGGTACGCCCTCGGGGCGGATCACGATCGTTGACAAGGATTATGCGGGTGGGAAGCCGTTCGGCGTGGCGGGGGTGATGGTATCCTGCAATTCCTTCGTCAAATTCAGCCACTGCTATACCGACCGGGACGGCTACTATACGATGCCGCAGCAGTTTACCTCCAATCCGCGCTTCCGGCTGGTCTTCCACAACGAGCAGGGCTTCTCCATCGGATTCAATCTCATCCTGATTCCGGGCTCGATCTCTACCCTCGGTAAGGGAACGCCGGATGGCCTTAGCGTGCAGGTGACGCCGGAATCCGACGGCAGCCTGTTCCGTCGCTGCGCAGTTAATAATGCGGCCTACGACTATTACACGCGCTGCTCGGAGGCGGATATGAATCTGCCAAAGCCGCCGGAGGACCTGCGGATCTGGACGTTCAAGGATATGTCGAGTTCCTCGACGTCGATGCTCCATCACGGCACATTTATGGATAATAATATCTTTGCCAAGTATCTCGGACAGTACGCGTCCATCATCAAGGTTTTCCTGCCCGATATCACCATCGGCTGCAGCGGCGGCAAGGATTACAGCCTCATCTACCGGGCCGTGACGCACGAGCTCTCCCACGCCAGCCATTATACCCAGGCCGGGAAGCAGTACTGGAATCCGTACATTTCCTATATTATCCTGTCCTGGCTCTCCGGAGGGTCTACTTACGGCGACGGTACGGATTCCGAGGCGGGCTACTGTGAAGTAGGGGAGATGTGGGCGTATTATATGGAGAGCAAGATGTTTCAGGAGCGATATGGTGGCTCGATGCCCACTTTCGGTACCTCGTACTGGTTCTATCCACAGATATTCCGCTATCTGGACGAGCGCGGCTTCCCCCGGTCATACATTTTCAAGGCACTCACACCGGAGGTGACGTCGCGGGATCTACTCAAGAAAAAATTGCTGGAGCTCTATCCCGCCCGCCAGAGTCTGATCAACCAGGTGTTCGAACGGTATGCTGAGTAGGAATTTTCTCCGGGAGGCGGCAGTGGCTCTGGCCCTCCTCCTCCCGGGCTTCGGCGCCAGTGCCCAGAAGGCGGGCATCTCGACCAACCTCCTCGAATACGTCAACCTGGGGACGCTGAACCTCGAGGCCTCCTATGCATTCTCCCGCTATTGGACCGTCAATGTCGGCGCGCGGTACAACCCTTTCTCCTACAAGATAGGCGGCAAAGAGGTGCACAACCGGCAGCAGTCCTATTATGCCGGCGTGAGGTACTGGCCCTGGTATGCGTATTCGGGGTGGTGGGTCGGGACGAAGGCCCGCTACCAGGAGTACAATGCGGGCGGGCTCCTGTCGAAAAAGACCGAAGAGGGCGACCGGTTCGGCCTCGGCTTTTCGGCCGGATATGCCTATATGCTGGGGAAGCACGTTAACCTGGATTTTGGCGTGGGACTCTGGGGAGGATATGATAAATACACCGCCTATTCCTGCCCTACCTGCGGGATAACGACGGGCTCGGGGGACCGTTTTTTCGTGCTTCCCGATGAAGTTCTTGTTGCAATTACCTATGTGTTCTGATTATTTGAAATGGCTTCTGGCCCTGTGCTGTGTGCTGCTGCCGGCCTGTTCGGTCAAGGAGGACCGGTCGGGCTGTCCCTGCTACCTGACGGTGGATCCGACCGGGATACCTGACGCCGTGGCGGAGATGCCCTCGACGATGGAAGTGTCCGGTGCGAAGGATTTCCGCGGGGCGATGACCCTTTCCGGGGAGGATTGCCTGGAGGAATTTACGGTCGAAGTGCCCCGCCCCAATGTGTTTGTCTCGGTCTTCTCGGGGGCAGGGGAGTGTTTCGTGCCCGGGGAGGGGCTGCGGATACCGGAAGGAGAGCAGTGCCCGCCTGTGTGGATGTTCTCCCGGCGGGTGCGTACGGACGGGGAGACGGCTCGTGTCCGCCCCGTTCCTGGCAAACGGTTTTGTACCGTGACCATCCGGATCATTCCCGTCAACGACGTGTTTCTGGAGTCGTTTCATCTGGAGATGACGGGGAATGTCTGCGGATACGACCTGGATTCCGCTCCGGCGGAGGGGCCTTTTCGGTGCCCGGTCTATCCCTCCCCGGAAGGCCTTTGCGTGGTCCGGATTCCCGGCCAGAAAGACAATTCCCTGATGATGAATGTGCTGGACGGGACGGAGTCCCTCCGTTTTTTTGCCCTTGGGGAATACATTGCCGAGTCTGGTTACGACTGGTCCGCCGAGAACCTGGAAGACGTCTATCTCGAGATTGATTATGCGGCCACTTCCTTCACTGTCCGGGTGAATGGATGGGAAAAGACGGTCTCGCTGGAGATTTTGATATAGGGCCTTAAAAATTTTTTGGAAAATAAAAAAATCCGTCGTACCTTTGCATTCCCTGCGCGGGTGGCGGAATTGGTAGACGCGCTACTCTCAGGAGGTAGTGTCCGCAAGGACGTGTCAGTTCGACTCTGATCTCGCGCACTGAATGGCGGCCGCAAGGCTGCCATTTTTGGAATATAAAACGAGCAACGACTATGGATATCCGTAACATCGCCATCATCGCCCACGTCGACCACGGCAAGACCACCCTCGTAGACCGGATGATCTACCAGGCCAATCTCGTCCGCCGTCCGGAAGACCTCGGCAACCTCATTCTCGACAACAACGACCTCGAACGCGAGCGGGGTATCACCATCCTCGCCAAGAACGTCTCTGTCGTGTACAAAGGCGTCAAGATCAACATTATCGACACGCCCGGCCACAGCGATTTCGGTGGGGAAGTGGAGCGTGTACTCAATATGGCGGACGGTGTCCTCCTGCTTGTGGATGCCTTCGAAGGCTGTATGCCCCAGACCCGTTTCGTCCTCCAGAAGGCCATCGAACTGGGCAAGAAGCCGATTGTGGTCATCAACAAGGTCGATAAGCAGAACTGTCGTCCCGACGAGGTGCAGGAGCAGGTCTTTGACTTGATGTTCGCCCTCGATGCGACGGAGGATCAGCTGGACTTCAAGACCATCTACGGCAGCGCCAAGCAGGGTTGGATGTCGACCGACTGGAAGTCTCAGACCGGCGATATCACCGCCCTTCTGGATGCCATCCTGGAGGAGATTCCCGCCCCGGCCGAGGTCGAAGGAACGCCCCAGATGCTGGTTTCCTCGCTCGAATATTCTCCCTACGTGGGCCGGATTGCCGTCGGCCGCATCACCCGTGGCTCGCTTCGCACCGGGATGCCGGTCAGCCTCTGCAAGCGGTACGACATCGTCGAGAAGGCCAAGATCAAGCAACTGATGGTCTTCGACGGCCTGGGTAAGTCCAATGTGGACGAGGTCCGCTGTGGCGATATCTGCGCGGTTGTCGGCATCGAGGGATTTGAAATCGGCGACACGATTGCCGATGCGGAGAATCCTGAGGCCCTGCCGCCCATCGCGGTGGACGAGCCGACGATGTCGATGCTCTTTACGATCAACAATTCCCCTTTCTTTGGAAAGGATGGCAAGTATGTGACGTCCCGTCACATCAAGGAACGCCTGGACCGCGAATTGGAAAAGAATCTGGCGCTCCGGGTCAAACCCGGGCTCAACGCCGATTCCTTCGTGGTTTATGGCCGCGGAGTCCTGCATCTTTCGGTGCTGATCGAGACGATGCGTCGCGAAGGGTTCGAACTTCAGGTCGGCCAGCCGAAGGTGCTGGATAAGACCATCGGCGGCCAGCGCTGCGAGCCGATCGAGGAACTCTCCATCGAGGTTCCCGAGCAGTTCGTCGGAGCCGCCATCGAGCTTTCCACCCGCCGCAAGGGTGCCCTGATCCGTATGGAGCCGCGCGGAGACCGCACGCTCCTGGAATTTGAGATCCCGACTCGCGGCCTGATGGGCCTGAGGAGCAATCTCCTGACCGCCACGCAGGGTGAGGCTGTCGTTGCCCACCGCTTCAAAGATTATCAGCCCTACAAGGGCGAGATCGAGATGCGTACGAACGGCTCGCTGGTCTCCCTCGAGACGGGGGAGGCCGTGGCCTATTCGATGAACAAGCTTCTGGACCGCGGCCGCTTCTTCGTGGAACCCGGCGAGGAGATTTACGGTGGCCAGGTCGTCGGCGAGCATACGCGCGACCGTGACCTCAATATCAACATCTGCAAGACCAAGAAACTTACCAACGTCCGTGCTTCGGGCAGCGACGAGAAGATTATTCTTCCCCCCGCTGTCAAGTTCTCGCTGGAGGAAGCCCTGGAGTATATCCAGGACGACGAACTCGTGGAAGTGACGCCGCATTTTATGCGGATGCGCAAGATTATGCTCGATCCGCTGGATCGTAAGAGAAATTCTTCCACGGAGGATTGATAATCCAAAATTTTTTATTATCTTTGCACCCCAAAATCTGTTTTAGAGAAATGGAAGAGAATTTCATAATTCCTCTGAGCGGGTTGGCTGCGGGAAGGAAAACCTTTCGGTGGCAGGTGGAAAAAGCGTTCTTTGGCGAATTTGACAATACGGACATCCAGGATGCCGATATCCAGGTGGAGGTGGTGCTCGTGAAGGTCGGAAAGGACCTTTTCATCGACCTCACCCTGGACGGCACGGTCACGGTGATCTGTGACCGCTGCCTGTCTCCACTGGTCCTGCCGGTGGAGGCCTCGCCCCGGTTCGTGGTCCGCTTCGACCCTTCCGCCCCCGAAATGGAGGGCGACAGGGAGGTGCTCGTCGCGGAGGATCCCTCTGCCCTGGATATGCATCAGGTCGTTTACGACTATGTGTATATGTCCCTTCCGATCCAAAGGGTCCATCCCGAAGGGGAATGCGACCCCGAGACCGTCAAGTACCTCTCTGCCGGTGAACCGGTAGAGGAGGAGACTCCGGAGGAGACAAGTCCGTTTGCTGCGCTGGGAATGCTTTTAAACAAGAAAAAGTAACAAATAAAATATTTAATTATGGCACATCCTAAACATAAAATCTCCAAGCAGAGAAGGGACAAGAGAAGAACGCACGATTTCGCGGCCGTTCCCACCCTCAGCACCTGCCCCAACTGCGGTGCAACCGTGATGTATCATCGCGTCTGCCCTGAGTGCGGTTACTACCGTGGCCGTCAGATTATCGTCAAGAGCGCGGAGTAATCCAGCGTCTTCCCGGTCTCTCTGAACGTTATTCCCGGGCTTGTCCCGGGAATCTTTCATCCCGGCTCCTTAGTTCAACGGATAGAACGGAGGTTTCCTAAACCTTAAATAGTGGTTCGATTCCACTAGGAGCTACGAAAAATTGCTGGCTGCGGGCCAGCATTTTTCGTTTGACGCCCCACGAGGAATCCCGGCCTGCGGCCGGATTCTGTCTTAACCCCCTGTCGCTGATGCGACATCCCCCTGTCAGGGGGAATGCCGGAACCTGCTGCGCTACGCTTGCAGAACCCGGGTGCCTGCGCTGCTTCGATTTGCAAGCAAATCTCGCTGACGCTCCGGCACGGCGCCTGAGGGCGCCTTCGGCCCGAAACGGGCCTCAAAACCCACCGCACGTTGAGGCATTTTTTATTTGTCCTTGTAAGTGCTTGGTTTAGTGGAAGATAACGCCGAGTAAATGATTAAACCTAGAGGTCCGATATTGTTCTCCAGTCAATAAAAGTGTTTTCGTTATTTGCCGAGCAATAATTGGTATATTTGCCAATTTGAAGGATTATTACTATATTCGCAGCAAGTTTAACACTTAGAG
>JAEEGL011511857.1_pt1 | contig 11048 bp, 8 predicted proteins | sample 9134231 | NCBI WGS metagenome assembly JAEEGL01 (sample SAMN16246548, study PRJNA631951) | gut metagenome | biome: gut microbiome; feature: rumen; material: fiber-attached | host: Bos | place: Iran: Karaj | collected 2018-10
CAACCCCAGCCCTATGCCCACGGCAAAAGCGTCGATACTTGTGGCAATGCCCAGTAGGAACATCGTCCCGACATTCACCACCTTGTGCCTTGTTGCCACCTCCTCCTCTTGATTCCTTATGCCGTCCACAATCATCTTCCCTCCAACAAAAAGCAGCAACCCGAACGCCACCCAGTGGTCCACCGATTCTATAAACGACCTTGCAACGTCGCCTATCAATGCCCCCATCAACGGGAACGCCCCTTGGCAGAAACCAAAAATCAATGCCATCAATATTCCGCGGCGGAAACTGATTTTGCTGTGAAAAGCCGTTGTGGCGCTCACTACAAGTGAGTCCACACACAGCGATAGCGACAACAATAAAGCCTCGATAACAATCATTCTGCAACTATTTTGTATCGTTTTAGCATCTCATCTACGGAGTTGCAAAAATACACATTTTTCTTGGAACAACATCCCTGGGCTTTAAAAATATTTTCTGCATCCCGTGTCAGCCGGGCATCTGGCCATTCGGTCTTTTCCCGCCTCGCCCGCCACTTTTTTATATACACGGTACAATAATGTCGCCCCCCGCGCGTTATCTTTGTATGAAACGTATTATAAGAACTACTATCCTCCTTGCACTGGCTCTCTTGGTGGCTTTCCCCTCTCAGGCCAGAAAAAAGAACCAATATGAGATAACCCTTACCATTAATGGCGGCAAAGACACCCTCATGTATCTTGGCCATTACCAGGCCAAAGGCAACAGTGTTGTCGACACTGCCATCCGCGACAAGAAAGGCCGTTTCGTTTTCGAAGGCACCGACTCCCTGCCCGAGGGCCTTTATTTCTTCGCAAACCAGCAAGGCTCCTATGTCGAGTTTGTTGTCTATCATGAGAAACCTTTCTTCAAATTCGAGACAGAGCAAGGCGACTGGACTGCCCAGATGAAAGTAAAGGGAAGCCCTCAGAACGAGTACTTTTTCCAGTTTCACCGCATCGACGCCCAAATCTCCAAAGACCTTGCCAGTCATGTCGGCAAACTGGACTCTGCCGAGTTCGAGAAATATAAATATGAGAAACTCCTCATGCTCGACAGTGTCAAAATGTCCATGATTCTGCAGCGTCCCGACATGTTCCTCTCCAAGATGATGCGCGCCACCCGCGATGTGGAGCCCCCCTTGCTGAGTCCTTCTGGCGACACCCTTTCCGAAGACCAGCGCCGTGACTATTTCCTCGCTCACTATTTCGACAATATCCCCCTCGACGACAATGCCATCCTCCGCACCCCCAAAGCCGTCTTCTACGACCGTGTCATGAATTTCTACGACCGTGTCCTCAAGTACGCCCCTCCCAAGACCATCATCAAATACCTTGACCCCATGCTCCAACGCTCCAAGGCTGCCCCCGACGTATTCCAGTATCTCGTCGTCACCCTCACCCAGAAGTATCTGCAAAGCAACGTCATGGTCTATGACGAAGTCTATGTCCACCTGGTCAAGAACTATTACGCCACCGAAGACAACTTCTGGTCTTCGCCCACCTCCATCGACAAAGAACTCACCCGTGCCAACAAGTGGGAGCGCCTTCTCGTCGGTCGCGAAGCCCCCGAGCTCATCCTTTTCGACACCCTCCACATCCCTCATTCCCTCCATGCCTTCCCCCACAAGTGGAAACTCCTCGTCTTCTGGTCCCCCAACTGCGGACACTGCCAGCACAGCATCCCCGAGGTCTATCGCATATTTCAGCAATACAGCGCGCAGTACGATATTGCCGCCTTCACCATTCTTAGCGACCCCGACGACAAAACCCGCGTCGAATGGCGCAACTTCCTTCGCGACAAGAATATGAACAGCCCCCTGTGGCTCAGTCTCGACGGCGGTGAAGCCAACGTCGACTGGCACGATGTCTACGACATCACCTCCACCCCGCAAATCTACCTTATCGATGAAAACAATATCATCCAGGCCAAAAAACTTGGCGAAAGTAGCATCGAAAACGTTATCAAAGCCATCTGCGGAAATCCCGCCGCCCGTGTCTCCGAATAATCAACAACATCTTTCAATATGAAAAAAACATTATTAATTGCAGGGTTTGCAGCCGCCACCCTGCTCACAACCGGATGTAAAAAAACTATGGACAACCCGTTCTTCTTCCCATGGGGCACCCCCTATGAGATACCTGATTTCTCAAAAATCAAGACCGAACACTACCTGCCTGCCTTCGAGGAGGGCATGAAACAGCAACTGGCCGAAATCGATGCCATCGTCAACAACCCCGACGCGCCCACCTTCGAGAACACCATCGAAGCCTACGAGTACAGCGGCGAGCTTCTCAACAAGGTCTCCGGTGTCTTCTTCAACCTTAGCGAGTGTGAGAACAGCGACGAGATGGAAGCCATCGCCGAAGAGGTAACACCCAAACTCTCCGCCCACGGCGACAACATTGCCCTTAACCCCGAACTCTTCAAGCGCGTCAAGACTGTCTACGACCAGCGCGAAAGCCTCAACCTCAATCCCGAGCAGCAGCGTCTCCTCGAGGAAACCTATAAAGGTTTTGTCCGCAGCGGCGCCAATGTCCCTGCCGAGCAGCAGGCACGTTTCCGCCAGCTCAACGAGCAGATAGCTTCCCTCACCCTTCGTTTTGCCCAGAACGTCCTTAAGGCCACCAACGCCTATCAGCTGGTACTCGACACCGCCCCTGCCGGTCTCACCACCGACCAAATCGCTGCCGCCCGCGAGACTGCCGATGCCGACTCCGCCACCAAGGGCAAACTCGTCTTCAGGCTCAACCTTCCCAGCTGGGAACCATTCATGCAGAACTGCGCCGACCGTGACCTCCGTCATCAGATGTGGGAGGCCTACACAACCCGCTGCAACGGTGGCGACTACGACAACACCAAGATTATCGACACCCTCACTAATCTCCGTCTCGAACGTGCCAACATCCTCGGCTTCAAAACCCACGCCGACTATGTCCTCGACGATTGCCTTGCCAAGACCCCCCAGGCTGTTAATGCCTGCCTCATGCAAATCTGGGGTCCCGCCCTTACCAAAGCAAAACAGGAATGCGCTGAATACCAGAAAATGATTAAGAAAGACATCCCCGGTGCCACCCTCGAGCCTTGGGATTGGCGTTACTATAGCGAAAAACTCCGCAAAGAGAAATACGACCTCGACGACGACCTCGTCCGTCCCTACTTCTCCCTCGACAATGTTCGTGAAGGCGCCTTCGCCACTGCCAACAAACTCTACGGCATTACCTTCCGCGAAAACAGCTCCCTTCCCACCTACAACAAGGATGCCCATGCCTACGAAGTTCTCGACGGAGACCAAGTTATCGGCATTCTCTACATGGATTTCCATCCCCGTGCCAGCAAGCGCAGTGGTGCTTGGATGACCGAATTCCGCGGCCAGAAAGTCGACCGCGACGGCAACAACGTCATCCCCATCATCCAAGTGGTCTGCAACTTCACCAAACCCACAGCCGACAAACCCTCCCTGCTCAATTTCGACGAGAGCGAAACCCTCTTCCACGAATTCGGCCACGCCCTCCACGGCCTCCTCAGCAAGTGCCACTATCCCTCTTTGGCCGGCACTAATGTCCCGCGCGATTTCGTCGAGCTCCCCTCTCAGATAATGGAAAACTGGTGCCGCAACCCGCAGGTCATGAAAACCTATGCCAAGCATTACCAGACCGGTGAGAGCATCCCCGACGAACTCATCGCCAAGATTTCCGCTGCTCAGACCTATGGCCAGGGATTCATCAACACCGAACTCCTCGCTGCCTCCCTGCTCGACATGGCCTACCACAGCATCACCTCTAAGCAGCCCATCGACGCCAACGCCTTCGAAGCCGACTACCTCAACGGCATCGGCCTCATCCCCGAAATCATCAGCCGTTACAAGAGCCCCTACTTCCAGCACATCTTCACTACTGGCTACGATGCGGGATACTACAGCTATACCTGGACCGCCATCCTCGACCATGACGCCTTCGCGGCCTTTGTCGAAAGTGGCGACCTTTACAACCCCGACCTCGCCAAAAAATTCCGTCACATCCTCGAGAGCGGCAACACCGTCGAGCCCATGCAGCTCTATCTCCAGTTCCGTGGTCAGGAACCCAGCGTCACGCCCCTGCTCAAAGACCGTGGCTTGATATAATACCCCTGCAACAAACCAAGAGCCCCACGGGTTACACTCCCGGCCAGGGCTCTTGGTTCTTTTTTCTATAGAACCACTATCAAAATCTATAAACCCTTCTCACAAACACTCAATACAATAAAATCTGATAATTAGAAAACAACATCCTAAAAAACTATGGACAACAACATCAAGAAACTAACCCGCAGCACCACCGACCGTCGCATAGCCGGAGTATGTGGCGGCCTGGCTCAATATTTCAACGTCGACGTCACCGTCATCCGCATCCTTTTCCTCATTGCCCTGTTGTTCGGCTGCTTCGGCTTCTGGGCCTACCTCATCATCTGGCTCGCCGCCCCCGAAGACAACCGTCTCAACCCGTAGCCTCCCTGCCTCCAGCCCCACTCATTTCCCCGCTTCCATTACGCCATACATTTTTTTATGTCTTCCATGCAGTCATTCTTAGAGAATATGTCTCTAAGTAATCATGACAGACATGGTACATCTGGTTGAACAAGCCAATTCTGGCAACCCTCGTGCCCAAAGCATTATTTATGCCCGTTTCCGAAAGCGGGCATTGGCTGTCTGTACCAGCATCACCCACAACAAAGAAATCTCCGAAGAACTCACCGACGATGCCTTCCTGATTGCCTTTAGCAAACTCGACACCCTTAACGACCCTGAAAAATTCGGCTCTTGGGTGGTAACCATTTCGGCGCGTCTCGCCTTGCGTTATCTCAAGTGCCAGCCTTGCGATAAACCCATTCCCTTCTCCCATATCGAAGGTTTCGACATTCCCTGCTCCCCTCACGACCCGCCCCTCTCACTCGAAGAGCTCCAGGCCGCAGTCAATCTTTTGCCTGAAGGCTATCGGCAGGTATTTGTCATGTCCGTTATTGAAGGTCGCAAACATGACGAGATAGCATCTCTCCTCAATATCGGACCCCACTCTTCCTCCTCTCAGCTTTGTCATGCCCGTGCCATGTTGCGTCGTATCCTCCGCCCATTGCTATGCCTTGTTCTCACGGCATTGCCTCTCGTTCTGGTTCAAGACCATATCTCAGAATCTTCACCTTCTGTTGCCCAATCGCCCAATCCAATGCAAGTTGTCATTCCCTCGGTTGCAGAAACTACTTCCCCGTTGCTCCATGTAGTCCCCAGTATATCTGACCATGCAAACAGCCCGTCCTCCCTTCCATCCATCGCCGATTCTAATGTGATTGTTGTTCCCGTCTCCAGCCCATCCACAGTCATTGTCCCCCCGCTGCCATCTGTTCCCTCAGAACCCGGTATCAATACATTCATTCGTCGTCATCAGCCCGCTGTCACTCCCGTCCCAAGCAGATGGACATTGGCGTTGACCATGTCTCCAGTTTTATCCCCCCAAGCCGAAATCTCCCGTCCTCATCCGTTGATTCTTCCATCGGTCTCCGTAACCAGTTCTGCGGATCAACATAGCGTTTCCATAGACAATTGGCATGATTGTAAAGCCTACATTCTCGAAAATAGTGGTCTCTTCACTCCCGAGGTGGCCAGTGCTCTAATCCGTATTGTCCAAAGCAACGTCCTTGACAACAATGGCCAGATTGTCCGCACGGAGTACCACCAACCTCCCACCTCCCTCGCGTTGACTGTTCATTATGCCCCAGACTCCTCCTTCTCCCTCTATACAGGTGTCTCCCATACCATTTATCGTTCCTATTTCCAGACAGGTGTCGGCGTCGACCGAATCGACCAGCGGCAAAGCCTTTCCCTCCTGGGCATCCCGCTAGGTGTCTCCTTTTGCCCTCGTCCCCTTTCCCGTTTTGGTTGTCACTTCTCTCTTGGTCTCTCCTTGCAACTGCCCCTCTCACTCCAAAGTACCACTGCTTTTGTCATTGGGGGCGATTGTGACAACCCGTCAGCAACCTCTTCTCAGACAATACCCCTCTCCAATATTTCCTCATCTGTTGACTTGGCCACCTTCAAGGCCGGTTTCTCGTTAGGCGTCCATTATCGTCTCACTCCCCATCTCAGCCTTGTGGCCGAGTGCACGATAGGCTATACATTCCCTTGTCGGCAGGAGATAGCCACATACGCCTCCGTCCATCCCTTGTCTGTCACCATGCAATCCGGCCTTAGTTTTGCATTCTAAACCGATGTGAGAATTACAAAACACCCACACAAGTTCCCTTTTATCATTTCAGTAATCGAAACATGCAGTCTTTTGCACCATTCCTGTCTCTATTAAGATACCGTCCCGGGTAACGGGATTATCTTAATAAGAAATAGAATGTACAAAGCAACCGATTACCTCACCAGCGGACTTGTCTATGCTAACAACGCCCTCCGTCCGCGCCACAAGAAACTGAGTCAATTGATGATTTATGCCACCACGGCTTGCCAGTCACGTTGTCGCCATTGTTCCATTTGGAAAAAGCCTCATCAACATCTTTCCTTCGACGACATCGTGCAAGTGATGCAGAGCCAGTGTGTTCGTCCCTATACTACCGTGGGACTTGAAGGCGGTGAGTTTCTCCTCCACCCACAGGCAGCCCAAATCCTCGATTGGTTCTGTAACCATCATCCCAACTATACGCTTCTCTCCAACGGTCTCGACCCCGTCAAGTTGACTGACTATACCAAGCGTTTCCGCCCAAAACACCTCTATCTCTCCCTCGACGGAGACCGCCAAACCTATCTCCGTATGCGCGGCTGTGACGGATTCAACAGTGTGTTGCAGGCCTTGGAAAACCTCAGGGATATAGTCCCTCTCTCCCTGATGTTCTGCCTCTCACCTTGGAACGATTTCAGCGATATGGAGTTTGTCATCCGTCTCGCCTCCCGCTATCGGGTCGATGTCCGCATAGGCATTTACGGCACTATGGCTTTCTTCGACACCACCAGTGACCTCCTCGCCGCCACCAACTTCACCAATCGCATTCCCGAAGCCGTCCTTCACACTTCCGAAAACTACGACTATGTCGCCCTCTACGACCAATGGCGCAACGCTCAACTTCGTCTCCCTTGTCTCTCAATCTCCAGTCAAGCGGTAATTCACGCAGGCGGCAATGTTCCCATCTGTCAAAACCTCGACTGCATACTGGGCAACATTCATCACTCCTCCCTCGACGACATCTGGAACAATCCCCGTTCCTGCGGTCTCCAGCAGCACTATAGGAATAACTGCAATGGATGCTGGATTAACTTCCATCGAAAGTACGACATCATTCTTCTCCGTACCCTTGAGAGATTCATGCCCAAGTCCTTGGTCGAAAAAATATATTCTCCCTATTGGTGGTGCGACGACCACAAGGCCACTTATCGCCAACATTTCAACAATCTTCAGCCATGATTCCACAACTCATCCGTCAAGCTCGCAAACTGCGTACCGAGTCTTCCTTGACTCACGTCTGCTCACGCCAATATGCTTTCATAGGCATGGGTAGCCACAGCATGGCCAATCTCTATCCCGTTCTTGCCATGTTGCATGTGCCGCTCAAGTACATCTGTGTCACCTCTCCGCGCAAAGCCAGACTTATTAGCCGTCATCTGGACTCATCCTTACATCCTTCTGCTACTACAGCCACCACTTCATTGGATACCGTTTTATCCGACCACGATGTCTCGGCCGTCTTCCTTTCTGCCTCTCCTGCTGCCCATTTCCGTCTTTCCTCGGAAGTAATGCAGAGCGGCAAGGCTCTCTTTGTCGAAAAACCTCCTTGCCGCACCCTTTCCCAGCTGGAGCAACTTATCTCCCTGCAAGCCTCTACAGGCACCTTTGTGCAAGTAGGCATGCAAAAACGTTTCGCACCGTCTGTCCGAACGCTGAAATCTCGTCTCGATGGTATCCACGGTCCCTGCCATTACTCGCTGCGATACTGTATGGGCCGATACCCCGAAGGCGACCCGCTCTCCGAACTTTTCATTCATCCCCTCGATTTGGTGTGCCATCTCTTCGGTCCTGCCCGGTTGGTGGCCTCTACCCGTTCCTCTTCCCACACCCTTCTGCTAATTCTCGCACATGGTTCTACTGTGGGAACCCTCGAACTCTCTACTGGCTATTCTTGGGATGCCCCTGTCGAACAACTTTCTGTCTGCACACCCAAGGGTCTCTTCACCCTCTCTTCCATCTCCACGCTCACTTTTCAGCCGTTTCCCTCCTCCATTGGTGGTATTCCTTGGGAAAAAATCAGGCATTCTCAAGTGTTTGAAGAGCACCTTTGCCGCCATGACGACTTTTCGCCTACTCTTGCTTCCTCCCTTTGGGTGGAGCATGGTTTCTACCACGAACTCCAATCCTTCGTTGCCGCAGTAGAGCATCCTGTCTCTTTTTCCAGTATAGCCTCTCTCGGCCTTCAACCCACATTACAGAGTCTCCGTCCCGTCTATGAACTCATGCAGGCTCTCTCCCCTTTGTACTGAAGTATTTCCTTTCCTATAGTCATAACACGAAAACGAAGAGCCGCGGACTTTTCCGTGGCTCCTCGTTTTTCAATAGGGTAGGGGACTGTGCTTAGTTCATCAGTCGGCTTTCGCCCCAAGTGTATTGGGGATAAGCCTTTTTCAGGTCGGCTGCCGACCCCGTGACATTGCTCCCGCCACTCGTGGCAAAAACGCAGAGGGTCTTTCCCTTCAGGTCATGTGCTTCGATGAATGTGTTGATAATGGTGGGTGCAGTATACCACCACACGGGGAAACCAATCCATACTGTGTCGTAGTCGGCAATGTTCTTGCACGTCTCTTTGATGGCGGGACGCGAACTTTTGTCTTTCATCTCCACCGACGAGCGCGACTGTTTGTTGGTCCAGTCCAAATCTGCTGTTGTGTACGGTTGTTCAGGTGCTATTTCAAAGAGGTCTGCATCCTTCTCTTTTGCCAGGCGTTCAGCGGCAGCTTTTGTGGTGCCGGTAGCCGAAAAATAAGCAACAAGGGTCTTCTTCATTGTTTGGGTCTCCTTTTTTTGTGGGTTGTTGTTCTCTTGTTTGTTCTGTGCACATGCCGTCATACCCAGAAGTATTGCGGCGGCACACACGATTGATGCAATTCGTTTCATGGTTTAACTTAGGTTGGTCTTGAATTTAACTACCATTATGTCGTAGTGAATCGAGCCTGTCACATTGTCTTCTCGGGTCAATACGACAGGCTTCCTCCTTTCTCTTCTCTATTATTTTACAAAGGGCTTAAGTCCTTTGGCAGCATCGGCAGCCGTGATGCGTTTGCCTCCATTGTCAAGGTCTATCAGGATATAGACATCATGTCCCATGCCCAGTTCTTTCATATAACTCAGCTGTCGCAGACCATGTCTTGATTCAATACGCTCTACCATGTCGTGGTGTTCGGCCTCGCTCATGGCATAGATGATGTCTACGCAGGCTTGGTCAATGGCAAGAATGTCTGTTGAAGAGAGGATGCCCACGTTAGGTGTCACAACAGGTTCTGCGGCGGTTCCTTCACAGTCGCACGACACCGACATGTTGCGCATCACATTGACATAGGTCACATGCTCGCCGAAGTAGTCTATCGTGGCCTTAGTGCTCTCGGTCATGCGTTCCATAAACTCCTCGGTGGCGATGTCCCACTGGTTGGGCTGACCGGGAGTGGTGTGTATCCAAGCCTTTCCTATACGGCCGTCAGCGCACCCGATGCCGATATTCTTGTTGCTTCCGCCAAAGCCGCCTTGGGTATGTCCCTTGAAGTGGGTAAGGGCAACGAGGCTGTTGTAATTCTTAATATGTCCGCCCATGCTCATGCGGGTGAACCATTTGCCACCCTTCACTGGCAGAGTCACCGTGTCTTCCTCGTCGAGGATGTCAACAGGTGCAAACGTCCATCCATTCACTTTCAGGGTCTCGCGGTGCTGCTTGGTGGTGTAGCGGTCGCCTTCGTAGTAAGTGTTCGTTTCGATAATGGAGGCGTCTTTCAAGTCTTTAGCCATCAAAGCCTTCACCCATTCCCTCGGTATGATGTTGGGACCGTTCTTCTCTCCAGTGTGGAGTTTCACGGCAACGCGGCCTTCTATCTTCCCATTTACCTGTTCATAGGCTTTGATTAGACCGTTGGCCGAAAGGTCGCGGGTAAAATAAACAATGGCGGTATCGCCGGTACGTTCGCTCATCGGCACATAATGGTCGCCGCCGGTGCCGGGGGTGGGTTGCTGATTCATGTTTTCGGTGGTTTCTTTCTGCTGGGCGTTCCCGCAAGCAACAAATACTGCGCTCAACGCCAAAACAATAAATAAATTACAATGTTTCATGTTAGTTGGTTTTAATTTGCAAAAATACTCATTTTTCTGCATTTATTGAACAAAAATAATCCAAACCATATCTTGTCGGGTTTTTACGGTCTTCGTCGTGGCGCCTTCTGTTTGTATCTGTGTCTTCGCTTTTTAAGTTTTTTTTCTTTTGACCTTATCACCTTTTTAACACGAATTAAAAACCAAAAGTCAATGGCTTTTGGAGGAAGGTATCCTGCAGTTGCTCAATGCTTCATTTTTCTTTTGTCACAAAACATTCCCGTCTTTTCTCATCCCCACCACCATTGTCGGTGCTGCGGAACTCCGAGGGGGAAAGACCTGTCTCGCGACGGAAATAGCGGCTGAAGGTGGCCTGCTCGTCGAAGCCCAGCATGTCCGAGATGGCCTGTACCGTGAGGTCGTGCCGCATGTGGAGCAACATCTTGGCTTCAACTATTACTTGTTGATGTATCCAGTAGGCGGTTGTGTGGCCCGTCTCCTGCTTGATGATGGCGCTGAAATGCTTGGTCGACAGGCAGGCCTGAGCAGCATAGAAACCCACGTCGCGATGCTCGCGAAAGTGCTGTTTAAGGCAGTTGTGAAACCGGGCACTGACCTTGTTGTCGGTGTGGGATTCGTTCAGTTTGCCCTCGCGGTATCGGCTTAGCAACCGCAGGAAGAATTCAAGCAGTCGTGTCATCAGCATCCGCCGG
>JAEEGL011540736.1_pt1 | contig 11048 bp, 10 predicted proteins | sample 9134231 | NCBI WGS metagenome assembly JAEEGL01 (sample SAMN16246548, study PRJNA631951) | gut metagenome | biome: gut microbiome; feature: rumen; material: fiber-attached | host: Bos | place: Iran: Karaj | collected 2018-10
CCTTATGCTCCATAAGCAGGCGGGCAAGTTGACCGGCTGGATAGCCTACAACATCGGCCGCTCGCTTCGCAATTTCGACGTACCCGGCTACAAAGGAGAGTATCCTTCCAACCACGAGAGGCTCCAGGAATTCAATGCGGTAGCCACCTGGAACGGACGCAGATGGTCGGCAGGTGCCTCTGTAGTGGCTGCCAGCGGCACACCTTTCACGGCCCCGGATTCCTTCTATCTGCTGGGCAACCGTATTATTTCGCATTTCGGAGCCCACAACTCAAACAGACTTGCCCCATATTTCAGAGCAGACGTCTCATTTAACTGGTTTATTATTCAGGATGCTAAACAGACTCTCGGTCTGAATCTGTCCGTTTACAACGCCACAATGCGCGAGAATCAGCTATTCTGCAGGCTCTACGTTACAGAGGACCGTCAGTTCGCTTACGGCCCCCTGAGCCTCGGATTTACCATCCTACCGTCTATCAGTATATTCTACCGTCGATGAAAAAGATCCTCATAGCACTCGCCTTGCTGCTTACAGCTGCCTGCACCCCATCCTGGCAACCGGAAGGGGAGGAGAAGCTCGTGGTTGAAGGATGGATCGACGCCGGCGGTTTCCCGATAGTGATGGTAACGACTTCTGTCCCAACGTCTACGGAATATCAGAGTATTGATGACCAGAAGGGACATCTTATTCGTCGTGCACGCATAGCTGTTTCTGACGGTGATACTACCGTGTTCCTGACCGGGAAAGATGATAAACGATACTTCCCACCATATATTTTTACCACTCCTGATTTAAGGGGTGTAGCGGGAAAAACATACACACTTAAAATAGAAGTGATAGGTAGGGATTTGACGGCGACCGCTACTACCACAATTCCCGCCGCAGTGCCTCTTGATAGCCTTTGGTTCGTGCCTTCCACCGACGATAAGGGCAAATACAATATAAAGGCTCGTTTCAGCGATCCGGAAGCTACTGAAGACTATTACCGCCTGTTTGTCAAAGTGGCGGGCAAAGACAGTTCATACGTAGCCTCATACATGGGTTGTCTTCGCGACAGCGACCTTCCCAGGCCGGCAGATATAGACGTAATGCGGGGCCTCAGCGTGGACAATGAGAATTCCTGGGCCTGGAATCCTGCTTCTTTTGAAAAAGGAGACGAGGTTCTGGTTAAGTTCTGCACCATGGACAGGGTTTCATATGATTTCTGGAGCAGTTATGAACGAGTGGTATCACTCTCCATCCTTCCTATGTTCCAGGCAACATATAATCCAGCATACAATGTCTCTGGCGGTATTGGATACTGGTGCGGCTATGGTACTAGCAAGTATACAATAAGGGTAGGGGAATAAAAAACAAGGCCGGCTGTAAAGCCGACCTTGCGCGTGGTGCTGGCAGGAGTTGAACCGGCGACACATGGATTTTCAGTCCATTGCTCTACCACCTGAGCTACAGCACCGTTTTGGGATTGCAAAGATATATAATTTCAGACAATCTGCAAATTATTTTATAAAAAATATTACGAATAAAGCCCGGGGATTCACATCCGCGGGCTTTGTAGAAGTTTTTCAATAGTCCAAGTACTATAACTAAAATGTTACTTATACCTTGTTTCCTTATTTGCAATGCAAAAATAAGCAGTAGAATCTGGATATTTTTTAAAAAGTGACAGTGACGAATGAAATGTGATAAAAGCAAATGATTTGTGACGAACAGCTCGATTTTAGTGACGAAATTGATATATTTTGTATATTTGTCACATCAAATACGTGACGAATAATGAATAGTATTCCAAAATATTTCTTCCGTTGGCCAGCAACGATTCAGGCCATTATCCTGCCTTCGGTCTTTTTTCTTGTCTTCACTATCGTGTACAACCCTTTCGGCATGGGTGAATTGCTGGACATGGGACGGGGGCTATTCACGCTGAACGTCACCATCGTATTTGCCATACTGCTGGTCGTAGATACGCTTGCACGCCTGATCTTCCACCTTTTCGAAAAAGCCAGAAAGTTCACCTGGTTCATGTATATTTCATGGTGCGTAGGTGAAATCCTTATCGGAGTTCTCTTTGCGAGCATGTATATCTCTCTTATTTCAGCAGGGGAGTATCCTTACTTTGACGCCCTCTTCAGAGTCTGCCTCCCGAAGATGTTTCTTATTCTGATTTTCCCTTATGTGATTCTCACACTTGGGTTTATCATCGCAGGGAACGGAGAGTCGGAAGATACCCTCGACGCAAACGACGACAGCCTTATCCGCTTTTACGACGTATACCATAAGCCCAAACTGGTGATAGCGGTGAAAGCCATACTCTACATCAAGGCGGACGAGAACTACATGAGCATCTGGTATTCCGACAACGGCCGCCCAGTCAAGTACTCGCTCCGCGCGCCCATGAACTCGATCGAAGAAAGCTGCACCCGCCACGGCCTGGTACGCTGCCAGCGGTCTTATTTCGTAAATCCGCAGCACGTAACGATACTGCGCAAGCATCAGAACTGGATTTATGCCGACCTCGACATGGAAGGGGTACCCAGCATCCCCGTGTCCAAGCGATACTATGACAAACTCTCGAATTTACTGTAATTGGCGCGCACAGATTAGGTATTTTGAAAAAAAAAAACATAATTTTGTACCGATATGGATGAAATGGAGCAAATAGCCTCCTGCCCCCTGAATCCGGAGAAGGTTTACACGTCGATGGACGAGCTCACGCTCGACACGGACGAAGGACCCGTCACCCTCAAAATGGGTGTCTGGATCAATGTCGACCCAGTCCGCATCCATAAAATGATAGTCAAGGAAAAAACCCTTCAGGTTGATACCTATGAGGTTCTGAATCCTCTCGTGAGCAAACTCCGCCGCGCCGACCCGGACTACTACAAGCGTTTCACGGGTCTCAAGCTCACTATCGACTATCCCGGCTACAGCGGAGGAATCATGGCTCAGATCCCGTTCGAGAACGATCCGGTCGGTTTCTACAAGTGGTGGCGCAAAGGCAAGCACGAGGATAAGGTGTATCTCTCCTTTCCGCGTCAGGTCCAACTCTTCCAGAAGGTCGCCCTCATGGATCCGAAAATGATTCTCAAGAAAGACCTTGAAGTTCTAAGGAGCTAATAACCAACATGGAAGAACAACTGAAAACCACATGCCTGTATCCTGAGCACATTGCCCTGGGTGCAAAGATGAGCCCGTTTGCCGGGTACATGATGCCAATCCAATACAGCAGCATCACCGAAGAGCACAATGCCGTAAGGCATCACAGCGGTGTCTTCGACGTTTCCCATATGGGCGAGATCTTCGTTTCCGGCCCTGATGCCGAACGTTTCGTCAACCATATCTTCAGCGGTGACGTCAGCCCCATGACCGAGGGCCAGTGCCAGTATGGTATGATGCTCTTTCCCGACGGAGGCACCGTGGACGATCTCCTCGTCTACAAAGAATACCGCAAAGATCACTACCTGCTGGTCGTCAATGCCGCAAATGTCGACAAAGACGAAAAGTGGATACGCCAGAACTCCGACGGCTTCGTCGTGAACATCAAAAATGAATCGCCCTCCTGGGGACAGCTGGCAGTGCAGGGCCCGGAGGCTGAACAGGTCCTTGGCAAAGTGCTGGCCGCAGATCTTTCAGGGATTGAATTCTATCATTTCGTGGATACCCAGCTCTATGGCAAGCGAGCCATCGTGAGCCGTACCGGCTACACCGGTGAAGACGGATTCGAGGTATACGCCGCCCCCGAGGCCATTGTGGATCTCTGGAAGGCCCTTCTCGCCGCCGGAGTCGTCCCCTGCGGTCTCGGTTGCCGCGACACCCTTCGCTTCGAAGCGGGCCTGCCCCTCTACGGTGACGAACTCTCAGCCGATATCTCTCCGGTCATGGCCGGCTTCAGCATGTTCTGCAAGCTCGACAAGCCCGAATTCATAGGCAAAGACGCCATCGCAAAGCAAAAGGCCGAAGGCACAGCCAAGAAGCTGGTAGGCCTTGAAATGGCGGACAAGGCCATCCCTCGTGCCGGCTACCCTGTTCAGTTGGAAGATGGCACCGAGGTTGGCGTGGTTACCACCGGCTACCACTCCATCTCGCTGGACAAGAGCATTTGCTTCGCGCTGGTGGACAGGGAAGCCGGGGCCCTCGGAAATACCCTTTACATTCAAATCCATCGCAAGGTTTTCCCCGCGGTGGTGGTCAAAAAGAGATTTTATCAAACAAACTACAAGAAATAACACCATGAGCAAAATTATCGAAGGACTTCTCTACAGCGAGTCCCACGAATGGGTCAAGGTCGACGGCGACGTTGCCGTAATCGGAGTATCCGACTTCGCACAGGCCGAAATGGGAGACATCACATATGTGGATCTTCCCGAAGAGGGGGACGAATTCTCGAAAGACGAGGATTTCGGCGCACTTGAAAGCGTAAAGGCTTCCAGCGAGCTCTACAGCCCTGTTAGCGGAAAGGTTGTCGCGGTGAACGCCGAACTCGAAGACGCCCCCGAACTCATCAACGCCGATCCTTACGCAAACTGGATAATCAAAATAGAAATGTCCGACAAGGCTGAGCTCGATACTCTTCTGAACGCAGCCGCCTACGCTGAAATAGCAAAATAATCTGAAATATGGGAACATTCGCCTATTTTCCCCAGACTGTTGAGGATATCCGGGCGATGCTCGATAGAATAGGGGTCGCCTCATTGGACGACCTCTATTCCGACGTACCGGATGATTTCCAATACAAAGGGGAGTACGACCTTCCTTCCGCGATGAGCGAGCAGGAAGTGCGTGATTTCTTTGAAAAACTCGGCCGCAAGAATGTGCAACTCAAGGTCCTGGTAGGTCAGGGAGCCTACGACCACTACGTTCCTGCGGTCATTCCCTACATCACCTCCCGTTCGGAGTTCCTCACTTCTTACACCCCTTATCAGAGTGAGATCTCCCAAGGTACGCTCCGCTACATCTTCGAATGGCAGAGTATGATATGCCGCCTCACCGGCATGGATGTGAGCAACGCCAGCATGTACGATGGCCCCACCGCTGCGGCTGAAGCTCTCAGGATGATGCTTGCAAGTACCAGGAAGCGCAATAAGGTGGTGGTTTCCGCCGGCCTGCTTCCATGCGTACAGAAAGTGATAGCCACCTACATGAAATATACCGACGCGCAGCTGGTCGTGGCAAAGGACGTGCTGGCTGAACTCGGAGACGATGTAGCCGGCGTGCTTGTGCCCGAGATCTGCAAATGCGGACGCATCAAGGATCTGTCCGGCTATGCGGAAAAGATACATGAGGCTGGTGCACTGATGGCCGTATACTGCGACCCGTCCACCCTGGCTGTGCTAAAGAGCCCGGCCGAATGGGGCGCCGACATTGCTGTGGGAGACGGCCAGAGCCTGGGTATTCCGCTTAACTACGGCGGACCGTACGTGGGCTTCCTTGCCTGCAGGACCGAACTCATGCGCAAGCTCCCCGGCAGGATTGTCGGCCAGACTACAGATGCAGACGGCAAGCGCTGCTTCGTGCTTACCCTGCAGGCCCGCGAACAGCATATCCGTCGCGAAAAGGCCACATCCAACATCTGCTCCAATGAGAGCCTCATGGCCCTCTGGTGCACCGTTTACCTGTCGCTCATGGGACCTGAGGGCCTGCGCAAGGTGAACGAACTCTCCTCCGCAGGAGCGCATTACCTGCACGACGCCCTCATCGCCACGGGCAAATTCGAAGACACCCATGGCGACGCACCCTTCCTGAACGAATTCACCCTCAAGCCTCTCTGCAACGTAGAAGAGCTGCAGAAGGCTTTCCTTGCGGGCGGCTTCTTTGCAGGCCTGCAGCTGGAAAACGGTGAACTCGACTTCTGCGTTACCGAAAAGCATAACAAAGAGGAACTCGACAGCCTCGTTAAAATCGTGGAGGGCCTGTAATATGAAATACTACGACAAACTCATATTCGAACTCAGCCGTCCCGGACGCAGCGGATATTCGTTGCCCAAGGGCTGCGGTAAAGAGATAGAGTTGCCGGCAGCGCTTCGTCGCCAGGCTCCGCTGGATCTTCCGGAAGTGAGCGAAGTGGACGTTGTCCGTCACTATACGAATCTCTCTCAGATGAACTTCGGCGTGGATACCGGCTTCTATCCGCTGGGATCCTGCACCATGAAGTACAATCCCAAGATAAACGAGGAGATGGCAGCCCATCCGCTGTTCACCGGTCTTCATCCCCTGCAGCCCGCAGAAACGGTTGAGGGCGCGCAGGAGGTGATTGACACCCTGGACAAAACCCTGGCTGCAATTACCGGTTTCGAGCACTTCACCTTCCTGCCCTGCGCAGGAGCCCACGGTGAACTTACCGGCCTCATGCTCATGCGGGAATACCACATGGCTCGCGGCGATTCGGCCCGCACCAAAGTTATCGTTCCCGACAGCGCCCACGGCACCAATCCAGCCAGCGCAGCTGTCTGCGGACTCGAAATAGTGGTGGTGAAATCCCGTCCGGACGGTCTGGTGGACGTGGAGGACCTCAAACCCCTCCTTGGCCCGGATATCGCCGGCATAATGATGACCAATCCCAACACCCTGGGTCTTTTCGAGCGTGAAATCCGCCAGATAGCTGCCCTCGTGCATGAATGCGGCGGCCTCCTCTATTACGACGGAGCCAACATGAACCCGTTGCTCGGCAAGGTTCGTCCGGGCGACATGGGATTCGATATCCTTCATCTGAACCTTCACAAGACCTTCAGCACTCCTCACGGAGGCGGCGGTCCCGGAAGTGGGCCGGTTGGTGTAGCGAAGAGCGTGCTTCCGTATCTGCGCATTCCCGTCACATCCGGCTTCCACGGCAATTTCGGCGTGATGATGCGCGGCCTTGCATATATCCTTACCCTCGGTAAGGAAAACATCAGGATGGCAGGTCCCCTGGCCGTCCTCGGAGCCAACTACATCAAGGAAAGCCTCAAGGATGTATATAAGCTCCCCATTCCCACGGTATGCAAGCACGAGTTCGTGTACGACGGCCTGGTGAACGACGGCGCCCGTGATGGAGTCCCCGGAGCCACCACACTGGATATCGCCAAGCGCCTGCTTGACTATGGCTTCCACGCTCCCACCATTTACTTCCCGCTTCTGTTCCACCAGGCACTTATGGTGGAGCCCACAGAAACGGAAAGCAAGGAAACCCTGGACGCCTTCATCGAGGTAATGCGCCGTATTGCCGAAGAGGCTGCGGCCGATCCCGAAATGCTTCACAACGCTCCGCACAATACCCCGATTCGCCGGCCTGACGAAACTACGGCGGCCCGAAATCCTATCGTAAAGGCATGAAACTCATTATAATAGGTGGCGGTCCCGGAGGTTACGAGACCGCCGCTGAAGCCCTTGCACGCGGGCTGGAAGTAACCCTTATCACGGAAGGCCCCCTCGGAGGAACTTGCCTTAACGAGGGCTGCATCCCCACCAAAACGCTTTGCCGTTTCGCCGAAGAACTGAATGGCGAAAGGCTTCTGGATTCGGCAGAAATGGAATCCTTCCAGACTGTCAAGGCCGGAGTGGTGCAGCAGCTGCAGGGAGGCATAGCTGGGCTTCTCCGCAAGGCGGAGGTGGTTTACGGAAAGGCCAGTTTCACAGGTCCCAACACCGTCGCGGTAGGGGATACTGAGTACTCGGCCGACCGCATCATCATCGCTACCGGTTCCGTCGGCACATCCCTGCCCATTCCGGGCGCCGAGCTCTGCCTCGGTTCAAAGGAGATGCTGGAACTCACAGAAGTCCCCAAACGCCTCTGCGTCATAGGAGGAGGTGTGATAGGCCTGGAATTCGCCAGCATCTACCGCGCATTCGGAAGTGAAGTGAGCGTACTAGAGTACTGCCCCGGCATACTTCCTCGTTTCGATGAAGACCTGGCCAAGCGTCTCCGTCTTTCGCTCAAAAAGCGCGGCATCGCCATCGAGACCTCCGCCCAGGTATGTGCCGTAAGCAAAACCGGTGAAGGGCTGGAAGTGAAGTATATCCTTAAGGAAGAGGAGCATACTGTTCAAGCCGACGCAGTACTGATGGCTGTCGGGCGCAGAGCCAATACGGAGAGCCTGAACCTCGAGGCTGCGGGAGTCTCCTGCGGACGCCGGGGCATAGAGGTGGACGAGCATATGCGTACCAACGTTCCGGGTATCTATGCCATAGGTGACGTTACCGGGGGAATAATGCTGGCGCACTACGCCTCCTTCCAGGGGCGCAGGGCCCTTGCCGACATACTCGGCGAATCCGACGGCATACGTTTCGACATCTGCCCGGCCGCCGTCTTCACCGTTCCCGAGGTCGCGACTGTCGGTCTCACCGAAGAGGACTGCAAGGCCCGCGGGATTGATTTCAAAGCGCACAAGGCCATGTACGGCGGCAATGGAAAGGCCGTTTCGATGGGAGCCTCTGAAGGCTACGCAAAGGTGTTGACCGAAGGCGCTGAAGGCCGCATCCTGGGAGTCCACATCATGGGAGCACACGCATCTGACATCATCCATGAGGCAGCCGCTCTGATGAACTTCGATGCCACGCTGCTTCAGGCCCGGAACATCATCCACGCCCATCCGACCCTGTCGGAAGTTCTGCAAAGCGCGTTTCGTTCGTAGCCCATGGACATCGAGCCTGTAGCCATCTTCCATTCTCCGCTTTCAGGGAAATTCGGGGTGCCGCGCCAAAGCGGCCTTGCCGAATCCCTGAAAGGTGAAGTGGAGCTGCTGCCGCCGTATAAGCGTGAAGAAGCCCTGAGGGGTCTGGAAGGCTTCGACTATATCTGGCTCGTCTGGGAGTTTTCCCTGAACGATAAAAGCGGGGATACTCAGCTCACCGTGCGTCCTCCAAGACTGGGAGGCAATACCCGCGTCGGGGTGTTCGCCAGCCGCTCACCATTCCGTCCGAACAGACTCGGACTTTCCAGTGTGAGGATAGACGGAATCGATGCCGGCAGGGGAGTCATAAGAGTTCTCGGAGCCGACCTCGCCGACGGCACGCCCATCTATGATATCAAACCCTACGTACCGTATGCGGACAGCCATCCCGACGCCCGCGGAGGATTCACCGACAGCAACGCCTGGAAGCCGCTTAAAGTCGATTTCCGGGAAATGGTATGCGGGGATCAGTTGACTCCTTCCGAACTCGAAGCCTTAGCTGAGATTCTGTCGCAGGATCCGCGTCCGCAGTATCAGGAAGACCCCAATCGCGAATATGGCCTGCTCTTCGCAGGCCATAATGTGAGGTTCAAAGTGTCAGATGACGTTCTGACGCTTATCTCTATCGATTCTTTGAATCAATGCAAATAGTAACTGGGCCGTCGTTTACGAGGGCCACCTTCATGTCGGCGCCGAATTCTCCGGTTCCGACGGACTTGCCCAGCGCCTCCGACATACGACAGCAAAAGGTCTCGTACAGGGGAACCGCGATTTCATGACCCGCCGCACCGATATATGAGGGCCGGTTACCCTTGTGCGTAGAAGCCATGAGCGTGAACTGGCTCACCACTATCACCTCGCCCCCGACATCCAGCACGCTCCGATTCATTACTCCCGCCTCATCGGGGAAGATACGAAGCGCCGACGTCTTCTTAACTAGATAGTCAATGTCGTCTTCCGTATCCTCATACCCAACTCCGAGAAGGACCAGCAGACCGGCACCGATCGAAGACTTCACGGCACCGTCAATGGTAACTGAAGCGGAGGAAACTCTTTGAATTACTACTCTCATTATTAAGCCTTTATGCGTGAAATAAGCTCGTCACCGAGGGCGCGTTTGTCCTCGATATGCTTCAGCACTGCGTTGGCGAAGGGATTCGTATCGAAATCGCCGCGTACGTGCTCGAAGTCCTGCTCCTTTTCCACCTTGGTGCCGTCGGCTCCGAAACCGGTCATGGCAGCCAGGCTGAATTCCTTCTTAGCGTCTTCATAGAGCATGCGGTCAAGGCCTATCACGGCCTCTTTCCAGCGCTCTACTATGGCGATGATATCGGCGCCCGTAACCTTGTCAGGGGCGATTCCGAAAAATTCCTCGAAATGCTCGTACACCCAGGTCCATTCATAGGTGTAGTAGTTCGCATGCATCTCACGGAAGGCGTCGCCAAAGGTCTCAAGGCCGATCTTTCCGGCTGAAAGGGCGTCGAGCAGGCCTTCCACCTCCGCTTTGGGGGCGATGAGGCCGCTGATGTCTACCCAGTTGCCAAGGCCCTTGGGAGTTTCGGGAAGAAGTTCCTTGCGAATCTGAGCGTCGGATGCTCCGGCAGGAAGGTTTTCCAGCTTCTTGATTACAGAGTTGCCGAAGAACTTGGTGCAGGCGGTTTCATAGAGCTTTATACCATTGCGAAGCGAGCTGTTGCGTATCTTGGCGCTATGGTATGAATATTCGTCGGAGAGTTCGCCGGAAGAATACTGCAGGTTATGCAGTAGCTGTATGCCCTTCAGCATCTTCTGAACAGTGAACGGACTCAGTAGGTTATAGTTGATACTATCGAGCTTCACCGGGTCGGTACGCTTATCACGCTTGGGCCATTTTTGAGCGTCGCGGATTGTACCCACGCTTCGCAGATTGACTCCCGGCACCAGATAGGTGGTATTCTGCTGCTCAATGAGATATGAGAACGGCAGAGAAGTGGTGTCGGAGTGGTTCACATGGCGTCCCATCACCAGAGAGAATGCTCCCACTCGGGACGGCCAGAGAATGTAGGAGTCCGACGCCGTCTTGGCTCCGCGCTCCAGGATGCCCTGGTGTATGGGGCCCAGCTTGTACATATGGTTGCTCTGGTTGGAGCCGCTGCCGGCGTTCATGAAAGAGAACAGGCCGGCTATGAGCAGTGTGCTCTTGTGGTGAGTTACGGTGAACGGGCCGGCGAAGATGGAGCATGCCTCTCCGTTCTCTCCCTGGCAATTGCTGAAAAAGAGCGAGTCGGAAGCTGTGTAGCCGTGACCGAGGATACAGCTCTGCCCTACGAAGCAACGGGAAATGGTAGTATTGTCTTCCACCATGCTGCCGCTGCAGATGATGAAGTCGTCGGCTATTACCCCATGGCTGATGCATACAGGAG
>JAEEGL013025410.1_pt1 | contig 11048 bp, 11 predicted proteins | sample 9134231 | NCBI WGS metagenome assembly JAEEGL01 (sample SAMN16246548, study PRJNA631951) | gut metagenome | biome: gut microbiome; feature: rumen; material: fiber-attached | host: Bos | place: Iran: Karaj | collected 2018-10
CTAATGGCTCATAACCAAGCTCAACCCCAGACTCACCAATTGATTCCGTCCGCACAAGTGCTGCACGAAGTGCTGTCATTGTCCCTTCGGGAAAATCATAATTACGATATAGAAAATCCGACGATACTAATTCCAATACAGCATCGCCCAGAAATTCCAACCTTTCATTATGCTCACGCGCCGACTTATGCTCATTCACATAACTCCGATGTGTAAGCGCAACTACTAATAAATTAACATCGTTAAATTCAAAACCTAATTTTTCTTTTGCAAATTCCTGATATTTGTTTGTATCCATTTTTTCCTCCTTAATAACTTTATCTTAACACCGGTCAAACTCATCATTACAGACTTCGGGCCCGTTTATCGATTCAAGTCTGTCTACCGATTAGCTAAACTCGCCAGCACGTATCCTCTTTTTCGCGATTAACATCAATTTGCCAATATCTTCATATTCAATCACATTAAGCGCATCAGCAAATGAAAACCACTGGATACCGTTCATCCACTTTTCACCCATAGGTAATTCATGTTCATCTAATGCCTGTACTAGATAAATTTGTGTCGTCATCAATACTAGTTTATCGGCTCGACGATATTTAAAATAGATTTTTCCAAGCCAAGTAAGAACAGAGACATTCCTAAGACCGGTCTCCTCTTCAATTTCGCGTCTTGCAGTCAATTTTGCTGTTTTGCCTGGTTCAATATGGCCCTTGGGAATTGTCCACCGGTTTTTGGAATCTTGAATTAAGAGTACCTCTATATCCTTCTTATCTTTAGTGAAACGAAAAACAATCCCACCAGAAGTCGGTTCCCTCACAATCTCTTGGATTGCAACCTTTTTACGAAAAACAGCAGAGGTAATCTTTTTGAACGGAGACTTTTTAATTGCCTCAGCTGGCAAAGCTTCTGGCACCTTCAAAGTTCTACGATTCAACGGCTCCCGGCTGCTGCCCGTCGTCAACTGGTGCCTTTTCGGCTGTTGTATTCCTTGATTCATCTTGTTTTTCTTCAATAATTCCGAGCTGCTTATAGGCTGTCCCGAGTACGCCGTTAATAAACTTCGACGAATTCTCTGAGCCGAAAGCCTTTGCAAGCTCTACTGCTTCATTAATAGCGACCTTTGGGGGGATGCTACCCCTACATTCTGAAAGTTCATATAGCCCCATCCTGAGAACATTTCTATCAATAGCGGAAATTGAAGCAATTGGCCATTCTGGCGCTATTGGCTGCAATACTTTATCGAGCATCTCAAAATTATTCGCCACATTGCGCGCCAAATTATAAACAAATTCTGTATCGCCCAATGCTTTTTCGTACGGTTCGATATTCTTCGCTATAATAATGTTCAAATCGACTTCTGGGTCACCCGCTTGAGTTCTCAGTTCATATTCATACAAACTTTGTAAAACAATTACTCTTCCTAAATGTCGATTACTTGCCATATTTTAAAATTCTCTTTAATTGTTACTTATTAGTTTTAACTTTAAGATTGGGCGTTTTCTTCTTAGTCTCGAAAGCCTTGACTGGAGAAACCTTATTAACGCTTCTTGCAAGTTTTAGCCTCAAGTGACTCCTACGAAGTCCAGTCTTACGCGGGCTACTTTGTTTTTTAGGTTCAGGCATTTTGCTCCTCTTTTAATAATAGATAATTTATACCATTCTATCACAAATACCAAAAAAAGGCAAATTAAACCTCGAGGTTTACTTTTTCAGAGCTTTCGTGATGGCCGGTCGATCAAATCCAATGATTCTTTCGCCATTTATCTCTGTTACTGGTACGGTTTTAATATCGCTATATTTCGTAGCATCCACCTCCACGAAATCAATTCCCTTAGATTCGAGCCAATCCATTAGGGCGTGACAATACACACAGGTTGGAGTCGTATACACCTTAATCATAAGTTTATTATAACATAGATGCTTATACCAGCCGCTACGGATACATTAAATGACTCTTTTTTGCCATACATCGGAATTTCTAAAAAAACATCGATTATATCATGTAAAGAATAATCGATACCGTGCACTTCTTCGCCCAAGATTAAAACTGCATTATCAGATAATCTACTCTTCAATATGGGGTCATTTAGTTTAATCAGCTTATCGCTATCGATATTATTTTCCAAACCAACAATCTGATACCCCTGTTCTTTCAAGGTTAAAAGTTTGTTAATTATATCACCAGACGAATAAATATCCAGCATTTCTTCCGCCCCGAGTGCTGTTTTGTGTATTTCGCGATTTAACTTCTCTCTAAGATGTGGCAAAACTCTCTCGTCGTTTATTCTTGGAGTATAACCAGATAGAATTATCTTATCCACGCCAAACCCTTCAGCGGTTCTCAAAATCGCCCCCACATTATAGGTTGACCTAATATTATCAAGTACTAAAACCAACTTCATTAGACTACGATATTTACAAGGTTGGCTTTTTTCACAAAAATGGTCTTTTTGATACCATTTTCGGTGTATTTTTTTACTCTATCATCCGCCTTGGCTAAAGAGATAATTTTTTCTTCATCGTTTACATCATCTGCGTTAACCTCAAACTTCGTGCGTAGTTTACCGTTCACTTGTACTACAATTGTCACCTCCTCAGCCACCAAACACTTATTGTCCCACTTTGGCCACTCGTCATCAGAACCCAATTTTTCCAAAATTTCACTCGCAAGATGCGGAGCAAATGGTTTCAACAATTTCGCAAGCACTACCAAATCTTCCTTCGACGCGCCAATCTTGTAAAGTTCATTTACGTATTCCATCAAACACGCCACCGCGGTGTTAAAGCCACAGTTACGAATATCTTCTGTTACTTTCTTGATTGTTTTATTTCTTAGAGTAGCGGTTCGAATGGGGTCCGGCGAATCTTGCATAACATCTCCCGAGGACCGCAAGCTTGGGCGAGTGCCCTTGAGCGTGTCCGAAGAAGATAGTTTTGAAGATTCACTGTTACATTCACTATTAAATACTAACGACCAGCAGCGGTTCAAGAATCTGTAAACACCACCTACACTTCGTGGGTCCCATGCCGCATCCAGCTCCACCGGCCCAATGAACATCTCGTATGTTCTCAACGTGTCTGCACCATAGCCATCATTGATAACATCTAGTGGATCGATTACGTTTCCTTTAGACTTGCTCATCTTCTTGCCATCTGGGGCATTAATATAACCGTGATAAATTAGTTTCTTGATTGGTTCCCTAAATGGCAAATACCCCATATCTGCAAAGAATTTACACCAAAATCGAATATAGAGTAAGTGCGCTACTGCATGGTCGGCCCCTACATAAATATCGGTTGGCGCCCAATACTTAATTGCGTCCTTATCCCAAGCTGCTTTATTATCGTGTGGTGAGACATAACGCCACAAATACCAGCTAGAACAAGCGTAGCCATCCAAGGTGTCAGTTTCTCGTGTCATTTTCTCGAGATGAGTCTCACCAGTTTCCGGATCTTTGACCGGAATTTCTACCTCTAGCCAATCTTTCGCCTTTGCCAGAGCCGAACGTCCCGAATTATCTGGACGATAATCATCGACTTCTGGGATAATCACCGGTAACTGGTCCTCCGGAATGGCGTGTGGGTTGCCGTCTTTATCGTAGGCAATCGGAATTGGACAACCCCAGTAGCGCTGTCTCGAAATCAGCCAATCACGCATTTTGTAGGTAGTTTTCGGTGTGCCAAACTGACCAAAATCGCAAAGCTCCGTTTCCACAATCGGCAAATCGAATTTCTCGGCAAATTCACGGTCTCGCTCATCCATTGCGGGCACCGCCATAATTGCGCCAGTACCATATCCAGCTAATACATAGTCAGCCACCCAAACAGGTATTTTCTCTTTAGTGGCGGGATTTATTGCAAAGGCACCAGTAAAGACACCAGTTTTTTCCCTGTTTTCTTGCCTTTCCACCTCAGTCTTGCGTAGCGCCTCGGCCCGATATGCCATCACCTTCTCTCTTGCATCATCCGAAACAATAAAGTCTAACCCTGGATATTCCGGCGCTACAACCAAAAAGGTAGCCCCATAGATAGTATCCGGACGCGTAGTAAAAACAGTAATGCAACGGCTACGGGCTGAGTCGGCTTCGTGAGCATTCGCGACAACGGGAGTAAACGACGAAGCATTCCCCGTAACGACGGGAGCACGTAAGGAGGTGAGTGAAGAAGACTCGGCCGTAGTTACTAACTTAAAATCAATTTCGGCACCAGTCGAACGTCCAATCCAGTTCTTCTGCATAGTTTTAATCTTTTCTGGCCAATCCAATGCATCAATCTCGTCAAGCAGCTCATCGGCGTATTCTGTAATTTTAAAGAACCACTGCTTCATTTTCTTCTTTTCGACTTCGTAGCCACAGCGCCAGCACTTGCCATTTTCAACCTGCTCATTCGCAAGTACTGTTTGATCCTCTGGACACCACCACTGGTAAGATTCTTTTTGATAGGCTAAACCTTTTTTAAATAACTGTAAAAAACACCACTGAGTCCACTTATAGTACTCCGGATTAGATGTATTAATCTCTCTATCCCAATCAATTGCATAACCAAGGCGTTTTGCCTGTTTGCGAAAATTAGCGATATTAATCGCTGTCACCTCTTGTGGAGCAGTACCTGTCTTAATTGCATAATTTTCCGCAGGCAATCCAAAAGTGTCGTAGCCAAACGGACGCATCACATTTAAACCTTGTTGATTATAGAAACGTGTCAAAACGTCAACAATCGTAAAATTTCTCACATGACCAACATGCAGCCCAGCCCCAGAAGGATACGGAAACATCTCAGCAAGAAACATTTTCGGCTGATCTTTTTTAATTTCGGCACGAAACGGTTTTTCTTCTTCCCATCTTTCCTGCCACTTTGCTTCAATCTCTAAAGGTTTATATCTATCCATAATGATATATTATAACATAAATAATAGATATGCCTAATCATTTTGCCGAGAAATCACAAGGAATGGTTCATCATGAGCAAGCGACGAGTTCGAGGGGAGTCCCAAAAGTCTAATAAAGTTTAAAATTTGAGAGAAAAAACGACAAAACCCACCCAAAGAAACATCGGACAAGAAACTTCAACAACCTTTGGTCGTTATTTTCCCCGAAACTAACCCCTCGTAAATATTGATAAATCTATCCAAACTAGTTTCCAAATCATGCTCTTTGGCAATTTTTAGTGATTCTTCCGAGAATTTTTTACTAAGCGCCGTATCGCTCAGGATTTTCACCATCGCTTCACTAATCTGCTTCTCATCTCTAGGTCTACACAGAAATCCATTTTTGCCGTCTATGCAGACTTCTTTTACTGCACCTTTATCGACTGCCACTAAAGGTAGCCCTACCGCTGCCGCCTCAATTAATACAATCCCCTGCGTTTCGATTTCGCTTGCCGTCACAAAGACATTACCAATTCGGTATATCTCATACAAATCCGGTGGCATCACGCGCCCCAAAAACTTAATATCTTGAGCGTGCCCACTTTTAGCCACTAGATGCTCCAGTCTTCGTTTATCCACGCCATCGCCTACGATTATTAGCTTAGAATCCGGAACTTTCTTACGCGCTTCAATGAAGGATCGTATCACCGTTTCTACCCGTTTTTCTGGATCAACCCGTCCAACATAAAGTACAATCTTTCTGTCTTTAGGGATACCATATTTTTCAAATATTGCTATGCTTACCTTACCAGGCTTAAAACTCGCCAAATCGACTCCGTTCGAAATCGCCGCCACCGGCACTTTCATCTCGTGTTCCCGAAGTAAATTTTCAATCGCTTGCCTGGTTGGCATAGTCACAAAATCACTTTTGCTTTGCCGATTACGAAAATACGAATAAAGTAATGCATTAAACGGCTTCTTCATTAATTCGGGAATTTTAAAGGAGGAAGTTAAAACTTCGGGCTGATTATGTTCGGTCGTTACTACGGGGATATGGTGTTTTCTTGCGTAATAAACCACCGACAAACCAATCGGGTCAGAAACCTGCACGTGCACTATATCTGGTCGAAATCTATCCAATGTCTTTTTTATCTCATATTGGGGGAAAACCGATACTCGAAATCCATGCCGATAAAACAACGTCGGTAGTTTCACACCCATCATTTTTTTCTGTTTTGGCAAAGGATGAATTTGGTCAGGATAAACCTTGGCTTGCACCGATCTTAAATACACGGTCTCCACCCCATCGACCACTTGAGTATAATTCTTCCCTGTCTGAGATGGGCAAATTACCAGCACCTCAAATCCGCGTTTAACTAATCCCACGGCTAAATTATGCGAAAACACCGCCACCCCATTAACCTGAGGATAGTACACAGCCGTCGCAATCACAATCCTCATTTTAGTATCGCTATCAATTTCCTTCATATTCAATGGCAATCATTTTACTTAAACTTAAAGCTCTTTGGCTTTATCAAGCTGTGGATCACGCATCGCGTTTATGTCTTCGTAACTTCTTTCAATTACAACATCCGGTTCAATTCCGGTCTTATTAATCGAACGATTTTTCGGCGTAAACCACTCCGCCGTCGTTACTTTTAGTGTAGTTCCATTCGATAAATCATACAAATTTTGCACTACACCCTTTCCGTAAGTAGTTTCACCTACGATGACAGCTTTACCATAATCTTGTAAAGCTCCTGCCACGATTTCGCTAGCCGAGGCAGTAGTACCATTTACGAGTACAATTGTCTTGATATCTTCTAATAATGCCCTGCCCGAACTCGTTGAGGTTGTGTTATCTCCAGAATGCTTTGATTTTTGTACCAAAATCGTCTCATTGTCTAACCAGAGACTCAATAAATCTTGTGCTGCACTCACATACCCGCCACCATTACTCCTAAGGTCTAATATCACCTTATTAATCTTTTTATCTTTAAAGCCCTTTGCAAAGTTCTGCACCATAGTTCCAGTATCATTATCAAATCTGGTAACCGTAATAATGGCGGTTTTACCATCATATTCCACATAAGCCGAAACATTATTAATCTCCTCACGCTTCATAGTGAAGGATTTTTCCTTGCCGTCACGAATTACGGTAATTGTAATCTCGCTTCCAGTTTCCCCTCGTACTTTCTTCGCAATCTCGTCTACCGAAAGATCGTACACTTCTTCTCCATTCACTTTATAAAGGATATCTCCTGCCAAAACCCCGGCTTTTCTCGCAGGATTATCGGGTAAAGTCCTTAATACTCTCACATAACCATCTCTAAGCCCCATCTCTACACCAATTCCACTACCAACCTTACCATGCAAGTCATCATAAAAATCTGAGGTTTCTTCCTTGTCCATATACACCGTGTACGTATCGCCTAGTGCTTCAGTTAAACCTTTCTTTGCACCTTCAATTAACTTTTCTTTCGAAATGTCGCCATTATAATATGTTACCAATTTGTCATAAACCTCATTTAACGCCGACCAATCCGCAGAGTCTTCCGATTTAACGCCAAGATAAGACGAAAAACTGTCAATAAATTTATGACCACCAAAACCGAACGCAATACCAATTGCTAACATAAACCCACCAATAATTATTGCGTTACCGAGACTAGTTTTCTTTTCTTTCCACTCAATTTTCTCACTCATAGGACTATTCTATCACAAAAAAAGATAATAAACATAAAAAAAAACAACAAGCCTCATCACTAATTCAAGTGTATATAGTTATACTGCCATACTTCGCTGGCGCCAACCCTGCGTGCCCCAAAGTCACCAAAATGAGAATACCCAGAATAGAGCTGAGTTGCATAGTAGTTATTGTATTCTGTTACATTAATAGAACCATCAGAATTAACACTTTCTACCCAGAAAACATGACCATAAGGATAACTATCAATTTGTCCAATTGTGCCTGCCGCCGGAGTTTTATTCACCACATAACCAGCGGCTCTCGCTTCGTCATCCCAGGAGTAAGCATTGCCCCAAGCTAAAGCAACGCCATACGTTTCATAGGCCTTCCAACCAGCATAACTAACACACTCACATACATAACCACCAATCTTATGAGTTCCATAAGCATCTTCCCAATAGGTAGTATATGCATCCTGTCGCCCAGGACAATCTCCTTGCCAAGGATAAGTATTGTCGCCAGTATAGGCGCTACCGCGATATAACTCCGGATGGGCCTCCTGCTCTGCTTGCTCAGCTGCACGTTGAGCTTCTTGTGCTGCTTTTGCAGCCTCAGCATAAGCCTCAGCATCATTTTCATATTTTTCTACCAGAGCTTCCTGTTCCGCTTTCTTGTTAGCTAAAACTTCTCGTGCAGCTTGTTGTTGTACCAACAAATTCTCAACTTCGATTTTACTCGCCTCAAGTTTTTCTTTTGATTCGCGAATCATTGTGGCAGATGCACTGATTTGCTCTTTTGCGACTTCCTCTCTAGCGGCTTTTTCAGCCAAATCCGAAATGGATGTTGCACCCGCTAAAATTTTAATCGGCTCCGCATCGGACTCAAAATGCATTTTTACCAAAAGGTCTGCCAAAGCTTCCTGTTGCTCCCTCAATTTTTTTTCAGTTGCAACAATTTGGTTCTTTAAATCATTAACTTCGGCAGTCGAGACTGCAATTTCAGCCTCTTTTCTTGCAATTTCGGCAGATAATTCCACAACTCTAGCTTGATAAGCGTTGGCAAAACTTGCCGCTTCTTTTGCATTTTTGTTAGCCTCCTGTTCTTTTTCTACCGCCTCACGACACGCCGCTGAATTTTGACAGGCCTTAGAAATAGCATTGACTTTCAGACTCGAAAAACCTAAAAATGTTGCAAACAGCACAATCAAAGCTAGGAGTATTTTCTTTATGTTTTTGCGTATTACCATAGCCACATTATAGCATAAACATAATAATTTATAAATCAAGTTTTATGCAAATACTTAGAAACAGCTAATCTAGCCGAAATCCGTCCAATCAAAACCCCTGCCCCAATAAAAATCAAAAACACAATAATCAACTGGCTAGACTCCATCACTTTATTCATAGACTCTACATCAATCCCGTAACTAGCCAATTTTGGCGATAAGTATCTGAAGCCGAAAAACGATATTGTGCCAGCAAGTAACCCCGCGACAATACCACATAACTCTGCTTCAATCAAGAATGGACCTCGAATAAAACTCTTATCTGCACCGACCAGCTTCATCATGTAAATCTCTTCCCGTCGCGAAAAAATAGCCATCCTAATCGTACTGAAAATAATTAGAATCGAAACTATCAAAAATACTACAGCTAGAACTATACCACCGGTTCTCGCAATACCGGCCCAAGAAGTGATCGTATTAATTTCCACACGATTCACATCATACGTTGGAGCTTTTTGTTTATCAACATATTGCGAAAACACTTCATCATCCTCAACAATCGCCCTGATGCTGTCAAGGTTATCTACATCATAAACTTTAATCCGCATTGTGGCCTGCATTTTACTAATCATCATTCTTTTCATATCTTCGTCTAATACATTAGCAATATCGCTCCGCTCTTGGTTCTCCTCGCGAAACTTTTCATATTCTTGTTCCGAAGTTGACGTGTCTACAGTTTTTATATTTTTATCGTTACTAATAATGTTTTTTAGGTTATCTAAGTCATCTTCGGTCAGTCCGGGTCTAAAATAAATCGTAATATCGATTTTGTCTTTCATCATTTCTGCCGTACTGGTCAAAATTACACTAGCCACCACCGTGACAAAAAGAATAATAAGCGTTACAGACATCACTGCAGTAGCAGCCATCGATAACCAGATATTACGCGAAAAGCCCTTCGTCCCATACTTAAGTATACGAACCTTCTCGCGCACGACATGGCGATTGTGGTTTTTGCGCATAGCTCGCAGACTCTTTTTCGAAACCTGCTTCAGCTTTTTATTACTCGAAGCCGCCTTCTCATCATATTCCACCATCAAATCATCCTCCGTCGCTTAACACCTAAAGCATGACCAGGCGTCTGAACTCTACGAATCGGGTTTTTCGGTGTCGGTGATGCATCTAGCTTATACAACCCATTGCTCTTTTGATCGCTAACTATCTTCCCGTCTTTCAAAGTAATTACACGTTTCTGCAAAGAGTTGACAATGTTTTCATTATGTGTCGTAACTAGAATAGTCGTACCAAACTCATTGATTCTCTTTAGAAGATTTATAATTTCATCCGTCGTAAGTTTATCCAAGTTCGCCGTTGGCTCATCTGCAATCAAAATTTTTGGCTGTCTCGCCACACTACGAGCAATTGAAACACGTTGCTGCTGTCCACCAGATAATTGATTTGGGAATTTTTCTGCCTGATCTAACAAATCCACTAACTCCAATACTCTCGGAACAGTTTTTCGGATATCTTTCCCGCTCATTCCCGCAATCTCTAACGCAAAAGCCACATTCTCATAAACAGTACGTTTTGGCAAAAGTTTAAAATCCTGAAATACAACACCCAGTCTTCTACGATACCCAGGAATATGACGTTTTTTAACATAATCAAGATCAATCCCACCAATAATAATCTTACCAGAATCCGGAATCTCTTCTTTTGTGATCATCTTCATTAAGGTTGATTTGCCAGCTCCGGACTTTCCCACTAAAAAAACAAATTCATTCGGCTCAATGTGAAGAGAAACCGAATCGAGTGCCGGCTCAGCGTCACCCGCATATTGCTTTGTCACGGAATCTAGCAGTATCATAGTACAATGATACCATAAGTTTTATAATTAATAAAGTAAAGCTTATTTTTTATAGATGATTCTAAAGGAAATATTCCGAGTTTGTTGCCCCGCTGCTTGGTAAATCGACAATGGTAATACCTTCACAATATTATTATACTTTTGCTTAACCTCTTCTAGAGCCTCGTCGTAAGTAACATTAGTAGTCATCGTAACATCTTCGCTGACAGTCTCATCTAGATCTATCTTTTTTCTTTCGTTGGCCTTATCGACTAGTGTCTTCAAATTAATTTCAAACCCAGCTAAATATGGCGCCAACTTGAACTCGTTTCTCACAGAGTTTTTAAATTCACCTACAACACCAAGACATTCTCCATCAACCATAATCTCTGCTGCACGCTTTTCTTCAAATGGCGTC
>JAEEGL013968717.1_pt1 | contig 11048 bp, 5 predicted proteins | sample 9134231 | NCBI WGS metagenome assembly JAEEGL01 (sample SAMN16246548, study PRJNA631951) | gut metagenome | biome: gut microbiome; feature: rumen; material: fiber-attached | host: Bos | place: Iran: Karaj | collected 2018-10
GCGAAGGTATCGTCGGGGATCTCCTCACGCGCGATGACCTGTCCTTTGCAGGGCTGGAGCATCTCGCCTGCCGCGCAGCGCACGACGGAGGGCATCGGCTCGGCCGGAGCTTCCTCAATTGCGGGCGCTTCTTCCTTCTTGGCGGGAACGTCTTCCTTCCAGATGAACCAGGTCAGGGCAAAGGCAATGCCGGAGGCGATCAGCAATTCAAGAAGATAAAGAGGAACGTTGTTGACAGCGGGAATGGCGGGAATACCGGTCACGCCGTAGACGGGGGCGCCCAGCTTGAACAGAGCGCCGAAGAGAGCGCCGACCGCGCCGCCGGCCATACCGCAGAGGAACGGCTTCATAAAGCGGAAGTTGATACCGAAAATAGCCGGCTCGGTGATGCCGAGAGATGCGGAAAGAGACGAAGGCAGCGCAACGGACTTGGTCTTCTGGTTGTGGACCTTGAGCGCGACGGCGAAGCAGGCACCGAATTGAGCAAAGTTCGCGGCGGAGGCGATGGGCATCCAGGTATTCAGACCCGTCTGCGCGATCATGCCGGCCTCGATGACATTGTACATGTGATGGAGGCCCATGACGACCGTCCAGGGATAGATGGCACCCATGACCAGCGAGCCGAACATGGAGCTTGCCAGCCACTTGGCGCCGGCGAGCACCCAGTTCTCCAAAATGGAGAAGATCGGTCCGATGATCGTAAAGGTCACGAATGCGGTAACAAGCACGGTGCACAGCGGCGTGACGAAAAGGTCGATCATTTCCGGAACTTTCTTATGCAGCCACTTTTCTATCGTTGACATGAGAAGGACTGCCAGAATGACCGGTATGACGTGTCCCTGATAGCCCACCTGCTGCACATTGAAGAAAAACAGCTGCCAGGAGGGTATCTCGCCCGCGGCATAATTGCCGACGGTCCATGCGTTGATCAGAGCAGGATGGACCATCATCAGACCGATGGCGGCGCCGAGGAAGACATTGCCGCCGAAAACACGGGCAGCGGAAATCGCGACCAGAACGGGCAGAAGAGCGAAAGCGGTGTTGGCCACAAGGTCGAGGAAGGAATACCAGTCGCTTGCGCCGAAAGCCGGCCAGAACTTCGGGATCGCCTCGACAAGACCCATCATCAGGCCTGAGGCCACGATGGCGGGCAGGATCGGAACGAAAACATCGCCCGGGGTCTTTAGGATCTTCTTCCACAGCGGCATGCGGGAAGCCGCAGCGGCTTTGACGTCCGCCTTGCTGGCGGCGGTGAGTCCGGTAACAGCGAGGAACTCGTCATATACCTTGTTGACGGTGCCGGTGCCGATGATCAGCTGGAGCTGGCCGTTGGAATCAAAAAGGCCCTTGACGCCCTCCACTTCCTCCAACGCCTTGGTGTCGATCTTGCTGTTGTCTGCGATCACCAAACGCAGACGGGTGGCACAGTGTGCCGCGCTGATGATGTTCTCTTTTCCGCCGAGATGGGAAAAGATCTCCTCAGCACATTTACGGTAGTCAAGTGCCATGCTTGCAAATCTCCTTTATCCAATTAGCGGCCGTCCATGCTGGGCGGCCGCTTTATTGATTCCAGTATACATGTTTTTTTTTGGAAAGGCAACGAAAAGCGCCAGTGAAATAGTAAAAAAACACGCTCAGTTTTTGGTGCTTTCCACCAAACCGAGTTCACGGAAAGCCCATGCGAGACCGTCGTTCTCCACGCTCGGGCAGACAAGGTCGCTTTTTTTCTTCAAAGTCGGACTTCCGTTCTCCATACAGACGCCGGTTCCGACAGTCTCGATCATTTCCGCGTCGTTCATGCTGTCACCGAAGCCGATCGTATCCTCGATCGGGATTCCCAGCACCTCAGCGACGCGGCGTACGCCGGTCCCCTTATCGAATTTGCGGTTGATCAGTTCTCCGTTGATGCAGTTTGCGGCCGCCATGTCCTGGACGAGGAAATAAAAATCGCGGTTGAGCTTTTCGATCGCGGGGGCAAGCTGTTCGGCCTTTGCGCACATGAAGACGATTTTGTAGATCGGTCTGCCGTCGTATTCCGCGATTGAGCGGATCTTCAGATCGCGCTCGATCGCCTCACGCCAACGAAGCAGCTCGCTGTTTCCGCCCGAGGCCTGTTTAAGGAATTCGCCCATGCCTTCGTCGCAATAACTGGCATCCTTGGCCTCGATCGTGCGAAACACTCCGTTTTCCTTGAAAAGCCGCATGGCCATATCGCGCTGCTTCTCGGTCATCGGATAGTCGAACAATACTTCCCCGTCAAGCTCGACATAGCCGCCTCCAATGGCGACCGCTCCGTCGAAGCCGTAGCGAAGCACAGGCTCGAGCATGTCCGGGTTTCTTCCCGTGCAAAGCAGGACCTTGTGTCCTCTTGCGCGCGCCTCACGAATGACCTCCAGCGCGCTCTCCGGCGGCTCATTGCAGCCGGGTTTCGTCAGCGTACCGTCGATATCCAGGAAAATCAGCTTTCTCCGCGTGCCGTTGTCGTTCTTTGTGAAATCGCAGAGGAGCCAGCAGAATCCGCCGGCAGGCAAAACGATATCGCGCTTGTTGACGACCATTCCGGTCAGCAGGTCGTACAGCTCTCCCTCTTCATGCAAGAGCGAGGAATGCTTCTCCTCATCCGAGAAATTGTACAGTGCGATCAGCTTTTCACCCATGTAATAGCGCCCGATCCCAAGGATGCTTTGCTCCCAGAGGTTCAGCGTCCAGACGTCGGCCTCGGCGTCGAATACGCGGTGTTCGCTGCGCAGCTTTTCCAACCGGCGAAGCGAAGTAAAGAGATGCCCTTCCGGCGTCGTTCCCTCGCGGCGTTTTTTTGCAGCGTTCCAGTTCATGCTGCCGCGATGCAGATAACGGCTGTCCGCCGCCTTTTCGGGATCGTCGTGATATGTGTAATCGTTTTCCTGTGCGATCTCGTCGCCGCTGTAAAGCACCGGGATGCCGCTGAGCGTAAACATATAGGCGTGCAGCATCACATCTCTGCGCAGGGCGAGAGCGAGCTTCTCCTCATCTCTCTCGTATCTGGCGGCTTCAATTCCGCAAAGCGAGGCCGTCGTGCCGCAGAGACGCGCGTCGCCCAGCCGCGGATCATCGTTGTAAAGCTCTCCCCTTGCGGGGCTTCCCGGCCATTTGCCTGTCAGATAATCGTTGAGATATTTCTTATGAGGCGTCTCCTCGATGCCAAACCATCTCAGATAGGAATAATCCAATCCCCAGCCGATATCGTCGTGGCAACGGAGATAGTTCAGAAAACCGTATTCCTTCGGCAGCGAAAAAACCTGGTCAAGCTGATTGCGAAGGAGCCGCACGTCCTTTGTCGCGACGGTATGCCAGGTGCTGGCCATGGTCGTGACGTTGTAAAGGAGGTGGCATTCCGGCTTATCGACCGTACCGAAATACGGCACGACCTTGGAAGGCTCCATGACGACCTCGCCAAGCAGCAGCGTACCGGGGCAGACGATCTCGCATACGATGCGCATCAGACGTACGAGCTTATGTACCTGCGGCAGATTGCGGCAGTTCGTCCCCAGCTGCTTCCAGATATACGGGACCGCGTCCAGACGGATAACGTCGATGCCGCGGTTGCAGAGATACAGCATGTTCTCCGTCATATCGCTGAAGACGACCGGGTTGGCGTAATTGAGATCCCACTGATAAGGATAAAAGGTGGTCATAACGAACTTTCCGGCTTCCGCACAGAATGTGAAATTCCCCGGAGCGGTCGTCGGGAAAACCTGCGGTACGTCCTTTTCATACAGCTGCGGGATCGTCCGGTCGTCAAAGAAGAAATAACGATCCTGGTATTCCTTTTCTCCCGCTTTGGCGCGGCGCGCCCACTCATGATCCTCGCTTGTGTGGTTCATGACCAGGTCGAGACAGAGGGAGATGCCGCGTTTATGACAGTCATGCGCAAGCGCATAAAGGTCTTCCATCGTGCCGAGCTCCGGCTGGACCCGGCGGAAATCGGAAACCGCGTATCCGCCGTCGCTTCGGCCTTTGGGGCTCTCCAGCAGTGGCATCAGATGAAGGTAATTCACCCCGCAGTCATGGATATAGTCCAGCTTTCCGCGAACGCCCTTGAGGTTCTCGGCGAATGCTCCGACATACATCTGCATGCCGAGCATTCCGCGTTTCATATACCATCCCGGATCGGCAAGCCGCTCACGATCCATGGCGCGAAGCTCCTCGCTTCGCTCAGTCCACAAACGGTACAGCATTTCGCGGAAGGCGTCAAATGCGGCGTTGTGGTGATATAGCTCCATATGGAGCGACTTCATTTCAGAAGCAAAACGGTCGTATCTGTCGTGAAACTCTTTTGCCCAGCCGCCTGTGTTCATATGCTACTCCTCTTATCTGTTTTGTGGGATACGGGGAATTCCAGCGTGTTTTTTATCGGTAATCCTGCATCAGCGGCGGCGTCACGATCTTGATCTGGGTACTGACGCCTGGTGCGGTCGTGATCCTGCAGCGGACGACGACCGGCTCGTTCGGTACGATATTGAAGCTTTGATATCCGAGCTGAAGATCCATATAGCTGTCCTGGATCATGACTCGGGAGCTGTTTGTTTCAAATTCACCGACAGTCCCGCCGGCAGGGGCAAAAATGAAGAATGTACCCGTGATTCCGCCTGTGCCGCCGAGGATGTAGCTGCCTGCCTGAAGCCGTTCTTCCTCGGAAATGACATTGGACAGAGAGACGGTCAGATTATAGCTCAGCGATCCATCCTCATTGGCGACCGGATCGGACAAGGCGGGCTCGATATCAAGGAACCAGGTCATTTTGCTTGCGACGGTGCTGTTAAAAAAGATTCCGATCTCCGGTTTCTCTGGGTCACGATTCAACCCTGCGCTCCAGCCGGACTCTCGGATCAGCCGCTGAGCTTCCTCATCCTTCATCCAGACCATGATGCTTCTGTTCTCAATGCCCTCAACGAAAAATCTGCAATAATCGGGCAAGTGCGAAACGCTGAAGTCGGACATCATCAAATGAAATGTCTTTTCCGCGCATTCCGCGAAAAGCTCGTCGACAAGCTCGTTGGCATAGCTGCTCTGCGTCGGGCCGAGATACTTGAAATACAGATCGTGCCCGAGCACCCTTGTCGCGTTATCGCCGTTCAGGATCGTTCCGTCCGAAAGCTCGATGCTCCCGAGAAAAGACAGCAGATTCTGTATGACGACGGGAGTGGCAGAAATCACGCCGTCGACTTCAGTTCCGTTCCTCATCTCATAGGCCATTGCCCATATCGAGGCCACACGCTCAAAATCCGGGCTGAAATCCGCGTCCCAGGGAAGATGGAGCCTTCCGGAAAACAGTTTGTCTTCTTTTTCCGTGACCTTTGCGGCGGCCGGCGTGGTACTGACAAAAACCTTATAGACGCTTGTGAAGTCCGAAAGGCTCATTATGCCGTCATGGATCCGGATCGTTCCGATCGAACCGGGAAAGCCCCCCGAAGCGCGCATCTCGGAACTGTTCTGGGCGGCGAATACGAAAAGCCTGTCGCTTCCGTCTCCGAAAATCGCACGGATCGCCGGAAGGTAGTCCTTCATCTCGAGTCCCTGCCGCAAAAGCTTTTCCCCTTTTTCGGCGTAGCCTGCGATCTTGCCGTCGCGGTCGATCCTGCTCAGATCCAAAGCATGAAAACGCTGCAGGATTCGCTCGGCGTCGGGCAGAACCTGTTCTGAGAAGTCCAAATAACGCCGGGCAACGTCGATCCGGATCCCATCCCCTGCTTTCAAATCAGAAAGAGGGTTTTCCCGCATCAGATCGATATAGGGCCCGATCATCGAAGCGTCGGCGTCCTCGACAAGGTTCAGAAGTTCCTTCACATTTTTAATTTCTTTTCCTACGACCGGCATGACGGACGAGGCTTTCCAGAACGGCGTATCCAAAGTGGCCCGGACATCGGAGACGTCCTTCTGCATCTTTTCTCTGGCCGTTTCGGATGCTGCGGCATCCTGCTTCATCAGCGCTGCCGCAAGTTCCTTCATGCTGCTTTTTAATTCTTTGGCCTGTATCATCAATTCGCTGTCTTCCACAACACTCATGATCCCCGAGCTGTCTCCGCTCTCCGGCTCTTGTTTTGCGTTTCGAAATAGATAAAAACCAAAAACGAGCGTAATGACGACCAGAGAAGCAAGAACGACCACAAGGATCTTTTTCCTTCTTCTCGAGCGAATCAAGGAATTATCCTTCGTCTTTTTCGATTTATCACAGCGTTTTTCGTTCATAGGGCTCCTTTTCGCTGTTCGGATCTCCGGAAAAGAGATGCCGGATTAATAATCGACGTCATCCCACGCATACGGCGCGCCGTTTGCGTCAGGATCGCCGGAATATTTATATTATAACACAGCAGCGGTCTGTTCTGAAATAGGTTTAAGAATATTTTACACTTTGTTCTCCATCGGTCCCAACAAGAAAAACGGGAGACTACTGACTGGCTTGAGTCTCGTATTCTCCCGGTTTCTCTGTATAGAACGATGTAACTGTAAAAAGTATTGATGATCAGCGGTACGGTTCCATGGTCGGCGGCGAAATAACCTTGATAGGAGCATCAACTCCCGGCGCTGTCGTGATCAGACATTTGACAACAAAGGGTTCGTCCTCTCTGACATGCACCACCATATACCCAACGTCCAGATCCTGATACTGCGTGGTCAGCATGAAGCGGTCGATATTGGTCTCGAAGTCCTCCGCAGAGCCGCCTGCCGGTCCAAAGATATAGATCAGTCCCGTGATCGCGTCCGTCTCGCCGAGGATATACTCGCTGGCAAGCTGTTTATCACCTTCCGTAATCACGCTTGAAAGTGTAACGGTTAGGTCATAGCAAACCGAGCCGTTGGGATTGACGAAGGGGTCGGAGATCTCCGTTTCGATATTCAGAAACCAGGTCATCTTACTCGCGCGCTCGCTGCTGAAGAAGACGCCGACCTCCGGCTTCTCGGGATCGCGGTTCAGCCCTGCGTCCCAACCGGCTTCACGGATCAGCTCCTGTTCATCCTCATCGGCTAGCCAGATCATGAAACTGCGATCCTCGATACCGTCCTTTACAAACGAAAAATAGTCTTTGAGATGGGTGATATTGAAACTGGAGATCAGCAGCTTAAAGGTCTTCTGCGCGCATTCCGCAAAAAGCTGGTCAATGTACTGTTCCGCATCCTCGTCCTGTTCGGAGCCGAGGTATTTATAGTAAAGATCATGCCCGAGTATTCTCGTAGCGTTTTCTCCGTTCAGTTCGGTTCCGTCGGAGAGCGTAACGGTTCCGAGGAACGACAGCAGCCTTTGGATAACGACCGTCGTCGCCGAGATCACGCCGTCGACCTCAACGTCGTTTTTCGCATTATACCCCATCGCCCAAATAGAGGCGACGCGCTCATAATCGGGGCAGAAATCGGCGTCCCAAGTGACCTTCATGCGGTTAACGAAGAGATCGTTTTCCAGACTGGTAACTTTTGCTTCTTTCGGCGTTTTTCTGACGAAGGCATCCCAGACCGAGATAAAATTGGAAACATTCAACAGTCCGTCCTCGATCGTAACTGTGCCGATCGCGCCCGGGAAACCGCCGGAGCTGCGCATTTCGGAGGAGTTTTGGGCGGCCAGAATGAACAGTCTGTCTTCTCCGTTTCCGAGGATGGCGCGGACGAGAGGAAGCCGGTCTGTGTATGCAAACAATTCCTCGCCTTTTTGGATAATGGCGTCGAATTTGCCTTCCTTATCGACAAGACTCAGATCCAGAACTTTTGCTCTCTGAAAAATATCGTCCAGCTGCGGCAGTCTCTGTTCGAGAAAGACAAGATACTCGTCGATGATATCAACTCGGATCCCGCCCTCGGTACGCATATCTTTCAGCGGGTAGGCCGAAAACAGCTCGATGTAGGGGCCGATCAGTTCCCGGTCCGCGTCCTCACAGATCTGCAGCAGTTCTTTGGCTGTGACGATCTCATCCTTCACCTTAGGAACAACGGCGGCTGTCCTCCAGATCGGCTTATCAAGAACAGTTCTCAGGTCAGCGACATCCTGCATAACCTTTCCGCGCGCTTCCACGGCATCCTGAACCTTTTGTTCGGTCAAAGCCGCCGCCAACACCTGAAAATCATTTTTCAGTTCTTTTGCTTCCTGAACCAGTTCCGTGGACTCCGCAAGGTTCATGATCACGCTTTTGGAGGAACTCTTTGTCGATTCGTCGCTTCGGACGGCGTTTCCTTCCGCATTTTTTTGCGGAAGGCTCGTATAGATCAGGGCACCGGCGGCAAGCTCAAGGATAAGGATCACAGCGACCAGCCTTACGGCAAAGCGAAGCCATCTGCCCTTTTTGTGTCTTTTTTTATTGTTTTCTTTTACAATAGGTTCCTGCTTTGCTTTATTGGTTTCCATCAATCGGTCGATCTCCTTCCGCTCGGGATATGGGAATACAATAAACAGCCCCCGCTGAAAGAAAAACACATAATTATTTTAATTGATTATACAGGATGACATGTTTTTTTTCAACATTTTTATGTTATGGCACGCAAGCGCGGACAATCAGACACCCGAATCAATGAAAAAAGAAAGATGGGCCATCATAGGATGGCCCCGGCGGCAATGAAACGGTCTTTACTTGATAAACGCGGCCTTATATCCCTTGATCGGTCTGTCGTCATGCGGAAACATCATGGTCGCATGGTATTTTTTCTCCAACGCGTGAAGATCCTTCACGGCGCTGCGGAAGGCCTCGACGTCCGTGCAGGTGAAGTGGATATGCCCGATCGGGTCATCGTAATTCTCTCTGCGCGGGACGGTGTCGCTTGTAAAGATAATCGTATCGTTTTCGCGGTGCAGGATCATCGACATACAGCCGGGTGTATGCCCGCGGAAGATCTTCAGCTCCACTCCGGGAAAGATCTCCGTGTCTTCGCTGATCATATGGAACTCAGCGCCCTCGACGTCGAAGTTCCAGCGATAATAAAAATCACAGGGCTCCATATAGCCCTTGGCCGTGCGGTGCGACTGAAACAGGCCGTATTTGAAATCCGCCTCGCAAACGAATACGTTCTTGATCGCCTCGGTCCCTTTAAAGAAGCACAGGCCGCCGAAATGATCCCAGTGACAGTGGGAGACGATGATGGCCCGGATCTCATCAAGAGATACGCCGAGCGCAGGAAGCGCCTTGTCAAGATACTCTTCCCGAGGGATCGAGAGCATCCCGTATTGCATGTGGGACTCGGGACGGCGAAAAGTATCGTCGGCCGGGCCGACGCCTACGTCATAAAGGAAGTATCCGACCGTCGGATGCTTGACGAGTACGCAGTAATACCACGCGCCGCTCTCCTGTGCGTTCAAGTCCTTGACGCCGACGCCCTGGCGAAGGATCGCATATTCGATTCCCTTCATGGCTTTTCTCCTTAATTCTTGCTTATTTCGAGGCTGCTCATGCTGACCGCAAGGATCAGGACGAGCCCCTTGATCCCCCACTGGATATACTCATTGAGACCGATCAGCATCATACCGTTGGAGAGGATTCCCATGATCAGCGCGCCGATCGCAACGTACAGGACGGATCCCTTGCCGCCTGTAATGCTGATGCCGCCGAGCGTGACGGCTGTGATCACATCCATCTCAAAGCCGACGCCGGTGCCGGGCTGGCCGGAGCCGAGACGGCCGGCCATCATGATGCCGGAGATCGCCGTAAAGAAAGAACAGACCGCAAAGCCGAACACAATGACGCGCTGTGTATTGATTCCCGAGAGATGGGCGGCCTCCGCATTGCCTCCTACCGCGTAGATATAGCGTCCGACATAGGTTTTCGTCATGAACAAATGGCCGAGGATGAAGATCACGACCATCACGACGAGCGGGAATGGGATGCTGCCGAAAAGATAGCCCTGCCCGAGAAATTTGTAGGAATCCGACAGGCCGTAAATGGGAATGGCGTTGGTGATCCAAAAGGCGCCTGCCTTATAGATCGTCTGAAAAGCAAGCGTTGTGATCAGTGACGGGACGTGCAGACGCGCCGTGACCTCTCCCGAGAGGATGCCGCAGACGATGGAGATCATCAGCGTGATGATGATCGAAAGGACGAGAGGAACGCCCATGTCGGCGTTGAGCTTGACGCAGATAACGCCGGACAGGGCGAGCATCGTTCCGGTGGAGATGTCGATGCCGCCGGATAAAATGACCAGCGCCAGGCCGACGCCGGAAATACCAATAAAGGAGATCTGCCTGCCGACGTTCAACAAGTTGTTGGCTGTTAGAAAAGTATCCGTCAGCAAAGAGAAAAGCACGATCTCAAGAAACAGCATGAAAATGATGCCGTAGGACTGATAGGCCTTGATGAACTTTGCTTTTCTGCCGAGTTTCAAACTGTTGTCCATTTTTCTCTCCCTCCGTCTGTCATGCGACGATGCCGGAAGCATATTCCATGATGCGCTCCTGCGTCATATCCTCCCAAAGCAGCTCGCCCTGCTGCGCGCCCTCATACATAACGATCGTCCTGTCGCACATACCGATGACCTCCGGCATTTCAGACGAAACCATGATGATTGCCTTGCCCTCATGTCTGAGCTTGTCGAGCAGCTCGTAAATCTCCTTCTTTGCTCCAACGTCGATGCCGCGCGTGGGCTCGTCGAAGAGAAGGATGTCTCCGTCGGTCATCAGCCATTTGGAGACGACGACCTTCTGCTGATTGCCGCCCGAGAGGCTGCTGACGGGATCGTTCATATTGGCGATCTTGATGGAGAGCGTATGGATGTATTTGTCCGACTGCTCCTTTTCCCTGCGGAGATTGATGAGCAGAAGCCTTGAAAGCTCCCGGATCTTCGCAAGGCTGAGATTGTTGCGGATAGACATGAACAGATGCAGTCCCTGCCGTTTTCTGTCCTCGGGAAGCAGCGAGATGCCGGCCCGGATCGCCTTTCCGGGCTTGTTTTTGAAATCCACCTTTTTCCCGTTTACGAAGATTTCGCCCTTCTGGATCGGATCTGCGCCGAGGAGAGCGCGCAGGTTCTCGGTCCTGCCTGAACCGACAAGATCGGAAAGCGCGAGGATCTCACCTCGATATTGACGAAAGCTGACA
>JAEEGL016686933.1_pt1 | contig 11048 bp, 7 predicted proteins | sample 9134231 | NCBI WGS metagenome assembly JAEEGL01 (sample SAMN16246548, study PRJNA631951) | gut metagenome | biome: gut microbiome; feature: rumen; material: fiber-attached | host: Bos | place: Iran: Karaj | collected 2018-10
ATTTTAAATGATAAACCAAAGCAATTAGTTGCTTTGGATAAATTAATTGAAGAATTTGAAAAAAATGAACCCAAAATTAATCAACCTATTACTAATAAAGATTTAAGTGGGGTAAAAATTCCAAAAATGAATCCTTTAATGTCTATGCCTAAAGTTTTTAATAAATTTGATATGGTTCCTGGTAATATGATTAATCCATTTCCTAATTTTGATAAACCTTTAAATGAAGAAAAAAAATAAGATAATTATAGATTTAATAAAAAATATTTTTTAAAACATATGGTATTTTTTTCCAAAATATTTTTTTTTTCTTATTATTTATAATTAAATTATTATATTAAATAATTTTTATTTAAAATAGAATTATACAATTATTTGTTTAATTAAGGGACTCAATATAACTAAAAAAAATATAAAGATTGGTGTTCTTAGAAAAAAATTGAAATTATTTTTAAATGTATTTATTAGAGTAAAAGTTGTTTTTCTTTGAATATTATTTATTAATTCCTCTTTTCTTTTTTAAAGTGTGTCTTTTTTACTTATTTTTTTTTTGAGCAAGAATTTTTTAAAAATATAAAAAATAATATAAGTCAGATTATTTAAATCTATTTGGTTTTTTTAAATAATATTTTTATATATTGTTAATAAACTTTTTTCTTATTGATAGTTTTTCTTTGAATTTCTTGAGTTGAAGTTTTTAAAATAAGAATATGAATACATTTTACTTTATATTTTTCATTAACCTTTTCTAAATCTTTTTATTTTTCAAATATACTATATATTGCATTATTAATTTCTTCAGGTGTAAATGGAATGAGTTTATGAGTTTTAGAATTTAAAAAACGAATTTAAAAAAAATATTAAATTTAGAATCTTTATCATTTCTATTTGTCTATGAAATTTTAGATTGATAATTATTTTTTTCCTCATATTTTTCATCAATAATAATTTGATTTTTGTAACTTGAATTATCATCATAATTGAAGTCATTTTTGAACAATTGTATTAATCATCAACCTTTTTAATATTATTTAATGAATTTCTGATTTTTTTAATATTGATTATATTCTTAAATTATCTCTTTTTAAATGATTCATTATAATGATTTTTTCATTTTGAAAATTAATTAAGTAAATTTATATTTATAAAACAAAAATATATAATTTATTTTTTTAAATAATGAGTAAAAAAACTTTATTATTTTTATCCTTTTATATTTTTAACATTAAAAAAAATGAGTAATAATTTTTATTTTATTTAATATAGAAAATAAATAATTTTTAGAAGGATAACAAAATTTAATTATATAAATATTTTTCAAAAAAATTTTATTATAATTTAATTTAATCAAAAAAATTCATAAAAATTAAGATATTTAATTATAAATGATTATTTATAACAATTTAAAATTATATTATATATAAAAAATATTATCTTTCTCCTAAACTTAATTTTAATCTCTTATATTTATCTTCATCAATATCTCCTAATATATCACTTCTGAAAATAAATTTAAGAATACTTATTAATTTTGAATCATGTTCTATTTTTCCTAAAGACCAAAAATATATATAAATATTAAAAAAACAAAAAATAAAACATATACTATTAACAAAAGATATTAAAAATACATTATCAAATATTCCATATAAAATCCATATAAAAAAGTTAATTATAGAAATTGTCATAACTATAATATTAACAAAGGAAGCATCTTTCCTATATAAAGATTGTCTCATTGTTGGAATTGTTGTACATTGCCATAAACAAGAAATTATTGTAGCAATAAAAATATCGGTTTTTGCTGATAAATATTTTACAATTAAAATGAAAAAAGAAAAATAAAATAAGAGAAAAAAAATAATATAATATATTTGTGAATAATCAACATAAATTTTGGAAATTGCATAAAAAAGAAAAAAAATAATTCCACTTTCATTTATTATATATATGTATTTATCATTTTCATTGAAACCAAATCCAAACCAAAAAACACTATTAAATAATGCTACTATAAAATATGATAATGTTAAATTTTTTATTTCTTTTTCTTTTAAACCTTTAATTATTGTAGGTAAAGGACTTATTTGTAAAAAAAATGCAAAAATATTTCCTAATATACCTAAAATTCCTATTAAAGAAATTTCCATTTTTTAATAATATAATTCAAATACTAATATTTTTATAATTAAAATTTAATTTATTTAATATGATATTAATTCTTAAAAAATTATAAGAAAGTATTTCATTATAAAATAAATTAGATTAAAATAATTATTAAAATTGAAATAAAATTTAATATTTTTTTTTATTATTTAAAAAAAATGAATAATATAAAGAATGAAATAAAAAGATTTTCTTTCTGTGGATTTTCACATAATCTTATTGAATTATTTTTAATAGTAGGATATGATCATTCATTTATAAATAATGAAGTGCCAAAATTGATTGAAAAAGAAAAAAAAGATTTTGAAATATTAGAAGTAAAAATGAATGAAAAAGATTTAGGAAAATCTTTTAATGCTCAAACTAATCCTTCAATTTTAAGTGTAATTTCATCTGATTATAAAGAAGAAATGATGTCATTAAATAATTTAATTAATTTTCTTTTTCCAAGTTTTCCTACATTTTATTATTCATCAGATAATGAAAGTAATCAAGTTGTGAATAATTCATTTAATAATTTTATTTTTCAAAATAATTCAACAATTGATAATTTAAAAGTTTGTTTCAATGGTTATTGTTATAATTTTTATGAACAAATTAATATAAAACATTTGAATAAAAAACTTTATGCTCCAAAATGTTTTGTAATATTATCTCAATATCAATTATTTGGATTATTTAATAAATTATGTAAAGAAATTCATTCACAATTTAGTATTCCTGAAATTGAAATTCCAATTGAAATTCAAATATATAATATATTAAATTTTGTTCCAGCTCCAATTTTCTCAAAATTATCATTAAGTTTATTTTGTTATTATACATTACAAGAATATTCAAGTAAAAAAAATGAACTTGAATTATTAAATCTTCCAAATCAAAAAAAAATAGAAATAAATCAAATCTCAGGATATCCTTTTTTTGATTTAAGTATATCAAGAATTTTAACATTATTACCATTTGAAGAAATAATAGAAATTTTTTTATTAGTATTCTTAGAAAAACAAGTAAATGTCTTTTATTCAAGTTTAGAACTTTTAAATATATTTATGTTAGTTTTAACATCATTTAACTTTCCCTTTGACACAATGTATAATTGGCAAATAGTTTCAGTAGGATATAATGAATTAAAAAATATTGAAGGTTCAATGTTAATTGGTAAACCAAATACAAGTATTTTAGGTTTTAATATGAAATATGAAGAAAAATTATTAAAAATATCACCAAATAAAACTTGTATAAATGTTGATCTTGAGAATGATTTTATTAATTATATTAATTATAATGAACAAGATAAACAATTTAGTGAATTAAGTGAATATTTAAGAAATATTTTTAAAAATAATAAAAGTAATGGTAAAATAGGAAAATATATTATGACAATTGGTGCTAAAATAAAAGAATTATATGATAAATTTATTTTAAGTGAATTACATTCTGATTTTTTTGTTCCTGATGAGAATTTGAATAATACAAATAAATTTATTCAAAATGTTTTTTTTGAATTTTATGTTAATATTTTTGCATTAATTTATCCTTTAATTAAACTTAAAAGATTAGATTCTCCAAATAGTGATGGAAAATATTTTGAATATGATAAAAGTAAAATTGAAAAAACATCTTTTGATGTGGAATTAGATTTAAGTGAATTAAATTTAGAAGAAGAAGAAAAAAGTTTCATTAATATTTTTTTTGAATCTTTAAAATTTGATTCTTTTATAAATTATATTATAGATAATAGTTATATTGAAATGCTCCAAACAATTTATATTATTATTGATGAATTAATAATTTTAAAAAATATTAATGATCAACCTATTGATTATATTGAATTAATTGATACATTATATATTACAAATGATAAAATTGAGCAAATTAATTTTTATAATTTTTATCTTTATTATCAAAAAAATTTACAACAATTTTTTGGTCAAGAAATTAATTCAGAACATATAGAAAAAAAAATAGATAATACAAAAAAAAAATATAGCTATAAATATAAAAAAATTGATTTTGATTCTTCAATTATATTCAAATATATGCATTTAATAAATCAATTAAAACCAGAAGAACTTGAAAGAATTTTCCCTTCATTAAAAATAAAAAATTCTCCTCCTTATAAAGTAATTAATGAAAATGAAATTGTTGATTGTATTGAAAATTATTTAATTAAAAATAAAAAATTAAAAATTCATGAATATATAATAATGACTACTATAAATATATTTATTTTATTTATTGAGTTATATGATATTGATATATTTAAAAATGAGATAAAAAACCTTTTACAATTATTAAATGTTTCTTTTAGAAAATATATTTATAGAATTATATATGTTTATTATAATTTATGTCAGAAACAATTAAAAAATAAAAATTATTCTTTATTATCAAAAGCATTTGCATTTATTGAAATATTTGAATTTTTATCAACAAAAAATATATTACCAAATAAATCACTTTTGAATTTAATTGAAGAAATTTTATCTTTATATTATAGAGAAGAAGAAAATATAAAAAATTATGAATACAATTATCAAAATATTTATAATGAAGATATTAATAAATTATATAATCTAAATATTAAAGTAAAAAAAATTAATATTCCAAAAAATAAAACTAAAGAAAATTTTATTATTGAAGTTGCGCAAGCCTTCAATACTGATATAGAAAATGAACAATACATTTATAAAGATAATATTTCAATCACTTTTAATACTTTATTATCTAATATTAAAAAAAAAAAAAATTATGACAATAATTTATTCTCCTTTTCATTTACTTAAGTTAAGTGATTCTATTTATAATAATTTTATCGAAGACTTTACAAATCACATATTAGATAATAATAATTATAATGAAATGATAGTAAATATATTATTTTATTTTCAAAATTGTAAACAAATACCAAATGAAACTCAAATAATTTTAAAAGTATTATTTAAAAGTTTATTTGGATAATAGAAAATTGATTTTAATAAATATTATAACTTTATTTTATTTAAAAGTTTTAATATAAATAATATAATTAAAAATTTTATTTTAAATGTTCTTAAACTAATTTAATTAATATTAAAATTATAAATGTCATTTAATAATAATATTATAGATGATATAATTAAAATTCAAAGACAATGGAAAAGATATTATGTAAAAAAAATTTTAAAAATTGATAAAGATACATTAAATTCATATATATCATTAAAATATAGGAAAAAAGATCCTTATTTGATGAAATATATTGTTGAAATTAATAAAAAAAATGATTCATTATCAAAAGAAAATATTGATTTAAGACATAAAATAAATGAATTATCTATTAAAATAGCAAAATCAGGGAAAAATATTTTTAATAATATATCTGTACCTTCACTTAATTTATCAAATAGTATAATTAATACAAATAATTTTAATAATACTTTTTCAATATTAAATACTTCATCCAGGAATGATATTGATTTACAAATTTCTAAAAGAGATGATAATTCGTTTAAAGAAAATTTTAATAATGTTGAAATTAATAATTTAAAAAAGAAAGTTTTATCTTCGAAAAAAAAATATAATGAGTTATTTAATATTGCATCTGAATATGAAAAAAAGATGAATAACTTTGTTAAGTTAATTAATACAAATCCAGAAATTAAAAATGTTTTATCAAAATATGGTGTTCAATTTAATTAAAATTATTTTTTCTATTTTATTATAAATATATTTTAAAGTAAATTTATTTATATTTTTAAAATATTTCTTTTATAATAAAGATTTTAAAACAATATAATTCCAATTTTTTAAATTTTAGTATTAAATTTATTATTTTTTTCAATTACATAGTTTTTTATTTTTTATAATTTAGTACTATTATTATATTAATAGTATAAATTCCCTTTAGTAATATCATTATTTTCATTTTTTTAAATAAAAGAAATGATTGTATAATTGTCTTTATTTCAGAATTAAATATTTAAATATATTTATTTTTTTAAAGAAAATTATCTTTGCATAAAATGACATCAATGATTAAAAATTTTTTTAATTGTTGTGAAAGTACTTTAGAAAAAAATGAAATTTATAATAATCAATCAAATGAAAAAGGCATTATAAATGATGAAAAAAATGATAAAATAAAAACATGTAATACAAATTCAAAAAATTCAAATAATAATAAAGAAGAAACAAATCAAAAAAGATATTCTTTTATTTCAAATATATCATCAAATTCAAAAGAAAATAAATTTAAAATAAATGAAAATGAAGTAAATAAAAAAAATGATATTTTTTATATTAATATAAATTCATCTTTTAGAGAATATAAGAATTGTGTTAATTCAAAAGATCCTCTATCCTCAACATTAAGTATTCTTAATAATGGAAAAAAAGATAATTTGAATAGAAGAATATCTCTTACTCAAATGAATGATGGAAGTAATAAAAAAAATCCTTTTTTTTTGGGTGGTAAATTTTTAACAAAAAATCATTCTCTTGAAAATAGTAAAACATCTTATATTTCATTAAGTTCAATTTCTGAAAAGTCAATAAATCAAGGTTTAAAAGGAATAATAATTGAAAATAAATTTTCAGATGAAAATTTATCTTTTAGTTCTCATGTAAATGATGAAGAAATTGAATTAGCACCTAAATTAATTTTAACAGATTTAAAATCAAGTAATTTCTTTAATGGAAAAATAATTAAAATTAATGCTTCAGGTTATAAAAATGGTTTAAGAAGAAAAAAAGATGGTAAAACATATTTTGGAATTAAAAATAATATTGATAAAATAGAGAATGATATTATAATAAATATATATGATAAAAAAATAAAAATTAATCCTTTATTTGTCATCTTTTATGACAAAAAAAAAACTCGTTATTTTATTCAATATTTAAATAACGATTTTAATAAAAATAAATTATTTATGTCAATTAGAATTTTTAATGAACTTTTTATAAATAAAAATGAAATTAGGCTATTATATTTAATTTTAGGTAAAATATTAATAACTGTATCAATTAGGGAAAATGATAATTTATGCTTTAAAATATATCAAAATTCTTTTTCAACTAATATTGAAAATAGAAGAATTTTAGAATATAATTTTAAAACAAATGATTCTCCTATAACAATAGGAAGAGAAAAATGTTCAATTTTAATTGAAAATAATTTTATATCTAGAGTACATGCTACTTTTATTTATGGAAATAATAATAAATGGTGTCTTATAGATGGAAATGAGAAAAGAAGACATAGTACTCATGGAACTTGGATTTTATTAAATCATAATATTTTTGAATTAAATCCAATGAATGAAAATTATGAAGTAAAAATTGGTGAACAAGCCTTTAATATTTATATTAAAACAGAGTAAATTGTTGTTAGTAATGTTAATGTTTTTTTGTAAATATGGTTTATTTTTAAATTTATTATTATAATTTAACTGTTTTATCTATTTTATAATGTTAATAATTAAATAACAATTTCCTTTTTTTATATTATATATGATTATGTTTATTAAATTTATATTAGTATTTATATTCCTTTTTTATATCAAAAATTTTACAGGATATTTTATAATTTTCTTCTTCTTTTTTATCAACTTGGATTCTTGTTTCATTATTATTATTTAATTTTTCAGATGGGATAATTAATTCTAAAAATAAATTCTTATTTTCAATTTTTTTATTGTATTTATCACCTCTTAAATTAAAATGTGTGATTGATTTATCCTTTAATTTCTCTTGATATAAATTATTGAAAAATTCTTCCCTTTTCCCAATTGAATAAATATCTTTACATATTAAAGGAAACTCTTCTTCTTTATTATCTTTTTGATTAATCTCATCATTTTTGTCTAAAGAATTCCCTTTATAATAAGATAATGGAACCATCATTTTATTTTTTTGTTCATTTTTTTTCATTCTTAAAGTATAATCTTTTTCAATTTGAAAAGGAATTTGAATTTGTTTATTTAATTCACTTTGATTTTCTTTTATTTTATCAATATAATCATTTATATCTTTATACGCAATTAATCCACTAAAATTTTTTTTTATATTTTCACTAACTTTTCTTAATTCATTATTATTTATATTATTATTTATATTATTAGATATTGAATTATTATTACTATTTCCTAAAATTAATGTTCCAAATACACATAATACAGTTAATAATCCTGTTAATAAAGTGTATTTTTTTCCTATATTTGAATTATTTTTATTTATACAACAATCTGACAAAGATAAATTATTTTCATTTATTATTTTTTTACAATTTGGACAAAGTAATTGAATAGAATTTGTTAAAAGATTAATTTTTTCATTTGATTTTTTTAATTCTTCATTTAATAACATATTTTCTTTAAGTAAATCTTGAGTAAGTTGTTTAAAATATTCAAATTCTTGTTTTTTTCTGTCTCTACTTCTTTGTGCAGATAATCTATTTCTTAACATCTTAATCTCTTTTTTTGATAATTGTTGATTTTTTTGATTAATTTCTTCTTTTGATAATGATTCATTTAATGGAATTTGAAAAATTAAATTATTATCTTCTTCATTTCTTTTTGTTTTTCTTTCTAAAATTCTTTTTGTTTTTTCCTTTTTAATTCTCATTCTTTCTTTTAAAGGAAGTTCCTCAAAATTAATTTGAATTTTATTATCTATATTTAAATCTCCATTTTTAATTTGATTTATTTCATTTTTTGAATTTGTTGAATTGATTGTTGAATTATTGTTATTTGATCCAAAATTATTTTTATTTTGATTTGTTGTTGTGCTTTTTGTGTCACAATTATTAACTGATATTATTTCTGAAGTTTCATCAAAATTATTTGATAATGATGATTTTGAATTTATGAAATTATCCCAATCAATATTATTTGATTCATTATATAATGGGAAAACATTTTCCTTATATTGAAAATCCATGTCTTGTAATTGATTAATATCTTTGTCAATATTCATCCATTCCATAGTCAATAAATAAATAAATCTATTTTTTATTTATTTAAATAATTATTTTATAATTAATTTAGAATGCATTTAGAAAAAATGTTTTTAAGATTTTGATAAAAAATTAATAATTAATTAAAAATAAAATATATATAATTATTTATACAATGAAATAATTTTTATATTATAATAAAATATTAAATATTATTAAAATGTTAAAAAAATTGACAATTTTAAATATATTTGAACATAATTTCTTTATTTAAATTTTTAAAATAAATAAAAAAAATTAATAAATGAGTAAATTTAGAATAATAAAGGATATTAAATTATATAGAAATGAATCAGAAAAAGAATTTGATAAAAAGAATAATTCATTAAATATAGATAAACAAAAAGATAATAAAAGAGATAGTTCAATTTTATTAACAATTCCAAAATTAAGATTTAATTCATCAAATAAATTAAAAAAAGATTCAAAAAAAGAAATAAATCACTCAAGAAATAGATCAGCAAATAAAATATCATTAATAATATCACCAAAAAAAATAAAAATTCAAAATAAAAATAAAATTCCATTAGCAATTAAAAAAAATAAAGCAAATCAAAATATTGATAAAGAAGATTTAATTATTCAGATCAAAAATTTATGGAATAAATTAGGAGTATCTCATAGATTTCAAGAACTTTTTAAAAATTATATTATTAGATTACCTATGACTAAAACAGAAGAATTTTATAAATATGAATTAAATCATTTAAAAGATATTGATAATACTATAAAAAAAATAATTCATGAAATAAAATCAAGAGAAAAAATAATTGACTTTTTAAAAAGATTTGAAAATTATGATAAAAGTAAAAAAACTTTTCATGAAGAAAAATTAATTGAAAATTTATCTAAAATTTTAAATGAATTAAAAATAATTTCAATTTCAATAATAAATAATTTTAATAAAATAAGAAGAGAAAGTTCATATGAAGTTTTAAAAATGAAATATGATTTTGATAAAATTCAAGGATTTAAAAAAGATTATTTATTAAAAATAAAATATGATACTGATTTTATTTATAATTCTTCTCTTTCTCAATATTTTAATTTTGATTGTGAATGTTTACCTTTTATTTCATTTAATTTAAACGATAATTATATTGATAAAGTTTCAATTTCAAAAAAAATATTGAATCTCTTTGGGAATATCAATATATTTTATTTAATGAATCAATTTTTTATGAAATGAATAAAATAAATAATCATAATTATACATTATCATCTCCAAATTCTATAATTTCAATAGAATCATCAAAAAGTAAACATTTACATGGAAATTATTTGAGTATCAATCATCAAAATAATAGAACTACTTCAAATAAAGAATATTCAATTAAACCTATTAAATTAAATATAGAAGCAATTAATAATAAAAAAGGAAAAGGGTTTCATAAAAAACAAAATCCAATTGCATTAATTACTAATAGAACTTTTTTAAATAACAATCAAAATAGAAGTCCTTTAATTCAAAGAAATAAACATAGAAAGATAACAAAAAAAAATAAAACTAAAAATGAAATTATTTGGAATATTAAAACATACAATAATAATAAAAATATTTTTGGAATTGAAAAAAATGATTTAGAAATGATTGATAATATAATATCTAGAAGTATTTCAATAAATCAAAAATATAAAAATAATAATAATCAAAATCCATTTCAAATAAATAATAATCCATTTAATTTTAATGAAATAGATAATGAAAAAAAAGCCACAGAAAAGAAAAAAGAAACAAAAAATGGAGAAATTATAATAGAAAGTGAAGATAATGAATTGAGAAAGGTAAATTCATTTCAAAAACTTATACAAGAAGAAAAAGAAAAGATGAACAAAAACAAAGAAGAAAAATTTAAAATTATTATAAATACAAATGAATTATATC
>JAEEGL012274546.1_pt1 | contig 11047 bp, 10 predicted proteins | sample 9134231 | NCBI WGS metagenome assembly JAEEGL01 (sample SAMN16246548, study PRJNA631951) | gut metagenome | biome: gut microbiome; feature: rumen; material: fiber-attached | host: Bos | place: Iran: Karaj | collected 2018-10
GATGAATTATCAAATATCAATAATCAGACATTATTCTTTCCAATGGATGATTTTTTAACAAGTCTTGCAGTATCCTCAAGTCCAGATTTTAAAATAACAAGATTAGAATCTCTTATAAGTTTAATTAATAATGATAAACATATTGTTGTTACACATTTAATGGGATTACTTCGTTATTTACCATCAAAAAACACATTTAAAAAGCATTTTTTAAATATAAAAAAGGGTATGGAATATTCACCAGATAAGATGGTTAAAGATTTAATTAATAATGGTTATATACGTGATACTATTGTATCCAAGACTGGAGAAATAGCAGTTCGTGGTTATGTAATTGATATTTTTCCTATATCTAGTATAAATCCTGTACGTATAGAGTTTTTTGGAGATGAAATTGATTCAATTCGTTATTTTGACTGTGATACACAAAAATCTATTAATACTGTAGATGAAGTAGATATATATCCTGTAACAGAATTTTTAACAGAAGACGAAATAGATAATATAGAAAATCAAAGTTATTTAAAGAAATATAGTAATAATGTTGTCAGTCTTATTGAATATTTAAATAATCCACAAATTATAATAAAAGATTATTCACAATTAAAAAATCTTTATAAAGAAATTGAAGTTCAAATGATTGAATATAAAAAAGAAAATAATGATTCTTATAAAGATGACTATATGTTTAATTTATCTATCTTAGATAATAAGAAAATAACATATTATTTAACACATGATAATTTAATAAGCGACAAAAAGATTAAAATAAAAGATTTAAATATAAAGGAAGTTCCTAAATTTAAAGAAAATATTGATGGAATAGAGAATTTTTTAAATGCTAACTATGGTAAAACGATAATTATAACTTTAAAGGAATATCAAATAAAAACATTTACTAAACATTTAAAAGTTAAATATTTAATTACTAATACAAATAATATAATTGAAAATGAAATTAATATAATTCCTTATGAATTAGAAGAAGGATTTATTTATAATAACATTATTTTAATAACAGATAAGGATTTATTTAATATAACTATTTCTAAGAAAAAATATAAAACTAAATTTAAATATTCAACTAAAATTCGTGATATTAATAAGCTTGAAATAGGGGATTATATTGTACATAATGCTAGTGGTATAGGTATTTATAATGGTATTAAAACATTAAAGAGTAATAATGTAAAAAAAGATTATATTGAAATATTATATAAGGGAAATGATAAATTATATATACCTGTTGAAAAAATAGAGTTAATAAGTAAATTTTCAGGTAAAGAAGGAGTAATTCCTAAAATTAATAGTTTAAATAGTACAGAATGGCAAAAAACAAAAATGAGAGTTACAAATAAAGTTAAAAATATTGCATCAGAATTAATACGTATTTATGCAGAAAGAAAAATGCAAAAAGGTATTAAATATAAAGAAGATGATGAATTGCAAGTAATGTTTGAAAAAGAATTTGAATATGAGTTAACTCAGGATCAAGCACTTGCTATTAAACAGATTAAAGAGGAGATGGAAACTTCTCATCCAATGGACAGACTACTTTGTGGAGATGTAGGTTTTGGTAAAACAGAAGTTGCTTTTCGTGCAATATTTAAGGCTATTGAAAATGGAAAACAAGTAATGTATCTTTGCCCAACAACAATTCTTTCTATGCAACAGTATAATAATGCTGTAGCAAGATTTGGGAATTATCCTGTAGAAATAGGTCTTTTAAATAGATTTATTCCAAGTACAAAACAAAAGGATATTATAGATAAATTCAATAAAGGTAAAATAGATTTTTTAATTGGAACACATAGAGTATTAAATGATGAAATAAAACCAGAAAATCTTGGATTATTAGTTATAGATGAAGAGCAACGCTTTGGTGTAACGCATAAGGAAAAAATAAAAAAATATAAAAGTAATATTGATGTGTTAACGCTTACTGCAACACCAATACCTAGAACACTTCAAATGTCCCTTGTTGGTATTAGAAGTTTATCTTTAATTACAACACCACCTGTAAATAGATATCCTATTCAAACATATGTAACAGAGGAAAATGACACATTAATTAAAGATGCAATATATAAAGAATTAGCTCGTTCAGGACAAGTTTTTATTCTATATAATCATGTTGATTTGATTGAACATAAAGTTTATGAAATACAGTCTCTTGTTCCAGAAGCTAAAATTATTTATGCACATGGTAGAATGGATAGAAATGATATTGAAAATAAAATGTATGATTTTATTAATCATAAAGCAGATATAATGATTTGTACAACAATTATAGAAACTGGTATTGATATACCAAATGTTAATACATTAATTATTCTTGAAGCAGATCATTTTGGTTTATCACAACTTTATCAAATAAGGGGAAGAGTAGGAAGAAGTGATAAAATTGCATATGCTTATATGATGTATAATAAAGGAAGAGTTTTAGGAAATGAGGCTGTTAAAAGATTAAAAGCAATAGAAGAATTTACTGAACTTGGAAGTGGGTTTAAGATCGCTAATCGTGATTTATCAATTCGTGGTGCAGGTGATATATTAGGAGAAGAGCAAGCAGGTTTTATTGATTCTGTAGGAATAGATTTATATTTAAAAATATTAAATGATGAAATAAAAAGATTAAAAGGAGAAGAAGTTATTGAAGAAAAAACTAATGAGCCAACACTTATAAATATAGGTACACATATTAGTGATAATTATGTATATGAAAATGAACTTAAAATAGAAATACATAAATTAATAAATAGTATTGATAGTTTTGAAAGATTAAATGAAGTAAGAAAAGAACTTGAAGATAGATTTGGAAAAATAGATAAGGAAATGGAAATCTATATGTATGAAGAATGGTTTGAAAAAATTGCAAGAAAAGTAGGAATTATTAAGATTAATGAAAATCAAACCAAAATAGAATTAATACTAAGTAAAGAAAAATCAGAGAAAATAGATGGAGAAAAATTATTCATGGAATCATATAATATTTCACCATATTTTAAATTTAATTATCATAATTCATGTCTTGGTATAGTACTTGAACTTCCACGTCTTCCAAAACATTATATTTATTATTTAATTAAACTTGTAAATTTACTTGTTTAAGGGTAATAATTATTTAAATTTTCATAAGATCTTTTAATCTTGAATCAAGCATTTTTGTTAAGAAAATGCGAGAGGTGCTTAATTCGCAAGAATTTTTGTCCGAATAAAGTGCCGAACGTAAGTGTATGCACAGGAAAAAAATAAAGTAAAATAAGAAAATTAATGTAATGAATTTTTTTCTTAATTATTCCTGTTTTAAAATTATAAATAAATCTTATTTTTTAAAGAAGATAGAGTATATTTTTATCTTCTTTTTAATATTATTTTAATAATGATTCAATTCAACATTTTTTTCTTCTAAAAGAGTATAAATATATATAATTTACATATTCTTGACAAAATTAATAAATAATGATATTCTTTAATTATGATAAAGGAGGAATATGAATAATAGTGATATTTTAAAAGAACTAGAAGTTAAGAATAAAGAAATTTATTTAAATAAATTAAATATAGATTTAGATAATAATAATGAAATATTACAAATAACAATAGATAATATAATTAATTTATTTATTAATGAAGTAAAAGATAAAATCATTGAAATAAGTAATTGTAATAATAATGAAGATATAAATAATAATGTTATTAATTTTTATAATACGTTAAAAGATGAATTAAAAAAACTACTTATTAATAGAAATAATAAATTAAAAGATGTAATAAAAAATATAGATAATTATAATTATAAAGATATCATTAATAATGAAAAAAAAGAAGTAATAGAAAGTATTAAAAATAAATATAATGTATTAATAGAAGATTTTATTAATAGATTAGATAATATAATTAATGAGTCAAAAGAAAGAGTAAATGATTATATAAAAATTATAAGTTACGAGAAATTTATAAATAAAATAAATGAGTTATTTAATAATATGGATATTATTTTATATAATAGTTATATTGAAAGTAGTAATAAGTTTCAAGAATTAAATGCAAAAACATTAAATAAATAGTATAAATTTTAAATTTTACCCAAAAATAATATGGGTGATAAAATGGCAAAAAGTGGAATTACTAGAAGAATAGACGAACTTGGAAGAATTGTTATTCCAAAAGAAATTAGAAAAAATTTAAAAATACATGATTGTGATGAAATAGATATTTCTTTAGATGGAAATAGTGTTATATTAAATAAACATGAACTTAATAATAATGATAAGTTAATAAATTTATATATTTATAGTATTAATAAATATTTAAATAAAAATATATTATTTACATCAAAAGATAAAATAATTAGTTATTCTATAGTTAATAAAGAAATAGTAAATGAATTAGAACTTAATAGTGATATAAAGAAAATAATAAATAATAGAAATAGTTTTAATAATAAAGATAGTAATATATCTTTATTTTTAGGAAAAAAGTATAATTATATAATAAATCCTTTAATAATAAATGGTGACTTAATAGGGAGTATTATATTATATAGTAATGATGATATCAATAAGGAAGATATTAATATTCTTAATTTTAGTAAAATGTTTTTAGAAAATTATCTTGAATAATTAAACAATTAGTGCTATAATCTAGTCATATTTATTGATGAAGGAATGAGTAATTATTCTATAATTAAAGAGAGTTCTTGTTGGTGGAAAAAGAATATTAGAAAATAATGAAGTATGGTTCTGGAGATAAATCGCTAAGAGCGTTAAAATAATAAGTGCATAGATTATCTATGAATTAAGGTGGTAACACGGCTTTTTCGTCCTTAGAAGTAAGCTGTGTTTTTTATTTATAATTTAATAAAAATAGGAGGAAAATATGGGAAAATTTTATATTACAACAGCAATACCTTATGCAAGTGGTAAAAGTCATATAGGTAATGTATATGAGGATGTTTTAGCAGATGCTATAGCAAGATATCATCGTAAAAAGGGCGATGAAGTATATTTTCAAGTAGGACTTGATGAACATGGACAAAAGATAGAGGATAAAGCAAAAGAAAAAGGAATAACTCCACAAGAACATGTTAATAATATTGCAAAAGAATTTCGTGAGATGCTTGATATTTTAAATATTAGTTATGATGGATTTATTCGTACAACTGATCCTGAACATTGCAAAAAGGTAGAGAAAATATTTCAAAAATTATATGATCAGGGAGATATTTATAAAGGAAAATATTCAGGATGGTATTGTACACCTTGTGAGTCATTTTATACAGAAAAAGATTTAGTAGATGGAAAATGTCCTGATTGTGGAAGAAACGTTGAAAAAGCAGAAGAGGAAGCCTACTTTTTAAAACTATCTAATTATAGTGATAGATTAATAGAATATATTGAATCTCATCCTGATTTCTTACTTCCAGAATCACGTAAAAATGAAATTATTAATAATTTTATTAAACCTGGTTTACAAGACTTGTGTGTATCAAGAAGTACATTTACTTGGGGAGTACAAGTTCCTTTTGATAGAAAGCATGTTATTTATGTATGGGTTGATGCTTTAATTAATTATATTACTTTCTTAGGATATGATGTTGATGGATCAAGCGAAAAATTCAAAAAATTCTGGCCTGCTGATTTACAATTAATTGGAAAAGATATATTTAGATTTCATGCTATATACTGGCCAATTATACTAATGGCCCTAGATCTTCCTTTACCAAAACAAATATTTGGACATCCATGGCTATTATTTTCAAATGATAAAATGAGTAAATCAAAAGGTAATATAAGTTATGCAGATGATTTATGTAAAGAATATGGAACAGATGCAATAAGATATTATTGTTTACATGAAATTCCATATGCACAAGATGGTAATTATACTGAGGAATTATTGATTGAAAGAATTAATTCAGATCTTGCAAATGTTTTAGGTAATTTAGTTAATCGTACAATATCAATGGGAAATAAATATTTTGAAGGTCATGTTGTAAATAAAAATATTAAAGAGGATATTGATAATGAATTAATAAATCTTACAAATAGTGTTAAAGAAAAACTTGAAGAAGATATTAACTCCATCCATTTAATTAATGCTCTTGATCATATATTTGATATATTAAGAAGAAGTAATAAGTATATAGATGAAACTACACCATGGATTTTAGCTAAAGATGAAAATAAAAAAGAAAGACTTGAAACAGTTATATATAATTTATTAGAATCAATAAGAGTTAGTGCAAATCTTTTATCACCATTTCTTCCAGAAACAAGTGAAAATATATTAAAACAACTTAATAATTATCAAAAAGAAGAAAATTATCTTTCTGATAATGAATATAATTTAAATAGTCCAACACCATTATTTATGAGAATTGAAAAGAAAAATTAAAGAAAGGAATATAATATGGATAATAATTATTTAATTGATACACATTGTCATATAAGTTTAACAGATGATATAGATTCACTTATCATGGATGCTGAAAAAAATAATGTTTTAAAATTTATAATATCAGGTTGTGATGCTAGAAGCATAAGAGATGGTCTTGAAATAATATATCGTTATCCATCAATTTATATGACAGTTGGATTTCATCCTGATGAAGCAGATAATATTACTGATAAAGATATTGAAGATATTGAAAAATTAATTAAAACTAATAAAAAAATAGTTGGAATAGGTGAAATAGGTCTTGATTATTATCATAATGATATGAATAAAGAAAGACAAAAAGAAGTATTTATTAAACAACTTGAAATTGCAGAAAAATATGATTTACCAGTAGTAATTCATTCAAGAGAGTCAATACAGGATGTTTTTGATATTTTAAAAGAACGTAAAAATAGAGGAGTAATACACTGTTTTAGTGGAAGTATAGAAATGGCTCGTGAATTTATTAAAATAGGATTTTATTTAGGTATAGGTGGAGTTTTAACTTTTAAAAATAGTAAATTAAAAGAAGTTGTTGAAGAACTTTCTCTTGATAACATTGTTCTTGAAACAGATAGTCCATATCTTGCACCAGAACCTTATAGAGGACATACAAATTATCCACAAAATATTAAAATTATTGCTCAAACTCTTAGAAAAATAAAGAATTTATCTCTTGAGGAAGTATCTGTTAAAACAACAGAAAATGTAAATAAAATATATAATTTATATAAATAGGGAGTAATCCCTATTTTGTTTATTTGACACATTATTATAAAAATGATATTATTAAAATAGAGAGGTGCTTATGGTAAAGGCTAGAAAAAAGGCTGTAATTCGATATTTTTCTTTGGTAATATATGGTTGCTTTCTTGCTTTAATCATTGTAACAGGTAAAGAAAGAAACATGATTGTTACATCTAATGTTAATAATGTCAAGGCTGTTAAATCCTCAAGAATTATTCATGAATATGGCGATGGTATATTAAAAACATATAATACAAAATTAGTAACAAATACTTCAGATATTAAAAAATATGGGAAAAATAATAAAATAGAATTTACAGGAACATTAACAGGATATGGTCCAGATTGTCCAGGATGTCTTGGAATGGTTTATTGTAGTCCAAATCCTAATGTATTAAATGGAAATATTTATTTTAATGATAGTCAATATGGAAAACTTCGTATACTTGCTGCTGATTATTCTATTCCTTGTGGAAGTATAGTTCATATTGAAAATTATAATTTTGTTGATGGTAAAGAATTTACTGGAATAGTACTTGATAGAGGTAGTGCTATAGTTGGACTTACAATGGATCTTTTGTATCCAAGTGAAGCTGATACAGTAGTAATTGGACGTCAAAGAAACATTCATTTTACAATAGAAAGATGGGGTTGGTAACTCATCTTTTTCTGTATTTATAAATGTAAAAAAACAAAAGAAATTTCATAAAATTTTCATAAAATCTATTGCTATAATTTTTTTAATATGATATATTTGTAGAGTAAAGGAGGATAAAAGAAATGGACAATTCTAAACAAAGCAAGCAAATTTTGTTATCAGTAATCGGAGTAGCTATTTTAGTAGTAGCAGTAGTAGGGGTATCATTTGCATTCTTTAACTATACTAGAACTGGAGCTGCAAATACAGTTAGTACAGGTAAAATTAAGTTTGTATCATCTCAAACTGAGGCAATGAATCTTCAAAATAAATTTCCATTAACTGCTGCACAATATTCAACTCAAACTGCAGCTGGTTATACTGGAAATGTAGATTATGGTGAAGTAACTGTAACAATTAAAGGTGAAACTACATATGCTAGTGGACTTGATTTCCGTGTATCTGCTGTTGATGTTCATAATAGTGCTACAGTAGCTGGTCAAGGAACAATTACATTACCAATTAACGTTGATGTTACTACAACTATGACTCATGCTAGCCCATTAACAAATGATAGAATAGCTGAACATGACTTTACTACTGGAACAAATGTTCTTGCAGAAGGAAGCGTTTTAGCAGATGGTCATATTGATGCTACTGCAGATGCTGCAAATTTTACTGCTAATGGAGATAGATATCAGGCTACTGTTGTTGTAAGAGCTTATCTTGATGGTACAAGAATTGCTATTACTGATACTTCTACTAATCCAGCAGATCCACATGTAGACGAAGGTACTACAAATGGAACTACATCAGGTCAAACTGGTGAAGAAACAAACTGGGTAGCAGGAAGAACAGTATTAACAACTGATCAATGGAATTCATTATCTTCTAGTGCTAGTAACAATCTTTCATTCAAAATAAGAGTTGAATCTAAAGAAACTGGCGGAAGCTACGTTGGTGAATAATTAAATAAGACACTGTAAAAGGTGTTTTATTTTTTTTTATTTAATTGATTTTTATGAATATATATTATATAATTACATCATGGAAGGTAAAATATGGATAATGAAAATCTTTTAGTAAAGAAAAATAAAGGTCGTTATAATAAAAAGTTTATTTTAAGTATTATAGGTGTTGTATTAATTATTGGTATTACTTTTGGTATTACTTATTCGTTTTTTAATTATACAAGAGAAGGAGAGGAAAATAATTTAAGTACTGGTATCATTATGTTTGATTATCAAGATGGTGCTACACTACAGTTAACAAATCAGTTTCCAATATCTGAATCAGAATTAACAGATGATTATAAACTTTCTTTTTCTGTATCTGGACATAATACTTTAGAAGATGGTGTAACATTTAATATTTACGCTGTTCATGGAGAAGATGTACAGGATAAAACATGGCTTACTGATAATATTATTAAAATGAAGTTTATTGCTCCAGCAAATGGTGATGGATTTAGTATAACAAATAATTATTATACAAATGCTACTACACCTACATATACTGATGGTAAGGCATTGATTGCAACTGGTCTAATTAAAGATACAACTGAATTAACAACTAAGAATTATTCACTTTATGTATGGGTAGACTCTGCTTTAGCATTTGTATCATCAACAACAAAGCGTGCTAATAACTTGGAAGGTAATCCATCTATGGCAGATGCAACAAGTGGTAATGTAACTGCAGCAAGATATATGAAAAATAACAATGTATCATCAAATGTAACTTTATATCCTGCAAACGCTGATTCAACAGGTAAAATAATATATACTACAAATGAATATAGTAATGCACATTATACAATAAAAATTAGAGTAGAAGCTAATGAAACGTAAAAAGTAAATTATTTGACAAATATAAATTGATTTTTTAAAATATTTATTATATAATTTATTTAGAATAATTTCCAAGGAGGTATAAGCATGAAAATTACAAAAGTGCAGGGAAGAAAATTCGACAAACCAACTTCAAATGTGAAAGGAGTAGTAGAAGTTACACTAGATGATTGCTTTGTTGTAAAAGAAATTAGAATCATTGAAAAACCAGAAAAAATGGTTGTTGCAATGCCTAGTAAGGTAGTACAAGGACGTAACGAAGATGGAACTATTAATCCAGAATTAAGAGTTCATGTTGATCAAGCTCATCCTATTAACAAAGAAACAAGAGAAATGTTTAATGAAGTTATTTTAGGAGCTTTTGAAAGAGCAAAAACTTCTGAATTTATGGAAGAATTATAAGATTAAAGAATTTATTCTTTTTTCTTTTTTTTTGCATAAAATTAAATGGAGGATTGCATGGAAAAGGATAAAGAATTAAATTCATTTAATCATAGTATAAGTATTGTTGAAAGAAAAAATATTTTAATTACAGGTGTTAAAAAAGTAGAAAGTTTTGATAATGAAGAATTTTTGCTTGAGACAGTAATGGGTTTTTTAGCATTAAAAGGAGAGGATTTAGAACTTGTAAAACTTGATACATTACAAGGTACAGTTACGATAAAAGGTTTTATAAAAAGTTTTGATTATATAGAAGAAAATAATAAAAAAGAAAAAGATTCTTCAATTATAAGTAGGTTATTTAAATAATGGAATTATATATACAAATTAAATCTTTTGTAATTTCTTTCTTATTTGGAATAATATTTAGTATATTTTTTAATCTTTTTTATAATATTTTGTTTTCTAGATATAAATATATAAATATTATAAGTAATTTAAGCTTTTGTTTATTATTTTTTGGTAGTTATTTTTATTTCTTATATATTATTAATAATGGAATAATACATATATATTTTTTAGTAACTTTTTTTATAAGTTTTTTAATTTATAATAAAATATTTGTAAAGTTAAGAGTAAAGTGGAAAAAAATTAATCTGTAAACAATTGAAAAATAAAAGATTTTTTGCTATCCTTAAAGTAGGAGTGGTATATGTCAAAGAAGAAGACTAAATTTACTATGAAAAAAAATGCTAAACGTATGCTTGTTTTTGGCGTTGTTTCTTTTTTAATAATTTTCTTTGTCTTTACTACACTTTTTAATATAGTTAGTCAAATTATTGATAAATATAAAGAAGCAGATGCTTTAAAAGAAAAAATGCTTGTATTAGAAGAAAGTGAAAAAAATTTAAATAATGAAATATTAAAATTACAGGATACAGATTATCTTGCAAGATATGCAAGAGAAAAATATTTTTATTCTAAAGAAGGA
>JAEEGL012886564.1_pt1 | contig 11047 bp, 5 predicted proteins | sample 9134231 | NCBI WGS metagenome assembly JAEEGL01 (sample SAMN16246548, study PRJNA631951) | gut metagenome | biome: gut microbiome; feature: rumen; material: fiber-attached | host: Bos | place: Iran: Karaj | collected 2018-10
ATTGATTGAATAATATATTAATAAAACGAAAAATTCAAATAATGATATTCCCATTTCACATAAAGAAAATCCTAAATTATTAGTTTTGATATTAAAAATATTATAAATTTTCTCTAAATCCAAGTTTTTTAATGATAATTTATTTAATACAAATAAAATCCCTTTTATAAGAATATAACAAAATTGAAGAATAAAAGTTATTTCTATTATTGTTTTTGAAAATTGAAATAATTTTTGTGATCTAACATTTAATAAACTAAAAATAAAATAAAAAGATAAAAATAGATGAATAATATTTAAATAAGAATAAGAAAATAATGAAATAAAAAAATAAATGATAGAAACAAAAATACAAGAATAAAATGGAAAATTAAATTTTCTTTTTTTTCTTTTTTTATACTCTTCCTTGTTTTTTTCATCAATTTTATTTTCTTCGTTTTTATAAATAAATTGATCTTCTCTTTGTTCTTCTCCATTTATTTCTTCAAAATCTTTAATATCATAATCATTTTCATGGTCAATCATTAATTCCATCATAATAATAAAAATTTTTATTAATTTAAAAAATAAAAAATTTAAAAAATTAAATATGAAATTACAAAGATAATATTTATTTAAAAAAAATTAATTTTTATTTATCTAAATATCAATGAATCCAAATGAGGATGTTGAAGATAATTTTTTATTAGAAAATTTACCAGGAGCAGATGAAATGTTATCAAAAACTCTTCCAAATAAAGATATAATGTTTTATCCCTTTTCTCAAAATCAATCATTGTTCTTAAAAGCTTTTGATTTCATTTCTCAAAAGAATATAAATGAAACAGAAGATTTTATATCAATTGATACAAAAAGTACTTCAAATATTCCAAAAACTAAAGGAAATAAAAATAAAAAAACCTTATCACAATATAATACAAATCAAAATAAAAAAAATACTAATAAATTAAATACATTTACACCTCAACTTCCAAGATTTAAAATAAATCAAACAATTAATCCAGAAGTTTCCTGGAAAATAATTGCAGATTTTAATAAATTAATCTTAGAAAAATTAGTATTAAGTAGTGATATAAAAATAAAAGTAGAAGATAAATTAATGTTAGGAGAAATATATCAATTACAAGAAGATTTAGATGAAAAAGTTTCTCCAATGAATCCATTACCTTTAAATAAATATGAACATATGAAATTTTTTGGTAATGTAACAACATTAGAAGATGAGATAATAAAAACTGGAAGTAATAAAGGAAATATTTTTATAACAGATAAAATATTATCAGTAATAATGACATGTGTGTATTCATCACATCCTTGGCATTTGAAAATAACTAAATTAGGTGATAATATATATATTGATAAAATGGATAATTCAGAAATTGATTTAGTAACAGTAAATGAAAGTGATAATACTCCTTATGACGATGATGATAGAAATATTAATAGTTATAGATCTTTAGCAATTGAAGCTACTTTAATTAATGAATTTATTAAAGAACAAATGCTTGATTTTGAAAGTGAAAAATTTGAAGATGATGGTCCTAATCCTTTTGTTGATGAAAATTATAAAAATGATAATATTGAACATTTAGGTTATAGATATAGATTATGGACAATTGATGATATGAAAATTTTAGTAAGATGTCAAATTCATTCTTTCAGTCCAATTGATGAAGAAAGTGAAAGTAGAAAAAATTCTGAAAGTGAAGAAGAAGAAGAGGAAGAAGAAGAAAAAGAAGAAAAAAGTAATTTTGAATTTACTAATGTTTATGCTATGAATGAATACGATAAAAATGTTTATTTAAGTAAAGAAGGTAATTTAACTGGTGCTTTATTAAAAAAAGAATTATTAAATAATCATTTAAAATTAACTAAATGGGGTGTTTGTTCTTATTTAGGAGGTGTTAGTAAAATTAAAATTGGATTTGTTACTAGAAAAAATGTTAAAGAAAATAATGAACATTTAATTACTGGTTTTTATGATATTCATACTAATGATTTATTAAAAATTACCAATTTTAATAAAAATATTGCTTGGGGAATTTTTAAAGAAATTATTGATCATATAAGAAGAACTAAAGGAGATGCATATTTTATTTTAATGAAAACACTTGGGTCTACTACTGCTAAATCTATGTTAAAATTATATAAAGTTCCTGAAGATTATTTTAAAAATTTAGATGAGGAAGAATAAATACTTATTTAAATTGAAAAATATTTTGATAATAATTAATTGAAATTACCTTTTTATTTTTTTTATTTTTTTTAAAATAATAAATATGAAAAATTTAAAATTAAAAGATTTTGAAAAAGGAAAATGTTCAGAGAAATATTCTAATGATAATTTATTTGTAAAAAGGGATTTTTCATCAAAATCAAGAGTTAAAAATTATTCAAATTTTTCAGAATATAAAAAATCCCTTCCAATGTTAACTCAAACAACATTTAGAACATCACATAGAAATGAATCATTAAGTTCAATATATAATCCAGTGTTAACACAAACAAATTTTTCTGATTTTTTAGGTGATACTTTTTTAACTGAAAGTAAAAAAACAGTTTTTCCTTCTTTTAGAGAAAATAATTCTAATTTAAATAATACAAATTTGAATTGGTTTAAAGATATAAAAAAAGAAATAAATGATTGTAAAATTTTGAAAGTATTTGAAGAAGGCACAAAAAAAAAGGAAAAACCTAAAAATAATTTAATTGATAAAAAAATAAAGAAATTCCAAAATAAAAAAGAAAAAACTAATGAATATATAAATAAAACAAGAGATGTACTTTTATTAAATTATACAATGAATATTAAAAAAGAAAGAACTATAAGATTAAATGAACAAAGTAATAATGAAAAAGAAACTGTTGATAATATTATTAAAAGTTTAAAAAATACAAATGAACTTTTTAGTTATAAATTTTATACAAAATTTTGTGAGTATGTTAAATATTTAGAAATTCAAAGAGAAATTGAAAAAAATATAAATTCAGATATAAATGAAAGTGTTTTAAAATTAAAATTAGAAATTTCTCAAATTCAAAATAAAATAAGAGCTATTGAATATGATAAAAATAATTATTTTAAATGGTTATATTTTCAAATAGGAGTTAAAGAAAAAAAACTTGAATTACCTGATTATTATAAATATATTTTAGAAGAAAATGAATATGTTTTTCAACAAAATTTAGAAATTTTAAGTACTAGAGTATCTCAAAAAAAATCAAGCCCTGAAATTATAAGAAGAAGTTTAATAAAAAAAGACACTTTTGTAAGAAAAAAAGTGGTAGAAAAAAAATCTGCAATATTATCATTTGATAATAATACTAATTATCATAATTTTTTTGCTAAATATAAATCAATTCCAAAAAAAGAAATTGTAAGAATTAGAAAATATATATATGAACCAATATTTAATTCAGCTGAAGAATTTTTAGAAACTTTTTCAAAAATTAAAAATAATACTATTAAACTTTTAAATGAATATAGTAGTTTAAAACAACAAATTTGGGAATTAATAAATGAAAGAAATAAATTTCAAAATGAAACTTTAAAAGAACTTGAAACAACTGAAAAATATATTGAAGTTAAAGAAAAAGAATTAAATATTCAAAAGAATAAAAAAGTTTTATTAAAAAAAGAAATTCATAAATTAAAGTATATTATAAAAAATATTCTTAAAAAAAAAGTAAATAAAAAAAAAAGTTCAATGAAAATATCAAAAATATTTGAAATACCAAAATTAATGAAAAAAGAAAAACCAGTTTTAAAAAATTCAGTTGAAAAAGTTTATCAAACTTGTTTACAAGTTAAAATAGAAGAATTAAATCAAAATGATAATGAAACAAAATTTTATAAAAAACAAGTTCATACAGAAATTTTAGAAAAGATTTTTAAAATTGAACGAGTGATTGATTATTTAATGAATAAAATTGAATATTATAAAAGTAATCAAACAAAAGAAGATTATAAGAAAATTCAAATTATGATTGATAAAAGTCATAAAAAAGAAAAAGCAAGATTATTAAAAGAAATTGCAATTGAAAAATATAATTTATTAACTAAAAGAGTTGAAGAAAGAAAAAATAAATTTTATTACTTAAATAGAATTCCTTTAAAAAATTATATTAAATTTACTAAAAAAAGACCTCAAACTTCAAGTATACATAAATATCATTTAACTGAAATTACAGTTAAAGATTTTTTATATGATAATGAATCAAAAAATTATTCAAGTGATTTTGAGGAGGAATTTGAAATAGAATGAAATTTATATATATTTATTTATTTTTTTTTATTTAAAACAATAGTAAATATTATATATCTAAAGTAGCAAATCAATTAATCTTTACTTTCTAAATTTGATTCAATTAAATTTATATTATCTATTAATGATAAATATTCTTTTTTTTTATTTCTTTTATTTATTTCTTTATTAAAAGCTTGATAAATTTCCTTTAAACCAAAAGAATACAAAGATACCATATAATAATTATCTTTCATCATATCACTTTGTTCTAATAACTCTTTATTTTTATTTATAAAAGTTATAAATTTATTTATATCATCTGTTTTTTTATTTTGAATATTTCTATATAAATATTTTAAATAACTTATAAAAAGAGATTTTATAGTATCAAATTTAGATTCTTTTAACACTAATTTATATATAGATTCTGCTTGTTTTAAATTTACACAATTTATATCTTTTAATATTGCAATAGCACTTAAAAATTTAATATTACTTTTTTTCTTTTCATTACATAAAGTATCTTTTTCATGTTCTTTTTTAATAAAATTTAAAGCAGAAGCTGAAGTTATTGAAGCTTCTTCTTCTGGAAATAATTGATCAATTTTTTTTATTTCATTCTGATATTGTTTTTTTGAGTTTTTTAATATTTTCTTAACTGGATAATCATAATAAATTCTTTTTGTTGAAAATCTTAATTTTAATTTATCTTCATGTGATAAAATTTTAGATTTCATTAAATTTTGAATTGCTAATTCTTTTTTTGAATAAGGTTTATCAATTGATTTAATTTGAATAGTTATTTTTTTTTTATCTTTATTTTTAACTTCTAATTCAGGATTTTTTATCATTTCATCTAATTTTATTATACCTCGAATTGTTTTATTGCTTTTTTTATTTGATTCATTTAAATCTTTTTGAATTTTATTTGATTCAATAAAAGTTAAACTCATATTTCTTCTTTCACTTTCAAAAGTTTGAATATTTGTTAAATTATTATTTCTTTGAGGACTATTATTATTATTTTGAATATAATTATCAAAATGAATTATTTCACTCTTTAATTTTGGAAATTTTTTTTTTTCTGAATTAATATAAAATTTTTTATCATCTGGTATAAATTTATTTGAAATTAATTCTAATTGTTCAATAAATTCTTTTTTCATATCTTCTATTTGATTACATAAATAAGCACATTTTACAGTAAAATGAGTAACTGTTATATCTATTATTTGTTTAATTTGATTTATTTTTTGAGAATTATTCATTTCACGTTTTATTACACTTGTTGAATATTTTTTTAATTGATTGGAATTTTGATTTTTTTTTACATTTAATATTTTACTATTATTTTGAAAATCAAAATTTTTCTTTGGAGTACTTTTTTCATCTTTCATTATAAATTTTAATATAATTTTTTATTTAATTAATTAAGGAAATATACAAATATAATTTTAAAATAAATTATTTTTTAAGGAATTATTCTTTTTCTAATGATCACTATATTTAATTTTTAGAATCTTGTAACTCAATTTTAATATCACTATTTTCATCATCATTTATATCATCATATGGTTTATATAATTGTAAATCAGTTTCATTTGGAATAATAATAATTCCTTTATTCTCTTTATTATCTAAAAATGAACAATTTGTTTCTTTAGAACTTCTTTCACTTTCAATTATAGAAATTGGGGCTTCTAAATTTTTAATCATTTTTTCATTTAAACTCTCATTTTTTTCTTCTTGTTTCATTTTATTATTTTTTGATTTTAATGCATCATAAAATTTTCTTTGGTTTTTAGTAGCGCATTGATTATAATATTTAACAAATAAAAATAAACTAATAATTATTAATATTATTCCAATTAATATTATAACAACTACTACAAGTCTTGAATTTTGTCTTCTTAATTTATGAGACTCTCTTTCTAATCTTTCTATTTTTTTTATTCTATCAATTGTATTGGTGTGATTATTATTAAAGAAATATCGTTTTCCTTTACAAGGTTTTTTTGGAGGAAATTTTCTTTCTTCATTTGGGAAATCTTTGAAATCTTTTATTTCTTCTTGAGTTGAAAAAGTAGATTTTAGTAAAATTAAAAATAATAAGCAAAATAAAATATTATTTGCTTTTGACATCTTATTTTATCTTTAGTATTAATTGTTTTTTTTATAAAATTAAATTATAAAAATCTCAAGTTTTTTTTTGAAAAAATTTCGAAATAAAAATATAAATTAGAATAATTATTTTTATATTTTTAAAAATATATTTTAATGAAATAAAGAGTATTTACAAATAAGATTGTAAAAGATTTTTTTAAAATTCAAAACATGAAGTTAAAGCTTTTACAGTTTCATAGTTAATTAAACAAGTATCTAAATATACAATTAAAATAAATTAAAAATTCTATTCAATTAAATAAATATAAGAGGAAATCAATTCAGAAATCATTATAATAAAACTTAAAATTGTCATTAATATTACTTCTCCTTTATAAAGTAATTCAGTATTTTGTTTAAATTTGAATATTTGAAGTTTTCAAAATAATTTTTATTATTTTATTATTTATTCCATGATTGTATATTTAATTTTTGATATTTATTATTCATTCTTTCAATTGGTTCATAAGAATATAATTCATTTCAATTTATTGACATAATTCAATCATATGTTCTATTATTGTTCTTCTTTAATTTTTAGATTTTAATACTAATAATGCTAATAATATGAGTTATATATTTTATAATTGTTAAAAGTTAATTTCTTTAAATTAATCTTATTTTGATGTTATTAATGTTAATAATATTTTAAGTAAGAAATGTGAAATTATTAATCATGATAAAAAAATAAATTTGAAAAAAATAAGACTTTAATTTTATTTTTTGAAAATTTTTTTCAAAAATATAAATTACCCTTTAATTTTGATGTAAGAAAATTTTGAATGAAAAAATTATTATAATAAATTATTTTAATTTATTTTATTTTAATTAAAAATTAAAGAAATGAATATCTTTATAAATTTTTAAATATAATATTATAAATATTAAATCATTTCAAACCAAAAATTAATTTTAAATAAAATAATTTATATCATAAATAGTTTTATAAATTTCATTTTATAAAAAATAATAGTTATAACCTATTCATTTTAAAAAATGAAAAAAATAAAAAAAAATAAAACAGATATAAAACCAGAAAAAAATAATTAAAATAAAATATAAAAAAATATATAAATATTTTTTTATTCTCAACTAAAATTTTCTATTATTTTTACAAATACAATAATTTAATTTATTTCAAGTAAAAAAACAACAAATTATAAAAACGAAAACCACAATAAATTATTTATTATATCTATTAGAATTATTTTTATCATGTTCATCTTTATTATCAATAGGATAAATATATTCACTTAAATTGGGTTTTTTAGAAAAAGTCATAAAAAATTCATTTAATTTAATAATTCTTCCAAGACCATATTTAGCAGTATATAAAATTAAATGTTGTTTAAAAATTGTAGCATAAGCTCCACTTAAAAAAAGAATATCTCCTTCTTGAACAATATCTCCTATTTCATCATAAAAATTACAATTAATACATCCTGTGTTATCTCCTACTAAATATTGAGTAATATGACTTCCATTTTTTATTGTTGTTTTATTTTTATATTCAATTAATATTATTGTAATATCTATTCCTTTATCTCCTGGATGAATATCACTTATATTTTTATTTGCTTTAAAATCTCCTATACTTTCCATTTTATTAAAAATATTATTTTATTTTTTTAGATTCAAAAAATTAAAATTTTATACCTGATAAATTTTAAAGAGAGAATTTAACAATTGTTTTATCAGAAATTCTCTTTTTTTATTGAAATTTATATTTTATCAATTGAAATTAACACATAATTATTGTTATAATAGATTAAAAAGTGGAAAATAAAAAGAAAGATAAATCTATTTTTTTTTGTTGAATATAAAAATAATTTTGATTGTTCCACAGATTAGCATTATAATTTATATTAGATTTTTAAATTTATTTTCAAAAGAAGCAAAATAATAAATCAATAAATCATATATTTAGATTTTTCTTAAAAACAAACAAAAAAATTTAATGTAAATTGATTAAAAATAATAAGATGTTATAAAGAATCATCTTTCCTAAAAAATATTATAATCATAAAACTTTAAGAATATTTTTTTATCATTAAAATTTAATAACCAAAAATGGGACAACTATGCTCTAAAGAACCTCAAGCAATGGAAATTTCAGTAAATAGAAGAAGTTCGACAAGAACTTATTTAGATACAAGTATAATTAGTTCTAGAAAAAGTGTTGATATAACACAAAGAAATTCGATTCAACCGAAAATGAATAAAATAAAAAATTTGCAACGAATGAAATCAATTAAAAATATAAATAGAGAAATAAATAATGAACTTAAGGTTTTAACAATAATAAAGAAGAAAAACTTAGAAAGAGAGGATGAACAATTAATACAAGAAGGTTTAAAAAAAAATTTTTATATGAAAGCATTAAATTCAAAAACAACATTAGAAATAATAAAGAATATGTCATTAGCATCTATAGAAAAAGATGAAACTGTTTTTGAACAAGGAATGGATGGAAATTATTTTTATATTATAAAAGAAGGTGAAGTAAAATTATATATAGATGATACTTACAAAAAATCCTTAAAAAAAGGAGAAACTTTTGGTCAATTAGCTTTATTACATCAATCACCAAGATCTGTTACTGTTAAAGCTCATTCAAATTGTCTTTTTTGGATTATGGAAAGAAAAAATTTTAGAAAAATTATTGAATTAATTAATTCTCTTCAATTTGAAGAAAATAAAAGATTTATTGAATCAATTCCTCTTTTATCTTCTGTTGATTCTAGTCAAAAAGCTTTTGTTTGCTCGAATTTAAATAAAGAAATTTTTGATAAAGATATTTATATTTTTAGAAAAGGTAATCCAACTACTTGTTTATATATTATTAAAGAAGGAGTTGTTGACTGTATTTATGATGATAATTGTATTATTAAATGTAAAGATGGAGATTATTTTGGAGAAATAAATATTTTTCAGGAAAATAAAAGAAATTTAGATGCTAAAACTTCTACTAAATGTATTATTTATTCTATTTCTGTTTCTACTTTCAAAACAATTTTTGGAGATAAATATAAAGATAAATTATACAATATTTTTATTGCTTCTTCTTTTAAACAATCTAAACTTTTTAAAGAGTTTAATACTGCATTATTTGAAGATAATATTTTCGAAGTTTTATTTATGCCATCTTATTTAGAAAAAGAAGAAATTGCTTTTGATAAAGGATATAATAAATCAGAAAATATAGTTATTATTATAGAAGGAAGTTTATATTTTAATTCAAATAATCAAGAAATATTTGCAAAAAGAGGAGATATATTATTTGAAAATGATGTGTTTTATGGAAATGATAACATTTTAGAAGAACCTTTATTAGTAAATTCAAATTGTTTATTAGTTAAAGCTCCAACAAAACAAGTTTTAGATATTTTAGGAAGTTCATTTCCTGATATAATTATTAATAATAATATAATAAAAGGTTTACAACATGTTGGAATATTTAGAAGTTTTAGCCAATTAAAATTAAGTAGAATAAGTCAAAAAATAAAAACAAAAACTTATGAAAACGGTGAAAATATAATTTCTCAAGGACAAATAGGTGATAAATTTTTTATTGTTAAAAATGGAAAAATTGATATTTTAATAGATGGAAACTATATTAGAACAATAACAACAAATGATTTTTTAGGTGAAAGAGCACTTATAATTCAAGAACCAAGAAGTGCATCAGCAGTTGCAAAGGGAAAAGTTGAAGTATATTATTTAGAAAAAGATGATTTTCTACCTCTTATTGAAAAAAATTTAAAAGATTATCTTATATATAGATTAAATTTAAGAGATAATAAAATTTTATTATCTGATTTAACTTTTATAAATTGCCTTGGAAAAGGAAGCTTTGGTACTGTATTACTTGTTGAAAATAATAAAACTAACTTTAATTATGCAGTAAAAGCAATATCTTTAAAACAAATAAAAGGAGAAAATTTATGTGAAAATTTAGAATTAGAGAAGAAAATTCTTCTTCAAATAGAACATCCATTTATAGTTAAGTTAGTAAAAACATTAAAAGATGAAAAATTCGTATATTTTTTAATGGAATACGTGAATGGAAAAGATTTATATGATGTAATAAGAGATATTGGATTATTAAATAAACAGCAAACTCAATTTTATTCAGCAAGTATGATGATAACAATAGATTATTTACATAAAAACAAATTTATTTTCAGAGATTTAAAGCCAGAAAATGTAATGGTATGTGATAATGGATATATAAAATTAATAGATTTTGGAACTGCAAAACAAATATTAGATAGAACTTTAACAGTTATAGGAACTCCACATTATATGGCTCCTGAAATTATTACTGGAGAAGGATATTCTTTCCAAGTTGATTTTTGGGCTATTGCTATTTGTATTTTTGAATTTTATTGTGGTTATCTTCCTTTTGGAAATAATACTGATGATCCTATGGAAATTTATTATGCTGTCAAAAATAATCCATTAAAATTTCCCACTAATTGCAAAGATCTTAGTTTTAAAAGATTAATGATTGAAATGCTTAGTAAAAATCCCTTTTCTAGATTGTATAAATTTGAAAAAATTGAAAAACATGTTTTTTTCTCTGATTTTGATTGGGAAGGATTATATTCTTTAAATATTAAACCTGCACAAATTCC
>JAEEGL013248116.1_pt1 | contig 11047 bp, 14 predicted proteins | sample 9134231 | NCBI WGS metagenome assembly JAEEGL01 (sample SAMN16246548, study PRJNA631951) | gut metagenome | biome: gut microbiome; feature: rumen; material: fiber-attached | host: Bos | place: Iran: Karaj | collected 2018-10
ATTCGAACCCCTGCGCCGCTTTCACGACCTCTCGGTTTTCAAGACCGATCCCTTCAACCGGACTTGGGTATTCCTCCATAAAAATTGGTGCCTAAGGTCGGACTTGAACCGACACGAGGGTTAAATCTCGCAGGATTTTAAGTCCTGTGCGTCTACCTGTTCCGCCACTCAGGCACATCTTGCAACACATTTTTCGGTGTTGCTAGTTAATTATATAACAAAAAAAACAAATTATCAACTATTTTTTGAATAAAATCAATAAAAATAACTATTTTTTTCTATATTTAACCTATAAGAAAAAAACAAATACCCAATTGTAAATAATTGACAAATAGGTAAGTATGATATAAAATTATAATAAGAGGTGGTTGGCAATGATAAGTTATAACAACAGCGATATAATACAATGCTTAAGACAATATGATATGTTTGCTAATAGTTTAAAACTAGTTTATTCTGAAGAAGAAAAACAGAAAATAATTAAACAATTAAATAAGCTATTAGAAAAAAATCTAAACTTAACAAACGAAATATATGAAGAAGAATATAAAAATCTATCTAGCAAAGAAACATCATTATTGGATGAAGAAAAAACTAGATTAACTTTATTAATTGAACTTATCAACCAAAGAATTTCTTATGTAGAAAAGTTATGCCAGGATCATTATCAATTAACGAAAGATAATATTGATTATCCACAAGTAGCAGGATATGATATTTTAGATGAATTAGAAAATAAAATTAGAATAATTGATAAATACACTAAAAATGAAAAAACTAAGCATCAACTAGAAAAAGAAATTCAAGAAATTGATAGTAAAATTTCCTTGGCAAAAGAAAAAAATCAAATTAATGAGTCATTAAATAAGGAACTTGAAAAGAAGCTAATAACCTTATTAGATAATATTTTTAAAAGAGAAGAATACAAAGACTTAATGTCTAAAAAAGAACAAGTTATTAGTATGTTTGATGAAATTTCATATTTATATAATAAATCAGAAGAAAACGTAATGGTAGCTAGAGAAAAACATTCAGACTACTTAATTGATTGTCAATCATTAGCTATCGATATGAAACACAGATATAAAGAAATAGATAACACATTAAACATTATTAATTTAATGGAATTTTATAAAAAAGGATATGATAATTATGATGATTTATTATTCAAAAGAGAAAAAATAAATGACATTATGACTCATATTATAGATGATGAATTAATAGAACAAATAAAACCAGAAATAGATAAGCAATACATAACAATCAGAAAAGAAGAACAAGATGAAAAAACATATGTAGAATTAATAAATGAATTAAATAAAGATAAAGATATAATTGAAGAAATAGATAAAGAAAATAATAGTCCCGAATTTCAAACAATTCTAGGAAAAATTTTAGAAAACGAAAAAAGAAAACAACAATTGATAATTGAAGAAGAAAATAGAAAAAAAGAAGAAGAAAGACAAAGGCAACAAGAAATTGAAAAACGAAGACAAGAAGAAATATCTAAAAGGCAAAAATTAATTGAAGAAAGTCGTAAAAAAGATATTGAACAAAGAACAAAACAAATGCTAGAAGAACAAAATAATTCTGTCCTAAATAGTAAGAAAGATGAATCGGGATTTACTAAATTAAGAAATGAAACAAAAGAAGATACAGAACATGATGAATATATAGCACAATCTGAGATAGAGAGAGAATTATTTGAAGAATTTAAAAAGAATAAAATAGAGCCTTCTAAAGTAGAGGAGAACACTAATATAAGTGTTGATGATATGTCTCCACTAAAAGAAGAAAAAAATAATGATGGTGTAGTTAATAGTAGTGATTTACCAAAAGGAAGTTTAGACGATTATATTAAATCATTTGATGATGACAAAATAAATGATTTAAATCTAGATTCTATTTTAGGAGAAGATTTCTTCCCAACTATACCAGAATAATTATTTCTATTTAAGGAAAGGGGTACATATGATGGATGATATTCATAATATGAATGATTTAACAAGATTGTATCAACTATATATGATGACTGATAAAATTTTATCAACACAACTAAAATCTAAATCAGGTATAAACTATGAACTATTAAAAAAATTTAAGAATATATCCATTCGTATTAATGATATTAATATGAGTAATGCAACCCTTAAAATAAATAATATAGGCGAAGAATCAAAGGATTTCTATAGCGAACAAGATAAATTAAATACAATTGTTAAAACAATGGAAGACGCAATAAATGCCAGAAATATGCTAATTTCTAAATATAGAAATTACTCTGTCTTACCACTCAATCTAGAAGATACTATTAATTTAGATGATTTTGATTATTATCGTGATAAATTAGATAAAATTAATGATTATATTCAAAATGATATTCGTTTAACAAAACTTAACCAATCGCTAAATTCGTTAGGAGTTGAATTGGGAAATAAAACAAATGCAGAAGAAAAAATATTAAATCTAATTCCCATATTTGAAAAAAAATTAATCTCCAGTGTCTTAGATAACGATAAAGTAAAGCAAGAATTATCTAAATTAGAAATTAATATAGATACATTATCTAATGATAATCAAGAATTAAAATTAAAATATAAAGAAATTTCTAACATATTTGATGAGATATCAGAAAAATATGAAGTTATGAAGTTAGTCAAAGATGATAATTACTTAGATATTGTTATGAATATAACTAACGAATATAATACTGCTAAATATAATAAGAATTTTTTAGAAATACTTAATCAAGTACTTAATAAAGTAAATGATTATGAATCATTTATAGAAAAAAGAACTTCTATAAAAGAATGCTTACTAAATATAAATAAGAACATATTTGGTAATTACTTAGATAAACTGTTATCTTCACAGTTAGATGAATTTAATAAAGTTGAGACCTTAAGACAAGAAATAGAAAACATCAAAGAACAAATACATAAAAATAATGCCCTTATAAATAGGATTAATAGAAATCAAAAGGAATTGCAAAAAGAGTTAACTAGTAAAAAGGAAAATTATAAAGTTAAAGATAATCAAATTATAAAAATAGCAGATTCATATATATCTTATTCAAAAGAAAGAGTATACAATGTATTAAAATTTATTTCTAATAAAATTCAAAATAAGAATGAAAAAGATCAGGTATTTGAAGAAATAAAGGATTCAGACAATCTATTTATAGATAATTCTAATCCCCAAGAAAATATAGAGTCTCCATTAGATTTTAAGACCATTTCAGAACCAAATGACATATTTGTGGAAAAAGGATCTATGCAGACAGAGAATTTTAATAAAGATGTTGGCAAGATAGAACCATATGATGATATTTTAAAAGATAATTCGAATAATACATTCAAGCCATTTGATTTCAAAACAGATATCATAAGTGGCAATATAAGTCCGGATATACCAAACTCTAAAATACAGTTTTTAGATTCAAATAATAATTTTTGGCCTAATATAGTATAGAAAAGGAGATAATATGGAAATTAATAAAATAATAACTTTAGGAAATGGTGAAAAATATTTAGTTATCGATAAAGTAGAAAAAGATGATAAAGAATACTTTTATGTAGCAGAAGTAAATGAAGATGAAACAAATATTAAAGATAATTATAAAATAGTAACTACTAGCAAAGAAGATGATAATGTTTTTGTTGAAGAAGTACTTGGTGAAGATAAGTTAAAAGACATATTGCCATTATTCATTAAAGAATAATGGTTTTTTTCATTTTTCCTTGACAAAAGCATAATTATTTAATATAATCATAATCGGTACATTTTTAAATCTAATGTATTTTTGTATTGGGAACACAACTATATATTAGATAATTATAAATTTAAAAAAAGGAGAAAAAGTATGAAATCATTTATGCAAACAAAAGAAACAGCTAAAAGAGAATGGTTTATCTTAGATGCAAAAGACATTCCATTAGGTAGATTAGCTGTTATGGCTGCAGATATTTTAAGAGGAAAAAATAAACCAACTTATACTCCATACGTAGATTGTGGAGATAATGTTATCATTATTAATGCTAAAGAAGTATTATTAACTGGTAATAAATTAAACAATAAAATTTATTATAACCATTCAAGATATGCTGGTGGTATGAGAGAAAGAACTGCTAAAGTTATGAAAGAAAAATATCCAGTAGAAATGGTAGAAAGAGCTATTAAAGGAATGATTCCTCATAATAGACTTGGTAGACAAATGTATAAGAAATTATACGTATATGAAGGTAGTGAACATCCTCATATGGCACAAAAACCAAAAACTATTGAAATGGGAGGTAATATTTAATGGCTAAAAAAGAAGAAAGAGTATTTTTAGGAACTGGTAGAAGAAAAACTTCTGTTGCTAGAGTTAGAATGACTGCTGGATCTGGTAAAATTATAGTTAATGGTAAAGATGTTAATGAATATATGCCATTTGAAGTATTAGTAATGGATTTAAAACAACCATTAGAAATCACTAATAACTTAGAAACATTTGATATTAATGTAAATGTTACTGGTGGTGGATTTTCAGGACAAACTGGTGCTATTAGATTAGGTATTACTAGAGCATTACTAGAATATGATAAAGCTAATGAAGATAAAGAAGACTCATACAGACACATATTAAAACAAGCTGGTTTTATTACTAGAGACTCTAGAAGTAAAGAAAGAAAGAAACCAGGATTAAAAGCAGCAAGAAGAGCACCACAATTCTCAAAGAGATAAACAAGATTTTTGGAAAGCCCTATTTTGTGGGCTTTTTTCAATGTCAAAACATAGAAAAAATAGCACTTTTTTGAGACCGTAGATTACAAAAACTGACGTCTATGGTATAATATATATGGAAGTGATAAAAATGGGCTTTAAAAAAATGAGAGAATATACGCATGAAGAGTTCGTAAATTTAATATTAAGTTTAAATGAAGAACAATTGTTAGAATTAAGTTCAAAATATGGTGGATATCCAGTTTTATTTAGAATGGCGCTTGATGATAGAATTAGTCACATACCATTTATTCAAACTGGTGCAGCAATTATAATAAGAAATGAAAATGGACAAATATTATTGCAAGAAAGAACTGATAGAAATAAATGGGGATTACCTGGTGGCTGTCAAGATTTAGGAGAGGACTTAAGAGTTACTGCAGTTAGAGAAGCATATGAAGAAACAGGAATTAAGTTAGATCCAAATACTATAGAATTGATTGACACTTTATCAGGTGAATATAGAAAGAATAGTTATCCAAATGGAGATATTGTATATAATAATACATCCTTATATTTAGCTGATGTCTCTATGAATGATGCATCAAATTTAAAAGGTGATTCTGAGACAAAGAAATTAAAGTTTTTTAATCCAAAAGAAGTCCCAGAAAACTTGATGGATTCTGATTTAATTAAATCATATTTAAATTACGTAAGTAAAAAGCATACTAGTTAGACATTTTTGAAAACGGAATGAAATTACTAAGGCATCACTTAGAACACATGAGACCTGTTAGGTAGGCTACAAATACCAAACAAAGCTCCATAAATAAAGGCAAACTAATTTGTAAACGATAATTCATATATTAGAAAGATCGTATTATTGCGATCTTTTTTGTGTTATAATGTTTATAGGAGTGATACTATGGATGATAATAAAAAGAAAGTAAGTGAATTACAAGAAGAATTAAAAAAACTAGAAGAGAAAAAAAATAAACAACTTATAATTAATATGTGGGTTCTAGTGATGTCAAGTTTAATCTTCTATTTAGGAATAATTAGTTTAGCTTCATATACTTTAGGAGAAACAACTTTATTTGGTATTATAGTAGGTATGTCTACTATTGTATTTGTACTAGTTGCTTTTTATGGCTTAAAAATAGAAGTTGATGCTGGCTACTACGAATGTAGAAATTGTCACCATAGATTTACTATAAAATATATTATGGCATTAATAGTACCACATATGTTTACTACTAGGTATTTAAAATGCCCTAAATGTAATGAAAAGTCATGGGCTAAAAAAGTAATGACTAAATAGGTTGTAAACTATTTGTCATAATTTACTAATTTGTTGAATTATTAATATATTTATGATATATAAATTATAGGAGGTAGTAATGACTGATTTAGAACATTTAAGTGCATTTTTAGCAGAATATAAAATGAAAGCACCACGTCGTTTTGCTAGTGCAGCAGCAGCTATTGATGTTCAAAAAATAGAGGATGAAATTAGATATATAGTTTTAAGAAATTCTAATAATCGTGAACTTGTTTTAAAAGCTGTATCAGCTGATGGATGGCTTTTAGAATATGCAAGTGATGAATTAAAAAAAGACCCAGAAATAGTAATTGCTGCATTAAAGAATAATCCTAATGCATCTCAATTTGTTAATGACAAAGAGGTTTTAAGACAAGTAGAGGAACAATTATTAGAAAATAATAAATCTATGGGAGGAAGATAAATATTATCTTTCTTTTCTTATTAATAAATATTTGATATAATATATTAAGAGGTGATAGTATGATTAAACCAGAAAAATTAAATAAAGGAGATAAAGTTGCCATTGTTTCTTTATCTAGAGGACTACTTGGTATGCCTTTTGCTCGCCATGAATTAGAACTAGGAATAAAAAGATTAAAAGAAATGGGATTAGAACCGGTAGTTATGTCCAATTCATTAAAAGATATGAATTATTTATTTAATCATCCTGAAGAAAGAGCAAGTGATTTAAAAGAGGCTTTCCTAGATGATAGTATTAAAGGTATTATTTGTTCTATAGGAGGAGATGATACTTATAAAACTATTCCATATTTGATGGAAGATGAGGAATTTATTGAAGCGGTTAAGAATCATCCTAAAATATTTACAGGATTTAGTGATACTACTAATAATCATTTGATGTTTAGTAAAATTGGACTTGAAACTTTCTATGGCCCTTGTTTTTTAGTAGATATAGCAGAATTAGATAAGGAAATGTTATCATACACAAAAGATACATTTGATAAATTTTTTTTAGAAGAGGATGGCTATGAAATAGTATCTAGTCCAGTTTGGTATGATGAAAGAACAATTTATGGAGAAGATCAATTAGGCATTCCTCGTACTATGCATAAAGAAGAACATGGCTATGAAGTATTAAATGGTAGTGGTAAAGCAACTGGTAAATTATATGGCGGATGTTTGGATAGTTTATATGATATATATACAAGTCATAGATATGGAAATGAAACAACTATTTATAACAAGTATAATATTTTACCAACGATAGAAGAATGGATGGAAAAAATATTATTTATAGAAACTAGTGAAGAAAGAATGACTCCTTCTGAATTAGAAACTATATTAAATTATTTTAAGAATAATAAGATATTATCTTCAGTAAAAGGATTAATAGTAGGTAAACCAATAGATGAAAAATACTATGATGAATATAAAGAAGTATATAAAAAGGTATTTAGTGACTTAGATACTCCAGTTTTATATAATGTTAACTTTGGTCATTCTGTTCCTAGAACACTAATTCCATATGGAATAGAAGCTACGGTTGATTATGATAGTAAGAGAATATTTATTAATGAAAGAATATTTGATAAGAAAGTATTAAAAAAAGGAAAATAAAGATTGTATTAGTACAATCTTTTTTAATTGATAAATATTTGATATAATGAATTAGAAGGTGATAATATGTTAAAATTAGTTGAAGCTAATGAAAGGTATATGAATCAGTATAAAGAAGCTTATTTAGAATTGGTAAAAAAGAATCAAGAAGGGAAGATAAGAAAACATAATGTTATGTTAATGAATCCAGACGAAATAGATGTAGTAGAAAGAATTAGAAATAATAGAGATGAAAGCAAATTACCTCTTGGATATGTTCCTTCTTATGATTATTTTTTAGTAGATGATAATGATAATTTTTTAGGAGAATTACATATTAGAATTAGATTAACTGATAAGTTGTTGCGTTTAGGCGGCCATATAGGTTATTGTATCAATCCATTATATTGGAAAAAGGGATATGGCACTGAAATATTAAGACTTGGATTAGAAAAGGCAAAAGATTTAGTTTTAGATGATAAAATATTAGTTACTTGTGATGATGATAATATAGGTTCATATAAAATAATTGAAAAAAATGGTGGCATATTAGAGAATAAAGTAGAAAATGAATGTGAAGGAGAATCATTTATAACAAGAAGATATTGGATAAAAAATAGGTGATAATATGAAAAAGAGAATAATTATTTATGTTATAATTTTATTATTAGTTTTATTAATACCTATTCCTAGTCGTTTAAAGGATGGTGGTACGATAGAATATAGAGCTTTATTATATAAAGTATCTAAAGTAAAAAGATTTAATTTTGATTCTGTAGATGGCTATGAAAGAGGTTTAGTAATAGAGATATTTGGTAAGGAAATATATAATAATATTGAATATAAGCCATCAAAGTTTAAATTTGAAATTAAAAAGACTGATATTTATAATTCAATTAAGTATAAGAAGTATTATGAATATAATGATAGAGTTATATATTTTAAACCTTACATAGAAGAATTTTATGTATATAATGATACTAAAATGATTTTATCAGATTATATATCTAAAACATTTCAATCATTAGATGATAGTATTACATCTATAACAGATCAAATGGATTTAGAAGCAACTTTTAGAGATGGTGGTACTAAACTATATAAATCAAAAGTTAGAGATATATCCATGGTAGTTTGTAATAGATTAAATGGTAATAAAGATATCTATGTTGGAGACTATTCTATGAATTATGAAAGTGATATGTGTGAAAGAGAAGTTAATAAGTAATATAAATAAAATACATACTACTGATATGGGCTATGAAAGAATTAAAAAAAATTTAAATATTGATACTGATATAGTTAAATATTGCATTGGTAAAATAATAGATAAGAATAGTATTGTATGTAAAGAAGGTAAGAATTATTATTGTGAAGTGGAGAATATAAGAATAACAATTAATTCTAGTACATATACTATTATTACAGCAAAGAAAAATTAGAAGTTCTAGAAATAGAATTTTTAATTTTTGTAAATTATTAGCAATTTATAGTTGACATTGCTAATAATTAGTAATATACTATTAATAGCAATTGGATAGTTCTATTGCTAAGGAAGTGATAGTTTGATTACTGAACGTCAAAAAGAAATATTAAAATTTATTGTAATGGAATATATTAAAACAGCAAGACCTGTTAGTTCCAATATGATATCTAGAAAATTGAAATGCTCCAGTGCTACAGTTCGTAACGAAATGGTCATATTAGATGAGTTAGGATATCTGGAAAAGAATCATTTTGCTTCAGGAAGAATACCTAGTGAAATGGGTTATAAATATTATGTAGATAACTTAATGACCCCAAAAAATATGACTGGTGAAGATATGTTAAAATTACAGACTATATTTCATAATAAATCATTAGATTTAAATGATGTTATCAAGAAAAGTCTTGAAATAGTAGCAGAAATTACTAGTTATACATCTGTAGTATTAGGTAAAGCTTCTTCTGAAAATAAACTTAAGAAAGTAGAAGTTATACCACTTGATTCTGGTAAAATACTTACAATGGTAATTACTGATAAAGGCATGGTTGAATATAAGAATATGTATTTACCAGATACAGATATTGAAGAAGTAACAAAAACAGTTAATTTAATTAATAAGATGGTAGTAGGTACTCCATTAAATGAGATTAATGAAAGGTTAGAATATGATATTAAGCCTATTATTAGTAAATATGTAAGACAACATGAAGCTTTATATAATGCTTTTTATGATGCATTTTCTAGTTTTACTAATAAGGCTAGTGATGTTCAATTTGTAGGTAAGAACAATTTCTTAAAACAACCGGAATTTAGTAATATAGATAAAGTAAAAGAAATACTTACTAAATTTGAAGATATTAATTCTATTAGTGATATGGCTGAAGAGAAGAATGGTATTAATATATATGTTGGTTCTGATAGTGAACTTACAGAAGATGTATCAGTAATTAAAACTAAATATAATTATAATGGTGAAGAAGGAACGATTGCTATTATTGGCCCAAAGAGAATGGAATATGCAAGAGTAGTTACTTTACTTAATTATATAAAAGAAAATATTGATAATAATTTTAATTGTTAGAAAAGAGGTAATTAATGAGCAAGAAAAATCATAAGAAAGATAAAATATGTAATTGTACAGAAGAATGTGATTGTGGATGTCAAGAAGGTAAGGAATGTACTTGCAATGATAACTGCAAATGTGGCTGCCAAGAAGGAAAAGAGTGTACTTGTGAAGGTGAATGTCATTGTGAAGACAATTGTGAATGCGGTTGTCAGAAAGAAGATAAAGAATTAGAATTAACTAGTAAGATAAATGCTTTACAAGAAGCATTATTAAGAGAGAAAGCTGAAGTACAAAATTATAAGAGAAGAAAAGATGAAGAAGTATCTAGAATACTTAAATATTCTAATGAAGATATAATATTAGAGTTTTTACCAATATTAGATAATTTAGAAAGAGCCATTAAAATGGATGACAATGATTTGACTGATGAAGTAAGTAAATACTTAGATGGTATTAAAATGGTATATAGTCAGACAAAAACAATGTTAGAACATTTTGATGTTCATGAAATTGATACTTTGGATAAGAAATTTGATCCAACTTATCATCAAGCTGTATTAACAGGAAAAGATGAAACTAAAGAATCTGGTACTATTTTAGAAGTATATCAGAAAGGATATATGTATAAAGATAAAGTCATTCGTGTTAGTATGGTAAAAGTAAATGAATAGAAGAAAGGAATGATATATATGAGTAAAATTATAGGAATTGACTTAGGTACAACAAATAGTTGTGTATCTGTATTAGAGGCTGGGGAAGCAAAAGTTATCCCTAATCCTGAGGGAGGTCGTACTACACCTTCCGTAGTAGCATTTAAGAATGGAGAAAGAATTGTCGGAGATGCTGCTAAAAGACAAGTAGTTACAAATAAAGATACTGTATCATCAATCAAAAGACTTATGGGTACAGA
>JAEEGL013876891.1_pt1 | contig 11047 bp, 7 predicted proteins | sample 9134231 | NCBI WGS metagenome assembly JAEEGL01 (sample SAMN16246548, study PRJNA631951) | gut metagenome | biome: gut microbiome; feature: rumen; material: fiber-attached | host: Bos | place: Iran: Karaj | collected 2018-10
GACATAGAAGAAGGAGTGGATGTTATATCCAGGATCGAGGAATCTTAAGAAGATGCTCTTAAGGTCTTCGTTCTTGAAGTGTCTGATGTATTTTTCAAGTGCAACGTGCTTGTAGTGGGCGAAAGGAAGAGCCATTGGCAAAAGAGAAATGCCATATGCCAAATACTGGAACCAGTTCATGAGGTCGAGAGGCTTCTTGACTGGGATATGGGTGAAACGATAGACCTTGACGGTGTTGAGGAATCTCTTGATCGCTCTCTTGTCTTCTGGGAAGAAGGTGAGGAATTCGTTCTCGAGTTTGTCGAGATCGCTATAGAAGGTGAAGAATCTTCCGTCTTTGAGTTGGAACTTCGTTAAATATTCGGTTGGGAAAATCTCTGGGTTGCCATCGAAAGCACCGATATGCTCCCAAAGAGGATAAAGCTCGCTTGATGGTTCAGTGCCAACGATCCAGTGGGCGCAGCCATCGATATACTGGCCTTTTCTGTACCAGCCAGTGCACTCTCCGCCAGGGACGTAGTGCTTCTCGTAAATCTCTACGTCAAAACCATTGTCGAGGAGGTAAATCCCCGTGGTGAGGCCGGAAACTCCGGCTCCGACGACTATGACTTTTGGCTTGCTTGTGTAATTCATTTAGTTTTGGAAACGACTTATTATAAACAGAGACTATGGGGTTCGTCTATTTTAGTCTTTTCCCTTCAGTTATCTTGACGGGCAAATAATGATAAAATCATTTTAACCATGAAACGCACAACGGATGAGATGATCTACATCTTAAGCGAGTACGCTAGAACCCATAAGGACGAGATCCGCGATTTTGATGACCTCACTCCTTATATAGCGAAACATCCGGAAATTTTCGGAAAAAAAGGCGAAGACGTTTCAGAATCGTACAAAGCCTTCTATGAAGGCGAAAACACCATAAACGAAGAAGAAGCCAAAGCCAAATTCAAGAAAGCGATTGAGCTCGACCCTCTTAACTTCGATGCCAGAAGTGAGCTTCTCGCTCTCGAATCAAAAAATAGCACCCAATACGCCGCCAAAGGCTTAGATATCCAAACAAAGGGCTTAGAGCTTTTCACGAACAACGAGGAATACAAACCATATATCGGTAAGTTCTTTGAAACGACAACGACCGCGTCCTTCCTTCGCTTCAGCAAATCCCTCATGGAACAATTCTATATGTCAGGGGAGTTCCAAATCGCCATATCGCTAGGAAGAGAGATGCTTATGCTCGACCTTGAAGACAATTACAAAGCGAGGCACATCCTCTTCAAGTCTTTGGTTGGCATAGGAGACGATATTGCAGTCAAGGAATTCATCAGGGACTACCGTTTCAAAAAAGATGCGTATTTCTATGCAACATTAGGCTTATACAAGTTAAGCAAAGGTTATTCGAATGAAGCGTTCAATATCCTCAATGACGATTGCAGGATGCATAACTCTTTCATCGCGGATTGCATCCTCTACGCCAACGATTACGAAATCAAAAACGAAAGCGAGAAACCTGTTGAGAATTTCATGGACGAGATTCCTTACGAAGGAAGTCCAAGAGAGGCTCTCAATTATACGGATGACCCTCTTCCGTTTGACGCTTCGATCCTTGAGGAATTCCAGAACAAGAATCTTGCCGAATATCTAAAGCTCTTGAGCTTATCGTTTGAAGAAAGCGCGACCATCGTGAGCCTTTGCGAAATCGCTCTTAATAGCAACGTTGAGAAACTGCCTCTAGCGACAATCAAAGCCATCTTCAAAGGCGAAGCCAAAGAATACGAATCCCTCCCTGTCTTTGGCGAGATTGAGAAAGAGGAGAATATCATGGGGATCATTAACGATCTCACCCAAAAAGACCTCCTTGTCAGAAAAGGTCCAAGCATCGTCATCAAGCATGACGCATATACCGCCTTCATGGCGATTTGCCGACTACAAGAAAAGGGCGAAGTTACCTCCGCCCAAGCATAATCCAAGCAGGTTTTGCTGATATTATTCGAATTTTAACCAGACTTCGTAGACTTTTCTTTCTTCTACTTGTCCAATGACATAAAGCACATCGTCTTTTAACGCGTAACGCATTGTGAGGGTTTCGCCTTCTTTTGCTTCGGTGTGGTATGCCATTCTCCAATCGACGAGCTTCTTGCTCTTAAGGTATTCGCTTCCGAGAAGGTCGCAAGCCCATTCGACATAAACCGTGTTGTTCATGTGCTGGTTGATGTCGCAGTCGGTGAAGAGGATCTTTCTATCTAAGGTATTCGTTGTCTCTAGTGGGATGATCTTGCTATCGACGTCTAAGGTCTTCTCACATTCGTCTTTGTATTCGATGTCGAGATTGATGGCATTAGGAAGGACAGGTTTCCTGGTTTTGAAATCGATGACCGCCCAAATGGTTTCACACTCAAGAAGGACGTTGCCTTTCATATCGAGGACGGAAGTGAAACGAGGGAGGAAGAACCATTTCGGTGGTTCTGGGAAAGTGACGATTTCGATCTCCTCATCATAAGCAGGGATGCGGTTGACCTTTGTGGCGATTCTTGAGATGACCCAACGCATGCCTTGGTCAAAGATCTTGTCTTTGCCAAAACCTTTGGCAGCGATGTCTCTCGCACCGATCTCCTGAAGGATCTTAAGAAGGTTAGATAGACGGCAATTTCCCGTCATGTCGCAATAGCAACTTAGTATTCTCGTTTTGTGTCTCATAAACGCCGTTCAGTATAGCATTTTTGCCTTTTTGAATGAAAGGGAACGGTTAAAAAGAACAAATTTCGACCATTTAAAAGATTTTGCTAGTAACGGATGAGGGTATAAGATATCCTCGTGAAACTATATTCAAAGGCTTTATCAATATTCGCTCCCGAGATTCTCGCTAGGGGAAAAGACTGCTTCGAAAACGGCAAAGTCCGAATCATTTTGAATACGAGCAATCACATCCACGCATCGGTCAAGGGGTCGAAGGGTGAGTCATACAAAGTCCATCTCGTTTTTGGTAACGACAATGAGCTTGTCAGCATGGAATGCTCTTGCCCATACCCACATAACTGCAAGCACGAGGCTGCGGTCCTTTATTCTCTTGCCGCCAAAGAGACACAAGGTGAAGAAGTCGGCAAAGGGACTTATCAAAGAATCGTCGGGACGATTAACGACGCTTTCCAAAGGAAATCGCTAAACGGTCTTCGCAAAGCGAAGGAAGAACTCATCACCCTCAAAGACAAAATGACTTACGAGGAGCTTGAGAAAGCCACCTCGTTATTTGTCGTCACTTGCTACAAAGCCTTTTACTATGGCGAGGTCGAAGGTGGCGTTCGTAGGTGTTTCCTTGAAGCGGTCGATAACCTCGACAAGACATCGATGGATGTTTTCGTTGCCAAAACGATCGAGTCGGCTAAGGATCTTAATGCTTATTCCTTAGGGGAAGTCTTTAACGCCTTCTTGAGTGAAGACAAATATTCTCTCTTAGCAGAGAAAGGCTTTATGGACGTATATAAAAAGGATAGGTCTCTCGCCATATCCATTCTTAATAGCAGCTCAGTCGCAATTCCAAATAATACCCAGCAGGTCTATCCTCCTTTCGCATGTGCGATCATCGACAATATACCTTTATCTTCGAATCCAGCTTTCTATAGAGAAGCCCTTAAAGCCTCCTTCCTTTCTGGCGATGTTGACTCAGCGAGAAAAATCGTCAAATTCCTTAATAAGAACCACAACCAAAAATACATTCCTGAAGAGACATACGATTTCTTAAAGAAACATGGCAGCGAAGAAGAGACTGAGTCGTTCCTTCTCGATGCTTTTTATGAATTCGACAGCGATTTCGATTCTTATCTCCGTTTAAGGAAATACGTGAAGAAAGAAAGATTCAAAGAGATCGCGAAAAAAATATCTCCTGCTTTAGCGAATAAGTCTTTCCTTAACGCTGTGCTCCTTCGTGATGGTTCTTTGTTCCCTGAGCATATGCACGCTCTCTCAATCAAAAAGCTCTCTTGCAAGGAAGTCTATCTTTGCCGCGAGAACCTTGATGAAGAAACAAAGGACAAAGTCGCTAGCCTCATCAAGAGAAAACTTGTTGAGCCAAAAGCCAAAACCAAAGAAGCGGTGGAAGACTTATTCTACGGACTTCTTTACCTTGATTATTCTCACGACTTCTCTTTGGATACGGCGATGTTTGAGCCATTCATTCTTAAGAGCGTTTCTTCTAACAACGAATATCGTTCCATTTGGCTCTCCATAGCCTCACGTAACGACATGCTATCGAAAGCGGGTATTTACCCTTATGAGGTGAAACATGTTTCTCACTAAGGCAGGACAAATAGGCAAAGCGCTTTGCGCCGAATATAAAAAGAGCGAGGCAGTTAAGTCCGTTCTGAGTCTTTTTGAGGCGGGCTATTTTGGTGTCGCTTTCTCTTATGACAAGGATAACGAAACGATCGTTTACGAAGCCTTCTCCAAAGACTCGACTCCAAACGAATCCCATTACGTCTATCTCGAAGTTCAAGGGGATGGCAAGCCTATCGAGCGTTTTGACAAGAGTTCGGCCTTAGTTGGACTCCATCCAGAACAGAAAGCTCTCTATATCTACCTCTTCGAAAAAGAGATGAGTCTTTCTATGAGTGAACTCACCGAGATTTATAAACCAATCTCTTCTTTCATCAAGCCAATCATGCCTCTTTCTTCCGTGCAAATCGAAAAAAGAGCAAGGATTCGCAAGGATTTTTTGAATTTCATCAAGGTCGACGAGAAGAAAAAGGCCAAGGAAGAGGAAGCGGAAAGATACACTCCTCTAGGAAAGATAGAAGTTTCTTTGACCTTCAGGCAAATCCTTGATGAGGACAAATTCACAGTCGAGGTGACGCTTAGTGACGAAGATGACAAATCCATCAAGATCGAAAACCTTAAGACTTTCATCAGCTGCTTCGTCAACGGTGAGATGTATAAGTTCAGAAGGTATTCGCTTATGCCATCTCCTGATGTTTTTGATGAAACGAGTTTGGAGATTCTCAAATACTTTGTGAACGTCTGTAACCGTAGGCAGGAATATAACACCAGCACGCCTGTCACATTAAACATCAGCCAATTAGCGAAACTCCTTAACATCGTCCATGGCAAATATGTCCATTTCGGAAATGAGCAGTATTACGTCGACTCTGAAGTCCATCAAGCGGGATACAAAGTCCTTCCTAACGAAGAACTCGAATTCCAGCCTCCTTTAAGAACGGTTGAGATGTTTAGAAGCATCGTCAATTCCGAACACATAATCCTCCTCGATAAGAGCGCGGGCCTCATTGAGGTTTATCGTTTCTCTAACGAAACCATGGGTAAGGTCTATGGCTTCTTCTTAGAACACAAAGACGTCGATCTTTCGGCCATCAAAGACATCATCTTCGAGAAGATACCTCTTGAGTATTCGCTCAACTCGACGATGCCAAAAGATGAGAATCAGTTACGCATCTCGCTTTATCTCGACATGAATGAGGAAGGCCATATCACCTTCAGGACCATATACACTTTGTTTGGCGAGATCAAAGACAGGGATGATCTTAACGAGAACTATTACTACAAAGCCTCGCTCAGCTCTTTCGACAGAGAGTTAGAGAACGTCGGAGGATTGGAGAACGGTGCTCTCAAAGACGCGGATAAGATTCTCAAGTTCCTTCAGCAAGACCTCACCAAACTCAAAACTCTTGCGGACGTTATGCTCTCTGAGAAACTCCAGAATACAAAGGTCAGAAGACCGGAATCCCTTTCAATCAGCATCAAGAACAACATCAACTGGCTTTCGGTTTCCATCAAATCGAAGGAGTTCTCCGCCGAGGAAGTTTCGAAGATTCTTGATTCATACAAAAAGAAGAAGAAATACGTTCTCCTTCGTGGTGACTACATCCTCCTTAAGGATGAGGATTTAAGCGTCGCTTCCGAAATAAAAGAATCCGTCAAGATGAGCAATAAGATGGAAGTGGACGAGCAACCGATTTATGAGGCTTTCAAACTTCTAGCTCTTGAAGAGCAGGGGACCAAAATCGAGTTTTCCGATTTCGTTGGGCGCATAATCGACGATATCTCTAACTTCAAGGAAGCGGAGATTTCCCTTACCAAAGAGGTTAAGCGCGTTGTCAGGCCATACCAAGAAGCGGGCATCAAGTGGCTCAGCGTTCTTCACAAATACCATCTAGGCGGCATCCTTGCCGATGATATGGGTTTAGGTAAAACCCTTGAAGTCATTTCCTTCCTTGAAGGCCTTAAAGAAGAAAAGCCATCGCTTATCATCGCTCCAAAGAGCGTCATCTATAACTGGCTCAGCGAATTCAGACGTTGGGCGCCATCTTTGGACGCTTTCGTGATTGACGGAAGCAAAGATGAAAGAGTCAAAGCCATTGGCAAAATAAAGAACAACAAGAAGTCTTTCTTCATCACTTCATACGATTCGATGAGGAACGATGAGGCTCTCTACAAGAGCAAACAATTCGAAGTCCTCATTACCGATGAAGCTCAATACATCAAGAATGGGGCCGCCCTCAAATCACAGGCTGTTCGCACCTTGAATTCAATGAGCAGATTTGCACTTACGGGAACGCCAATTGAGAATTCTATGGCGGATTTGTGGGCGATATTTGACTTTTTGATGCCAGGATATCTCGATTCTTTCAACATTTTCAAAACGAGATACATCCTTGCGGGTGATCAAGTCAAAGCCAGAGCTTCTTTATCCAGAAAAATCACTCCATTCCTCCTAAGAAGAACCAAAGCCGAAGTCCTTAAAGACCTTCCAAAGAAGACGACGGAAATCATCACTCTCACGATGAATGATGAAGCGAGAAGATATTATGATGCCGTCCTTATCGACACGAGGAACAAGATAAAACAAAAGAGGGAAGATCCAACCAAAGGGGACAAGTATTCCGAGAAAGGGCTCTTCTCTGTTTTGCCTTTGCTCACGAGGCTCCGTGAGATATGCGTTGACCCATCCGCTTTCTTAGATGGATTTAGTGAAGAATCCGCTAAGATGGCATATGCCTTATCCTACATCACCATTGCTTTAGAAGCAGGGCACAAGGTCCTTGTCTTCTCATCCTTCACAAAAGTGCTCGATCATCTTACCGTTCTCTTAAGAGAATCAGGCGTGAAATCTTATTACATTTACGGCGCGACTGAGGCTGATGACCGCCTTAGCATGGCTGAGAGTTTCAACACGAAAAATGACGTTAATGTCATGCTCGTCTCCCTTAAAGCGGGTGGCACAGGTCTTAACCTCCATGGCGCAGACATCGTCCTTCATCTTGATCCATGGTGGAATGTTGCTGCGGAAGAGCAGGCCACAGACCGCGCATACCGCATCGGACAAAAGAGACCAGTTTCCGTTGTGAAACTGATTTGCCACAATTCCATCGAAGAAAAGGTAGTTCAACTTCAAGAAAACAAACGCGAGCTTTATAATCAAGTAATCAAGAGCGGAGAAGAAGCAATTTCGAAGCTCAATATCGAAGATATTAAATTCTTGCTGAGCTAGTTCACGCATACGCGGGTTTATCGCGCAAGACACTCGTGATAGAATTCTTTTAGTCTCGAAATTGAGACTAAACGTTTTTACTTATGGCGAAAAAAGAGCAATTCATATTCGAAGCTCCAAAGAAAGAAAAGCACAAGTCGAGCAAGAAGACCGCTATCCTAAGCCTTCTTCTCGTCACTTTCCTGACCCTTCTTTCTTTGCTCCTTTCGCTTTATAGCGCTGGTGAAGGCGACATCCAAAAAGGTTTTGAGGTTATCGGAAACGCTCTCGCAAACGGTGACCCGTTCTGGCTTGCCGTCATCGCTGGGTTGATGCTGCTTTCATATTTCATCGAAGCCCTCATTATTCTTGTTTTCTGCCGTCTATACACGAGGAAATACTATTTCCACCAAGGCCTCGCCAACGCGATGATCGGCGCTTTCTATAACAACGTCACTCCAGGTGCCAGCGGCGGTCAGGTCATGCAGGTCTACACGATGAAGAAACAGGGCATCGAGGTCTCTAACGCCGCATCCATCATGGTCATGTGGTTCATTCTTTATCAAACCGCCCTCATCATCTTCGACGTCTTCGCCCTCATCCTTGAATGGAACGATATCTGGTCCATCAAATCCTTCAAGATTGAGAACTTCTCCTTCTTTGGATGGGATGGCACCATCACGATGCTTCCTCTCATCATCATCGGCTTTACCGTCAACGTCGCGGTCATTTTGATACTCTTCTTGATGAGCTATTCCCATAAGTTCCATAACTTCATCATGCATTATGGAATCGGCTTCTTAGCGAAGATCAAAATTATCAAAAAACCTGACAAAACCCGTGAGAATTTAAGAATTCAGGTCGAAAACTTCAAAATTGAGCTTAGGCGTCTACAGGCTAATATCCCTGTCACCATCCTCATCGTTTTCCTCTTCCTTTGCATCCTCGCAATCAGATTCTCAATCCCATATTTCTCTGGCTTGGCCTTAAAGGCTTATGGTGCGAACGAAGGATTTAGGTTCGACCGTCTTAACGACGCTTGCTTCAGAAGTGCCTTCCACCAAATGGTCTCTGGCTTAGTCCCTCTTCCTGGTGGGGCAGGTATTTCCGAAATCGTCTATAACGCCATGTTCAACGGCTTCTTCGTTGAGACTTATGCCGTCACAGAGACTGGCTTATCGGTCATCAGAACTCCATCCGCGAACGTTATGTCCACCCAAATCCTTTGGCGTATCGCGACCTTCTATTTCGTTCTTATCGCTTCAGGAATCGTCGCTGCCCTTTATCACTCTCGAGGCCAAGGCGAACAAGTTCCATATGCATCGCGCCAGACATTCGTCGACCTTCAGCTTCAGACCTACGATCAGAGAAAGCTTTCTAGCGAGACCCTTTATGAAACGAGGCAGCTTAGCCGAAGGGCGATTAAGAAGACGATGGACACCAATTCGCTTAACGATTATGGCTTAGTGACAGGCGACGACTATATCGGCCCATATGAACCATACAAGAAAGAGTCTTCGAAGAAGAGCAAGAAAAAAGCCGCTCCATTGCAGCTTGATGAGGATTAAAGATGAGAGTAGCAATCTTCAGTGACACCTACCCACCAGAGATCAACGGCGTAGCCACAAGCACCCGCAACCTTTATCGCGCTTTTGTGAGCCATGGCCATAAGGTCAAGGTTTTCACCACGAACCCATATGGCAAAGATCTTCTTGAAGAAGGGGACATCGTCCGTATCCAAGGCATCGAGCTTAAGTTCCTTTATGACTACCGTATGGCAGGTTTCTATAACAGCAAAGCCATGAAGATCCTTCGTGCTTTCAAGCCAGACGTCATTCATATCCAGACCGACGCCGGCATTGGGCAATTTGGCTTTATCGCCGCGACCAATTTAAGCGCACCGACGGTCTATACCTACCATACTTCGTATGAGGATTACACCCATTACGTCCCAGGAAAGGTTTTTGACCGTATCGCCAAGAACATCGTCAGGAAATACGTTCGCCACACCTCTAAGGAAGCGGATGAATTCATCACCCCAAGCCAAAAGATCAAAGAATACATGCGTTTCATCAACGTCGATTCTTATATCAACGTCATCCCAACCGGCATTGATTTCGACGCTTTCAAAAAAGAGAACGTCGATGAGGAAAGGCTCAGAGAAATCAAAGAAGACCTTGGAATCAGCAAAGATACTTTCGTCGTTCTCTCGATTGGCCGTGTCGCCAAAGAGAAGTCGATTGATGTGTGTTTAAGAGGGTACGCTGAATATTTATATAAAAAACCGAAGAAAAAGACTCTATTTGTTATAGTGGGGGGAGGGCCTGCTCTCGAACCGCTCAAAGCCCTTGCTACAAAGCTTGGCATTTCAGAGAACGTCCGCTTCGTTGGCCCTGTCTCACCTGACACGGTTCCGCTTTATTATCACCTTGGTGATGTCTTCGTCTCTGCTTCGATTACAGAGACCCAAGGCCTTACCTTCATGGAAGCGATGGCCTCAGGCATCATTCTCCTTTGCCGTTATGACGATACCTTAAAGAGCACGATCTTCGACAATGAGAACGGATTCTTCTTCGTCGATGAAGATGATATGGCCAAGAAGATCGAGATGGTCGGAGCCTTGCCTCAAGAAAGGAAAGAGGAAATTATCGCTAAAGCCATCGAGGGCCTCGAGCCATATTCGATGGAATCTTTCTACGAAAGGATTTTGCACGTCTATGAGCGCGCCATCAAAAAGAACTGGTAAAACGATAACCAAGATCTCCTTTTCCCCAAAGAAGAGGAAAGTGAGTGTCTTTTTCGGCGCGGAAAAGATCGAAATCAGCCAAGATGTCTTTAGCGATTACTACCTCTACGTCGGCAAAGAACTCTCATCCAAGGAATATCAGGAACTCTTGTTCAAGATCAAACAGGATAGCCTCTACCAGTATGGCCTCTCCTTAGCCGTCAAAGGCTGCTACAGCACCTTTGAGATCGTTATGAAACTCAAGGCCAAGCAGAAAGAGGAACAAAGCGTCGCTAACGTGATAACCCGCTTAAAGAAGATGGACCTTCTTAACGACAAAGAACTAGCTAGAGAATACAAAGAGGAGAAAGAGAATCTACTTTATGGCGAAGAGAGGATCAAAGACGATCTTCTTCATAAGAAAGTGATCGCTCCTGAGATTGTGAACTCGCTTAAGTTCACCCATGAGCTTGAGCACGCCAAGATCGCTGCTTCCCAAATCGAGAAGAAGTACGACAAGTATCCGTATAACGCCAAAATCGCCAAAGCAGTGGAGGCACTTCAAAGAAGAGGCTTCTCATATGATGTCGCCTCAAAAGCGGTCTCAAGTTACAAAAAAAGCAGCAAAATCGACTCAAAAAATCTAAAAATCGCCGGCGAAACCCTCTTAAAACAATATAAACGCAAATACGAGGGATATGATCTTCGCCAGCATATGTTCGCCGCTCTTATGAGAAAGGGCTACGAAATCCAAAGCATTAACCAATACCTAGAGGAGGTACTTTAAATGGAAATGATCAAAGACTTCGAAGACGGTCAGCACGTCTTCAACCAATTGCTTGTCACCC
>JAEEGL014005807.1_pt1 | contig 11047 bp, 23 predicted proteins | sample 9134231 | NCBI WGS metagenome assembly JAEEGL01 (sample SAMN16246548, study PRJNA631951) | gut metagenome | biome: gut microbiome; feature: rumen; material: fiber-attached | host: Bos | place: Iran: Karaj | collected 2018-10
AGTCGTAGAAATTTGTGAAAAATATGGACTGCCACATGTACCAATTGTAGATGATAATTATATTTTTCCAGATACTATTGAAGAACTTCAAGAGTATGTTGAAAGTGAACCCTCTAAAATTGATGGTCTCGCGCGCGAAGGCATTGTTTTCTATGATAAGGCTACTGGCGCGCAGTATGTAAAGTTTGTATCTCCTAACTTTTTAATGAAATATCATAGTTAAAAAAATTTCTTTCTTAAAAGAAAATATATGATATTATCATTTTAATACTTACAATTATTATGGAGAGAGATGCCAGGCATCTCTTTTCATAATATTATTTGGAAGTGATAAATATGTATGAAGAATTAAAATTACAATATCCAGAAATATCTGTTGGACGCGCGCAAAATTTAACTGGACAAAAATATGGAAAATGGACTGTATTATATAGAATACAAAATCCGACAACAAGAAAAACTGCTACCTACTGGTTATGTCAATGTGAATGTGGAACAATTAAACCAGTAGATGCAATTAGCTTAACAAAACATCGTTCGACTTCTTGTGGATGTTCTATAGAAGATAAAAGAGAATTATTCATACAAGAACAAATAGGTCAAAAAATAGGACATTGGACTATTATCGGTCCTGGCTCAACTAATCGTACTTTTATGTGTGAATGTGATTGTGAAGCACATACTAAAAAAGAAATGCGAAAAGATAGTATGCAAATATCACAAGGATGTGAAATTTGCACTACCGCCACGAACAAATTACAAAATCTTATAGGCAAAAAATTTGGACATTGGACAGTTTTAGAAAAAGGCTCAATACAAGGATGCCATATTATGTGGCTATGTGAATGTGATTGTGCCGCACACACAAAAAAAGAAATAGATGGATATAAATTACGTTCTGGAAAAACATTAAGTTGTGGATGTGATGCTCGTTCTAATGGTGAGCGCGCAATAGCTTATTTATTAGATAAAAATGGATTTTATTATGAACAAGAAAAAAGTTTTGATACTTGTAAGATAAAATCTCATGGTAAATTAAGATTTGATTTTTATATAGAAAATCAATATCTCATTGAATTTGATGGAGAACAACATTTTATTTTACGTGAAAATGGTTGGAACGATCCAGAAAAATTAAAAGATACACAAGAGCGTGATTCTTATAAAACTCAATGGTGTAAAGAAAATAATATCCCACTTATTCGTATTCCATATTGGCATCTTAAAGATTTAACTATTGAAGATTTGAAATTAGAAACTAGTAAGTTTATAATTTGACTTTTTATATAAATTATATTATAATTTATATAGAATAAGAAAGGTCGTAAAATATCATGGATAAAGAGATAATTATTAAAGGTTGTGAAAATTGGATCAATCATCATAAAGATGAGAATCTTTTGTTGACATATTCATCCATTGTTGAACTACTTACCGTGTTAAGAGAGCAAGAAGCGGTTAAACCATATATGGACTATGATGGTCAAGATGTGTGGCGATGCGGCGAATGTGGAAACTCATTGATGCATCCATCATATTATGAATCAGACGAAGATATAAAAAACTATATAAGATATTGTAGTCATTGCGGACGGAAGGTGAAGTAGAAGTGACAGAACAGGAAGTACTTACTGGCTTACGTATTGAACGAGAATGTGTAAGTCGAGATTGCGATAGAGATTGTACTAATTGTGATATTGTTCAAGAGCGTGACTGGCTTCTTGAAGTATATGATAATGCAATCAAACTAATAGAAGATATACATTGTATTGAAGACATCGATGATCATACAAGATGGAAGGAGACATGGATTAAATGAGACTTTGGCATACAAAACTTATCCCTGTGCTACCGCGCGAACACCTGGTCGCCCAATGGCGCGAATTATCAAGTATTGCGGGTAAAATTCAACTATATGATACACCCAATCATGTACTTGTAAATTTTGTAATGGATTATGATTTCGACCACTTCATCTCTTATGCTTATTATATTAGGCAGGAAATGACTGCGCGAAAATATCGCACAATGAATAGTGTTTGGGATAAAATTACCGCTCTAAAACCAGATTGGACGCTTTTGCCGCTGGAAGAAGTCTATAAAAACAAAATGAATGACTTCTATCTAACTGTATGTTACTATAACCTATATGAAAAATATGATTGCGGTATGTTTGATAACTTTGATGAAATTGAATCTATTTATAGAAAGGTGATATATAATGAGTAAAGAAGCACTAAGACTAAGGTATTTGTATCGAATTAATTTACTAAAGGCGCGTGGAGAAGAGATAAACCGTGGAATCATTCATAAACTACAGCGTAGACTAAGAAAACTAGCCGAGTGAAAGCTCGGCTTTTTATAGTAGAAAGATAATGAAGTTGAAAAAATTGAAGTGATTTAGTTTTAACTATGGGACTTAACTATAAGGAGAAAGTCCATTTTATTTCAATAAAATTATTCTATCATGGAGGAAGTATTTATGTCTGATTTAGGTACATTATTAGGAGGCGGAAGATATGTATTTTTTAAAAGTTTAGCTTCATGCCGCGTGCCAGAATTACAATAGGCATATTCAATTGCCTCGGGCCGTATTAATACTGCTAATATTGCAATGAGCGGAACTGATCTATCTGGTGTTCGTTAGACTACTGCTACTCCGGCAATGAGTCAATTTAATACCATGATGCAATCATATTTAAGTAAATTGGCTTCAATAGCTAAAACTATGCGAACTAATGAAATTACCTATATTTCAGATTTAGTAGCTCAATTTGAAAAAGATCATAAAAATAAATTATTGTCAGCGGCTTAGAAAAGAACATTAAAAAAATTATTAACAGCAGATAGAATCACAATGCGTGATTATACTGATCTTATAAATGCTTTAAATAAAGTACAATATGCAGAATAGCAAGATGAATTTAAAAAAACTATTAAAACATAGATTAATAATATAACATTATTAAAAACCAATTTTTAGCAGGCAAGTAAAGAGGAACAAGAAAATATGACCGCCGCTTATAATGCATAGTATAGTAAATATACTAGTGCGTATGCACGTATTGTTACAAAAGGTAATCAAATTAAAGAAACTATTAATAATGAAGTAATTGAAAAATATGCTCATATACAATCCACTAATCTAGATATTTTAGCAAACAAAATTAATGCTACATTAGATCATTTAGCCCGTAATGATTAGTTTATAGCTATGATTAGAGCTGAGTATGCTAATCATCTGGAAGAAACTGAATTTGTAATTACGCGGAATAGTTTTCTTAGCGGTATAATTGATTCAATTATTAAAGAAGTACAGGATCATCCAAATTAGAGAAATAAAACTACTGCTAAAAATATCGCAAATAAAATTATGACTTCTTTATCTTCAGATAAAACATTACGTGATCTAGGGAGTAATTCTCAAGCCTACAAAATCACTACAAAGAAAAAAAATTCAAATGATGGAGAAAAATTATTACGTGCATTGCTCGGTGGTCGTGGAAGCGTTAATGTAGTAAATGTCTTATTAGAAATAGAAGATATGGAAGAAGCAATACAAAGTTTGTTGCCCGAATCCGCAGATATATATATTACAAAAATTGAACGTATTAAATAGAAAATATCTAATGCTACAGATGACGTTCAAAAAAAGGCTTTATCTAAAGAACGCTCCGCAGTCGCAGCACAAATGCGTAATGAATTTAAAAGTACTAATTTAGGCAAAGATTTAGCCGCAGCCTTAAATGATAATAGTAATTTTGATATTAATACTATTTTAAAAAATCAAGAAAATACTTTTTTAAATACAATTCGTTCGAGTATGGCGGATTTAGAAGTACGCGTAAAAAAGAGTGCTTTAGCAGAATTAATGGCATCTGAACGAGTATAGAAAGGTCTTGCTAACGCTTCCACCACTAATATTGGAGGTAGTTTTAACCTAAAAGACGACGTAATTGCTGCTGTACATACACATACTATTCATGCGCCATCTGAATCTCAAATTAGTGCAGAATTAAGAGCTGCGTTAACACAAATTAATTAGGCAATTGATACGGTAGTGGATACATACCAAGAGACTTATTATAATCGTAATAAAGGTACCGAGTATGAAAAAGAGAAAGCTGGAGCCGCCAATACAAAAAAAGCTCGAGAAGATTATGAAGAATTAATGAAAAATCTATTAAATGAATTAAGTGATATTTATAAAAATTTAGATAGCACTATACAAAAAGAATTATCACAATATGCAAAACAAACCCATACTTTTATAGAATCTATCTCTGTAAAAGAATATAGTCTGTATTAGGATGACTTAGGATTTCATGGCGGTACGTTAGGTGCAACTAGCTTAAAAGCCCTCGAAAATATTTAGTAGATGTATACACAAGGCGGAATTTCTAAATTAGATATGGATACTTTAGAATTTGCATTGTTAAATTGTGCAGATAGTACTATCGGCGGCGCACCTGTTCGTAAATCATTGGAAGCATATTTACTCGGCGGTGCAGCCTTAATGATGTTTGATGAAGGATTTGGACAAGCTATCCCATATTTAAAAAAAATGGAATCAACCGTTGCTGAGTTGATGCCATCTAATTTAAACTTATATTAGTTAAATTCAGCATATATTCCAGCGTCTTTCATAATAGAAAGTATTTATCAGAATTTAACTGCATTTTACACAGCAGAATATTCTGATTGTGTTACTGATTTTATTGCTCACAATAAGGTCGTTATTACGAATCCAGCCAATGAAGCTGAATCATGGTAGGGTACAGATATTATAACATCATTTCAAAAAACTAGTGAATATGTGTTAAGTAATATTGATATTCAATTTATATTTATGGCAGGAATGCTAGATATATTTACAAACTTATCAAAAGCATTTAATGTAAAATAAGTTTGTATATTAATAATATTCAATATAATTTTCTTCCAAAAGGGGGTGATTCCAATGTCCAAATTAGGAGACTTTCTCAAACATTTCAAGAATAAATATGATGAAGAACAAAGACGTCTCATGCGTATGGATCGTTTTCTCGATAGAGCCGAAAAAAATAATGATACACTATAGGGAGTAGTAAACTCCGTTGAAAAAATGAGCGGCCAGGTCACGGAACTCCAAACTAAAGTTGACAATCTTCAAAGTCATATGACACATCTTGATGGTAAGTTAGCAATAATTGGGGAAGGCACAAAAATGGAACTCTTTGATACATTATATAATTGGAAGAAAATATTGGTAGATGATCGTAAATGGGCTTCTGCCGCAGAAAAAAAGGAAGTTAATGATATTTATGAAGTCTATCATGAGGGCCTACATGGTAATGGGCAAGGTAAAGTTTATTATGAATAGATTATGAACTTGCCAGAAGAGCCACCAGCAAATAATTGACTTTTTGCTTAAATTGATGTATAATAAATTTAAGTAAAGGAGGAGATTAAATGATTAAAGAGAAACGAAGCAAGGCGCAAATTGCTCAACTTGAAATTTATACAGATGGTTCATGTAAGAAATTAGGAACCAACGCAACATTTGGCGGCTGGAGCTTCATTGCTCTTCGTGGTGGTGAACGCATTTATGAGGCTGCCGGGAGCGAATATGGGACCACAAACCAGCGTATGGAATTATTGGCGATACGCAATGCCTTAGAATTCGCGCATAAAAATCGGCATCCAAATGAAAATGTAATTATTTATAGTGACTCCGCTTATGCAATAAATTGCTATTCTCAAGAATGGTATACTGCATGGCAACGTAATGGTTGGACTAATTCTAAAGGTGAAGATGTCGCAAATCAAGATCTATGGATTGATATTATTCCTTATTTTGATAATTTTTGGTATCACTTTTCTAAGGTGAAAGGACATGGATCTAACTTTTGGAATAATGAGTGCGACAGACTAGCTCAATTAGAATCTCAACGAATAAAAGATAATTTTAAAGGAGAACAAAATGGATAATAGTATTTATGAAGTTGACCGCGATGAATATAAAACATTTATTGGTCAATTAGATATGAAGCAAATGCATACTGAAGAAGCCTGGATAGAATCAGTACACACTACAAAAATAGTTAGTGATAATACTGGTTTAACCTTATGCACACGCGTTAATGATAATGAAATAGAAGAGGAACATTATTTTATTTTTCATTATCCACAAGATAATGAGCAAATTGCTCCCAAGCCTATATTACATATTAATCTTGAAACTCGAGAAGAAGTTCAATCTTTCTTTAATGCATTATCTGCATTACAGCAGGAGGCGTCTCAATATGATTGAAATATATCCTAATATTAGTCAAACAGTAAAAGATATTGCAGAAACTGCTTGGAATATTACGTTAGCTCAGCGTGATCCGATGTAGGCAGCAGATTTCTTAAACAATGTTACAGAATATTATAGAAATGTATTATCAGATGAAGAAATAGAATTTCTCCAATTTTACTTTCAAATGAAGATGGAGATGATGAAGACATGAAAGGTACAATAATTTTAAGCGGCAAGTCCGGTAGCGGCAAGGATCAAATGGCCCAATTCATGAAAGAAGAATTAGAAAAACATGGACAAAAGCCATTAATCATTCATTTTGCCGATGCTGTAAAGTGGTTTTGCCGCGATTTTCTAAATTGGGATGGTAAAAAAGATGAAGTGGGTCGTACATTATTACAAACCGTTGGTACAGATATCGTGCGAGCTAAACATCCTAATTTCTGGACTGGAATTGTAATTGGACTAATTCAAGCCTACGAGCCATATCAAGATTTTGATATAGCCATTATTCCAGATGCACGCTTTCCAAATGAAGTTGATTTGGCGTTACTAAATTTAAAAAATTGTGTTAGTGTGCGTATTGAAAGAATGACCAATGGAGAGCCATGGATCAATCCTAAATTAACTGAGGAACAGCGTAATCATCCTAGTGAAACTTCATTAGATCATTTTGCTTTTGATTATATTATTCATAATGATGAAGATTTAGATCTACTACATGATAGCGCTCGTACTCTATTAGAAGATCTGAAACTTATTTAAAAGGAGAATTATATGGATTATTTTACTAGTGAACCTATGAAATATTTTGCACCACCCGCGTCTATGAGTGCTGATGTGCGTCGTAACAAACTAGAACAAATGATTAGTAGCGGTGATTACTTATTCGGTCTTAAAACTGATGGTAACTGGTCACGTGCAATTATTACTAATGAGAGAAATGCTCTACAAACTCGAGGTATTTCTACCGTAACAAAAACTTATGGTGAAATTCAAGATAAAGTTACTTTTTGGGACGATGTTTTAAAAGTAGACTGGAAAGGGTCAACTGTTATATTGGGCGAAGTATATCTTCCTGGAGCTATTGATAAAGATGTCGGCTCTATTTTACGCTGTTTAACACCAAAGGCCCTTGCGCGGCAAAAGGATGCTCCGCTACGTTGGCGTATTTTTGATATATTAGCATTAGATGGAAAGGATTTAATGAATGAAAATTTTGAAAATCGTATCATTTATATACCAGAAGTTGTAAGACGTATTAATAATTCTCTTGTAACTGGTATTAGTTACTATGAAATGGATGATACTTTTTTCGATAAGATGGGTGAAATCTTCGCCGCTGGAGGCGAGGGATGTGTATGCTATCGTAAAGATTGTAAATATATCCCTGGTAAACGTGGTCCGCACGCATGGGACACTGTTAAAGTAAAGCAAGAAATTTCATCTGAAATTGATGCATTTATTACGGGTATTGTACCCGGAGAACGTCTCTATAATGGCAAAGATTTAAACACTTGGCAACTTTGGGAAAATCATCGCACTGGAGAAAAACTGGTAGGCTCGTATTTTGGCGAATATCAGCAAGGCGGTGCCTATATTCCAATTACAAAAAATTATTTTAATAATTGGCCAGCCGCAATCCAGGTAAGCGTTTTAGATAGAAATGGAAATGAAGTATCGCTATGTAAAGTATCAGGCATTACGGAAGAATTTAAAACCTCTTTGCGCGATGATCCTGATAGATGGATTGGTTGTCCCGTTACTATTGGTGGTATGATGGTTTCCTCGGCTAAAGCCGATTCTGAAGGAAATGGTATCTCGATTCGTCATCCGCTTTTGAAACGAATTCGAGAGGGCGATTTAACCAAGGAAGATTGCACTTTAGCAAAAATATTTGATTAAGCATAAAAATTATGCTGAAGGAGGTTCTTATGGATTTAGAAGAACTACTTTCTGGTATTTTAGAAAAATTAAATGCAACAGAATTAAGCCCTACTATGTATCAATATTATGATCAGTTGTTTCATCATCGTACTATTGTATTAAATGATGATATCACAGAACATATTGTTGAATACGTATATTTACCATTACGAGCATTTGAACAAGATGATTCAAATGAACCAGTTACAATTATATTAAATAGTAGCGGCGGTTCTGTTTCTGATGGATTCTTTTTAGCGCATTATATTTCACAGTATTCTAAGCCTTTAAATATTCAAGTATTAGGATACGCTTGTTCTATGGCCACAGTTCTATTAGCTGCGGGTGGGAAAAATGAAAATATAATACGTTCATGCTATCCTTGCTCCTATGTTCTAATTCATGATGGCTATGTAGCATTAGCTGCGGCGGAATCCAAGACCGCGGCGGACATTATGGCATTTAATAATGCAATTGATGATAAAATTCGTCAATTCTTTTTAGACAATACTAACTTAACTGCTGAGGAATATGATACACATGCCCGCCATCAATGGTTTTTATTTGCAGATGAAATGAAGGAAAAAAATCTAATTGATAAAATCATCGGAGTTGATGAAGAATGATTACAAGATGGTGCGATACATCCGCGCTATTACATTAGCCTGGATTACTAGAACCACAGAAAGAATTAGCAATTAGTCCATTAACTATAGCGGAATTAGAACATATTAAAACAAGTGATAGTTATTCAAATGAAATAAAATTTACCGCACGAGAAGCTGTTCGCCAGATTATGACAGACCATAATTTTGAAGTAATTATGCCAAATAATAAGAAGGTGGATAAGCTTCTTAAATCTTATCCATTCCTTAATAATATTAATGATCATCGTATTCTATGCGAAGCAGAATTATATGCAAAAGAGCATGGACAAACTGTTATGTTTTTAACTAGTGATGCTTTACAATATTTATTTGCATGTGAGCTACCACATTTAGAGGCAATTTATCCAATGGGCACTGAATTAGTTCATCGTGTGGAAGAACACTGGCCCGGATGGGGAAAATATTATCCAACTGAAAAAGAAATGGCTTTACTGTATGCGGATTCAAAAATGAATATTCTTGGATGTAAAACAAATGAATTTGCTGAAATATATGAGGGATCAGATTTAAAAGATATATTATTTTGGAACGGACATGAATATACTAACTTAAAGTATAAAGATATTAAAAATCCATATATTGGTGAAATAGTTAGACCGCGTAACATTGAATAGAAAATGGCTATGCACTTATTACAAAATCAAGATATAAAAGTAAAATTACTTACAAGCGCGTGGGGTGGTGGAAAAACTTTACTTGCTCTTTCTTATGCGCTGGAACAAGTACATAGCGGAAAATATGCTAAATTAATATTTGTACGCAACAATATTATTGTTGCAGATACAAATGATATAGGCTTTCTACCAGGAGATTTACGTGATAAAATGGCCATTTGGGGCGCGCCGTTAGCAGACCATTTAGGCGGCCCTGATATGCTAGACTAGCTAATTGATGATGGAGTTATAGAGATTTATCCATTATCACATATTCGCGGACGTTCTATTAATAATGCAATTGTAATTTGTGATGAATGTGAAAATATGAATGATAAGTTAGTAACATTATTAATGAGTCGTATTGAAGAAGATAGTGAATTGATCTTCTGCGGCGACGTGGCACAAATTGACAATAGGAGATTTGAGCAAAATAATGGTATTCGTTCTATGTTAGAACATTTATCGGGTCAACCATTATTCGGAACTGTTAAACTGATTAAATCAGAGCGTGGGCCAGTTGCACGTATGTGTGATCTAATGCGCCCGCCAGTTTAAGTGATATATCATTTATTTGATATATAGAAGGCGATGCCTTCGGACCGTTACCAGTGGGACAATTCAATAGAATTGTCCCTCTTTTTTATTTGACTTTTTTTAAATTCTATGATATAATAAAAGAAAAATGGGAGGAAAAAATATGGAAAATCTATATGATCAACTAATTGATGAATACTTTAGGCGCCATCCAGATGCAGGACTCGCTTGGTGGATGCTACCACTTGAACAGCAACCTGAAGGTTTCAAGCAAGAAATGTATGATATTATGTGGGATTTGACACATAAGGAGGAAGCAAATGGTTAAAGAACCTCTTGGGTACCTAGGCGGCGATATTATGACGCATGGCTCAAATCTCGCACGCCAAGAAGAATATGATAAGTTTAAGGCGGCAGGCATCCCGGGTAAAGTATACAGTCCTGTACAGAATAAGTCAATTAATGATAAGTCTAATATGACAGAAGAAGAAAATAATCATCTTGCTGAAAAAATTGTTGAAGCAGATGTTGAACGCCTTTGGAATAGTGATTACACCGTACTATGTCCAGAGCAAAGTGCTATTGGCACAATGTGTGAAATAGGTATTCTTTATGGATGGAAGTATATGGCGGAAAAATTAATTGAAATGTATAAAAAAATGGTACATGTACAAGAGCTGCCGACAGAAGATGTTTTAGATGCGCTTATGCATGAAATTAAACGTCTTAATGACAAAAAAAATTATGCCCATTACTTTGATATTCGCACCAATCATCTAAATGAAAAAGATTGGCGTCGTAGTTTTTCAATAAATCAATTCCTTTATGGAATTATTCTCGCGGCCACAGCTGATGGCACTCTTCATAATTCTTTTGATGAAATAATCCCTCTACTCCAAAAAGAATATATTAAAGAAGAACAATTGACATTTGAGTCAGATTGGAGGTAAATTATGAACACAAATACAACAGATAAGGTTTAG
>JAEEGL015146532.1_pt1 | contig 11047 bp, 6 predicted proteins | sample 9134231 | NCBI WGS metagenome assembly JAEEGL01 (sample SAMN16246548, study PRJNA631951) | gut metagenome | biome: gut microbiome; feature: rumen; material: fiber-attached | host: Bos | place: Iran: Karaj | collected 2018-10
AACCGCCAGACGGACATGATAGAAGACCCGCTTCGCGATGTCGAGGGCCACGAGGATTTCCGTATCGACTATTTCTTCACGCCCTATGTCAACAACAATGGTGAGGTGCTGGTATCTTTCGGCAACATTGGCCTATACAAGTTTCGTCTCGACCGTAACGGGCTGAAGTATCACAACATCCTGACAGGTTCGCTGACAGTCAGCTGCATTGTAGAGGGTTATCACGGCGATTTGTGGGTAGGTACCGATCAAGGTGTACACCGCATCGACATGTCGAATCTGGCGCTGGAGAAGAAAGGCTATTTTCTTGACGAGAGCATCACCCATCTGGCGTCCAACGGCTACAACATCTATGCCGGTACGAAGTCGGGCAAGATTATGCAGTTCTCCTATGGTCAGGAGCCCACGCTGGTGTTAGACTACGGCAAGGAGATTACCGGTCTGTTCATCGACAGCTACGGCACATTGTGGTTTTCTGACACGAGCGACGGCGCCTACCGCATGAATGTAGCCACCAAGAACATCAAGTACTTCAGCCACAGAGTGCTGGCGCCCGAGTTCACCAGTCGCGGTGCCGAGTTCAATGAGGCTTTAGGCGTAGTCTGGGTGCGCATGAACCGCGGTGGTTACGGCTACTACAACCGTGAGGCCGACGAGGTGGAATACTTCCATAACGACCCCTCCAACCCCTGGAACTTGTCGAATACCGTCAATGCCCATCTGGAGCTCAAAGACGGTGTTATCTGGGAATCGACACACCGCCGTGGACTTGAGAAGCTGGAATTGCAGAAGAACACTATCAAGCGTGTGCTGTTGGTGCCTGACGCCACTATGACTTTGGAGAACGAGACGCGCGCGCTGTATTACGACAAGCAGCGTCGCCAGCTGTTGGTGGGCAACAAGAGCTCGTCGCTCTTCATCATTGGCGACGACGGCAGTCGTACCGTATTGACTCACGACAGCAGCGGCAAGTCGTTTGGGCGCTTCTACGGCATCAGCAAGGACTCGAAGGGAAACTATTGGCTCTGCGACAAGGACAAGGGCCTGTACAAAATGACGCCCGACGGTAGTGGCAGCTATACTATCGACAACTATTGCCATCGTGACGGAGACAAATGGTCGCTGACGTCGAACAGCGCCTACCAGGCCGTTGAGGACAAGAACGGCAACATCTGGGTGGCCACTTATGGCGGTGGCATCAACGTGTTGGTCAAGGAACGCGAGGGCTACTATAAGGTCTTAAACCGCCAGAATCTTCTGAAGCGCTACCCTGCCAAGACGCATCAGCGCATACGCACCGTTGCCGTCGACAAGGAAGGCAATGTGTGGGCAGGAACGACTGACGGCATCGTGATTATGAGCCTGAAGGGTAAGGCGTTTACCGTCAACGTCGTGGAGACTCCTGCAGAGATAGAGAAGGGGCTTGCCAGCAACGACATCGTCTATCTGGCCTGCGACAAACAAGGGCGCATGTGGGTAGGCACCAATGGTGGCGGACTAAGCCACTCCATCGGCAAGGACGACAACGGCAACTGGCAGTTCCAAAACTACGGTGTGCAGGACGGCCTGCCGTCAGAGGAGATACGCAGCATGACTTTCGACGACAAGGGCAACGTCTGGTTTGCCACGAGTAACAACCTGTGCTCGTTTGACGTCAAGAAGCAGATCTTCACCAAGTTCACCCATCTCGACGGTGTGGACGACACTGTATGCTCAGAAGGTGCCGCCGTGGTTCTGTCCAACGGCAACGTGCTCTTTGGCACCATCAACGGCTACTACGTCATAGACCGTAGCAAGCTGACAACCAAAACCGGTTCTCTGCTCAAGTTGCGTATCACCGATTTCTTCCTGAACGACACCTTGCAGTCGCCCCGTCTGACCTCCAACTTCGACTACTACGTTCCTGAGAGCAAGCGCGTGGTGATACCCAAGCACGCGACATCGTTTGCCTTCCGCTTTGCCGCACTCAACTACCAGTATCAGCACCGCATACACTACCAATACCGGCTCGAGGGCTACGACGACGAGTGGCATAACGCCACCAAGGAGCGTCTGGCGACCTATACCGACATACCTGCAGGCACCTATCAGTTCCAGGTGAAGGCATTCCTTCTGGAGTCGCCAGAATACTACGACATGCGCACCATAGAGGTCGTTGTGTCTTCCAACTTTCTGCTGTCGACGCCGGCCATGCTACTCTACCTACTCCTGCTCTGCATCGTAGGCGGGGCTGTGCTGTGGCGCTATCGTAGGCTGCTGCTGCGGAAAAAAGAAAACAAAATAAATGAGGGCTGATGCGTCAGTTCTCATTTTTTTTTCGTACCTTTGCCCTCAGAAACAGGGAGCCGTTGCGATTCGATAGGGATACTCATCAAATTACACTTGAAAACCGAGTAGTCTTCTCTTGCCAATGGCGGGCCACTCCAACTGCATCAGCAGCCAGCCGCAAGGCCGGTGGATTACAACGACGGAGAGCGCTCATATCTTTTAACAAAGGAGTTTTCATCACATCATCGGACGGCTACCCTTTTCTTTTTTTAAAAAAATGAAAATCGAAAATTAAAAATTATGTTTTCAGGCATCATCGAAGAGTTTGCTACCGTTGTAGCCATCCGCAAAGACCGCGACAATATTGACTTCACCCTCAAGTGTTCATTCGTCGACGAGCTAAGCATAGACCAGAGCGTAGCCCATAATGGCGTATGCCTCACCGTCGTCAGCATAGCGGACGGCAGCTACGTCGTCACAGCCATGAAGGAAACCCTTGACCGCACCAATCTCGGACTGCTGCAGGTCGGCGACAAGGTGAACGTCGAGCGTTCCATGCTGATGAACGGCCGGCTGGACGGCCACATCGTGCAGGGCCACGTCGATGAGACCGCCCGCTGCATAGCTATGGAAGACGCCAACGGCTCAACCTACTTCACCTTCGAATACAAGGAAGACCGCGAGATGGCCCGCAATGGCTACTTCTGCGTCGACAAGGGCTCTGTCACCGTCAACGGCGTGTCGCTGACCGTCTGCCGTCCGACGCACAATACTTTCCAGGTAGCCATCATCCCCTACACCATGGAGCACACCAACTTCCAGGACATCCGTGTAGGCAGCATTGTCAATCTCGAGTTCGACATTCTCGGCAAATACATCGCTCGGCTGAGTCAGCTTTGAAGTTTTTAATAAAATAGAAAGTGGCACATCGGCTGTAAGAAAGTGCCGTTTCCTCGACTACAAAGTGCCGTTTCCTCGACTACAAAGTGCCGTTTCTAAGCAAAGAAAGTGCCGCTTTGAACGAGTCAAAGCGGCACATCTATATTATCATTAAGTAGTTTTGATGCTCTCAAAACGCTGTTATCATGCTGTCATAACGTGATTTTCACGTCTGCGAAACAGCGTTTTTTTAGAAGAACAGGTAGCGGTTGTCTACCACGTCAGCCTTCAGGTAGAGCTCGTTCATGAAGCGGCTGGCGGCCTGCTGGGCCATCTGCTGCAACTGCTGAGCCTGCTGCTTGGCGTCGAACTTCACACCTTCGCGCTGCTTCTTGGCGAGTACCTGGAAGAGGTAGGCAGCACCATTACCCTTAACAACGGCGGGGCTGAACGCACCCTGCTTGACGGCGGCTACGGCACCACTCAGAGCGGGCTCGCTGGCACCTGCTGCTTGTACGAAGACAGGCGCTGAGAAGGTGATCTGGCGCACGCTGTCGACGACGGCACCCTTGGCCTTGGCGTCGGCAATGCTCTTCACGCCTGCGAGTTTCTCGGCAGCCTTGTCGAACTTCTTGTCACGGATAACCTGCGACTTAAGCTGCTCGGCCACTTCGTCCTGTGAACGATAGCCCACGGGGTGTACCTTGGTGAGGGCAAGCACGAGCAGGTGGTCGTTGTTACCACACTCGTAGAGAGGTGAAACGTCACCGGCCTTGGCGTCGAATATCCACTTCATGGCGTCGCGTGTCGAGCGCAGACCTACCACATTGTGCTCAGAGTTGTACAGGTCGTTACGCTCCTTGACGGTATAGCCGAACTTCTGGGCGTTCTTTTCGAGGCCCTCGAGCGTCTTGTTCTCGCTGACATACTGGCTGAAGTTGTTGTATGCCTTAGAATAGGTATCTTTCGAGAAGTCGATGGTGTGCTTAACAACGGCGACGTCGTACTTGTCGACGAAGTGCTTGCGGTCGGTAACCTGCAGCACGATGTTGGCGCTGGTGAACTGGAGGTTCTTCAGCTCGCCTGCTGCGAGGGTTGTGAGTGCGTTGATATACTCCTTGGTGTCAGCGTCAACGGTCTGTGAACGCTCGTACATAGCCGAGGTAAGCCACTGCTTGGCACCTGTCTGGCCGTACTTCTTGGCCAGTGCCTCGAAGTCAGCACCAGCGCTTAGGGCGGTGTAGATGCTGTCTGCACGCTTGGCGGCCTCGTCGGCAGTAGCACCACCGACCTGTATCTGACGATACTCGACAGAGTCGGGCAGCTGTACCTTAGCCACCAGCTTTACCACGTTCAGCGTGTTGTCATAAGCGGTCTCGAAGGGAGCGGTCACCTGACCTGCCTGCATAGAGTCTACCTTGGCGGCGATGTCGCTGGGCAGAGCAGTACGCTGAACGGCCAGACCTGTATAGGCCAGCTGTGACTGGGCCTTGCGGACGGTCTCGGCGATAGCATTACCGTCGGCCAGCTTCTGCTGAGCGTCCTTCATGCTCTTCATCAGCTCGTCGCGGTCGCCCTTGCTGGCTACGACCTGGAAGTCGACATACTTGATGTCACGGCTCTCGACATACTGCTTGAACTGCTCTTTCAGCTCGCCGTACTTGGCCTTAAGGTCAGCATCGCTCACCTCAACTTCGTCGTCCTTGATGCTGTTGTAAGCAACGGTAGCGAGCATGATGTCGCTCTCTTCGTTCTGGCCCTCGAACGCCATCTTGGCGGATACGGAGTTCGAGAAGAGGCATTGTGACAGCAGGCTCTGGTACTTCTGACCGAGCAGCTGCTGACGGAGGTTCTTCTCAATGAACTTCCAATAGTTGTAGATGCGGGTGTACTGCTCCATCATCTGTGCGTTAGCGCCCGTCTCCTGCTGCTTCTTATAGTCGGCCAGGAACTTGGTCAGCTGAGTGACGTCGAAACGACCTGTCTGCTGGTTGACGAACGGGGTCTGCATGAGCATGGGGTTTGTACCAGCCTTGAGCACGTTCTGGAGCTCCTCGTCGGTAACGGTCATACCCAGCTTCTCAGCCTCGGCCTCGATGATGGTGCTGTTGACAAACTGCTGCCATACCTGGTCTTTCACCTGGTTGAGCTCGTCCTCAGAGAGGTTGTCGCGGCCCTGTGTCATCTTGATAACCTCCTGATACTCGTCGACGAGTGACTGGAAGTCCTGAACTGAGATTTTCTTACCTAACACTTCGCCGACCTGTTGACGACGCTCGTTGCCAGTAGCCTCGCACGAACGGAACATTTCTTCGGCAATGAATGCAAAGAGGGCCAGACCAATCACCGTAGCGAGTACTGGTCCCCAGCTTCTGATTTTTCCAATTGCTGCCATTTCTTTTTAATGTTTTTATTCTTATTTTTTACTGTTTTCAATTTCAGCCTGCAAAATTACAAAATTCCCCCAACATTCCGGCATTTTTGCTCGAAAAAAGTGCGCTTTTAACGTAATTTGTTGTTTTAGAGCTCCTTCTTCGCTCCAATCCAGTGACTATCCAGAGACTATCCAGTGACTTTCAGCCTAACGAGTTCAATCTTAGTCATCGTATTCTTGATGATTTTGAACTCAAAGCGCCCTATCTTCACCACCTCGTTAAGCTTGGGGAACGACTGGTATTCATGCAGGATGAGACCACCCACGGTCATATAGTCATCACTCTCAGGAAGACCGAGCTCAAACATCTCGTTGACCTTCTCAATCTCAAGTCGCGCCGAAAGCATATAGTCGCCGTCAGGCAGCTGCTTGGCCACATACTTCTGGCTGTCATGTTCATCCTCAATGTCGCCGGTAATCTCCTCAACGATATCCTCAAGGGAAACCAGTCCGCTGGTGCCGCCAAACTCGTCGACGACGACACCCAGCGACTTCTTCTGCTGCAGGAAGATGTGCATCAGCTTCCGTGCTGCCATAGTCTCAGGGACGTAAGGCATCTGCTGTATATGCTTCGAGATGTCAGTGACCTTCTTGAACAACTCCGAGGAATGAATGTAGCCAATAATGTGGTCTATATCATCACGATACACCACAATCTTGCTGTGGCCGCTCTCAATGAACTTGTTCTTGAGCTCCTCAACCGAGCAGTCCTCAATGTCAATGGCGTCTATCTCAGTACGGGGCACCATACAGTCGCGCACCTTCGTGTCAGCAAAGTCAAGGGCATTGTGGAACAGCTCCACCTCGTCCTCAATCTCAGTATCGTCCTTGGCATTGTCGATACTCGACTGCACCAGGTAGTCAAGGTCGACTTTTGTAAACTCTTTCTCCTCTGTCTCCTTGGGCAGCCGTACTCCTAACAGCCGCAGCAGTCCCCTTGAGAGCAAGGTGGCAAAGCGCGAAATGGGATAGAGCAGGAAATAGCAGACGTATGCCGGCATGGCAAAGAACGTCAGCAGGCCGTTGGGATTAGACCTGAAGATAGTCTTCGGCAGGAACTCTCCCGTAAAAAGCACCACCACAGTAGACAGCAACGTGTCACAGGTAACGCGTGCACCGTCGCTGAGCGAAGCAAAGAGCGTAGCGTCGAAAATCTTGGCAAACAGGATACCGTACACCACCAGAGCGATATTGTTGCCCACCAGCATCGTCGAGATGAAGTTGTTCGGGTGGGCATAGAACACCGACAGGGCGCGCTGTGATAGCCCGTTCTTCTCTCGGTCCATCTCTGCCCTGAGGCGGTTGCTCGACACAAAGGCAATCTCCATTCCCGAGAAGAAAGCGGAGAAAACCATCGAAATAAGGAGTCCTATGATATAATTCGTCATCGTGTCGTGAATGAAGAGTTACGACTTGCCTTGTGACGCGTGGCAGCCTTGCGTACAGGCGGTGCCGGCTGAGTGGTATCGGCAGGGGCAGCATTCTTGTCCTGTCCGGACTCCATGTCTTCCGACTGGAACGAGCCCACGCTGTTCGTCACCTCATAGTGCGCCATGTGTTCGTCGCTACGGAAATAGGTTCCCTGCAGCGTACGCTCGGGTGTAACGACCTTCGAGAACCGATAGGAGTAGAACTCATGGTGGATACCGTCCCAGTAGAGTTCCTCGCTGTCGAACACCAAGCCGTTGGCATTGCGTATATGGACGCGCCCACGCAGCTTCCACAGTTTCTGCTGCTCGAAATACCACGCTGTGTCGGCATAGATGTAGCCTTCGACATGGAACTGCTCGTCGAACTGCTCCATGAAGATGCCCTTCTCGAACGTCCAGCGCGGAGGCTGCTTGATGGTGTTGACATCCCAGCGTTCAGTGACAATCTTGTACTTGATAACGCCGGAATCAGATATCAACGTGTTGACGCCATAGCTGGTCATCATCGACGCCGAGTCGCGGTCCCTCACGGCAGGGGCAGTATGACTGACTGTTTCGTTGCAGGCAGCAAAACAAATGAGCAATGAAAGAGATGAAAGGAATGAAAGAAATGAAAACATCTTCATTTCTCCATACTCATTCCTCATTTCCTTCGCCTTCATTTCCTTCATTTCGTTAGTCGACCTTCCATTTGGCAAACCAGCGTTCGTTGAAGGTCAGGCCGACACTGATACGGAACGAGTTCTCCGTCACCAGATCCTTAGCCGACCGGTGTACCCACTGGGCACTGATGTTCAGCGTAGAGCGGTTATTCCAGCTGTTGATAATAGGAATACCCAAGCCAGCACCGACGCAAATCTCCTTCGGGCCGTCTTGCGTACCTATTTTATAATAAGGCGTAGCATACGAAGCACCGAAGCGATAGTGGATATGCTTGAAGAAACCGCGTACCACCGGATTGGGATTGGGCAGCCAGTCCAGTCCGACAGTCACCTGATGGCGGTCCTTCATCAGACCACTCTTCATCACATAACGCTTGGTAGACTCATCGACCTGCGGAAAATCCAGGTTTCCCCACTTCTGCAGGGTATAGTCGACACCCACCATCAGGCTGTTCTTATGGAGCAGCGAGGCTCCGGCACCAAAGCTGAACGGAATGCTCAGCGCATTGGAGATGCTGTCGCCAGTCGTCACCGACACGCCCGTAGACGTATTGACGGTGATGGTCGACAGCTTGGCATCAGCACCCAGCTTATGACCAATGCCCACCGTAGCACCAATGGTCAGGCGGTCGTTCTTGTTCAACATCTTCCACCACTGGGCACCCAGGTCGAGTTTCCATGTCGATACGCTCGCATAATAGTTCTTCGTCAGCGTATTGGCATAGGAGTCTGTAGACGCCGTAATGATGGACTTGTCGTACTTTCCCCAGAAATAAGAGATATTGGCTCCAAAGGAGAAACCCCTGACAAACTCATAGCCCAGTCCGAAGAACACCTGCGACAGTCCGCCGTCGCCCGTATAACTGGTGGCATAGGAAGCGCCTGCCGTGCCCGTACCTGTTGCACCGCCGCTGACGTGCTGGGCAACCATGTAGTTGTAGCCGATATTGGAATAGGGAATAATACCCACCGCAGCACCAATCTTCGGGAACAGGCGGAACAGTGCCACGGCATAGTCAAAGCCGGCCGTCTTGGCATTCGTCTTCACGTTACCCTCCTTGAAGTTGGTTATCAGCCCCGAGACGCCAGCATCTAATACCATGGTCAGCGAGTCAATGGCGGAATAAGAGGCCGGATTCTGCACATTGGGGAACTTGCTGTCGCGAACGCCCAATGAGAGTCCCGCCATACCACGACCCATGCTCAGTGACTGGTCAGACAAAATACCCAAGCCATACTGGCTATATGGAGAGAGTGTCTTACTGGTCTGGCCCCAGGCGGAAACTGCCAAAAAGCCTGCCAGCATACCTGCAATAATTCGCTTATTCATCTGTCAAATTTCAATACTGTTTCGAAAATCGTCTGCAAAATTATCAAAAAAAATAGAAATAAACGCACGATAAGTGGAAAATATAGGTTAATTTTGCATCGTGAAACATTTAGAAACCGTTTTTAATGCTCTTTTAGGGCTTCTTTTAGTCACTTTGACCAGTGTGTCAACACCCGCACAGGCACAGGACAGCACCCCCGTCCAGCCTCAGGATGCCACCGTCGAAGCGGTGCAAGCCGACCCGATGGACTCCGTGGAAATCAGTCTCCTCACCTGTCAGCCCCACGACGAAGTGTACAGCCTTTACGGCCACACCGCCATCCGCTACCGCGACTGGCGCAAGGGGAAGACCGTCGATGCAGCCTTCAACTATGGCGTGTTCGACTTCAACAAGCCCTACTTCGTGGCACGGTTCGTCCTGGGACTGACCGACTACGAGCTGGGAGCCTACCCCTTCAACCTCTTCCTAGGCGAGTACCGCCATTTTGGCAGTATGGTCACCGAGCAGGTTCTCAACCTCAGCAGCGAGGAGAAGCTCCAGCTGCGCGAGGCACTCAGTCTGAACCTGCAGCCCGAGAACCGTGTCTACCGCTACAATTACTTCTACAACAACTGCACGACCAAGGCCCGCGACATCATAGAGAAATGCATTAACGGGAAGGTGGAATATGCTGGGCGTGAGGGATTTGCGCCCACATACCGTGAGATGGTTCACCAGATGACGCACAACAATCCCTGGGCACAATTCGGCAACGACCTGCTCCTGGGTCTGAAGGCCGACCAGCCGACAAACCGCCAGCAGCAGGAGTTCCTGCCGCACAACCTCATGTACGACTTCGACCACGCACAAATCTACCTGAACGGGCAGTACCGTCCCCTGGTCAAGGAGCGCCGCACACCCGTGCCTGCCGGCGTGCAAATCGTCAAGACCGGCTTCCCCCTGACACCGCTGGTCTGCGCCATCATCCTCGTAGCCGTCGCCCTCATCATCTTCATCGTGCAGTGGCGCAGACGGCGTGCGCTCATCCTTTGGGACGTTCTGCTCATGCTGGCCACCGGCTCCATCGGTATCATGCTGACACTCATGCTCTTCTCGCAGCATCCCACCGTCAGCCTCAATCTGCAGATTCTGCTGTTCAACCCTCTACCCTGGTTCTTCCTCTGGCCGGTCATCAGGGGAAGAAAGGCGCGCCTCTACTGGATGCTGACTGCCATTCTGTCTGTCCTCTTCCTCATAGGCGGCTTTTTCCAGCACTACGCCGAGGGCATTCAGGCCTTGGCACTGTGTTTGCTCATGCAATGCTGCGTTCATCTGACGAGAACAGACAAATAATAGTCCGCTTTTATTTGGCATTTCGCTCATTTTTTCGTACCTTTGCACCCGTTTTTACCAAATTAGAATAATAAGTAAATAAAGAAGATATGAATTTCAACAAGATTTTACGCTCGCTCTTCGGCGACAAGTCCTCACGCGACATGAAGCTCATACAGCCGCTCGTGGAAAAGGTGAAGGAGGTCTACCCCGCCGTTCAGCAGCTCGACAACGACCAGTTGCGACAGCGCACAAAGGACATCCAACGCCAGGTGCAAGACTCTGCCCTGAAGGAGAAGGAGGAGATAGAAAAACTCAAGGCTACCATCGAGGACACGCCCATCGACGAGCGCGCCGAGATATTTGCCCAGATAGACAAGCTCGAGAAGGAAGTGCTCGAAATCTACGAGAAGGCCCTCAACGAGGTGATGTTCGAGGTCTTTGCCATCGTCAAGGAGACGGCACGCCGCTTTGCCGAGAACGAGGAGACCGTGGTTACCGCCACCGACTTCGACCGCGAACTGGCAGCCGACCCGCAGAAAGACTTCATCACCATCGATGGTGACAAGGCCATCTACCACAACCACTGGACAGCCGGCGGTAACGACCTGAAGTGGGAGATGGTGCACTACGACGTGCAGCTCTTCGGCGGCGTCGTGCTGCATCAGGGAAAGATTGCCGAGATGGCTACTGGTGAGGGTAAGACGCTGGTCGCCACCCTGCCTGTGTTCC
>JAEEGL016124389.1_pt1 | contig 11047 bp, 7 predicted proteins | sample 9134231 | NCBI WGS metagenome assembly JAEEGL01 (sample SAMN16246548, study PRJNA631951) | gut metagenome | biome: gut microbiome; feature: rumen; material: fiber-attached | host: Bos | place: Iran: Karaj | collected 2018-10
AATGAGGAATTAATATTTAAATTTTGTAGAATTTGTGAATTTATTATTAATTCTTTTTGAGTAAAAATATTTACTTGAAGATAATTTATATAATTTTTATTTCCATCATTTATATATTTTTCAATTAAGAAATATTTAAGATCATCATACGTATAAAGTGAGAATTCAAAATTTGAATAATTACAATTTAAATTCTTAAATGCAATATTTTCATTTGTATTTCTTAAATTAATATCTTTACCATAATTCATTAATTGTTTAATGTAAAGTTTATTTGCTTTGCTGTTAATAGAGTTTTCTCTTATTATTGAAAAAATCTTATGTTTTCTTCTTTTTTCAAATATTTTTATTTTTGATAATTTGATCTTATATTGTTCTAACATATATTTTAAAATACTAAAAAATAAGCATTTTTTTTCATAAATAACTCTTTCAATAAAAGGATATGTTGCATTAATTAAATAATTAATAGTATTTTCATTAATAACTTTTTTTGGACTACTTTGTTTAATTGTTGAAATACTTAATTCAAGTTGACTATGAATTTCTTTAGGATGACTATCCAACGATTTAATAGTATTATCAATAATAGATTTAGAACTATCTTTATCCTTATTGAAAGTATTTACAATTTCTTTCTCTTTCCCTTTCTCTTTCTCTTTGTCATCTAAATTATTTTCTTTTGTGTTAAAGATATTATCAAAAGTATTATCTGAAATAAAACTCCAATTGTTAATTTTATTATCTTTATCTAGACTAATTTCTAAATCATCTCCTCCTAATACAATTTCTTTTCTAGACTTTTTTCCAATTTTACTATGAACATATCTTTTATTTGTAAAAAGAGGAACATCAATAAAATTTGAATTATTAATATCTTTTATTAAATCTATTTTATTATTAAAATCTGTCCCAATTTTATATGTAGAATAACCCTTTGAATTAATTCCAAACCAATCTAAAAATTCAATTACTTCATTTTCATTTTCAAAAGGTAATTTTTCAATAATTTCTTTAATTGACATTTTATAAATTAAATATGAATGTTTTGCTTCATCAAAATTAGGTTTTTTCTCAAAACTTAAAATATTCATTAACTGAGTTCTAATATCATTAAAAAATAAAACCATAATACAAGCTGTTAAATAATCACATTCTTTACTTTTTAATATATTCATAAAAGAAATAGCATCTTTTGAGAAATATGTTTTTGCTATTTTTAAAGCAAAACTTAATTTATTTCCCTTTCTTAATTTATAAGGAATTTTAGATAAAATAGACATAAATTCAATTGGTTTTTGTTTTAAAGAAAACAAAATAAAATAAGATAAAAACTCTTCTTTATTAGGACTAATATAAATATTTTCATTATTCGGATCTAATTTTTTTTGTCTTTCAGAATATTCATAAAATTCACTTAAAGAGGTAAGAGTTAAATTCAATTCTTTCATATTTAAATTATAAATCCCCTGTTCACCACTAATAGATTTAATATCAATTGTTTCATTTAAACAAATAATTAAAAATCTAGCAATTTGTTCATGACAAATAATACAATCTTTATTAGATTTCATATTTTCTAAAATAGTAAAATTTTTTCTAATTGCACGAAATCTATCAGTAACAAATAAACAAATTTCTTTAAAATCAATTGGAAATAATTTCGTAAATTTCTTATTTTTAATATGATCACTATCAATAATTTCATTAATTATATAATTCATAGTATCTCTTAATGCTTTAGGAGTTCTTAAATCACTATTATCAACTTTATTTAAATCTCCTCCTGGTCTTGTATAAGTTTGGATTGCAAATTCAGGTTTTACTTTTTTTATATATTGTTGGGTTTTATTATCATATTTTGTTTTTTCTGGATCTAATTCAAATATACTTAATAAATTTTGTTCTTCTCTTTCTTTCATTTCTCTTTCACTACACATCCCGTTTAATAATGGTATTATTTTATTTATACTTTTTTCTTCTTTTTTTTGAGTTTCTTTTAATAATTTTTCTTTTTCTTTTTCATGCTCTTGTTTTAATTTTAAAAATTCTGAAAAGTTTATTTCTGCTTTTTTTTGTGGATTTTCTTCTTTTTTATTTTCTGAAATTTTTATTGTTTCTGATTCTGAATTTTCTCTTTCTTCATCAATATAAGTTTCTTTTGTTTCTATATCATTATCTAATAAATTATTATTTGTATTATTATTATTATTATTATTTATTATGTTATTATTTCCTTTTTTAAATTTTGTTTTTTTTATTATTACTTTTTTTTTCTTTTTCTTTTTCATATTTTCATTTTCTTCATTTTCATTTATTGTTTTTTTTTGAATATCTTTCCTTATTTTTTTCTTTTTTATATTATTTTTCATTTTTGGAGAATAAAGTTGGTTTTCATTATAATTAATATTCTCATTTTTTTTATCTCTTTTAAAATAAAGTTGATTATTATTATTAATAAAAGCATCATCATTAATTTTATATTCTTGATCATTATATTGTTTTTTTACTTTATTATTTTTATTGTGAAATTGATGATTTTTTATATTGATATTGGGATTATTTAAATTTTTTTTTGGAATTGGATTCATATTAGTATTTACATTTTTCATATTAAATTTATTTTTCATTTCTACATTATTGAAAACTGCTTTTGCATAGTTTTTAAAAGTTGAATTAATTTGAGGATTCATAATTGGAGGATTATTTAAAGTTGAATTAAATTTATTTTGATTCATATTTAACATATAATTATTATAAAATTGTGGATTATAATTATTATATGGATTAAATTGTGGATTTTGTCCTATTTGTTGTTGAAATTGAATTGATTGTTGAAAATTATTTGGATAATTTGGATTAAAGTTTGTTTGTTGTTTACTCATATTAAAATTTTTTGGATATGGATTTATGTTTTTTGGAAAGGAAATATTTGGATCATTTTGATTAAAGTTTGTAAAATTTGGATTATTTTTATTTGGATTTTGATTATTTGAATTATTTGAAAATAATCTCATTATTTTATCCATTTTTTATAAATATTATTTAATATGATAAATTATATTAATTGATTATAATCATTTTTTTAAAATAAAATAAAAATTAAATAATTATTATTTTTTATTATAAATCACCTTTTTCATCTTTATTTTTCTTTTTCTTTTTTCTATTTTTTTTCTTTTTTTTTCTTTCTAAATATTCTCTTTCAATATCTTCAAAAGACTTTTCATCATCATCATCATTTTGTTTTTCAAATTCTTTTAATTCATGAGAATATTTATTTTTCATTTCATACCAAATTTTCATATTGGAAATACTTAATTTTTCATCACTTAATAATCTTTCCCAATATTTATTTTCTTTTTTCTTTAAAAATAAATGATATCTCCCTTGAGTAGGGATTTTAAATTCAGATAAATCTTTATCAAAAGAATTTAAACAATTTAAATTTAATTCAAATTTAATTGGACTATCATCTAAAATACAAGTACCAGTTAAATAAATTTTATTATCATTTATTTCAGTATTTAAATTATTTATTTCAAGACAACCTGGTGAGTCTAATCTAAAAGAAAATTTTACATCTATGTAAATATGAGATAAACTTTGTGCCCATTGAAATGCTGGTGAGATAATTTTATAATTCTCTTCTTGAAATTTATTCTCTTTCATTATTTGTTCTAATTCATTTTGAATTTCATTTATTGAATTACTTAAATTTTCTCTAAATTTTATTCCATTTTTATTTAGTAATTTTACATAATTTTCTAATGATTTGTAATGAGATGTTTTTAATAAAGATTTTATACATAAGGAAGAATTTTTTTTTAAGTTTTTTATATTTGATTCTATTTTTGAGATTAAATCTCCTTCTGATGAAGATTCTTTTATTAATGTATCACAAAGACTTTCTTCAGTTTTTGATAAGGTTATTATACTAAATATTATTATTATTGATATTAAAGCTTTTCCCATATTATTTTTTTAGGAATATATTTTTAAATATTTTTGATAAATTTATATTATTTATTAAATAAAATTTATAATGATTGTTAATTATTTTTTAATATATTAATAATAATCTTTGTTAAAGAAGAATATAATATATAAAAAATTTTCAATTCTTTCTTCATCAGATAATCTAATTAAATATATATTTTCAATCATTAATCAATTTTTCTATATTAGGAAATATATGTTAAAACTTTATATTCTTTAAGCATGATATAAATAAAAATTATTATTTAATATATTAATAGACTAAATAATTATTAAATATAATAATATAAAATAATAATATTATATATAATAATATAATAATATATAATAATTGATATGAATTTATATAAAAAAATGTCAAACAATCTCGAAGAGAAAGAAAACTTATTTTTATCAGAAATTATAAACCAAAGAAAACGAAGTGCAAATTTCATAAAGGAAAAATATATAAATCATTATGAATCAAAAATGAATCTTCATAAATTTTATATTTTAAATCAGATATTATTAAAAAGAGAATCAGCAATAGACAGAATAAAATCAATGTTAAAAGGATATCTTTTAAGAAAAAAAACAATAGATTATATTCAAAAAATAAAAACATCATATATAATAACAACAGCAATAGAAGGTTATGATAATTTAAAAATGAAAGTTTACTTTGGAAAACATTTTAAAATTTTTGATGTAATTCATGATCCTTTTTTAAATAAACAAGCAATATATATTCCAAGAAATAAAATAACAAAAAATGAATATCAAGTTAACTTTATATCAAATGATAAAATAGTAATTGATCCATCATATTTTACAAGTCAAGAAAATGGTATTTTTGTAAATATAATTAATTTTGAAAGAATTAAAAAAGAAGAGTTATCAAAAGCAGCAGAAAATGAAAGAGAAAAAAAATATATTTTAATGTATTTACGTTCTCAAGGAATAAAATTTACTGAAAAAGGAGTTGAATTTGAATATGATGATGATTTAAAAAGTACTGCAACAAATTCACCTCAATTTGATATTAGAAAAAGAGGAAGATTTGGTTCTTTTAGTATGAATCATAGAAGCTTCAAAAAATTTGGTAGTATTAAAGTTAATAATTTACCTAAACCTAAAAGTATTTTAAAATTAAATGCTACTGAAAATATTGATCCTGGATTTAGGAAAAGAAGAATGAGTGGAATGCTTAATATTAAAAAAGTTAGTTTTGGAAATGTAGAGTTTGGTTACTAAAAAAAGGATTTACTCTTTAATATTTTTATAGATTATTTTATTGGGTATTATTTTTATTTTAATTTTTGTTTCTTTTTTTTAATGATGAGAATTAAATATACCTCATTTAAATTAAATATTATTCATTATTATTATGATATTTATGATTTAAATATTTTTATATTATTAGTAAATTTTTTAAGGTAATTTTTATTCATATAATAATTTTCTTATTTTTAATTTTTAATAATTATTATTTAAATATATAAAAAGGTATATTTTTAAATTAATATTTGATAATTGATTTAAAACAAAATAACCTAAAAATATATATTTTTATTAATTAAAATATATATATAATTTTATCAAATCAATTATATATAAATAAAAAATTAAGTAATTTAAATCTAATTTACTGGTTTTTTTGTAAAAAAGAATTTTCAGAAATAATCATTTTTAAAATGAATTAATTTTCTTTGATTATTTTATTTTTTATTCTTTTTTAAAGGAATTATCATCTATTGATATTACATTTATTAAATTATAATCATTTTCTTCTTCTGAATTAAAATTATCTGAAATTTCATCTTCTTTTTTTTCTTCTTCAATTTTTATTCTTTTATTAAATAATTTTTCTAAATTTAAATCTAATTTTTTTAAATTGTTTAAATTATTTACAATAATATCAGCTTTTTGAACATTTAAATTTTTTTGTAAATTTACTTCATCATCATTTTTTTTTTCTTTACATTTACATTTACAATCTTGCATTATTCCCATATTTTTATTATATTTAAGAATTAAATGTATAAAAAGTTTTTTGATAAATACAATAAGTAGTAAAATTAAAAAAATACCTTAAAATGTTTATCTTTAAATAAATTATAATGATTTGTTTTGATTTTATAAAAAAATGGATAATAAAGATGAAAATGATGAATTAATTGCACAAATGGAAAAAATGAATTTAAAAAAGAAAGGAAAAGTAAATTGGACTGATGATACTAAAAATAATAATTATCATAATGATGATATTTATCATAAAAGACAAAAAACTCCTATTAAACATAAAGATAAAAATCTAATTGATGAATAATTTATTTACTTATTTATTTTTTTATTTTTTAAATTATTTTTAAAATAAATATTTAAAGATATTATTTTGTTATTATTACAATATTTTTATATTTATTGTAAAAATATAATATAATTATTATATTTATTTAAATACATAATTATTTTAAATCTCAACAAAATTTGAATTTTTATTTTTGTATTTTTCATTTTTTAATATTTCTTTATGTATAAATTTATAAAGTTTTTCAATTTTTTCTTTTGTATGATTAATTAAAGAATCATTATTTTTATTTATTAAAGAATCAGATTCCTTTTTTAAAAAATTCAAAAATTGTTTAGTATCATCAGAGGCAATAGGAAAAGCTTTAAATATTAAAAACACTCCTCTAGCAAATTTATTTACATTATCTTCAGAATCAAATAAATTTTTTAAATCAATAGTTCTTTGAAAAATAAATAATACATCTTTTGCTTTTGTATGAAAATCTTTAAAAGGATATTTATTAATCCAATAACCAAATAAAATAAAGCCATTTAATAATTTAGTATGATCTTTAACAAATTCATTAAAAATTTTATCAAAATATTTACTACTCATATGACCACATTCAACATTATTAAGAATAAATTCAATCAATCCTTCGTCAAATAATTGATTATTACTAATTAAAGAGAAAAATATTATATCATAATGAAGAATTATATCATTTAATAAATGAAGTAAATCATTTTTAAAAAAATTATAAATTTGCTCATTTTCTTTTTTTATTTTATAACATAAAATAACTAATTTTGTATGAAATAAAATTTTATTTTTCATTAATTTATTATTATCAGATTCTATTAATTCACCATATTTTTTTATATCATTTGTAAAAAGAACATAAATTGTTATTAAACATTTAATAAAAATACAATATGTATTTTTATTCTTTTTTAAATTTGATGGAATATTTAAATATATTTTGTCAAAATCATAAAAATTAAATTGTTCATCTTGGTTTTTTGATAATATTTTTAATGTTGATATTGTTACTTTATATGGGTTATTATAAAATATTTTATTCCATTCCTCAACGGTAAAATTTAAGTTTAAAAAAAATTTATTTAAATTATCTATTTCATTTAAGTATGCTAGATTTTTATATAAATCTTCATTATCTATATTATACTCTATAAAAAATTGATTTAAAGAACTAAATAGTAAAACAAACATATTTTCAATTACTGTATTTTGAAAACTTTGAATTTTAAATAAATCATAATATAAAAAAATCAAATTAAATTTACTATAATATAATTCTTGAAATACTTGATTTTCAGAAATTATATTATTTTGCAAAGAACATTTTTTAAAAATATAATAAAGAATAGAAACTAAATGCATTGAATTGTTTTTATTGTTTTCTATTAATTCAGTAATTTCATCTATTTTTAAAAAATTAACTTCTTGAACAATATTTTGAACTAAATTTAATGATAAATCAAAAAAAGAATTATTTTGATAATTAAAAAGTAAAGTTTTTATTCCTTCTTTTAAACCAAAAAGAATATCTTTTTTTTTGGATACTCTACAAAATTTTATTATTGGATAAATAATTTTTATTAATTCAAAATCTTGTGAATTAATTATTTGTAAAATAATTTTTTGAAAATTAATATCAATATTCACTTGAGAAAGTAATTTTTCAACATTTTCTTTAAAAACTAAATTTAAATTTGAATTTTTAATATTTTTATTTTGAAGAATACTTTTAATTTCATCTGGATTAAATTCTTTAATAAAAGCTAATAAAAATAATTTAACTAATTCATTATTATATTGTTGATTATTTGAAAATATTTCATTTAAAGAATTTTGATTAAAATCAGTTTTATTAAACATTTGTTCAATTATTCCATTTATAAATTCATTTGTCATTCAAATCTCTTTATAAGAAAAAAAAATAAAAAATAATTATAAAAAAATATATTAAGAAGTGTCCAATTTTTAATTAATTTAAAAATATCACTTCAATGTATTATCAACTATTTTTTTACCCTCAAATAGATTATAATTTAGAACCTATTCAAAATTATAATCAAAATTTTAAAGCAAATGAAATTATTGTATTAATAGAAAATTTATTATCTTTTGAAAATTTAAATAAAGATATTTTTATTAGAAGTTATATAAATCAAAATGGATTTATTACTATAAATAATATACAAAAAGTTAATCAAATAAAAAAACTTAATTTAACATATGATGAAATTACATCGATTGTTTTAAATTACCCTTCAAATATTTTTGAAACCAATTTTGATAATTACGAAGTTGTAGTTAGAAATAAAAAATGGTTTGAAATGAAAAAATATCTTTTTTCCATTGAGGATATTGTAAAAAATAAAATTAATAAAATTCAAAATTTTTATTTAACTAAATATCCTATTCAAAGTAAAATGATTAAACCAATGGAAAGAAGGAAAAAAAGAGATGTAAAATAATTATATACATTTTTTGTTTTATTGTGTTATCAAAAAATACAATATTTATTTAAATATTTTGGGATGGAAATAACGTCTTCATATGTTATTATTATATTAATTTAATATCACATTATTTTATAATATATCTATTGATAATTTAAGAAACAATAGTTTTTTTAAATATATATTAATTTTTATATTTAAAATAAATAGATTTAGTTTTTCTTTAAAGAACTTCTAAGTACTTCTTTTATATAAAATTCATATTCTAACAGGCCATTAATATTTTTATAAATTAAATTTTTTAAAATAACTTCTATTTCATTTATTGATTTTTGAAACAAATTAATGCATTTTTCACACATTATAATATAATAATTTAAAATATCTTTTTCACTTATTCTAATAATATAACAATTATATTCATTAAAAGTCATTTTATTTTTATTCTCTTTTAAAAATAATATATCATCATTTAAAGTATTATCATATCTTAATAATTCCTTAGTTAATATATCAATAATTGCTTTTAAAACATTAATTTCATTTTCTAAAGAAATAGCAAAATTAAAATTTATATTATCAATACAACCGTCATAATTTAATAATCTAACAAAAGAAAAAAATTGAAAAGTTTGAATATCTTCAATATTTTTTGATAAATAAAAAACTCTTTTTGGAAATAAAGAAACTAAATTCATTTTTTTTTCATAATTAGGAAAATTTTCATTTAAACAAATTTCAATTTGAATATCATCATCTTCATTATTTTCAACAGTAAAACCATAATTTAAAAGAAATCTTAAATTATTTTTTCTCCCATAAGAATCAAAAACTTCAAAATCTTTATTAATATTTTTTAAAGAAATAATTCCAAAAAAATTTTCATTTTCAGAATAAAACCATTTTGTTTCTTTTGATCTTTTATGATTTAATAAATCTGCAAAAGGTGCAATTATATCAGTTTTTTTATTATTAATAATTAATCCAAATATTCTTGATGATATTATACATCTTATTTTACAAAATTCTTCGTATGAATTTTGGTTTGAGAAATTAATTATTTGTTCTGATAAAATTTCATAATCTTTTTTTATTTCTTTTTCCTTTTGAATTATACTTTGTAAAAATTTAGTTCCTTTTAATAAAGTTAATTCTTTATTTGTATAAAATATTGGAAAATTTAAATATGATTTTGGTAAAAAATTAAAGTAAAAATACCATTTACTTTCTTTTTCTTTTTTTATTTCCGATAATAAAAATAAAGATAAAATACAATGATTAGGTGAACTTAATTTATTTTTTAATTCAGGTGTAAACATTTCTTTATATTTTTCTTCTGCCTTATCTAAAGTTATTAAAAAGTCTTTTGGGATTTTAATTAAAATATCATTTTTTTTTATATTTTCTGTTGCTTTTATACCTCTCATATTTTCATTTTGAAACACAACTGTTAATTTATTTATATAAATATTATTTTCATATAAATTTTTCATATATTCTAGATAAGTTTTGTATTGAGGATTATTTTTTTCTTTTTCTTTATTTTCATTTATTATATTTTCTATTTCTTTCATTATTTCTATATTTTCTTTTATTCCTTTATCTAATTCTTCTGCTTTATTTATCATTAATTTTGCTTTTTCATAATTAAACATTTTTAAATAACATTTTGATAAAAGTTGATATGGTTCTGGAGATAATTGTGTATAATTTATACATAATAGTAAGTCTTTAATTGAATTTGAATATTCTTTTATTTGAAAATATATTTTACTTCTTAAAAGAAAATAATTATAATCTTTATTATTTAATTTATTTAATTGTTTCAATGCATCTTCATAATTTCCTTTTTCATAATTTTCATAAGCATTTCTAAAACTTGATTGATCACTCATTAATTATAATATTTTATCATATTTAAAATATAAATAAAAAAAAGTTTCTATCTTTTAAAATATATTTAATTTAAAAAAAATTAAAATAAAATAAAAACAATAAACATTATAAAAAAAAAAAGAAAAAAAACAAATTAAGTAAAAATTTTTGGATCATTATCATCAAACCTTCCTAACATAAGCATAATATTACTATTAGTAAACTTAGTTTCTAAAATAGTAGTTTTTTTAGTCATATAAGAATAAATCAATTCAACTTTTTTTTCTTTTTCATTATCAATTTCCAAATTATCTTCACTATTTAAAATAGAATCAACATCATAAAAATTAACTTTATAATCTTCAGTAGTACAAACAATAACATTATCATCATTATCAAAATTAATACTAGT
>JAEEGL010064445.1_pt1 | contig 11046 bp, 12 predicted proteins | sample 9134231 | NCBI WGS metagenome assembly JAEEGL01 (sample SAMN16246548, study PRJNA631951) | gut metagenome | biome: gut microbiome; feature: rumen; material: fiber-attached | host: Bos | place: Iran: Karaj | collected 2018-10
CACGGGGACCGTCACCCGGGAAGATCTGCACTGGCTCGGCGGTGTGATCCGCAGAACGAACTCCGGGGCTTTGACATCGGTGAAAAGCGCGGTATAATAAAAGAAAAACGAGGTGCGACATGCGCATTGAACATCCGATCCCGCCGCTTTACGGCCCGAACTCCGAAAGGCTGATCCTCGGCTCCTTCCCCTCGGTCAAATCCAGGGAAGCCATGTTCTTCTACGGCCACCCGCAGAACCGATTCTGGAAAACCATGGCCGCCCTGTGCAGCTCAGAGGTGCCGAAAACCGTGGAGGAAAAGACGAGGCTGATCCTGGACCACGGCTTCGCGCTCTGGGACGTGATCGCCTCCTGTGAGATCGTCGGCTCCTCCGACAGCTCTATCACGAACGCCGTGGCCAACGATCTGACCCCGATCCTGGCGGGCAGCCGGGTGACACGGATCTTCTGCAACGGGACGACGTCATACCGTCTGTACGGAAAGTACATACAGCCGGTCACGGGCATCGAGGCGGTCTGTCTTCCCTCCACCAGCCCGGCCAACGCGGCATGGAGCCTGGACAGGCTGATCGAAACCTGGGGCGCCGCCCTCAATCCATGATTTTCAGGGGCTTCCAGCGCAGATAGTCCCCCGCCGCCAGGGAGTAGCCGACGCCGTTCATCTCGCCCAGGACACTCAGACGGAATTTGCTCTGACCGTGCAGATGGGCATAGATCACCCGCTCGGCGCCGTATTCCTCCGCCATGCAGGTGAAGCCGCTGTCGCGCTCGAGAAGATTCGTGGGCGGAAAATGCAGGAACATGATGAATTTTTGATATCCGTCCGCCTTTGCCGCTTCAAAGGATTCCCGCAGGCGGTCCAGCTCCCGCGCCACGATCCTTTTGGCATGCTCCGCCTTCTCCTCATCCCAGCCGATGACCTGACGGTAGGCGTTGAGATAGTAAGGCCCTTCGTAACAGAAGCCCTTGGTGCCCACCAGGGCATAGTCGCGATAGGGATAGTAATTGCCCTGCAGGAAGGCCAGCCGCCCGGCATAACGCTCGTTCAGTCTGGCGGTCTGGTTTGCTGGCCAGAAGGCGTCGTGATTGCCCCGCAGGAGGATCTTCCGCCCGGGCAGATCCGCAATATATTCCAGGTCCTGCGCGCTCCCGGTCAGGTTCTTTCCCCAACTGTGATCGCCCAGAAGCACCAGCGTGTCCTCCGGGCGGATCATTTTCGCGCAGTGCTTCTTCAGCTTCTTTTCATGTTCCCGCCAGAGCCGGTCAGTCCGCTGGTTTTTGGCCTTTGGCTCCGACTGAAAATGAAGATGCAGATCGCCGATGGCAAATAAACTCATAGTATCTCCTTAAAACGCCGCAGCGGATCGCTGCGGCGTTTTTGTTCAGAATCCGAGATTGTCGTTCACCAGGATCACATGGATCCTGTCCGGGTGCCGAGAGAACCGGGTGATGAGGAACTGGCAGCAAATCGAATCCGGCGATTTGCAGTCGGCGCACTTGCCGGTGCGCGTGCAGGGCGTATCCAGGCCGAAGCGCTGGGCATTGATGGGCGCCGCCACGTTTCTTGCGCGCTTCATGGCCCCGTCCACGTCGCCGCAGACCTTGTTCATGCCTACGATAAACACGACCTTCCGCGGCCCCTGGGCGATGGCGGACACACGGTTGGCATTGCCGTCGATGTTGATCAAAACGCCGTCGTCGGTCATTGCATTCACGCTGGACAGGAAGACGTCGGCGTCATAGGCGGCCAGCATGGCCGCGCGCTTGTCTTCGTATTCGTCGCGGTCGATGAAGTTGTAGTTCCCCGCCTTGAGCGCATCCACCAGGCCGATCTCGTGGGCGCTCATGGCCCCGCCCATGGTGACGGAGCTTCCCTCCGGGATCAGCGCCAGAGCCTGCGCAAGCGCGGAAGCCCGGTCGGCGCAATAATAGCCGTTCATGTTTCGGCTTTTGAGGCCGGCGATGACCCGCTTGGCCAGGAGCTCGTTCCGTTTGAAAATGTTCTGATTCATGGCAGCCTCCTTTGTCATTTTGCGGTTGTTTTCATCCATATCATACGGCAAAGCGCCATAAAAATCAATAAAAAACGTGAAAATGCGCCCCGCTTTCGCAGGGCGCAGTTTTCTGAATCGCATGAGAAAATCAGAGCTTGTTCTGATTCCGGACCTCGGCCAGTTCCTCCATGATCTCGTCGATGGACATCTCCGACTCGGCGCACACGGTGCCGGTGACGGCGCCCTCCACCAGGGGGCAGTCGGCCATGACGATTTTACGGCCGTCCATAGCTTCGATGACCATTTCCGTGGTCATGACGGCGCTGCCCATGTCCATAAGGACGATCACGCCGTCGTCGGAATAAACCTCGTCGATGGCAGCGTAGATCTTCTCGAAACTGGTGCCGAGACTTCCGTCGTCCAAACCGCCGGCAGCCTGGATGGGTACGCTGGCAGCCATCATCCTGGTCAGCTCCACAACGCCCTTTGCCAGCGTCTCACAGTGGGAGACGATCACAAATCCGACCATAGCAGCCTCCTCAGATCGCGCCGTCAATCACTTCCAGCATCACTGTGAAGGAGGTGGCGCCGGGGTCCTGATGACCAATGGAGCGCTCACCGAGATAGCTGGCGCGGCCCTTCGTCGCGATGATGGTCTTGGTGTACTCAATGCCTTCCTTCGCCGCCGCCAAACCGTCGTCCAGCGCCTTTTTGGCGTCGCCGGATTCAGCAAAGCTCTTTTTCATGGCCTCCGTCGCCGGGACCATCGCATCGAGCATGGTCTTCTCACCGGTGGTGGACTTGCCGCGCTGCTGCACGCCCGCGATCGCCGCATCCATGATAGCGAGGAAATCCTCCATGCCGATCTCCATCTTTCCCGCCATGACCTCGCCGGCCTGCATGAACGCCGTGCCGTACAGGGGGCCGGACGCGCCGCCCACCGTGGATACCAGAGCCATGCCGACGGTCTTGAGGATCGTGCCGATATCCTTGCCCTCCATCATGGGCTGTTTTGCCTTGACCGCGTCGAAACCGCGCGCCATGTTGATGCCGTGGTCGCCGTCGCCGATCACGTTGTCAAGCTCGGTCAGAAAGAGCTTTTCTTCTTCGATTTTTTCTCCGATCTCAAGCAGAATGCTCAGAACCTTATCATTACTAACCATGCCGATGCTCCTTATATCTTTATGCCTTGAATGCGATGGTGTCAGCCTTGGCGTCCAGCAGCTCCTTGAGCTCGTCATCCAGCTTCAGCAGGGTGACGGAGAAGCCCTCCATCTCCAGGGAGGTCATGAACTCGCCCACGAAGGTCTTGTAGACCTTGATGCCTTTTTCCGCCAGCACGTCGGCCACGTGGTTGTTGACGATGAACAGCTCCATGGCGGGAGTCGCGCCGGAGGAGTTGACCATGACGGCCACTTCGCTGCCGCTGAAGTCCAGATCCCCCAGGATCTTGTCCAGGATATGATCGACGATCTCGTCCACGGGGCGCAGGGGCTCCTTGTGGGTGCCGGGCTCGCCGTGGATGCCGATGCCGACCTCCATCTCGTCCTCACCCAGCTCGAAGCCGGGCTTGCCGGCGGCGGGCACGGTGCAGGGGCGGATGGCAACGCCCATGGTGCGGACATTGTCGATGACCTTCTGGGCAGTGGCCTGGACTTCCTCCAGAGAGGCGCCGGTCTCGGCCTTGGCGCCGGCGATCTTGTGGACGAATACGGTGCCGGCCACGCCGCGGCGGCCGACGGTGTAGAGGGAGCCGTCCACGGCCACGTCGTCATTGACGACGACCTTGGCGACCTTGATGTCCTCCATTTCGGCCATCTCGCCGGCCATCTCGAAGTTCATGACATCGCCGGTGTAATTCTTGATGACCATCAGAACGCCTGCGTCGGTGGCGATGGCCTTGATGCCTTCATAGACCTGGTCGGGGGTGGGCGAGGTGAACACCGCGCCGGCAACCGCGGCGTCGAGCATGCCTTCGCCGACGAAGCCGCCGTGGGCGGGCTCATGGCCGGAGCCGCCGCCGGAGATCAATGCGACCTTGCCTTCTTTCTTGTTGGAGCGGACGACGACATTGCCGCAGTCCAGCTTTTTGACGTACTGGGGATATGCCTTGCACATGCCCATGATCATCTGGTTTTCAACCTGATCGACTGCATTGATAAATTTCTTCATGATGCTCCTCCAATTCGATAAAAATGCAAGAAATATTCGTTATTTTACGGTTTTCGTCGCAATCATGTCCACGCCGGTGCCCGCGACGTTGCTGACGACCACGTCGCCCGTGTGTACGGGGGCCGGGAGCGCCACGCCCTTGAGGGCGGCGACAACGTCGAAGATCTTGCCCTTGGGCACGTCGGACTTGGTCTTGCAGGAGACGGTGACCGCACCGGATTGGCTGCCGTAAACAAGCACGGAGCTTGTGACGATGCGGGTGGGATTGGTGACCTCCTTGCGGGCGTACTGCTCACCGCGCGGGCAGGTGTAGCCGGTGATCTCAACGATCTCACCGCCATCCATGGTGACCTGGACGGGGCAGCCGAGAGGACAGTTGATGCAGGTAAGATTGATCTTTTCCATCGTTACGCCTCCTCGACCTTGATATGAATGGTTTTCAGATCCGGGTGCTTATCCAGCATGTCCCGGGTCAGCTTGATCTCCTCCATCTCGCCGGGCGCCATGACCTGGCGGCGGCGCTTGACGACCTCGTCGCCGTCGAGGATCAGCTTCACCCGGCGGTCGCGCATGACGCCGCCCACGCGGAAGCGAATGGTAAGGCTGTCGCCGACGAACTTCGGATCGATGGCCACGGGCACGGTGTATCTCGGGCCGCCTTCGAAGGTGATGGGGATCTCATTTCGCGCCTCTTCCCTGCCGCCGGCTTCCACAAAGGCCACCGCGGCGCGGCCGGCGCTGGCCGCCTCTTCGCTGACGTAGTCCACAAGGTCATGCACATGCAGCACGTTGCCCGCGGCGAACACGCCGGGGATCGAGGTCTCCAGGCTCTCATTGACCCGGGGGCCGTTCGTGACGGGGTTGATCTCCACGCCCATGCCGCGGGAAAGCTCATTCTCGGGGATCAGGCCGACGGACAGCAGCAGGGTGTCGCAGTCATAATGCTCCTCGGTGCCGGGAATGGGCTTGTTTTTGTCGTCGACCCGGGCGATGGTGACGCCGGAGACGCGCTCCTTGCCCTCGATGTTGACCACGGTGTGGCTCAGCTTCAGGGGAATGCCGAAGTCATCCAGACACTGGACGATATTTCGCTTCAGGCCGCCGGAATAGGGCATGAGCTCCGCCACGACCTGAACCTTGGCGCCCTCGAGGGTCATGCGGCGGGCCATGATGAGGCCGATATCGCCGCTGCCCAGAATGACGACCTTCCTGCCGGGCATGTAGCCCTCCATATTGACCAGGCGCTGGGCCGTGCCCGCGCTGTAGATGCCCGCGGGACGGAAGCCGGGGATGTTCAGCGCGCCGCGGCTGCGTTCACGGCAGCCCATGGCCAGGACGATGGCGCCCGCCTCGATGGTGAACAGGCCGTCGATCTTGTTCATGGCGGTGATGACCTTGTCCCCGCTGATGGCCAGGACCATGGTCAGCAATTTATACTCGATGCCGCGTTCGATCACCTGATCGATGAACCGTTCGGCATACTCCGGTCCGGTCAGCTCCTCTTTGAAGGTGTGCAGACCGAAGCCGTTGTGGATGCACTGATTCAGGATGCCGCCGAGCTTGTCGTCACGCTCCAGGATCAGGATGCTCCGGGAACCGGCGTCGTATGCGGCAACCGCCGCAGCCAGACCGGCGGGGCCGCCGCCGATAATGACAATATCATATTTCATGGCAGCTACCTCCTAAATCCGGTCTTTCAGACGTCCGGTGATGAGCTTGGAGTCGCCGCCGGACTTGGTGATTTCGCTCTGATCCACGCCGAGCTCTCTGGCCAGGATCTCCATCACTCTCGGGCTGCAGAAGCCCGCCTGGCAGCGGCCCATACCGGCGCGGGTGCGGCGCTTGACGCCGTCGAGGCTCTTTGCGCCCAGGGGGCGGCGGATGGCGTCGATGATCTCGCCCTCGGTGACGGTCTCGCAGCGGCAGATGACCTGTGCATAGGTGGGATCGCGCCTGATGAGCTCGTCATATTCCTCGGGCGACAGGGTCTTGGGATCAAGGATGCCCTTGCGTGTGGGGATAAAGTCGGGATTGGGCTCCAGGCCCATCAGATCCCGCAGAAGATCCGAGATCGCCACGCCGATGGCCGGCGCGGAGGTGAGGCCCGGGGACTCGATGCCGGCGCAGTCGATGAACTGCGGCGCGTCCTCCACCTCGCCCAGGACGAACTCATGGTGATCCTCATGGGCGCGCAGGCCGGCGAAGCTGGTGATAACCTGGCGGATGGGCAGGCCGTCCACCGTTGTGCCCGCCTTGGAGATCAGATCGTCCAGGCCGGCGGCGGTGGTGTTGACGCCCTCGCGATCCTCAATGTCGATGGCGGTGGGGCCGACGATGGTGTTGCCGTGGACGGTGGGGCTGACCAGGACGCCCTTGCCCAGCTTGCCGGGCAGCTGGAAAATGGTATGCTTGACAAAGTCGCCGGTGGTGCGGTCGAGCAGGCAGTAGTCGCCGCGGCGCGGGGTGATATGGATCTTTTTCGCGCTGACCATGTTGTGGAACACGTCGGAATACAGGCCCGCGGCGTTGACCACATAGCGCGTATCGAGGATGCCGTTGTTGGTCTGTACTGCCCAGCCGTTTTCATTGCGGCTCAGGCCCTTGACCTCGGTATTGAATTTGAATTCTACGCCGTTGGCGTTGGCGTTTTCCGCCAGGGCGATGGTGTAACCAAAGGGGCAGACGATGCCGCCGGTGGGCGCCCAGAGGGCCGCCACAGCCTCGGAAGAGACGTTGGGCTCCAGCTCATGCAGACGCTTGGAATCGACGATCTCCAGCTGCTCCACGCCGTTCGCCACGCCGTTCTCATAGAGCTTCTGCAGACGGGGCAGATCATCCTCGCTCATGCAAACGACCAGACTGCCGTTCTGAATGAAAGCGAAATCCAGATCCTTCGCCAGCTGGGGCATCATCAGGTTGCCCTGAAGATTCATTTTCGCCATCAGCGTGCCATGCTCTGCGTCAAAGCCGGCATGGACAATGGCGCTGTTGGCCTTGGAGGTGCCGCAGCACACGTCCTCGCAGCGCTCCACGACACAGACCTTGGCCTTGTATCGGGACAGGAAGCGGGCAACGGCGCAGCCGGTCACACCGGCGCCGATGATGATGATGTCATACACGTAAATGTGCCTCCTAACATGTTTGTCCAATGAAAGGCCGGGCAGCCTTTCATACCCCGTTGATCAGGGCCGGGCTGCCCGGCACGTTTGCATTGGACAGAATATGGAACGATTACCAGGGGATGACCTTGAACAGCAGCGCAGCGATCACGCCGCCGATGATCGGGCCGACAATGGGGATCAAGCCATATGCGAAGTTGCTGGAGCCCTTGCCCTTGATGGGCAGAACCGCATGGGCGCAGCGGGGACCGAAGTCACGGGCGGGGTTGATGGCATAGCCGGTGAGGCCGCCGAGGGACATACCGATGGACACGATGATGCCGAACACGAGCAGCTTCTCAACGCCGGAGGCGCAGCCGGCAACATTGCCGATGCCGAGGATGGCGAACACCAGGACGAAGGTGCCGACGATCTCAGAGAGCAGGTTCAGGCCGACATTGGGAACGGACGGGCCGGTGGAGAAGACGCCCAGCTTGGTGCCGGGATCCTCGGTGGCGTCGAACTGGCCCTTGTACAGGATGTACACAAGGCAGGCGCCGATAAATGCGCCGCAGAACTGGGCAATGATGTAGGGAATCACGTCAGACCAGGGGGTGCTGCCCATAATGGCCAGAGCAATGGTGACAGCGGGGTTGAAGTGGGCGCCGGAGCCTGCGCCGAAAATGAAGGCAGGAACCAGAACCGCAAGGCCCCAGGCAATGGTGATCTGGACGGGGCCGCCGCCCTTCATGCCGGACTTATCCAGCGTGACGTTGGCAACAACGCCGTCGCCGAGCAGGATCAGCATCATGGTACCGAGAAACTCACAAATCAACTTTGTCCACATAATTGTTTTCCTCCTTTAATACCTTTCCTCAACTTTTCTCTATTGTAAAACCTTGTGGTTTTTACGACAAATCATTCCTTGGCCCAGCCGAAGGTGCTCTCAACGGCCTTCTTCCAGCCCTTGAGCTCCTTCGCTCTGGTCTCTTCGTCCATGGCGGGCTCGAACTCCTTGTCGATGGCCCAGTTCTTGATGACGTCCTCCTTGCCGTTCCAATAGCCCACAGCCAGGCCTGCCAGATAGCTGGCGCCCATGGCGGTGGTCTCAACGCAGACGGGACGATGCACCGGCGCATCGATGATGTCGGACTGGAACTGCATCAGGAAGTTGTTCTTGCAGGCGCCGCCGTCGACCTTCAGCGCGGCCAGCTTGACGCCGGAGCCCTCTTCCATGGCCGCCAGCACGTCGTTGGTCTGGAATGCCAGGGACTCCAGGGTGGCGCGGATGATGTGGGCCTTGTTGACGCCGCGGGTCAGGCCGGTGATGGCGCCGCGGGCATAGGGATCCCAGTACGGAGCGCCCAGGCCGGTGAAGGCGGGAACCACATAGCAGCCGTTGGTATCGGGCACCTTGGTGGCGAAATACTCGGAATCCGGGGATTCGTCGACCAGCTTCAGCTCGTCACGCAGCCACTGGATGGCGGCGCCGGCAACGAAGACGGAGCCTTCCAGCGCATACTCGACCTTGCCGTCGAGGCCCCAGGCAATGGTGGTCAGCAGACCGTTGTTCGGATAGATGGGCTTCTCGCCGATGTTCATCAGCATGAAGCAGCCGGTGCCGTAGGTGTTCTTGGCCATGCCGGGCTCGAAGCAGGTCTGGCCGAAGAGGGCCGCCTGCTGGTCGCCGGCGTCGCCGGTGATCTTGATGGAGCCGCCGAACCACTCGGGATCGGTCTCGCCGAACAGGCCGCTGGACGGCTTGGCCTCAGGCAGCATGCTCATGGGGATATCGAACTTCTTGCAGAGGCTCGGATCCCACTGGCAGGTGTTGATGTTGAACAGCTGGGTTCTCGATGCGTTGGAGTAGTCGGTCGCATGGACGCGGCCCTTGGTCAGCTTGAAGATCAGCCAGGAGTCCACAGTGCCGAAGGCCAGGTTGCCGGCCTCTGCTCTCTCGCGCACGCCGGGAACATTGTTCAGGATCCAGCGGGCCTTGGTGCAGGAGAAGTAGGGGTCAAAGACCAGGCCGGTCTTCTCATAGGCTTCCTTCTCCAGCTCGGGATAAACGGCCAACAGCTCTTCCTTCATGGGAGCGGTTCTGCGGCACTGCCAGACGATCGCGTTGTAGACGGGCTCGCCGGTCTTCTTGTCCCAGATGATGGTGGTCTCGCGCTGGTTGGTGATGCCGATGGCGGCGATGTCGGCGGCCTTGGCGCCGATATTCTCCATCGCCTGACGGCAAACCAGAAGCTGGGTATCCCAAATCTCATTTGCGTTGTGCTCTACCCAGCCGGGCTGCGGATAGATCTGGGTGAATTCTTTCTGTGCAACGCTGCAGATCTCGCCCTTTTCGTTGAACAGAATACAGCGGTTGGAAGTCGTGCCGGCATCCAGCGCCATTACGTATTTTGCCATGAAATGATCCTCCTTTTTGCTCCAAATTGTATTTCCATATCCGTGATTTTCGGGTACACTTCCTGCATACCCTCGCACATAATTAGGATAACAGGATTCCTGCATTTTGTCATTAGACAACTTGTCCTTAATGTCAAAATCACCAATATCAACATATTATAGAATAATTATTTGTGCATTATGCACTATTTTGGAAATAGATGTCGTATATTTGAATCTTTCATTTCGTTTTCAAATCTTTTCAAGCGGAAAGCCGCCGCCGCTCGCCTGTCATTATGGAAATAGTGCACAAAAAAGCCTGCCTCCACAGGGCAAAATGCCGGATCAGAAAAGCGAATCCGTTTTTGCTTCCGGGATTCTGCCGCGCTGCTCTTTTTCAGCGCGAAACGATCCGCGGCACCGGGGCGCAAATAATGACAACAGCGGCGCCGAATCGGATAAAAGGCCAATTTGAATATTGCATTATTCTGACAAACATGATATAATGTCAAATAACGATCCGAGACGCCGAGGCAGTATTTGGGGCACGTCGATATCCCCCACCGATCCAGGAAGGAATATCTAATATGTCATTTGATACCAAAGAACGCATCGCTGTTACTGTTCTGAGCATGATCCGTCAGCAGCCCATCAGCAAAATCACCGTGCAGCAGATCATGGCCCGGACCAATATGAAGCGGCAGAGCTTCTACTACCATTTTAAAGATATCTACGACGTCCTGGACTGGAGCGTCCGGCGGTATTTCTGCGTGCCCTTTTCCTATCGTCCGGAGCAAACCTTCGACGCATGGTGCGAGCAGACCCTCACCTATCTTTCCGATAACCAGAATTATTCCCGCAAGGTCGCCCTTGCCCTTGGCGAAGAGCGCATCTGCAATCTCTTTTTCCCCGTGATCCTGCCCCAGGTCAACCGGCTTTTGTTCCAGAGCAGCGACTCGGCGCTCGACGAAGAGCAGATCATTGCCAGAGACATCGTGACACGGGTGATCATGAGCGCTTTTTATCAGATCGTCACCGATCACACGAAGATCCGGGTGGATGCACACATGCGCAGCGTCCATGCCCTGCTCAAAGTTCTGGTGAAATGATCGTTCCGGTTTTTTTACGGTTCTTTCCGAAATTCTATCATTTTTCCGCTTTACTATTGTTATCTTCCGCATTCTATATTATTATTTAAGGGTACCGGCATCCCCGGCTCCTTAACGCCGTCGTCTATTCAGCCCGCCGGACCGCATCAAGCGGCGGCGGGCTTTTGGGAATCAACGCATAAACAGGAGGAAAGAAAATGAAGCACACAAAAAGAATCCGGCTGATCAGCTTCCTGCTGACCCTCTGCCTCATCGCATCCGTCATCGTTCTTCCC
>JAEEGL010268193.1_pt1 | contig 11046 bp, 13 predicted proteins | sample 9134231 | NCBI WGS metagenome assembly JAEEGL01 (sample SAMN16246548, study PRJNA631951) | gut metagenome | biome: gut microbiome; feature: rumen; material: fiber-attached | host: Bos | place: Iran: Karaj | collected 2018-10
GGCTCGTAGCTCAGTTGGTTAGAGCGCCTCCCTGTCACGGAGGAGGTCGCGCGTTCGAGTCGCGTCGGGCCCGCCATTTAAAAATCTCCTATTACGGAGATCTTTTTATTGCAAACAACCTAGCCGACAGTCCAACAGCCGACAGTCTAACAAACGACGGCCTGACAAACGACAGTCCGACAAACAGCCTAGCTACTCCAAAGCACACCCTTAATCAAAAACCATCCTGGCTAATTCGAAAGGTTACTATTCTTTGCATTCTCCAAAACTTTATCAAAACTTTCCATTACTTCTTGATAATTATCTGGGTATTTCATATAACCATACGCGTTTATTTCTTTACCGTCATCATATTTAACCTTCAAAGAAAAACCAGAACCATCCAACACTCCATCCTTGCTTTCGTCAAAACCATCCCACTTTACAACTTCTTTCTCTTTTATGATGTCCGCTAACTCATCTAAATACTTCGCATCAATATCTTTTTCGAAATTATTATCTTCATTACTGTCATATCCATAGTATTCATACTTCAAAGATGACTTTTTGCCATCTTTTAGCGTAATCGTATAACCAACCGCACCACCTAAGCCATAACTTCTGCTGAATGAAAAACTAGTAATATTGCCATTACGCTCGTTGTCGCCAGAATTATTCCCATCAGGCCTGTTATTGATCAATAAAACTACGGCAACTACCGCAATAATAGTCATAAGTACAACTATCACGGTCGTTATTATTACATTCTTCTTCATATCTTTATGATAGCAAAACTCCACAAATTATGTGCTAAAATAAAACCAGCGCGGGTGTCGTATAACGGCTATTATGTATCCTTCCCAAGGATGAGACGAGAGTTCGACTCTCTCCACCCGCACCAACAATCGAAATATGCCCTACGGGGTATTTTTTATTATGCCAAATAGTCACCTTCTAGAGGCGACTCCTCTCACGATCATTATTATCCCTAACAAGATCCCTGCTCCAAGAATTCCAACGCCAATAAACCCTGCAATAATCATCGGATAATCATAGAACTCAATCTTGTCCTTTAAGTATATATCGGTTTCATATAACTTTTCATCGCCGTTATATATAGAAAAAACACCCAATTTAGAGCCCAATTCAACTTCTGGCGTAATTGTTTCGATACCTTCATATTTATAAGTTAAATCTTTCCGACTTAATTCTTTATGCAAAATTTTTTTTACCCCCTTCTCCGCCCTTAAATCTAGGGTTTTCTGATCACTATCCGTCACTTCTAGCGTCTTAATTAGATCATCTTGCTTTAAAATCTCTTGCTCAATATACGTATCCTTCACATATTGGTAAAGCTTTTCCGTATCCTTAATATGATTCAATGAATCCGGATTCGCCCCTAGTGTTATTAAAATGTAATTTACATCATTTAAGTACGCATTACTTGCCAAACAACGCCCCGCTAATTGCGTATAGCCAGTCTTACCGCCAAGTATCAATGTACGCTTCGAAAATGTCTTCTCGGCCACAAGATTAACTGTTTTTAATTTATATTCATAAGTTTGAAAAATCTTTTTAAAGGTTTCATTTTTTAAAGCTGCTTGCAAAATCACCGCAAAATCAGCCGCCGTAGAATAATTACTCTCATTCATACCTACCGGATTACTAAAATGCGTATTCTTCAGTTTTAACTCGGCAACTTTTTCATTCATCATATCGACAAAACCGCTAATCGAACCACCCGTCGAAATCGCCAGAGCTTGCGCCGCATCACCAGCAGAAGGGAGCAAAGTCGCATACAGTAAATCCTCAACCGTAACCTGTTGTCCAATTCCTAGCCCAATCGCAACATAGTCGCCAAGGTTATTTACCATATCATACGTAATTGTAACTTTTTCATTGAGCTGACGCTTTTCAATCGCAACCAAAGCCGTCATAATTTTCGTAAGCGACGCCACTGGCAATCTCTGCTCCGCATCCTTTCTTAAGATAGTTTTCTGATGATCTATATCGATTAACAATAGAGATTTTGAATCAATCTTTAATTCACGTAACACCTCTTCATCATTTTTAAGCGCAAAAACTGGCGTCGCTTGCATAGCGCAAAAGAATAACAACGCAAAGAAAATCCCCATCTTTCGCATATGCTTACATTTTACAACAAATAAATCGGTCCACCCAAGCTCAAGACCGTCATGAGCTCAAGTTTTTTATAATTTTTATTTTTTCGCTTTCCATTTTTTGCTATAATAAAAAGCATAAACAAAACGGAGTGTGTTTAAAAAATGAAAAACCAAAAGTACTTTTTAGGTACATTAATTTTACTATCAGTTTTATTTGGCGGCTTTATTACCGTTACTGACCCCACCGCCTTTACACTTTTCTTGCTTGCAACTTGTGCCGGCTTACTGATTTACCTATCCGCACTAAACATTCACCTCCGCCTTCGATAGTCGACATCAGCCAGAGCCCCACCAGGGGCTCTTTTTTTAAAACTACAATGTTTCTCTCCCTTCTATTACGTTTATGGTAAAATATAACTAACTATGCAACCAGATAATATGCAATCTCAACCTGCAATGGCGCCCATGCAGCCGGCTGCCCCACAGCCAAACGCGCCAATTCCACCACAACCAATGCCAATCGGCTACCAACAGACTCCTACTCCACCAACGCCAAAGAAAAAATCTAACATCAGCCCGGTTCTCGCAATTTTTTTCGCCCTTCTTTCGTTAATACTTGGCATTTTATTAATTTTCAGCCTAACTAAAAAGACTCCAGAAAACGCAACCGTCGGCGATATTACTACACCTATTTCTACGCCACTTTCTAAAGTAAAAATCCCAGAAGGCTCTCCCAAAGATATCCTTAAAGACGTGCTTGCAGGTCGCACTTTTGCTATAAATTCGAGCTATGACGAATATATTACATTCGTAAACGATTCAAAATATGAGTATTCATACTATCGCGAACCATTCGCAGACCGTCAAAAACTCCAACCAAGCACCGAACCTGGTACCTACAAGGTAGATGGCGACACCATTACGCTCAGCAACGAAGAGACATTTCAAATTAAAGGCGACTACCTCATCAAAACAAGTCAAAAAATCAGCAATAACAACACTGCCGTTTATTTTGATTCGCTTCAGCTCCATACTATTATCCAAAATATATCCGTTGCATTTAGCAATTATCTCAACACGACCAAGAAAGTCGAGATGCCAAACTACGAAAAGATCCGCATCGATCGCTATTACTGTCACGCTGATTTCTCCGTTAAAAAAATGACTAACGCCGATAGCTACTTGTGCGACACTTCATATAGCTACCTGCTCGATCAAACTAAAATCGAAGCACAAATGAAAGCTGAAAAAGCAACTAGCTTTGCTAATTATTGCACTCTTACTAATAGTCCTTATCGCATTTTTCTCACCGAAGGCGGCAACTGCAACAACGACGAAACCGTATCAACTTGGACCTACATGATCGTCCGTACGGACAATATCAGCTATCAAATAACCGGAACTTTCCGCGCTATTGAAGGCGCTACCGAACCACTCGCACGCTACTAAATTTGCAAAAACAGACATTTTGTGATATAATTACATTATATGAAATTATCACGCTATAAGCATAGCTCGTCTGTGTCCTATGCCCTGGGCGCCACTCTCACCTACGAATTGCTCAAGACTCACCCAGAAGCTATTTCGCGCGTTTTTCTACGCCCTCAGAACAAATATGGCGAAGATCTCAAAAAACTGCTTCTAGAGCTCAAACAACGCCGCATATCTGTCACTGAATCCTCTAAAGCCTTCAATACTCTTGCCGCTAAAGATAACTGCCTCGTTATTGCCGAATTCAAAAAAACCGCCACTAGCCTCGACGGCTCCGCAGAAACGCCTCATATCGTACTCGTCAATCCATCCGATTCCGGGAACCTTGGTACTATCATGCGTACCGCTCTCGCCTTCGACTATACGAATATCGCTATTATTACTCCAGCAGTCGATTATCTTGACCCTAAAACTATCCGTGCTTCTATGGGCGCAATATTTCATCTCAATATCGAAACATTTCCCTCCTTCGAGAATTACCTTATCAAATATGGTCAAATCGGTAGCAACAGCCGAGAACAAAAACGCACCCTATATTCGTTTATGCTCAACCGAGACAGTAAGTCGCTAACCGACATAAAACCACGTGATTACTATTTTGCGCTCATCTTCGGAAACGAAGCGACTGGACTCCCAAAATCATTCGCAGAATCTACTGATACCATTTTTATCCCCCAAACACCACTAGTAGACAGCCTCAATCTCGCAATCGCAGCTAGTCTCGGCATGTATCATTTTCGCACCGAGCTACAAAATCATTAGTCGTTCCCAGATTTTACATCTGGATTTTGAGTCGAGGCTTCTTCGTTGCTTTCCTCGACTTTCACCTCAATACTCTCTTTTATCTTCCCCTCTTCGCGCATTTTCTGGACATCATTATCAATTTTTGAAAAGCGAATCGAAATCGTTTCGTAGCTAACTTTTCCACCCTCTTTTGCTGCCAAACGAACATAATAGTAGCCATCGCCATTCTTCGAAACAAAACGCTCCGATACGTCACCCTTCTTTTCAAGCTTCATCGCCACTTCGGCGCGACCACTATCTAGGTTTGTCGCATCAACCGCATTTCCAGCTGGCTCATAACTAACCAAGTCATTATTCTTCATTGCGTCCGCAACCTTTGCAAAATCATTCTTATTCGCCTGCAACGCAGCCTCTACCTGATCAGCCGCTTTCTTTGCATCTTCATCAATCTCGATCGACAATTTTTTCTTCGCCAACGACAACATCACTAAACGTCGGTATTCCGACATACTTAAACCAAAATTGTCACGCACAATCCCCTCAAAAGCCTCATCACTTCTTTTTTCGCCATTAATGCTTTTGTGACCATCAATAATCTCATCAATTTCACTCGCCGATACAGTTAAGTTGCGCTCCCTCAGTTCAGCTAATGCATAGCTATACATTTCCGCATCATTTAAAGCCTGTCGCTTATAAAACATCTTCCGACTTTTCACTTCTTCGTTTGAATCGTCTAGCTTACCCTGCTGACGCTCTATTGACGTAATACTACTACGATATAACATCAAATAGTCACTATAGAGCACTTTATACCCATCAATTTCCGCTACCGGCAATTGTAGCACTTTCGTAAAGCGAAACATCACCTCGCCAGTATTCTGTGCTTTATAAAGCTGATACCATCCAACAACCACAAAAGACGCAAAGGCCACAATCGCAATCGCGATCGTATAAATCACAACACGATGTTTTGCGTATTGAAAAGGATATTTAAACTTTTTGCCCTTGTTCAAAATTTCATCACGACTCTCCGCAAGATTTTGCTGCGTGATGTTTAAATTCTTCTTTTTTGCACGTCGTGCTTTGACTTTTTCTCTAATCTTACCCATAGCTCCTCCTGTGGCTGCACGTCATGACGCGCATTTTCTATCTCATTATACACTTTTTCGGGATGGCTCACCATGCTCAAGATTAGATCGCCTGCCCCAGTCTGGATAAGAATCGTCCCATAATTAAACATTGCTCCAAACAATCCCGGTACACCAAAAGATGCACTTTGGATATTTTCTAAACTTAAATCTACCACCGTTTTCTTAAATAAACCTTTCTGTCGCGTTTGGCGTAAACGCTGATTCGTCACAATATAAAAACTAAAATACCATAACAAATAGCTATACCCCATCCCCAACAAACCAATTATTACCGCCCCCATCCAAACAAACACCATCATCTGGTTTTCTGGCCACATTAACTTCGGGAAAAATCCCACAATTGCCATAAAAATCAAGAAAAAGAAACCTTTAATCGAGGTTAAAATATGTCTCCGAAAAACATAGACAATCTCTTCATTCGCACGTTGCCCCTCAAAAGTGGTCGCCATACCTATATTTTATCATAAGCATACATACTTCAACTTGGTAGCCCAGGAGCGAGTCGAACGCACAACCTTCTCCTTAGGACGGAGCTGCTCTATCCATTGAGCTACTGGGCCGTATCAACATTTTAGCACAAAAAGAGCGCCGCCAACAGATAGCGACACCCTTTTGATACCCTTCTTTAACGCGTAAACTTTTCACTCAAAGTATGGTACATCTGAATTTCTTCCGGTTTAAACCAGTAAGATACCTCTGCTTCAGCCTCTTCTGGGTTACCAGAAGCGTGGATTAAGTTTGGCACCGCTTCATCGTGCGCATCAGCATAACCGAAGGAAATATGTGCATAATCGCCACGAATCGTACCCATATCGGCCGCCATAGGCTCAGTTGAGCCAACCATCTTGCGTACTAGCGGCACAGCTTCTACGCCCTCGAGCACCATTGCAATTACTGGACCAGAAGTCATGAACTTCAAAGTAATATCGAAGGTCTTTTGACCACGACGTGAAATCATCTTCGAGATACCTTCATAATGCTGATAGTAATGATCCTTATCTGGGTTTACCATCTTAGCGCCAACAATCTTTAAGCCAACTCGCTCAAAGCGACTCAAAATCTCACCAACAATACCGCGTTGTACCGCATCCGGCTTAAATACAATCAAAGTCCTCTGCACTAGCCCATCCGGATTGTTCTCTTTTGTAAAACCGACATAAGCTGCCGTTACGTTTTTTTCTGCCGCAGCTTTCTCTACAGCTTTTCCGATTTTCTTTTTGACTTCTTTCTTTTCTGCCATATCTTCTCCCTTTTTCTCATTATATAACAAAAGAAGCCCACCAAGGAGCTTCTCTGTTATTCTTCTTGGAGCAACCAGGAAACAATCCCGAGCTCGCTCGATTATTAATAACATTAGCACAAAAACCCTAAAATGTCAAGCCAAAAATACTATCCAAGCAATGCTGTTATTTTTCTACATCACTATGAAACTTTTCATGTATCTCACGCAAATGCGGATCCGTCACATGCGTATAGATCTGCGTCGTAGAAATATTCGAATGCCCCAACAAAGATTGCACCGAACGTAAATCTGCGCCATTCATCAATAAATCTGTCGCAAACGAATGCCTCAACGTATGCGGCGTCACATGCTTTGTAATCCCCGCCGCTCGCACATACTTATTGATAATTCGTTCAATACTCCGCGGCGACAGACGTCGATAGTCTCCAGATGTTCCTGCAGCTGGTTGATTGCGCGAATTATTCAAGAATAATGCCGGCAAACAATCCTTCCGCTCGTCTAAATAGTCTTTCACTGCATCTGCTGCCGATTGCGATACGAACACTGGTCGATCTTTTTGCCCTTTTCCGCGTACCATAAATTCGCGACGCTCTAAATTTACATGATCTCGATTCAGGCTCGTCAGCTCAGATACGCGCAAACCAGTCGAAAACAGTAATTCGAATATCGCTCGGTCACGCAAGCCATCCTCAGTGTCTAACGGAATTTCAGCCAAAATCCGATCAATTTCATCCACATGCAAAAACGTCACTTGCGCCCGATGTGTTCTCGGTAGCTCTACTAGTACCGGATCCAATGATTTTATTCCACGTTTCGCTAAATATTTCAAAAAACCCCTTAACGCTATCAAATGGTAATTCTGCGTCATTACCGACAGACCTTTTCCGCGCTCCGTCCGATAACGATTCAGCCACAATCGATATTTTCTCAACCACTCCGGCGTCATATCAGATGGTTTTAAATCATCCTCCGGATTCGATTCTTGGCTATATTCAATCACTCGTGCCAAATATAACTCGTAGTTACGCGTCGTGTAACGCGAACGTCCATTCTCCACTTCTAGCGATTCCAAAAAATCATTTATTAAATCCGCTACATACATTTCAAACCGCCAACAAACTTAATATTTGTGCCTGCAGAAAAAATACCACCAAAAAACCAAGTATCAAGAATGGACCAAACGGCACCACCTTTTTCGTGTCCTTTTTTTTCATCAATAACGGCAACGAAAAAACGCTACCGATAATATTTGCCATGAATAACGTAAACATCGCTAACCAAAAATCACCTAGCATAATCGCAAGCGACAAACATAAAATCCAATCGCCACCGCCTATCCATCTCTCCTTACTAATACGATACATCAAATAATAAAAACCAGGCAAAACCATCAAAGCGCCTGCAACGCTTAGCCAATTAACCTCTCCATCCATACCGCAAATCATATAAATGTCAATGCTCAAATACAAAGTAGAAATTATCGCCGCCGCCGCCATTAAACTCACCGGCAATTCTTTCCACTTCGCATCATACATTAGTAAAATCGACCAAATCGCTAGATTTATCAAAAATAATCCATACTTCAGACACACCGAAAACTCCAGATTTATCAGACCATCTCGCCAAGGCCAGCACGCAAAGCTCAGAGCAAAAGCAACCCCCAAACCAATTTCAGCCAAAAACTCCATCCAACCAATCGGCTTGCGACATTTACGACATTTTCCGCCCAACGCCAACCAACTTACGATCGGAATATTATCATACCAGCGTAATCGATACTTGCATTTCATACAATGCGACCACCTTGACTTATCCTTTGTGCGAATTCGCCATACTTGGCAGCACGCAAAAGACCCCAGCGCAGCACCTAAAACAAACAACACTGTCATTACGCCAACGCTTTCCATATCTATTATATTAACACAAAAAGGAGCCCCCTCACGGAGCTCCCCTTTAAAGCTTTATACGTCACAGTCTTTCTACTGATTATCAAAACAGCGAATCGAACCGCCTTCCATGTAGTAGAAGAAAGCAATATCGCGATAGCCAGAAGTTGCGGTGAAACTGTTTTCAGTACTTCCACACTTTGCTTTTCTTGCAACATAAATCTTATGGTCAATCGCTGTTACCGAGGACGGAATAGCGCTAGTAGCGCTTGTAGTATTAGCCCAAATATAAGCTGTACCATCTGGATCTTTAAACTCGTTACCAGTACAGCTAACAGTAGCATTTACCGTAACACTATCAGGACAGGTAGAATCAATGTAGCGCTTAGTAAACTTCGAATCAAAGCTAACAGAAGTTCCGTCGCCCCACGGTGTTTTACCTTGGTTATTTGCTTGATATTGATTAACAGCCGTCAAGATACGAGACATATCGTTTGCACGCTGCGTATTGCGCTGCGAACGCTGCAAAGCAGGAAGTGCAATGAAGACCATTAAGAAAATAAGACCTGCAATTGCAAGCACCAAGACTACCTCGATGATCGTAAAGCCTTTTTTATTTTTGTTTGTCATTTTATGCTCCTTTTTTTATTTTTTGCAATCAGCGATTGCCTTTTGGCTACAGAGATACCCACTCTGTGATCGCCAACTGCAAAACTGCATCTAATCCAAATATACAAAAAGATAATGGTAAAATCAAGCTTAATATTTATAACAACATATTTTCGTTAATTAACTAACCAATCGAGTTAACGAGAGAATAAATCGGGAACAATACGCCACCAACCAAAAGACCAGCTACAATTGCAAGCATAATCATCATTACCGGTTCAATCATTGCCGAAATTGTCGCAATCTTCTCATCCAGCTCATCTTCAAAGACTTGCGCTGCTTTTCCGAGCATTTCATCCATCTTACCAGATTGCTCACCAATGGCTGCCATCTGATAAACCAACGGCATAATGTAATCTTGATCTTTTAAGGATTCCGAAAGAGCCTTGCCAGCTTGCACCTTCTCTGCAGCAGCTTCTACCTTTTCTTGCACAACTACATTTGCAGTTGATTCACCTGCAATATGCATCGTATCTAATACCGCCACACCTGTCCCTAACAGAATCTGCGAAATACGCGAAAAACGCGCCATATATAAAATCCTAAATAAGCCATTAAACATCGGTACATTTAACTTAAACGTAGCCGAAGCCTTAATGCCAGGCTCTGTTCTCAAGAATTGTATCAAACCAACCGCAATTACGGCTATGATAATAATTAATAGCCACCAATAGCCAAGCAAGAAATCCTTGATACCAACCATAGCTACCGTCAAAGGAGGCAAATCCTCATGCAAATCATTATATAGCGACTCTACGTGCGGAACGACCTCGAGCATCATATAGATAAAGACTACTATAATGACGAAAAGCGTAATCAAGGGCATCGTCATCGCACTCTTAATCTTACTTAGCATTCTTTGGTCTTTCTCTTCCTGTTCGGCTATGCGGCGTAAGCTCTGATCAAGCGTACCAGAGGCTTCACCAGCCTTAATTAAGGACAAATAAACCTTATCAAACACATCAGGATGCTTACCAAAAGCCACACTCAAAGCACGACCAGCCTCGACATCGGCTAAAATCTCTTCAATAACCGCTTTCATCGACTTATTGCTCGTCTGCTCTATTACTGTTCTCAACGATTGCGCAATCGGAAGACCTGCACCTACAAGTGTCGCAAACTGACGCGTAAAGTTAATCCGATCCTTTGATGTAACCTTATTCATCTTGCTCGCAAGACCAGTGCCTTCCTCTTTCAAAGATTCCGGTACATAACCGCGGTCCACCAATAATTTCCCTGCCACACGTTCAGTTTCGGCTTGGATAGTACCCTTTATAATCTTTCCAGTGCCTATCTCTTTTGCCTTGTAGGTAAAGCGTTTCATCCTCTAGCTAACCTCTCAAATTCTTGCAAATCTACCGCGAATTCACGCGCATTATCGTAAGTAATCACGCCAGTTTGAATTAATTTTACAAGCGTACGATCCATCGTCTGCATTCCCTGATCAGCACCAGTCTGAATAATCGTATCAAGCTGATGCGTCTTACCTTCACGAATCACCGAACGCACTGCCGGATTTGCAATCAAAATTTCCGCCGCTACAACGCGACCACCGCCAATAGCAGGAATTAAGCGTTGCGCGCAAATCGCTTGCAAAATATTCGATAACTGTGAACGCACTTGCGGTTGCTGATGTGGTGGAAATACGTCAATCATACGATCGATACTCTGCGAAGCGGAATTTGTATGCAACGTCGCAAACACCAAGTGACCGGTTTCCGCAATCGTAATCGCCGCCGAAATCGTCTCAAGGTCGCGCA
>JAEEGL011554436.1_pt1 | contig 11046 bp, 9 predicted proteins | sample 9134231 | NCBI WGS metagenome assembly JAEEGL01 (sample SAMN16246548, study PRJNA631951) | gut metagenome | biome: gut microbiome; feature: rumen; material: fiber-attached | host: Bos | place: Iran: Karaj | collected 2018-10
CAGCTTGGTCAGATTCTTGCTAGTGAAGGGTATGATGTTGTTGCTACAGCCGTTGATGGTGCAGAAGGTGTTGAAAAATACAAGGAACTTTGTCCTCACGTAGACTTGGTTACAATGGATATTACAATGCCTAAGATGGACGGTATTACCGCTCTTGAACAGATTATGGCTTTTGACAAGAATGCAAAGGTTGTAATGGTTAGTGCCCTTGGAAAAGAGGAACTTGTAAAGAAGTCTCTTATGCTTGGAGCAAAGAGCTACATTGTAAAACCTCTTGATCGCAAGAAGGTACTTGAAAGAATTTCTAAGGTTCTTTCATAGTCGCGGATTACCGCATTATAACGCCCCGTTGTTCCCTGCGCTTGTCGAAGGGGTGGCGGGGCTATTTTTTTATTTCCAGAACCGAGGTTTTTATGAAATTCACACGAAGCAGCGGTATTTTGCTGCACCCAACATCTCTACCTGGTACACCAGGTATTGGTACAATTGGAAAGCCGGCTTTTGATTTTGTGGACTGGCTTACAGATGCAGGTCAGTCGCTCTGGCAGATTCTTCCGCTTGGTCCTACAGGTTATGGTGATTCTCCTTATGCATCTTTTTCTACTTTTGCAGGAAATCCTCTTTTAATAGACCTTGATTTACTTGTAGAACGCGGATGGCTTACAAAAAAAGATGTTGCACCTCCTGAATATATAAAGAAAACAGGCAATGTAGATTTTGGTGCTGTAGTGTGGTGGAAAATTCCTTTGTTAAAAAAAGCTGCAGAAAACTTTTTATCAGGTAAAGATATTTTGCAGGAAGATGTTCTTGCCTTTAAGGATTTTTGTAAGTCAAAAAAAAGCTGGCTTAATGATTATGCTCTTTTTATGAGCATTAAAACTGTTTACGACAAAAAGGCCGCTGAAGAAAAACCTGAAAATTCTATATGGTATGCATACTGGCCAAAGAAGCTAGCCCTTCATGACAAGGATGCGCTCGACCAGTGGTATAAAGAAAATAAAGCAGATGTAGATTCATATAAGGTAATTCAATTTTTCTTTGATCAGCAGTGGACTGCACTTAAAAAATATGCAAATGAAAACGGCATAAGCCTTATTGGTGATATTCCTATTTTTGTTGCTCCAGACAGTGCAGATGTTTGGTCTAATCAGGGACTGTTCCAGCTTGCACGCGATGGAAAGCCTGATTGTGTTGCGGGTGTACCGCCTGATTATTTTTGTGCCGATGGTCAGCTTTGGGGAAATCCATTATATGACTGGAAAAAAATGAAGGATGACGGTTATAAATGGTGGATTGCCCGAATTAAACGTGTGTTTGAGCTTACTGATGTTTTGCGTATAGATCATTTCCGTGGCTTTGAAGCATACTGGTCTGTTCCTGCAACAGAAAAAACTGCCATTAACGGAAAGTGGTGCCCTGGTCCCGGCGTAGATTTATTTAAGACAATTAAATCAAAGCTTGGAGACCTTCCTGTAATTGCAGAAGACCTTGGTGTTATTACAGATGAAGTTCGTGATTTACGCGATAAGTGTGGCTTCCCTGGCATGAAGGTTTTGCAGTTTGCATTCAGTACAGACGAAGCAAAAGCAAACGGAATGACAAACTATTTCCTGCCACACATGTACGATACAGACAATTGTGTTGCATATACCGGTACTCACGATAATGATACGCTTCAAGGTTGGCTTATGAATCTTGGCGATGAACAGCTTATTCTTGTTGCTCAGTATATTGAAGGTTGTGAGCTAGATGTTAAAAAAGCAAAGGCATTAGTGACTTCGGGTAAGCTTCGTAAAGATATGATTCGTGCAGTTTTTGCGTCTAGTGCTGTATATGCAATTGTTCCAATGCAGGATATTACAGGTGCCGATAACAGTGCACGTATGAATACACCTGCTACAACAGGAACAAACTGGACCTGGCGTATGGATAAAAAAGACCTGCGAGCTTCTGACGCTCACTGGCTGTCATTTACTGCAGGACTTTATGGACGAGACTAATGGCTTGTCCATTCAATAGCCATTTTTCGTAGTTCTGTTGCCGATTCGCAGTTAAGCTTTTCTTTCATGTTCTCTTTGTGTGTATCTATTGTTTTAATGCTTAACTTAAGCTTTTCGGCAATTTCTACAGTTCCAAGACCCTTTCCAAGCAAGGTAAAAATCTGAAGCTGGCGGTCAGAAAGCGTTGAAACTAAATCAACCGGTTCTGAGTTTTTCTTTGTATTTTTGTTTAATGCAAGCTCATCGTGTCTTTTTTGTTCTGCTTCGCTTAGATAAATCTTTCCCTGCATTACAGTATTGATTGCGGTAGAAACATTTGATTCTGCTTCTTCCTTCATTATATAGCCCTTTGCTCCAGCCTTGATTGCGCGGTCTGCATAATAACGTTCATCATGCATAGAAAGTACAAGAACCTTTGTCTGAGGCTTTTGGGCCAGAATGTCCTTTATAAGCTCAAGTCCGTCTTCCTGTCCAAGATTCAAATCAACAATTGCAAGATCAGGCGAAAGCTCGTTTAACATTGTCATTGCTTCGTCATGATTTTTTGCAATTCCAGTTACCTTGTAATCCTTTTGAGTTTCTATAAGTTGTGAAAGTCCGCGGCTAAAAAGAGGATGATCATCAATAATCAATACTGAATAGTTCATACATATAATATATCATAAAAAGTATATTTTTTATATAATAAAATTATGCGAATAGGTTTGGTATTAAACATTCTGGATGAAGAATATCAGATTTCTCTGTACCGTGGAATTAAACAGCGTGCAGAGGAGCTTGGAATTCAGATTGTTTGTTTTCAGGAAGGAAATAAAACCTTTGTACCAGACTCATTTATTGGCTGCTTTCCGCGTAAGGATTATTTTAATCTTGACGGTATAATCCTTTTGACCTCTGTAGTTTTTGATAACTGCATGCTCACCACAAAAGAAGACATTTCGCGAATCTGGGGAAATCTTCCTGTTGTTTCTGTTGGTCAGAAAATTGAAGGAGTGCCGTCGCTTTTAATTCACACAGATGATTCAATCAAAGAAATAATGGAGCATCTTGTAAAAGACCATCAGTACAAAAACTTTATTTATATTGGCGGAACCCAGACGCATCATGATTCTATAAACCGTGAAAAGCTTTTTATTAAGCATCTAAAGCAGGCACAGTCGCTTGATCCAAAAATCAATTACACAATAATGCATGGAAGCTTTACTGAACAAAGTGCAGTTCAGGCAATGGAAGAATATTTTTCGAAAGAGGATTCTGCAAAAAATCAAAATTATCCTGATGTTGTTGTGTGCGCTAACGATAACATGGCAATTGGCGTTTACAAATATCTTAATTTGACTCAGAAAAATACTCAGCTTCATAAAATGGCAGTAACCGGTTTTGATGATATTCCTCAGGGGCAGTTTACAATTCCGCCGCTAACTACAGTTCATCAGCCGCTTGATAAGCTTGGTGAAGAAGCTGTAAATATGATTTTTGCTTTGGCACAGGGAAAGACTGTTCCTCTTGAAAAGTCTGTTGAGTCGCATGTTATTTACAGGGAGTCGTGCGGCTGTAAAAAGACTGTTGCCGATTTTGAAACTCTCAGGCATTCATATGAAAAAATGCAGTCTTCATATGTGATTTCTGAACAGATGCTTAATATCACAAGTCACGTTGGACGCGATTTGAACAATGATAACAGCGAAGAAGAATTTGTTTCTATTATAGATTATAACATTTCGATGCTTGGAGTAGAAAACTTTTCTATTCTGAAATTCCCGGAAAAAATTAAAACAGATGAACCTGTTTCAAATAAGCTTCTTTCTGTGCGGCCTGTTTATGTAAAATCGAATGGTAAGAGGGTAAAGCAGATTCCTGTAAATGAAGATGGCCTTATGAGCCTTGGGGATTTTTATGAATTTATCAGTGATCCTTCGACATGCTCAGGGAACGCAGGAACTACGCTTGTCTTAAAATATCTTAATGTAGGAAACGATTATACTGGTTGTATTTTATATGATGCTCCGGCAGAATCTCTTCCTTATATAATTTTGATTTCTGTTGATATTGCACTTACCATGAACCGAATAGATGCAAATGAAAAGCGTAAAAAATATGCAGATCATCTTGAAAGCGAGGTTCTTAAAATAAGTGAAATTGAACGTCAGCGGTTTAGCAATGATTTACATGATGATATATGTCAGCGTCTTGCGGGAATTTCTATGCTTTGCCGAAGCTATTCCAAAATGGATTCTCCTGTAGAAAAATCACAGATGGAAGAGCTTGCGGGGCTTGTCAGCGATACCTTACAGCGTACAAGACAATATGCTCATAATTCGTATCCGGTAGATCTTGAAAATATCGGGCTTGAAGCAAGTCTTAGTAATTTGTGTGCATCGTTTGAACAACAGTCTTCAATTATCTGTAAATATGAATGGGATATTCCTGCAAGCATAATTTTTGATAAAACACAGAAGCTTAATATTTTTAGAATTGTACAGGAAGCACTTCACAACGTTATGAAACATTCTCATGCAAAAAATGTAAGCGTAAGTTGTGTTCTTAAAAATAATGTTATAATAGTAAAAATCTGCGATGATGGAATAGGCATTTCGGAAGAACAAAAGTATAATTCGGGAATAGGTTTGAACTCCATGCAGTACAGGGCAAATCAGATTGGGGCAGAGTTCACTTGCGCAGCCCTTCGACCCCTTCGACAGGCGCAGGGACCACAAGATAAAACTGGAACAACTATAGAAATTAAAATGAGGATAGAATAAATGGAAAAAAAGAAACTTCTTCCAACCCTGCTTGAGCTTTTTTTTGCATTTTTCCGTACAGGGATTTTTACCTTTGGAGGCGGACTTGCAATGATGCCTATGCTTCAAAAGGAGCTTATAGAAAAAAAACACTGGCTTTCTGAAGAAGATTTAATTGATTATTATGCAATAGGGCAGAGTACTCCGGGAATTATTGCCGTAAATGTTGCAACCTTTGTTGGCTACAGACAGGCTGGTGTTCTTGGAAGCATTGTTGCTACACTTGGAATCATTTCTCCTTCAATTATAATAATTACTATTCTGGCTGGTACAATAAACTCAATTTCGGAATATCCTAGGGTTCAGGCCGCTTTAAAAGGAATAAACGTTGCTGTTGCGGCTTTGCTTACTACGGTAATCATAAAATTTGCAAAAAAGACAATCAAAAATGTATGGAATGTACTTTATATGCTTGCAGCATTCCTTTGTATTTTCTGGCTTAAGGTTCCGTCTTTTATAATTATTATCGCAGCAATTATTTTGGGCTGCTTGAATACGGTGCGTTTGCAAAAAAAGGCAGTCGCACTTGAAAAATCAGACGCTTCAGAATCAAATGCTTTAGAATCAGAAAATCAGGAGGGTGAAAAATGAGCCTTATAGCACTTTGTTTTACCTTCTTTTATATAGGACTTTTTACAATTGGCGGCGGTGTTGTTGCAATTACACTTATGCAGCAGGCTGTTGTAGAAAAAGGCTTGATTTCTACCGAGCAGTTTTACAACATGATTGCTATTTCAGAAAGTACGCCTGGGCCTATTGGTATAAATATGGCAACTTACATAGGCTACAATCTGTACGGAATTCCTGGTGCAATCCTAACATCTGTGTTTGAAGCCTTGCCGTCTCTTATAATAATCCTTATTGTTGCTCGATTTTTGCAGAAATTCCATGAAAATCCTTTTGTAAAAGGCTCTCTGGCATTCCTTCGTCCTATTACAACAGGTCTTATTCTTGTTCCTGTAGTTCAGATTTTCATTTTTACACTCATAAATATCCCTGAGCAGTGGAATGTTTTGCTAACCCTTGCCGGCTGGAAGGACTTTTTTGAGTGGATATGCCTTGCTTTTTACGGAGTATGTGTATTCCTGCTGCTTAAGTTTAAATGTCATCCTATTATAATCATTGTTCTTGGCGCTGTGTTTGGAATGTTATATTTTTAAGTTGGAGAAAACAGCCCTTTTTGCCGATAATATAAGAACAATTATATACGCTGAATCACATTCGGCATGATATGGAGTTCATAATGAAGAATTTTTCACCCCGCGCAAAAGAAATAGTTTCGGTTCTTGCACAGGACGAAGCTAGAAAACTTGGAAGTAAGCAGCTTTTGCCGGAACACGTTATTCTTGCAATGATAAAAAACAAAGAAGGTCTTGCATATCAGGTTTTTGAAAAGCTTTTGCTTGAACCAGAGGCTCTTCTTGATTTTATTGAAAAATTCTTTGCAGATGAACCAAAAACTCCAACCTTAGATACACTTCCTGTAAGCCGAAGATATCAGCAGTTGATTGATATTGCAGATATTGAAGCAAATGCACTTCATAATGATTATATTGGCACAGAACATCTTCTTTTAGCGGCAATCCGTGAAGAAGGAAGCATTACAAACAGATTCTTTAAAGCTGCTGACTATACAATTATGGATGCGCGCTTTGTTATAATGGAGCTTCAGTCAGAGCATAATTCTTCTATTAGACAGGCTAGGGCAGAAACTTTAGTAGACACTGTTTTCAAAAGCCTTTTGGGAGAAAACAGCGGTCTTTTTGATGTTTTTGATGAACAGATTCAGAATCAGAAAAATCAGAAGAATGATAAAACCCAGAATAAGAAAAAGGAACTTTTCCTTTCTGAATATAGCCGTGACCTTACAAAGCTTGCACGCGATAAAAAGCAGGATCCTGTAGTTGGCCGCGATAAAGAAATCCATCGTGTAATTCAGATTCTTGCACGCAGAACTAAGAATAATCCTGTTCTTACAGGCGAACCTGGAGTAGGAAAAACTGCTATTGTAGAAGGGCTTGCTCAGCGTATTGCTGCCGGAAATGTTCCTGCAGAGCTTTTGAAAAAACGAATCCTTTCGCTTGACCTTGCAGCAGTTGTTGCAGGTACAAAATATCGCGGTGAATTTGAAAAGAGAATGAAAAAAATCCTGAATGAGCTTCAGGAAGATAAAGATATAATTTTGTTTATTGATGAGCTTCATGCAATAATTGGTGCTGGTGGAAACGAAGGTACAATGGATGCCTCAAATATTATGAAGCCGGCTCTTTCTCGTGGAGAAATCCAGATAATTGGTGCAACTACTACTAAGGAATATACACGTCATATTGAACGCGATCTGGCACTTGAACGACGCTTCCAGGTTGTAAAGGTAGAAGAACCAAATGTTGATGAAACTGAACAGATTCTCCAGGGTATTAAAGAAAAATACGAAAAATATCACAATGTTGTTTATGCAGATGATGTAATTCAGACAATCGTTCGTCTTTCTAAAAGATATCTGCCCGAAAAGGTTTTGCCTGATAAAGCAATTGATATTCTTGATGAAGCCGGTGCTGCTAAAAAGATTTTAGAAGAAGAACGTCCAAGCGAGCTTGCATTCCTTGAAGAAAAGAAAAAGGAACTCGAAGAAGAAAAACGAAATCTTGTGCTTAATCAGGATTATGAAAGTGCGGCACTTGTTCGCGATAAAGTAATTGACCTTAAGAAAAAACTCAATCTTTATACAAATCTTTGGGAAAAGAACGGCAACAGACCTGCAAAAGTTGTAACTTCCGAGGATATTGAAAAAATAATCAGCGAAATGACAGGCATCCCTGTTGAGCAGATGACTGCTTCGGAAACTGAACGCATTATTCACATGGAAGATGAGCTTCATAATACAGTAATTGGTCAGGACAGTGCTGTAAGCAGTATTTCCGGGGCAATCCGCAGAAGCCGCGCAGGTATTTCTTCTCCAAAGCATCCGGTTGGTTCATTTATTTTCCTTGGACCTACTGGCGTTGGAAAAACTCAGCTTGCAAAGGCTCTTGCTAAATATCTTTTTGGTTCTGAAGATTCATTAATCCGCATTGATATGTCTGATTATATGGAAAAGCATAATGCAAGTCGTCTTGTTGGAGCACCTCCAGGATACGTTGGATATCAGGAGGGTGGTGTTCTTACAGAAAAGGTTCGTCGTCATCCATATTCAGTAATTCTTCTTGATGAAATTGAAAAGGCACATCCTGATATTTTCAACCTGTTGCTTCAGATGCTTGAAGAAGGTGAACTCAGCGATAACCTTGGACATACAGTAAACTTCCGCAATACAGTAATCATCATGACAAGTAATGCAGGTGCACGCCAGATTACTAATGAAGGTCGTGTTGGATTTGGAACTGCAGAAGGCGTTATGGCTTATGAAGAAATCAAGGCCGGTGCTATGAACGAGCTTAAAAAGCTTTTGAATCCAGAGCTTATAAACCGAATTGATGATGTAATTGTATTTGATGCTCTTTCTAAAGCTCAGGTTTCTAAGATTCTTGATATTCAGCTTGCAGAGCTTAGTGAAAGACTTAAAGATAAAAATCTCACAATCAGTATAAAACCTAAGGCTAAGGAATATCTTATTGAACATGGATATAATCCTGCAATGGGTGCCCGCCCGATGAAACGCCTTATTCGCAAAGAAATCGAAGATCCGCTTTCGGTTGAAATCCTTTCTAATCAGGATAACGACTTGAACTGTGTGACAATCGAATGTATTTGTGATAAAATCAAGGTCAAGCTTGTAAAGCAGGAAAAGGAAGCAGTAAAAGTTCCTGTTCTTGTAAACAAGGAATGATTATCTAGAGGTTCAAAATGAAAAAAATATTATTCTCATTGATTGCTGTCTTTGCACTTTGTGCAGGTGTTTTTGCCGAGCAGGTACGACTTGGTGTTTTGAATGGACCAAGCTGTATTCCGGCCTCATATCTTTTAAATGAAAACGTAGAAAAGTTTGCAGACCCACAGGCTCTTCTTCCAAAAATGCTTAAGGGCGAAATTGATGTTGGCTTTCTTCCAGCTAACGTTGCTGCTAAGGTTTATAACAGCTCTAATGGTGCAATCCGCTGTTGTGGAATTACAGGAAACGGAAACCTTTCTCTTATTACAACAGATACTTCTATAAAACAGCTTGCAGATCTTAAAGGAAAAACTGTTGCTGTTGCAGGACAGGGCGCTACTCCTGAATATATGTTCAGATATTTGTTGCAGAAAAACGGAATTAAAGCAGATGTAAAAAATGGTGTAACTCTTGATTTTTCAATTCCAACTGCTCAGATTGCGGCACAGCTCATTTCTGGAAAAATTACTTATGCAGTTGTTCCAGAGCCATTTGCTACAGTTGCCCAGATAAAATCAGATAAGGTTGTAGTTGCAGTTGATTTACAGAATGAATATGAATATTTTGAAGGAAAAGGAAAAATCTATCCACTTACAGTGATGGTTACAACAAAGACTTTTGCAGAAAAAAATCCTCAGGCACTTAAGGCTTTCTTTGTTGAATATGAAAAGTCATTCAAGAAAACCTTGAACAATCCTAAGGAAGCTGCTGAGCTTTGCGAAAAGTTTGGACTTGGTCTTGCAGCTCCAATTGTAACAAAATCAATTCCTAAGGCAAATTATATTTTTATTCCTTCGGAAAATCCAAAAGCTAAAGAAAAGATTGAAGAGCTTTTAAATGTATTCCTTGCATTTGATTCTGCTTCAATTGGCGGAAAGCTCCCTGACGAAAACTTTTATTGTAAATGATTAAAAAAGCAAGAACTGTAGCAGCTTATGTTCTCTCTGTTTTGATGATTATAACTGTATGGTTCTTTTTGTCAAAAATAATTAATGCCGAACTGATTTTACCTTCGCCAAAAAAGGTTTTTAGTTCGGCATTTGTTCTTATTAAAACCCGTGCATTCTGGCAGGCCTTTGCGCATACGTTTTTGCGTGTAATCCTTTCTTTTACAATTACTGTTGTGCTTGGAACTGCAATCGGAATTGCGTCTGGATTTTCTTCGTTTATTCGTGACTTTTTTGAGCTTCCTCTTGCAATTATTCGTGCCACTCCAGTTGTTGCATTTATTCTTATTGCGCTTTTCTGGTTTAAGTCTGGAACAGTTCCTGTTTTTGTTTCTGTTTTAATGACACTTCCAATTATGGCCACTGCTGTTTCAAACGGATTTTCTAAAGCCGATGAAAAGCTTCTTTGTATGGCAGATGTATTTTGTTTGAGTCGAAGTCAGATTTTTAAATATATTCAGCTTCCGTCTTTAGTTCCTTTTTTCTTAAACGGAATGGTTTCTTGTTTTGGTTTAACCTGGAAGGTTGTTGCAGCAGGTGAGGTTTTGAGTTTGCCTAAATATGCGGCAGGAACAATGCTTCAAAAGGCGCAGGTTCATCTTGAAACTTCTACAGTTATTGCCGTTGCAATTGTTCTGGTTGTAGTGAGCTTTATTCTTGAAAGACTTTTTATGGCTGTTGTAAAAAATCTTTCTAAAAGGTCGTAGTGCAAGGGATTATTATGGAAAACAAATTAGTTTTATTTTTAAAGGATTTTAATCTTTCTGCAGGGGACCAGGTTTTATTTAATAAATTTTCTCTTGATGTTTTTGCAGGCGAGATAATAGGATTTTGCGCCCCAACCGGAACTGGAAAAACAAGCTTGTTTAATCATATTGCGAATATGGCAAATGCGATCCCTGAGCCTGTCGAAGGGGTGTCAATTTCATACGTGTTCCAGGAGCCTCGACTTATTCCTTCAATTTCTGTATTAAAAAATGTAATGCTCCCGCTTGAAAATAAAATAGATTTTCAAACTGCAAAAGATACTGCCATTCAATGGCTTGAAAAGCTTCATATGTCTCACAAGCTGAATGAGCTTGCAAAAACTTTGAGCGGGGGAGAGCAGCAGCGTACAGCCATAGCCAGGGCCTTTGCATATGTGAAAGCTGCGGTCCCTGAGCAGGGAGTTGTGGTTCCTGAGCAGGGAGTTGTGGTTCCTGAGCCTGTCGAAGGACTTCTCCTTCTTGATGAACCTTTTGCTTCGCAGGATGAAACGAATACAAAGAATATCGTCGACCTTATAAAGCAGCTTGTTGAAGAAAAGCAATGTGCCTGTCTTGTAATAAGCCATGACCGCCAGGTGCTTGAAGGCCTTTGCACTAGAATTATCACTCAAAAAGATTTTTGCGCATAATAATAAGATTTTTCTTGCTTTTTACATAATCCGG
>JAEEGL012944442.1_pt1 | contig 11046 bp, 8 predicted proteins | sample 9134231 | NCBI WGS metagenome assembly JAEEGL01 (sample SAMN16246548, study PRJNA631951) | gut metagenome | biome: gut microbiome; feature: rumen; material: fiber-attached | host: Bos | place: Iran: Karaj | collected 2018-10
CAGCAGGTAGCCCATTCCGTTGACCCTGTCTTCCCTCACGTCGCTTTTCAGCAGACGTTTTCCATATTCACGGCAATACTCCGGCGTCATTTCATTATTGATATCCATTCAGGCTTTCCTCGCAATTTCCGTTCTGCTGTCAGCAGCTTTCCGCTGCTGCCGTTTCCTCTCTCTGGGGACTCCTTGACATCGTCAGACAATGCGGTCTGTCTCCCCCTGTAGGAATCCCCGTCTCCCTCTTCCGTTACAGTAAAGCCACATTTCCGATACAGCCGGACGGCGGCTTCGTTGTCCGGCAGCACGTCCAGCCCAATTGTCGACTCGGGAAATTCATTGATGATTGATCTCAGAAGGATCACCCCGATCTTTTGTCCGCGCATTTCCTTTCTGACGCATATACAGGCGATGTACAGTTTGCCGTCTTCAGGATAGTGTCCGAGTTTGCTGAAATACTTTTCGGCAACGTCCCTGCATGACGCCCACGACAAGCGAAGTTTAGCCTTCATCACGCAGGAAAAGATTCGTCTCCCGGGACAGGACCATTCTGGTGTAATTGGACAACAGCAAATACGCTGCGAACACCGCTGCCGGGACCAGGATCGGGCGCAGCGGCATCATCAGGGTCTTCTTTCTCATTTGGTTTCCTCTGAACGCAATCGCAAGTCCAGTTCTTCCATCCTCTCTCTCAGTATTCTCAGCGTGGCGATCATTCCGCCTACGCTTTCACATACTTCGTCGGCAGAAGAATGACTGCGGTGAATACGTTCAAAATAGGGCGAAAATCCTTCATAATCCCATTCGAGACATAGTTCGGACAGCTGAAGGAGCCGCCTGTATGCTTCCATGTATTCATCCCGGGCATTTGAAAGCATTCCGATCATCTCTCCGGACTGTTCATAAATACTTTGCATGTTTTCGATCCTCATCCGGTATTCCTTTCACGAAACCGATATTGGTCCAGTTGCACGATTCACTTATCTTCAAACATGGTTTTGAAGATAAGTGAATCGTTCTTCTGCCCTTCTATCATCGGTTTTGATTCTTATGCGCAGCCGTTCGTAACGGGAAGTTATTTTCCCCGTCGGAAGCCCTCCGCCCGTTTTTTCCAGTAGATCCCGCGGAAACGGTCATATGCCCCGGCGTCTTCGCTCCTGCCTCCCGTGAGCGTGTCCACCCGGAAACTGGTTCCCTTTTCCTTAGGAATATGGAGAATGGCGCTGTTGTCGTCGTGAAAATCCGAGGCCGCCTCGATCATCCCGCCTTTGGGATACTTCGACCCGAAGAAAGAAGAACCATGGACCGTTTCGACCCCGGACAGGTGATGGAGCTCCACACGCACCAGCTTCTCCTCCCCGGAAGCCGATCTGGAGATCACAAACGGCGGTTTTCCATCGCTCATCAGTTCCAGGTTCGTCGTGTCTCTTTCGAGGACCCGGCCGCCTGAAAGCGGCGTTCCCGCCGGAACGACCAGACCCGGGTCCACGTCGTGATTGACGTAAACCGTTCTCTCGACCGTTTCACCCTTTTCCTCATAGACAAAGGATGTTTTCTCATACTTGTCTTTCGAATATCCGCCGGAGCCGGATGACCCGCCTCCCGCGTCAGCAGAACCTCCGCCGCCTGCATCAGTCTGTGCAGAGGCGGAGCCGCCTAATTTCCCGAGCCACCCAGTCCCGAACTGATGAAATCTTCGATCTTTGAAGCAAGGAAAGCGACCTTTGAACTCAGGGAAGCGACAGCGGTCACTGTCCCCGCGGAGATGGAATCCACCTCCTCCAGGATCTCATCGATATCGCTTTGATGGGCTACCGTAGCACGGACCTCCTGATACGTGTTCTTCAGGTCATCCTCCACCTTGGCGATATTGTCCAGTTCCTGCAGCAGAGCGCCGCTGAGCTGCCGCAGCGCGTCGACCCCCTCCTGATCCAGTTTTACAGAAAATCCACCGGGCATTCCTCATTCCTCCTCAATTGCGACGCTGTTGATCTCTTTGATCCGCTCCAGATCGGCTTGCAGTTTCTTCTGCAGCTCCGACACTTTTGTTACGACGTTCCGATACGCGGAGACCGCTTTTTCGATCCTTTCGCAGGCATTCTTACTGTTATCGTCGTTTTCCATAACATCCGCGCACGTCCGGGCGTTTGTACTCATATTCTCTGCGCATTCGAGCAGATTCGTGTTGAAAGTAGTCAGCGCCGAGATCAGTGTTTCGTAAGAAGCTTCTTCTTTCTTGCTCATTTGACCCTCCGTTCTTTATTCTCTTTTCTATTTTTTCAGCTCTATCTCTTCTGCCTGTCCCTGCTTGTTTACGGTCCATCCGTCCCAGCTGAATTCCCTGTGCAGATACGGGCGGAATGAATAACTGTACAACGTATCCGAATAGCGGCAGACATGTTCCGGCAGTCCTCTTGCGGTGTGGTTGCCGAAAACAGCGTATGAATCGTCTCCGGACAGGCTGAAGCTCATTCTGTGCCGGAAAAGGTCGATCGGAAGCTTCGTCTGCTTGTAATCCGGAAAAGAGTTCGTAACCACAAGAAGATGGTATCCCGATCTGCTTCCCTGCCGTAGGATGTACTTCAGGTCATCCATCGCGTTATAGATGTCCGTCTTTGGCTGATCTTCCGATTTTGACGCAGGTTCCGATTTTGACGCATGTTCCGCTTTTTTCGGTCCGGCAGCAGCTTCTTCCTGCTTTTTCTGCTTCGCTCTTCTGTTCAGCGCCTCGAACTGCTCTCTCGCTTCTTCGATGGAAGCCTCCCCTTCGGGGAAATCGGTGAAAACGCCCTCCGATTTCAGAAAATCGATCAAACTGGGTTCCCCGGCTTTTCTCTCGACCAGCACACCGGACTGCAGCAGACTTTTGGTATCCATGACCTGATGCGTGATCTGGTGCGTTTCGGCAGGTTCTCCGTCCATCAGTTCGAATTCGCTGCAGATCCGTTCGATCCCCATAATGACGATCAGGTCGTTTCCCGTTTTCCTCGCTTTGATGCGGCTGCTGATCCCGGAGATCTCCGTGCAGATCGCTTTCATTCCCGCAGAAACGGGAAACCCGTACCAGACCTCTTCGTTTTTCCGGAACAGCCTGTTCCTCTCGTAGGCCAGAATGCGGACGCTGCCGCCCTGGATCTCAAAGGAACGCAGGGATGAAAGCAGGACCGAACCCGCGCATGTCATCTCTCTCGAGTCGGCGAAAAGCAGGACGTTCTCTCTGGATTCCGGCGTCAGCACGATCGGGAGCATCGCGTCCATTTTCCGCGGGGTCCCGACGTTCAGGAACATCTCGTCCCCGGAATAATCCGCCCTGTCCGGTGACAGGCTGAGCCATTTTTTCAGTTCTGCTGTTCTGCTGTCGAAAGACTCGTAACTGTTCCCGTCGACGAACACCCGGTCTTTCTTTTTATAACAATTGATATCGGCCGGCTCGTATTCGGACACGGCTCTGAGCTTTTTGTTGATCATGCCGATCATCTTGTCCCTGACGTCGTAATCGGGGATCCACAGGACGTGATACCTTTCCACGACAGGGAGCGTATCCGCGTCCGTCCGGTGCTTGACCAGCGCGTAATGCGGCGGAAGCGCTTCCATCCAGTTGGTCACCTGATCGGTCCGGATATTGGAAGAAAGCTCCAGCGTTTCGTTGATCTCGCTCTTCGCCCCTTTCATCGCGATCCGCTGCTGGATCTGGGCTCTCGCCGTTGAAGTCAGTCCGGAAACGCCGGTCGTGAAAGTCTGGCTCGCAAACAGGAATTTGATCCCGAGAGCGGCTCCTTTTGCCAGAAGGTTCTGAAGCCTGAGCTTATATGTATCGGACTGGGCGATCGACTGCGACATGATGGAGAATTCATCCAGGATCACGAAGATCACGGGAAGCGGTTCACTCTGCTGCGTCACGTCGACCTGCGTGATCTTTTCCACGCCCAGCTGGGCAAACAGCCGCTGTCTTTCCATCATCTTTTCGGTCAGCTTATCGATGAGGTCATAGACCAGTTCGGGCGATTCGTCCAGCAGGATATATTTCACATGAGGCGGACAGCACTTGACATACTGCTTGAATTCCACCTGTTTGAAGTCGGCCAGCCAGAGTTCCAGATTGTCCGGGTGATAATTGCGGATCAGGCTGGCGATCAGCGTATGCAGAAGCGTGGATTTACCGGACCGGGACGCGCCGACGAGATAAGCCGCAAAGTTTTCGTCCTCGAACGAAACCGTATGTATCTCGCCCTTCCCGTCGATCCCGACAGGCAATTCGATCTTTTTGTATTTGCGGAACAGTTCGGGAAGCACGTCGAAGGAGCATCCTTCCTGTTTGGGAAGTTCGTTTCCCGTCTTCCGGCTCTCCGGCCTGCAGGCCTCGGCAGAGCGTGCGAACTCTTCGCTTAACTCACCGCCGAATGGGTACCATGTAAACCGCTGCGGCTGTTCCTCACCCGACGAGATCGTCGTACTCTTCGCCTCCATCCAGATGCGGACCGCGTTCTGGAAAGCGTATTCCGGCATGGTATTCTCGAAGACGTCCTTTTTCCTGTCGACCGTCCCGAAATGCACAAGGATGATGGAAACGCCGTAGCGCTCATAACCGGTGAGGATCCGCTGCATGAGCTGTTCGCCGTTCCCCTGGAAAGCGGCGGGCCATCCGTACAGGACCAGCGTTTTGTGGGGGATCCTTTTCTCCGGAGGGACAGCCGCGTTGTATTCGGAGATGGAATCGTACTGATCGATGATGTCGTCGATATCGGCAAACGAGGAAACGATCTCTTCCAGCGTGTCGCTCAGCTGGTCCGGATTCCGCGGGATCGGGTGGATCAGATAGGTATTCTCCAGCCGCCTCAGTCCTCCCAGGGACGCCGTGCTGTACCGGGAAGCGTCCAGAATATAGTACTCCCGGGTACCGGCCGGGCAAGACTGGATCGAGTTCAGGAGAAAATTGCGGATGCCCCGGTCCAGACGCGCCCTGCGGGACGGCGTGCAATGGACCGTCATGATGAACTCGGCGTCGCTGCGGATCTCGACCGGCAGCAGCACCGCTCCCGCTTCCGCGTCATACGCGTCGCCCATGATGCTTTTCAGGATCATCCCGGATTCCCTGTCCACAGGGAAAGCGGACACATAGGCGCCGGGCGAAATAAAGGGAAGGGGTTCTTCGCGGTTGGCAAAAGCAGAAGGTGCTTCCCTGAACCAGTACTGCCCGTTCGCCTCTGCGGCAGAACGGCCGAACGCGGCGACGTCTTCTCCTCTGGCAAGTTCCCGCAGCTGCTGCCGGCTCGCTGTCAGCGACTCGTTCAGCCTGCGGATCTCTTCCGTCGTTTCGTCGTCTCCTTCATGTTTCAGCTGGCGGATGCGTTCGGTGAATTCTTCCCTCTTTTGGTTCAGGAAGAACTCGTCGCATTTCGCGACGACGTAGACGCGCTGCGCGTACGGATCGTTTGAGGACATCGGGTCGATCATCATCGCCCAGTTGCGCAGTCTGTTCAGATTCACCCTGTATCCGGGAGGCGCCTCGATCGTCAGCACGTTCTGGCTGTCCAGGTTTTTCTTGGCAAGCTCCTGAAATCCCCTGATCTTCAGCAGATAGTCGTCGATCTTTTCGATCTGCTCTTCAAGTTTTGCGATCCTCAGCGTACGGTTCTCCGACTTGTCGGATGAAAGCTCGCTGATCGCATTCTCCGTCTTCGCGATCTCATCGCTGACAGATTTTATCTTCAGAGCAAGGCGATTGTAGACTTCGATCAAAGATTCCATCAGGTTTTCCTTTCGGTGCTTTTATTATCCCGGCAGTTCTCAGCGCCGCGTCAGCAGCCGCAGTCTTTTCTGAGACAGTTCTTCTTCACCGCCTTCGCGACTGCAGAAGGCTCCAGCGTCGGGAAACTCATGAACGGCGTAACCTTCAGCAGAGAAGAGTCCTTCACGAGAGGATACTGCTCTCTGTAGATCCTGAACCCTTCGCCGTAGGCGTCCTGACGGGCCTCCATCACCGCTTCTTTCTGCGCAGCGTAATACGTCTCTCCGATCTGATACAGGTACTGGATCGAAGCCCAGACGGCCATTCCTTCATAAACGATATCCTGCGCGATGGCGGAGCATTCGGCTCTGTTCATCCCGTAGACGCCCCAGACAAGGGCGTTGTCCCAGTTCATATACTGCCAGATGTGCGTCAGTTCATGGATCGCCGTGTCGATGAACGCCAGTCTTGGGCTTCCGTTCTCCACGACGAGGCTGTACCGGTCGTTCCTCTTCTCTGCGAATCCGAGTACGCGCTCACGCACGATCGCGGCCGGATTGAATACTGCGCCGGTTCTCCTGCCGATCTCCTCTGCGTCGGTGACTCTGACGCTGATGCCGGTCTTGAAACGGATGCCGTAGAAATCTTCCATCAGAGCAAGAGACTGGTAGAAAACTTCCTTCATCTCATCAAGCGTCTCGAGTGCGGAAGCGGAACAGTCATTGCAGCGCAGTCTGCCGTCCGACATCTGCTCGTAGCTTACGCCGGTCAGCGGGAGACCGCAGAAATCGCACACGTTCACTGCCTTCAGGTCGGTCAGTTTCTGTTCGAAGAGATCTCTTTTCCTCGCCAGAGTCAGCGCGTTGTTGCTCCATCCGCGCACCCGGAGATATCTGCGAAGTTCGTCGACCCTGATCCGGTCGTCGATCTCCTCGTAGCCGTATTTCAGGTAGCATTCTTTCTGATACCGTGTCTTGGTGAGCGGTATCAGGCCCGCTTCCTGGAAACTCAGTTCCAGATAGTCGTTGTCCTCCGGCATGCCGTCATTGTCGAAGATATCCGTCCCGTCCACATAGACCAGATCCGGATCTTCTTCGGGATCCGGCTCGAAGCGGTCTTCGGGGTGATCTTCTTCGTCCGGTCTGCTCAGTCGGGCATCGGGGCTCTCCGACACAGAAGCGTTTTCGGTACCGGCGGATCCGGTCTTCCCGTCCGACTCCCTATCGTCAATGTCGACGTCCGTACCGACTTCGTCCAGCCGGACAGGCGCCTGTGCCGGGACTTCGCTTTCTTCGTTTTCCGGTGCCGGCGCGGTCTCTTCCTGCTTGACAGGTTCTTCCTTCTTTTCCGCTTCCTTTTCAGCGGCTTTTTCAGCGTTTTCGACGCTGTCTACAGCGACTTCTTCTTCCTTTTTCCCGCCGAACAGCTTGCGGATGCGGTCAAGCAGACGCGTGACAAGTCCCCGTCTCTTCCTCTCTTCCCTGTCGGCGATCTCGATCTTGACGGGAACCGGGTCCTTGGCCGCGGGTTCTCTCATCTTTTCAAAGTGCCAGTCGAGGAAATCCGCAACGATCTCCATCAGACGCATGAAATTCTTTTCCACAGCGTCCAGAAGACCCAGGTCGATCTCGCTGTCTTCGATGATGTAGACATACCCCGCCTCGACGTCTCCTTCCGCGGGATAGACCACATAGTTCAGCATGCCTTCCACGTCATCAGGCCGTTTCGTGACGGCAGCGAGATACGGCCAGCCGTCCGGGAAGACCGACTTGAAGATCTCCGAAAGCAGCAGGCAGAACGTGAAACAGAGCTTGTCGTCCGTTTCAGGCAGCCGGATCCGCAGGATATTCTTGTTTCGGTATTTTCTGGACAGGAAAGACACCGAAGGATCCTTGGAAAGATCGATGTATCGTGCCGTACGCAGGTTGTGGTTGTCCTTGAGTTCCAGATAGCCCTCCGTCCGGACGGAGAAGTCCGTACACAGTTTGACGAACTCGATATCCATGACAGTCTTCGCGGAGACCAGTTCGGCGCTTTGCAGCGAATCCAGAGTATACGTTCTCGCCTGACGGTAGTATTTTCTTCCGTCAAACTGATCCGCGGCTCTCCGCAGGACGACGCCGCTCTGCGGTGAAATGTGTTTCACCTGATAGTACTTACCGTCGTACGTTACGAACTGTCCGGGAAGAACGACCTGCGTCACATGCTCGAAGAGTTTCGCGTCGATGTAGCCTTCTTCCTTTTTCTCATTCTCCAGAATAAAGTACGCGTTTTTCAGTGTATCGGAGAAATAGCGGTCAAACGCCTCTTCGCTGACGCTGAAAATGTTCGATGCGGCAGTCGTGTATTCATTCTGATGCACACGGACTCCGCGCACCGTGAACACCGAGTCGCCGGCAAAAGTATATTTCCCGACAAGGGATTTCAGCGTCTGGAGCGCGTCTTCGATCTCTATTCCGATCAGATGGAATTCGTCGACGACCTCCTGCTCCGACACCGGTCTCAGTGACATCCTGATGAGAAGCTTCAGCAGGGTGTTGCGCTCCGTCTTCGCGTAGTCGGGCACGTAGGACGGGACCGCGTTCGGGTTGGTCAGGAACAGCTGCTTGTTGCAGCGCATATAGTCACGGAGCAGGTAGTTTTCGGAAAGAATGTTGACGAACAGGTGGCGCTCTCCGCGCGACAGAAAACTGCGCAGCATGCTGAACATGTTGCAGAATTCGTCTTCCGCGATCACGTACTGTTCCTTTGCCTTTTCCGCGCTCCACAGAGAAGGCACGAAATGAATCTTCTCATAAAGGCTCTTCTGCTGTACGGGGATATTCATATACCGGCAGATCGTTGAATAGAACTGACCGGCGATCCACTGGATATCCTTCAGCGGCACCTTGTTCTCACCGTACCAGTACGCGTTGGGCACCTGGTTCTTCACCGCGATGGCGGCAAGTTCCGTCCCGCCGCCGAGGTATCTTGTCTGTTTGTCGAACAGCTGCTGTCTGTGGAAATCCCCGTCCGCGTCCCAGGTCATAGCGGAATAACTGCCCCGAGGCACCGAAGGTGCGACGACGTCCGTGATCTCACTGTGAAGCAGATGGGACAGCGTATCCACCAGTCCGTCCGTGGGTCGGTCGAACACGCAGTAGACAGGTTTCTCTCCTTCTTTTCCCATTTCTTCCGCCAGGATGCTCAGGGCGATCTGCCCTGTATTCAGCATCAGAGACGGTTCCAGAAGAAGGACGAAGCCGGTTTCCTCCAGGAATTCTTTGTTGGTCTCCAATATCCTCGGATCGTAGATCTGAGGAAAAGAAAGGATACCGACTTCGCAGTCCGGGGTTTTCTCACTGAGTCTGTTCACTTTCCACATGGATTTCATATGACTGTAATCCAAAAGAAGATCGGAAAGCCATTCCCGGACATCCTCTGCCGTACTGATCCTGCCACAGATGACGGTGCATTTTCCGCCCGACAAAAGGACATGAATGATGGGAAGCGTGACGTAAAGAGAAAGATCCCTGTAGAAGGGATTGAAAAACACGACGTTTCTGTGGTGAAGAAGACCCAGAGCAGCCTGTACACTGTCGGGATCCGCTTCTGCATATCTGCTTCCGGTCTCGAAATATGCTTTCGCAACTTTGTCAACGGATGAACCGGATGAAGAAAGTTTTTCCAACACTTCAGCAGCAGACGTCCGGTTCGCGAATTCGCTTCCTGTATGCGCGGCAAGAAGCGGCTCCGGAAGCAGCTGCTCCAGAACCGTACGAAGTTTGTAATAATCGCTGATCCTGCGGCTGTTCGCGTTTTCCCCCATGAAGGAACTTTCATATTCCTCTTTCGTGGTGCCGTTCACGTATCCGTAGATCTCAAGCATCACGATCAGCGCTGCACAGGGAAAAACCGGCATGAAGAGCGGGCTCCCGAAGCCGTAGATCCAGATCGTTCCGAGATAAGCGCCGCTGAAAAGGATCACGGCACACAGCAATCCGAAGCAGTACCGGCGGAAGTCCGTCCACTTCTTCTGAAGAAACCAGCACTCGTATTCCGGACTGTATTCGTACATGCGTATATGAAGCTTTTCCCAACTGATCCGGTCGCAGACATAAAGGATCACAGGTTTGAAAAGCTGCTTTACCGGGAAAAAGCCAAGCATAAGCGCAGCGTTAAGCAAAATAAGATCTGTTTTCTTCAGCACAGGATCCGCCAGCGTAAAAACATGGATACCGTAACGGATGCGCAGCAGGCCTATCACGCCCAGCACGGAGTAGATGACCGAGATCAGGATCATGGGAAGCTGGTATACCTGCTTCTTTCTTCTGAAACTGATCAGATCCTGCAAAGAGGAAAGAAAGGCGACAAGCGCCAACGCCGCTACGATCTTCCAGAAATTAATCATCGTACAGCTCCTCTCTGACAATTTCAAACCTTTCCACGAAGGACAGCGGCGAGGAGATTCTCATTCCGGAACGGTTGACTGTGACCTCATGATACTGTGTTTCATCAAACGCATACATCTTGTGTTCAGCCGGAGACACCGAGGTATCCACATCCGTGTAGCTCTTTGGCCGCGGAGAATCAAAATCCAGATCCAGATGGAAGGCGTTGCCCCACTCCTTCAGTTTGGAGACAAGATAACTGATCGCCCTCAGATGCAGGTACTGAGACGAGTCGATTTCCGAGCGGTTCCGTTTCAGCCGGGATGAAATATTCAGGTAGGAGGTCCCTCTCGCATGGGAAGCGATCGCACTCATGTACTGGGAGTATTTGTCCGATTTGTCCACCAGATCGTTGAAAGTATTTTCAATAATATGGTTATATTTCCCGATCGCACGGTTGAGACGCAGTTTCTGTAATGTCACAACGATGCCTCCGACCAGAAGCAGAAGCCCAAGTCCGATCAGTAAGTAGATATAGAAGGGAACCAGTGAATGTCCTTCCTCTTTCACATAGAACACGAGCGCCGGCAATGAAGAAAGAAACAGCAGCAGAAATGCGCACAGTCCCGCCGTCAGCGCAGGCACTCTTTCCACACGTGACAAAAGTCTTTTTCTTATTTTCGCTACCGCTTCCAGCGTGTCCGGCCTGTCGACGATCTTATCCGTCGGGAGTTCCCCCTGTTTCATCACGATTTCGGAATACAGCTTGTCGATCTCGCTCTGAAGGTCCTCCTCCTGATAGACGTTCAGTTCGTCAACTTCCTCATCGAAGAAAGTCAGACTTCCTCTCATCCTGGCGGCGGTCTGGTCCAGTGCGCGCTCTGCGCTCTTAACCGCAGTCACGACGCTTTCTTCCAGTTTTTTCTGACAGCTCTCCCACGTCCGCAGTTCTCC
>JAEEGL013709639.1_pt1 | contig 11046 bp, 3 predicted proteins | sample 9134231 | NCBI WGS metagenome assembly JAEEGL01 (sample SAMN16246548, study PRJNA631951) | gut metagenome | biome: gut microbiome; feature: rumen; material: fiber-attached | host: Bos | place: Iran: Karaj | collected 2018-10
GGTGGAATTAATTATGGTGATTATGATATTTCTATTAATAATACTGTAGCATTTAGTGGTGTATTAGATGGTAATGGTGTTACTGTTAATCATGCTACTATGTCAAAAAGTTTATTTAATTCTTTAAATGGTGCAACTATAAAGAATATTGCATTTAAAGATATTAATTATACATTAGATGAAAATGTAACTGGTGGTTTATTAGCAACTAATAGTGTTAATTCAACATTTGATTTAGTATTATTACAAGCTAGTATTACAATTGATGCTACATCAAAGTTTGGTGGAGTTGTATATCAATCTAGTGGTTCAACTTATAGTAAAATAATTACTAATTATACTATTGATAGCATAAATAGTAATACATATCCGGTTATGAATATAACAAGTACTGATACTATTAGTAATGTATTAGTTAAAACTGATAATTATACAAATACAAATAGTGGTATTAGTAATTATTCAATTACTAATAATAATGTAGTATTGGATACAGGAATTAATTTAAGTGATTACTCTAATAGTGCATTTGAAATTAATACTGCTAATGGTAGATTTACATTAGATACAAAAGCTGCTTCTAGTTCTAGTAGTACTACTAATACAGTTCATGCTAGTGGAATAGATGGTACTGCTGTTCATATAAATGATTTGGAATCAGATTATAATTATTATATGGGACGTAATTATACTGAAACTACTAATACAAATGGTACTATACCAAGTGGTTCAAATCAAAATTTATATACTGATTCAAATTTAGCAACAGTATATATTAGATATAATAGTGCTGATATAAATGATTCAACTATATATGGTGCTGTAAGTCCAAGTGAAAATTATACAGATTTCTATTATTATAAAAGATATCCAGTTGTTAATGGATATGTTACATTTGATTTAATAGATAATCCATGGGCCAAAAGACCTAGTGGTAGAGCATTTAATGGTTGGGTAACTGATTATACTGGAGCAGTAATATCAATTAATACTGAAAATTATACTAGAAGTGTAAAAATACCAGTTAATAGTGTAAGTAACCCAATATCAATTACATTCTATTCTAGTTGGACTAATGCTAATATAATAACTTCATATTCAAGTATAACTAGTGCATTTGATGAAGTTGGTATGACTCAGTTAGCACCACAATATGAAGATTTAACTGTATATTATGTTAGAAGAACAGTTGCTAAAAATAGTTATTATCCAAGTAGTAATTACTTATATGATTTAAGGGGTAATCATATTGCATCAGGTAGCCGCTGTAGAACAAATGGTGGATGTACATATCTTATACCAAATACAGATAATAATTATGATCCAAATACTACATATTATAGTGTTACACCACATGGTAATAATCCAGCTACTGTTGCAGTAGCAACTCCACAGATGATAGCAGGTTCACTTCGTTATTATACAAATGGTGGAACTGCTGCCGGATATTTTATACAAGTAACTAGTGGTAGTGATAATATATATTCAAGTAGTGGTGAGAAATTAAGTAGTTGTTCTGGAACATGTTATAAGATGTTACAATATACAGATACTATTAATAATAATTCAATATATTATTATTTAACTACTCGTGATACTAATATATTTATACCTACATCAACTACTGATATTAATGTTAGTAATATAGATGTCACAAGACCTATGACTATTACAGGCATTAGTGATGCGGGTGTAGATAATAGTAATAATCGTACAATATATTTAAATGAAAGTTGGGATTTAGATGATGATCTTAGAATAGAATTCATTAGAATGTATGTAAATAATACAAGTACAACAGTATCAGAATTCCAAAATAATGAATATAAAATTATTGGTAATGCTAATAACTTAAAAATAGGTAGAGGAATAAAAAGAAATGATACATATCTTACAGCCACATCATTTGTAGGAACTTCAAATAGTGGTATAAGTACTTTTAAAGAATATTCAACAATTGTTGAATCAGGGGTATATCAAAATGGATCTGGAACTGGTTATGGTAGTAGTACAGCTACACAAAGGGTATCAGGTACTATAATTCTAGGTAGTGATTTTGATAGAGTAAGTAATAATGGTAAAAATGATAATTCTAAATTAACTGTTTATTATGCATATTCTGGATCTTGGGCATCTACTTTATATAATAGTAGTGCATCTTCTAATACATATGATAAACCAGTTTTAACTACAATAGTAAAGAGTGGATCTTATGGTACTAACCATGCTGACTATGCTGCTGGTATATATGTAGGTGGTAGAGGTAGAGGTTCACACTATGCAATGCGTGAAATAGTAGTAGAAGGCGGAGATATATATAATTTAATAGGTGGACCAGCATCTGATAGTGGTAGAGCAGGTAAAAATGATATTATCATAAATGTTAAAGGTGGAACTACCAATATGATATTTGGTGGTGCCGGTGTATCTAATACTGTTGGTAATAGAATTTTAAATATTACTGGTGGTACTATTAACTATAGTATATTAGGTGGATCTAATGCTTATAGTACAGGAAGTAATAGTACAGACCCTTACGGAAAGATAGATGGAGATACATTACTATATGTAGGTGGTAATGTAGTTGTAGGTAATGCTACAGGAAACGATATATATAATATTGGTATAGGTGATGTATTTGGTGCCGGTAATGGTCGTAGTGGAGAATTAGACGTTGGATCTGTTAATAATTCCAATGTTATTATAGGACCTGAAGCAACTATAAAAGGTAATGTATATGGTGGAGGTAACTTTGGTGCAGTAGGTGGCAATACTACAGGTAATTCATCATCTCCAACACCTATTACAGAATCAGGAATTTATGAAGATGGTACAACAGATAATAATATTCGTTATTTTGGTTCTGCACCTAATAACTATATTAGATTTAATAATGAAGTATATAGAATAGTTGGTTTATTTAATAATGTAAGTACATCTTCTGGTAATAAGAATTTAGTACGTATAGTAAAGAATACTGCTAGTTCTACTGAACAAGCATGGTTAAATGAATATATATCTAGTGGTAACAATAGATATTATCCAAACTATTTTGTAAGAAATAATAGTGGTAATACAAAATCTGCAATATATAATTATTTAAATACAACTTATTATAATAATATAAGTAGTACATATAGAAATTATATTGAAAGTGTTAATTGGACTTTAGGTGCAGTTGCAAATGCTAATAATAGAGCATCTAATTTCTATACTGCTGAAAGAGGAAATACAGCAGGTAGTAATTATTCAACTACATCATTTAATTACAATATTGGTTTAATGTATCCATCTGATTTTGGATTTGCCAATAATGAAGATACTTGTTTAGCATTAAATTTAGGTGCATATTCAGGTAATAGTTCATGTTATAACAATAACTGGATAGATGGTATGATAACATCTAATGCATGGATGATGACTCCATCTACAGCATATTCAGATATATATAATGGATGGTGGGATTACTATTATTATGCTTATAATGAATTCTATTTAGGAACTAATCATAATGTTAATAGTGGAGGAGTCGCATATCGTTCAGGTACATGGAGTACAACTTATAACTATAGAAGTTATGCAGTATATCCATCATTCTACTTAAAAGATACAGTTACTATATCTGGTGGTACAGGTACTGCCAGTGATCCATATATTATTGGTTCAGGTGATACATTGATAGATATTATTAATGAATTAATGCATCCAACTACTGTTGAACCAACTGAACCAGTTGTAATTCATCATGAAGAAAGTGATTATCAAGCACGTACACATATTAATATTTTAGGCGGAGAAATACAAGGTTCTGTATTTGGTGCTGGTAATAGTAATGGTGCTGGTAATGCGAGTGGTAATAATGTAGCATTAGCTAAAATAGATATTGATATGAATGGTGGAGAAGTAGGTGGATCTATCTATGGTGGATCTAATGAAGAAGGTAAAGTATATGGTGATGTATTCTTAGACATCGTAAATGGAGAAATTGATGGATCTGTTTATGGTGGTGGTAAAGGTGGTCACTCTTCAACTGAAGAAGGAACTTATGTACTTGGTAATATTGAAGTTAATATTGGTTCACAAGATACAACTGACTTAACTATTCATACTAATGTATATGGTGGTTCTGCATTTGGTACAGTTAATGCTGTAGATGAAAATACTGAAATATCCTCTTTTGAAACAGTTGTTACTGTAAATGATGGTGTTGTAGAAGGAAGCGTGTTCGGTGGTGGACAAGGAAATTCTACATACACACCTAAAGTAATTGGACCTATAGATGTAATAATAAATGGTGGAGATATTACTAGTGTATTTGGTGGTAATGACCAAGCAGGAACTCATGATAAGTTAAATAGAGTATACTTAAATGGTGGATATATAGATAGTGCATTTGGTGGTGGTAATAGATCAAGTGTTACTAACACACACGTATATGAAAATGGTGCTACTGTAAGTAATGTATATGGTGGTTCTAATGCATTAGGTGATGTAACTTCATCAACTGTAGTTGTATCTGCAGGTTCTGCTATAAATGTATATGGCGGTAATAATGAAGGTGGTACATGTAATACAACTAATGTATTGGTACAAGGAACTGCTACTGTATCTTCTGGTGTATATGGTGGTGGAAACCAAGTTGGAGCAACTACAACAACAGTAAATCTAGTTAGTGGTACTGTTAATAATGTATATGGTGGTGCTAATAAAGCTAGTGTAACAACAACTCATATTACTCAAAGTGGTGTAACCGCTACAAATATATTTGGTGGTTCAAATTCATCAGGAACAGTTACAACAAGTAATATTACACATACTAGTGGTACAACAACAAATGTATATGGTGGTAATAATGCCGGTGGTAATACTATCACATCAAATATAACATTTAATGGTGGAACAGCTACAAGTGTATATGGTGGCGGAAACAAAGCAAATGGCGGCGTATCAAATGTAGAAGTAAATGGTGGTACAATTACAAACTTATATGGTGGTGGTAATAGTGCTGGACTTACTGGATCATCTAACGTAGAAATTAATTCTGGTAGTGTAACATATGTATATGGTGGTTCAAATACTACTGGTACAGTTGCTACAACTAATGTAGATATTAATAATACAACGACAGAAATTAATTCTGTATATGGTGGTGGAAATAAAGCCGAAACTGGAAATACAAATATAACAATAACTGCTGGTAGTATTGCTAATGTATATGGTGGTGGAAATCTTGCACAAGTTACTGGTAATACTAGTGTAGATATAGACGGTGGCACAATAAGCCAAAATGTATATGGTGGTGGTAACTTTGGTGTAGTTGCAGGTTCATCAAATGTAACTATTACAGATGCTACTATATTAGGTAGTGCATACGCTGGAGGTAATGGTGGATCAGCTACATTACGAGGAAATACAAGTATAACTGTGGATGGAAATACAGTTATAGGTACTGCTTCATCAGTGCCACCTGCTACAGGAAGTGTATTTGGTGGTGGTAATAAAGCTGCTACTGGTGTAACTAATTCTACAAGTACAGTAAATATTGCTGGTGGTACAATTTATGGTAACGTATATGGCGGTGCTAATACATCTGTAATAAATGGTAATACAACAGTAAATATAGGTAATTCAGTACCAAATATAGCTAATTTAGATAAAGAAGACATATTTATTAAAGGACATGTATTTGGTGGCGGTGAAGCTAATGCTAGTGGTTCTGAAATATATGACTGGGACTTCATAAGTGTTACACAAGGTACACATATAAATATAGATGCTGATGCATATACTAACTTTGATATAAAAGGGTCATTCTTTGGTGGAGGTAATGCGTCTTCAGCAAGTGGAGATAGTTACTTATCAATAAAGAATTATGGTACTATGGGTAATCCAAAAGAAAATATATCAATACAAAGAGTTAAATATGCAACAATTGATAATTCAAGTATATTACTTGATGGAGCAGTAGATAGAGCTAATGAATATAATAATGAATTATTTGCAATAAGTAGAGTTGTTCAATTAAATATAAAAAATAATTCTGAAATATATTTTAAAACAGGTGCAAATCTATTAGAGAATTTCTATAGTTTAGATTCATCAGATAATTATGCAGTAGTTGAATTAGATACTACTACTAATACTATTTCAAGTAGAAGTACTAATAATAGAATATATATGTATGAAGGAAAGAATTTGAATATAGCTAAAGACCAACAAGTAACTGATTATGGTGATGTAAGAGGTATGACATTCCTAGGAATATTTAACTTTGATGGTAATGGTCATGTTAATACAGGTATATATAATCATACATATTTACCAGGTGATACATTAGATTGGGCTGGTACATTTAGTAGAGGTAGTTATGTATTAGGCGCACATAAATCAAATCACGATATAGAAGTTGATGGTTTCTATAGTAACTTTATGAATGAAGATACTGAAATTAATGAAATTAATTATATTGAACCAACACCAGCGTCTGGTCAATTCTATATGTGGTATATAGGTGAAAATGTTATTGAATATAATGTTAACTTAGTAGCATCTAAGTATTCAACATTAGGATCAGTAGAAGCATCATTCCTAGAATTTAATAAACCTAATACATCATTCCAAATATTAAGTTTTGATAGTTCTGAAATAGCTAGTGGTATATCATTAGTAGATAAAAATGATATTCCAAGAATAGCAAGTAATATTAATGATGCTAATACTAAATTTGGTCTTACAATGGAAGCATCAAATAATGGTTGGTTAACAACTGGTAAGACATCGTTCTATACAAGAGAACCAAGTATAAGTGGTACTACATATTATGAAGGTGAAAACTCGGATGTAGTTCCTACAATGTTATTCTATTTGCATCACTCTAAAAACCTTTCTATAAGTCAGGATTTAGGTACAGTTAGAATATCTGTTATGTCAATAACAAAATTAAATGCATTATCGAATGAAATTAAGAGATTAGTAATAAATGTTAATATGTCTACGGCACTATTCCAAACAACAGAATATGAAGGTGCGATGACACCAGGTGATAAATATGAATTATTTACATCTACATCTAACAATATTACTACTAAGAGTAAATTAAGTGCTTATTATGGTTTATATGGTGCGAATACAAATCTTTATAGACCAGGATATCATAGGGTATTGTCTTCATCTTATGTACTCCCAGTTGGTACAAAGTTAACTATGTTAGACTTTGTTCAGGGAGAACCAGAGTATTACTATCACGTAATAACTAGTCAAGATGTTGCAACAGCACAAGCTGAATTCCAATTAGAAGGAGAATGTTCTTATCCATTATCAATGTTTACTAAAATGGGTAGTAAGAGTAATAATAGTAATTATGATGATGCTGCTAAGAATGCAATATATTATGATGGTACGGATAGTAATGAAGAATTTATATTTATAGTTGATTTCTCGGATACAAATATAACTAGCAGTCAACTGAATAATACGTTATTAATAGAAATTAGAGATTCGAATGAAGAATCAATAATTACAGTATTAGGTATTCAACATTCACAATTAACATATAATCTATATTATGGATTAGATTCTCAAATAGATTTAAATGTAACACCTAGTGATAATCCATTATATATTGGATATAGTGATATATTTGATGTAATAGTTAACTATTCAAATTCATCATTAAGTGATTTAACTATTACTGATACTCAATACTTTGATTCAAAATTAGGAGTACAAATATATCTTAAGAATAGTGAAGGACATGTAGTATCAGGTACTGACTTAACAGGTACATATTTCTTAATGGATGATAATATATATTATCCAGATATCGCTGGTTATACACATATAAAACTATCTGATAAGATTGGTAATACAAGAAAATGGATAACATTTAATACTGAAAACTCTAGTTTGGCGACTGGTTCTTATACATTTGTTGTAGAAGCATTCGCGTCGTATGATGGTATATATTATAGTAAAGATGATCCAGAATATTCTAATATACCAATGACTATAATAAATAGTACTTATGGTCTTAATCCAGTACTTGATAACAATAGTGTTGTATTTAGTGCAGCAAATGATAAAAATCTAAAATTCAATATTTCTTATACATCACACCTTGATAATCCAAATATAAGACTTGCGATGTATAGAAGAAATTATAATCAAGTATATGATACGAATTATACATTAGTAGATTTACAAGACTTTGCTAGACAGCAATTATACGCAACAACTAATGAATATGAATATCTATTAGTATCAAATCCAAGTGCAACAAATGAATTTACAATTCTTCTAGAAGATGAACTACTGACCGGTACGTATAGGTTATGTTTTAGATTGTATGATGATAACACCCAAATAGGTGAAATAATAAGATATATAATAATAAAGTGAGGTATGTTATGGAACAAAAAATATTAAGTTTGAACAATCAAGAATTATTACAGTTATATCGATTGCTTTTAGAGCACAAAGAGTATCTTGAAACTGAAAATAAGAAATTAACGGAGGAACAAGAATGATAGAAGAATTAAATGCTCATTATGACAAATTTAAAGAAGTATTAGATGTTCTTCCAACTAATACGAAAGGAAATATAGAGAAAAAAGCAGCATATATTGATGAAGAATATAGAAATACAAATCTTTATATTGACTTTGTAAGAAGAACAATAGAATCAAGAATTAGTAAATTTAGTGCACTAAAAGAAAATGATTTAAGTGAAAGAATAAAAGTAGAAATTGAGAAATGTAATGTTGCTAATGAATGGAATACTTATAATACTTCTTATGAAAAGATGCATTTAGATTGTTATTTGTATCAATTAAGTAGATATTATAAAGAAGATTTATTAAGTGTTAATAATTGCATTAGAAAGATAATTGAATCATTTAATAGAGTAGGTATAAGTATAACAAAAGATGAGTTTGATTTTAATAGTGACGCTGCGTCATATATTGATAAAATCATTAATAATACTAGTGATGAAGAACTACAAAATTATTTTGAAGAATTATATTGGAAGAATTCAGATATAGTAAAGACAATAGAAATTAATTTCAAAAGTATATATTTAAAAAATGAAAAGAAAATAGATAAATACTATGAAAATAGACATCAGGAATATTTAAAAAATCATACTGATGAAGAATTATATAATGCAAGAATTGTATTAGCTAAGCAATTAGATGATGCAATTGAAAAAGATCCATATTTGAATTTCCAAAAATTTGTAAATAATGAATACTTATTAGCTAATTATAAAAAAGATGAAATAGATAAGAAAATAAATACTTACTTTGAAAATAATAGTTATACGGTAGATGGTTTATTAGAACTATATGATGTATTAAATGAATATAATGTATTAATCAAATATAAATACTTATTTGATGATATGAAAGAAAAATTACAAACTAAAGATACATTTAAAAATTCTAAAGCAACTGCATTAAAAGCAATTGAAAAAGATGAAGGTGCTCTAAAAAAATTAAATGCAAGTCATAACAAAAAATCATTATTTGGTAAGGGTAAAAAGAATGATGAAAAATGGTTATTTAAATATAAAGAAGTATTAAATAATGTTATTAAAGGTTATGATGAGTTTGATGCTGCTGCATTTAATGATTTGATATTTAGTGTATTAAAAGAAGATAGTACTATATTAGAGGTATTAAAGTTAATAACATCTAACTATCTATACTTTGTAAATAAAACTAAAGAATTAGATGATACTAAAACATTAGAAGATATAACTGAATCATTTGAAGAATTAAGAGATTATGTAAGTAGTAAGAATTTTATACTTTTAAATAATATTGCTCTTTTAGATGAAAAACAAATGAAAGAATTAATAGTTAATAAGTATAATTTAGAACATATAACATTAACTGTAGAATCATTATTACCAGATGATATAGATAAAACATTAGAGAATATAAAAACAATTATAAATTATGAAAATATAATTGCATCTGGTATAAATATGGATGATATCACACTTTATTTAGATTATAAAAAGATGGAATAATTATGGATATAGAAAAATTACAAAATATGATTAATGAATCAAATAATATAGTAGTTTTTACTGGAGCTGGAGTATCTACTGAAAGTGGATTAAAAGACTTTAGAAGTAAAGATGGAATATATCATTTGAAATTAGAATATGATGAAAGCCCAGAATATATGTTGAGTCATGAGTGCTTTTATGATAATACTGATATGTTTTATGATTTTTATAAGAAATATATGAATTGTAATGTAGAACCAAATATTACACATAAATATTTAAAAAAATTAGAAGATAGTGGTAAATTAAAGGCTATAGTAACTCAAAATATAGATGGATTACATACTAAAGCAGGAAATAAAAATGTATATGAAATACATGGTACAATATATAAAAATCATTGTATTAAATGTAATAAAGAATATGATAAAGATTATGTATTTAATAGTAAAGGAATACCTAAATGTAAATGTGGAGGTATTATAAAACCAGATGTTGTATTATATGGTGAAATGCTTCCAGAAGATGCATATACAAATAGCATAAAAGCAATAAGTAAAGCAGATATGTTATTAGTACTTGGGACATCACTTACTGTATACCCTGCTAGTGGATTAGTAAATTATTTTAATGGTAAATATTTAGTAATTATAAACTTAGACACAACTTTATATGATAATAGAGCAGATCTAGTAATTAATAAAAAACTAGGAGATGTGTTTAAAAAATTAAAAGAAGTTAATTAGTTTTAACTTCTTTTTTTATTAATTTAGCATGTAATACTACTTTATTATCATCATCATAACAAGTAGATAAAGTTAATATATTATCTTTTTCAGTAAGTGAAGTATTAAAATCATGTGCACTTCTTTCTTTTAACATATTAAGAAATTCTAAATAATCTTTATCATTACTAAATTCTACTTTTATATAATCATTAGTAGTAGGTATTTTATATACACTAAATACTTGCCATAAAGTATTTTGATATTCAGTAGATAATTTAATAACAAAATTATTTTTATTCTTTA
>JAEEGL014926667.1_pt1 | contig 11046 bp, 11 predicted proteins | sample 9134231 | NCBI WGS metagenome assembly JAEEGL01 (sample SAMN16246548, study PRJNA631951) | gut metagenome | biome: gut microbiome; feature: rumen; material: fiber-attached | host: Bos | place: Iran: Karaj | collected 2018-10
AAACTGCAGGTGGTCGGCCAGGGTAATGGCGGACGAGGACGGGAAATCCAGCGAGAGTTCGTCGGATACGTAGTCGATGATGTAGATGGCGGTATTGATGATGACGGTCGGAATGCTGCGGATGATTCCGTAGTCGCTGTCCTTTATGTTGTAGAAAGTCCTGTTGATCGCATTCAGGGGAATCTCTTCACCGGACTTGTAGAAACCGATGCCCTTGCCGAAAGCGACGACCTCTCTTCCTTTCGAGTCGATGCAGTGGGCGATGTTATTGTTGATGTTCTTAATGACTTTCATAGCGATACTGAACTAAAAAAATCTTCTATATTCTTATCTTATTTTTTATAAAAACCTTTGTCAACGAGGGATATCGCAAATAAAAAACACAGACCCGTCAGAGTCTGTGTTTCAGGTAATGATTCTGTTTTGGTTACTTCATCAAAGACAGGAACATCTCTTTGATGTCTTCTACCGTGACCGGTCTTGGGTTGCCCGGCGTGCAGGCGTCCTTCAAAGCATCCGCGCTTAAGGCATCGACATCTTCCATCGGAACGACATCCTTCAGCGACATTGTGATGCCGACATCTTCACCGAGTTTCCTGACGGCAGCTACAGCCGCAGCTCTAGCTTCTTCCAGCGGCATCGTATATGCGCCTTCTACATCGAATGCGGCGGCGATGTCTCTGTATTTTTCACCCGTTACAGGAGCGTTGTATGCCATGACGGTCGGAAGCAGAGTTGCGCAAGCCTTGCCGTGCGGCATATTGTAGTAGGCGGATAAGGTATGAGCCATGGAATGGTCTACACCAAGTCCAACATTGGAGAATCCCATGCCGGCGATGTACTGCGCCAGAGCCATTGCTTCTCTGCCCTTTGCTTCGTTGTTGACGGCGCCTCTCAGGTTCTTGGCGATCATCTGAATGGCCTTGATATGGAACATGTCGGAGAGCTCCCAGGCTCCTGCCGTGATGTAGCCTTCGATCGCGTGGGTCAAAGCATCCATGCCGGTAGCTGCAGTCAGCCCTGCAGGCATGGAAGACATCATCTCCGGATCGACAAACGCTACGACCGGAATGTCGTGAACATCGACACAGACGAATTTCCTCTTCTTTTCTACATCGGTAATGACGTAGTTGATCGTTACCTCGGCTGCGGTTCCTGCCGTAGTCGGAACAGCGAGAATCGGCGTGCAAGGGTTCTTGGTAGCCGCAACGCCTTCCAGGCTTCTGACATCGGCAAATTCCGGATTGGTATTGATGATACCGATCGCCTTGGCCGTATCCATGGAAGATCCGCCGCCGATCGCTACGATACAGTCGGCACCTGCTTCCGCAAAAGCCTTGACACCGGACTGGACATTCTCGATCGTCGGATTCGGCTGGATGTTGGAATAGATGACGTAAGGGATGCCGGCTTCATCAAGAAGATCGGTTACCTTGGCCGTAATGCCGAACTGGATCAGGCTTGGATCGGAAGCGACGAAAGCCTTCTTAAAACCACGTGCCTTGATCTCGGTTACGATTTCCTTTACCGCACCGGCGCCATGATATGAAGTTTCATTTAAGATAAAACGGTTTGCCATAAAATACCTCCATTGTTTGCTGATACTATCTTAACACATATTTGTTATTTTATTCACAAGATGATCTTTTCATTTGGAGATTCAATCAGACAAGGAGATTATTATGGGTTACAATGGAACTATGAAAATGAACTACATTCAATTCGGTAACGGTCCTAGGACCATGCTGATCCTGCCCGGCTTATCCGTCAGACCGGTGTGTCCTCTGGCTGAAAGCATTGCTGCAGCCTACAGTATCTTCTCCAAAGATTTTACCGTCTATCTGTTTGACAGAAGAGAAGACGTTCCTGAGAACTATTCGCTGGAACAGATGGCCGACGATACTCTCATAAAGATCAAAGAACTCGGCTTGAAAGACATCTATCTTTACGGCGTATCTCAGGGAGGAATGATCGCGCAGATCATAACCTTGAAATGCCCGGAACTGATCAGGAAACTCGCACTGGCCTCGACCTGTTCCTATGTTGAAGAAGAAACGGTTAATGAATGGGCGGAAGCTTCTAGAAAACACGACCTGGATGGACTGCTGAAGGGTTTTGTAAGCAAAGTCTACGGAGCTGCCTATTATGAACAGTATAAGGATGCCGTCTATGCCGCATACGGCGACCTGTCTGAAGATGAGATGAATCATTTTGCCATCCTGGCATCTGCCGTCAGCGGATTCGATATCCGTAAGAAAGCGGGCAGTATCGCAGTTCCGGTATTCGTGACCGGTTCAAGAGACGACAATGTCATCCCGATCGCATCAATGGAAGAAAGCGCAAGACTGCTTGGTGCAGAATCTTTCTTCTTTGAAGGCTATTCCCACGCGGTTTACGATGAAGCGGAAGAACTGAAATCGAAAGTCTATGACTTCTTTATGAAATAACATGTCAGAAAAAACGAAGATCAAGGAAATAGGCAGGCTGGAAGACGACATCTGGCCGAAGGAAGGTTACGACCATATCCGTTATACGGCCAGAGCCCTGGTTGAGAATCAGGAAGGAAAGTTCGGTTTCCTGCATATTGTCGGAGAAGATCTGTTCGGTGTGCGCGATCATCTGGAGACCTGCGGCGGCGGGATCGAACAGGGCGAGTTTGCCGACCAGGCGCTGCAAAGAGAAGTGATGGAAGAACTGGGCTACCGCGTTGAAAGCCATGAACTGCTTGGAACCGTCCTGGATACCTACAATCTGATTAGAAGAATCACCTGTTCCATCTTTTTCCATTGCAGAGTCGATACGACAAAACCAGAAGAAACGGACCGGACAGAAGAAGAACAGATCCTGTTCAAGGAAGTGCTGTGGATGGAGCCTGAGGAAGCTCTGGACAGGCTGGAAAACGACGTACGTTGCGATATCGGCAAGCTCGTTCAGCAAAGGGATGCACTGGCGTTGAGATACTATCTGGAATACAAGGAGAAACAGAATGAAAGACTATAGTGAAATGAATGATCATGAGCTTCTGATGGAGCTGGTAAAAGAAAAACGCAGGAACGACAGGATCCGTTACGTCCGTTATGCAGTCTATGGATTGATCCTGCTGGCGATTATCGTTACCGGCGCTATCTATATACCGAAGATCGTAAGCGTGATAAACCGCTACAACCGGTTCATGGAACAGATGGAAGGTCTGAACGAGAAAGTCAGCAGCGTCGTGAACGACGGAACAGTCGATCTGCTGGATTCTGTCAAGGAAGTCATGGAAAAGATACAGGGCCTGTTTGGAAAATTCGGATTCTAGTGTAAAGCATCTTTGTTGAGGCATATAGACAAAAAGACTAGAATGAAGAAAGAGACAAGAAAGGAGAGAGAACATGAACGTTAAAACAAGAAAACTGGTATATGCGGCGATGTTTGCGGTAATCAACTACGTCGCTTTCACCTATGGCAAGATCACGATTCCGGTTACAGCCGGAACATCTACGGCCATCCATATCGCCAATGCAGTAGTCGTTCTGTCTTCCTGGTTCCTGGGGCCTTTGTATGGCGGCATCGCCGGAGCGATCGGACTTTCGATTGCCGATGTCCTGGATCCAAGATACATCACCTCTGCTCCTAAGACCTTCCTGCTGAAGTTTCTGATCGGCTTCATATCCGGAACCGTCGCAAAACAGTTCCATCTCACGGAAAAGACCGACCGCAAGGAGATCATTGGCGCAGCTGCCGTATCCGCCATTGCCGGACTTGGCTTCAATGTCCTAGCCGATCCGATCGTCGGTTATTTCTACCGCAACTACATACTCGGTATTCCGCAAGAAGCTGCCAAGATCATCGCGACCTGGGTCGCAGGTACGACAGCCATCAACGCCGTAGCCTGTGTATTCGTATCGGTGATCCTGTATCTGGCTCTGTATAAGAGTTTCCTGCCGAAGCTTCCGCATAAATAAAGGAGAGGGCATGAAAGCAGTAGTAATAGACGGACAGGGAGGCAGACTGGGACAGATGATCGTCGAAGCCGTCTGTAAAGAAGAGCTTCCGTTGGATCTGTATGTCATAGGAACCAACAGTATCGCCACCAGCGCAATGCTGAAAGCGGGAGCTTCACAGGGTGCGACAGGAGAGAATCCGGTCATCGTAGCCTGCAAAGATGCGGACGTGATCATCGGACCGATCGCGATCGTCTCTGCGGATTCCCTGCTGGGAGAGATCACTCCGGCCATGGCCGTCGCCATCGGCCAAAGCAAGGCCTTAAAACTCCTTTTACCGGTCAGCCATTGCGACAATCAGGTAGTCGGGGTAAAGAACCTGACCATGGGAGAGATGGTAAAGGAAACCGTAACAAGACTGAAAGAATTATTATAAAAAGGCATCACAGGATGCCTTTTGTTTACTGTTCAATGAAAAAGCGTCCTTACGGACGCCGTTTCTATTCGATATTTACGGTCTGTTTTGTTTCGATGGATTTCTGTTCCTTGGAAGGCATGACGATATTCAGGATACCGTTGTCGAATTTCGCCTTAACATCTTCGGCCTTGATATTCTCGCCTACATAGAAGCTTCTTGAGCAGGAACCGAATCTTCTCTCGGATCTGATCAGATTGCCCTTGGCGTCCTTCTCTTCATTGCTGACGTTGTGGCTGGCTTTGACGTTCAGATAGCCGTCCATGATCTCCATCGTTACATCTTCCTTGTTGTAGCCAGGGAGTTCAATATCCAGGTTGTAATAGCCGTCTTTCTCATATACATCGGTTCTCATGACATTGCTGGTATATACCGCTTCTTTCGGGAAGAAATCATCAAACATCTCATCAAACACGTTATAGTTTCTAGGATAATACTTCATTTTCACTTACCTCCTGTTTAGGGATCTTATTCGCCCTACACCTATATCATAGCATGTTTGTTAGCACTGTCAAGTATAAAGTGCTAACAATCGTGATAAAAGAGTGCTAAACATTGGATGCTATAATAAAAAAGGTGAATATTTATGAATGAGAATAAAAACATGTCTTCCTATTATCTGGATGCTTTCCTGGACAGCTATCACGAATGGACGCTGCACGGCAAGGGTCTGAAGTACGCTTCCAGGGAGCTGCGTTACTGTCTGAATGCGAAAAAGCAACGTCTGCAGGAGAAAGGAATCATTGTGCAAGAGCGCTACGAACACGTGAAAGACGAGATCAGAGGCAGCCTTGTGAAAGGAGGAGATCCTTATGAAGCCATGATCCTTTACCGCGAAGGAAACCGCATCACGACTTACCGAAACGGGGAAAAGATCCTCAAGGAATATAAAGTGCCCGTTACCTTCTACGGCTGTCTTCTGAACAAAAAGAACTACGAGGACCATCTGTGCACTTGTCCGAACTGCGGACACCAGACTCTGTTGAGCGAGCTTAACGACGGCTGTCCGTACTGCGGAACGGTTTTTGAAACGGACGACAGTTATCCCTGCTTCACTTCATCCTACACCGTCAACAGCATCGTCGAACGGGCGACGCTGATGGATCGTCTCAAGAAAAGGATGCTGATCGTCGGCATAACGGCAGGCGTTCTGATTTTCGCCGCTTTCCTGTTCAGTTTTAAGGACTATGTATGGTATTTCCGGATCCTGGGAGCGCTGTTCATGGCAGGACTCTACGGCGGCGTATCCGCCTTTATCGCCTACATGGGAAGCAGTCTGTTTCTTATGGTCAAGCTCTTTCATGAGGCGGGAAAATCCCTTCCGCTGCTGTCGGGACTGAATACCCGAAAGAAACTGCTGAAGAAACTCGAAACCATCGATCCGGGATTCTCGTTTGAATACTTTGAAGGAAGGATACTGTCGCTGTTCAGGACGATCGCCTATTCCAGAGACCGGGAATCTTTGAGCATCTATGCCGGTCATCAGGATCTTTCTGCTTTGAATGATCTGATCGACATCCAGTACCGCGGCGCTCTGCAGCTGAAAGACGTTCACATCGGCGAAAATACGACGCAGATCAGAATCAAGGCCTTCCTAAGCAACACCTATGAAAAAGGACGTATCTATCACAGAGATGAAAACTACCTGCTGAGCGTCGAACGGGAAAACGGATCTCTAACCGATCCGGGTTTCAGCCTGCTTCGCATCCAGTGTCCAAACTGCGGCGGAAGCTTCGATGCGCTGCATGAAAAGCACTGTCCGCACTGCGGCAGCGACTACGATCTGGTCCATGACGACTGGATCATCACTGAAATACGAAAAGTTTAAAAAACCGTCCGGAAGGACGGTTTTATGATCAATCAAACAGAGGTGTGGAATAATATCGTTCTCCGGTATCCGGAAGAACGGTAACGACATTCTTTCCTTTTCCCAGCTTTCTGGCAAGTCTTAAGGCGGCAGCCACGTTGGTTCCGGAAGAAATACCGCAAAGCAGACCTTCTTCTTTTGCCAGACGTTTGCTTACGGCAATCGCCTCTTCATCCGTAACGATACAGATCTCGTCATAGATCTTCTGATTCAGAATGGACGGAATGACGCCGTCTCCGATCCCCATCTGCATATGACTGCCGATAGGAAGTCCCGACAGAATAGCCGCATCTTCCGGTTCAACCGCCCAGATCGTCATTTCGGGGTTGTGCTGTTTCAACACTTCTCCGATTCCTGTAAGCGTACCTCCCGTTCCGATGCCGGAACAGAAACCGTCGATCCTGTTCAGATCTCTCAGGATCTCCAAACCTGTCTGGCGCTGCGCTTCCACATTGGCCGGATTGTCGAACTGTCCCGGAACAAAGACGTATGGATCTTCCTTTGCCGTATTCGCAACGATGCGCTGACACTTGTCGATGCATTCGCCGATGTTGCCTTCATCATGAACCAGCCTGATCTGGGCTCCGTACTGCTCGATCAGCTTTCTTCTTTCGACCGATACGGAATCCGGCATGACGATGATGACCCTGTAGCCCTTGACTGCACCGATCATCGCCAGAGCGATGCCCTGGTTTCCTGAAGTACATTCCACGATTACCGAGTATTCATTCAGCAGTCCTTTCTTTTCAGCGTCCTCGATCATGTTAAAAGCCGTTCTGGTCTTGATTGAACCGCCGATATTGACCGCTTCATATTTTACATAGATCTGTGCGGCATTCTCCTCCGAGATTCTGTTGAGTCTGATCAGGGGAGTATTGCCTATCGCATCCAAAGCCGAATTGTAAATCATATCCGTTTATAAATATAACATATTTTACGAACCGGAACTCTTTTCTCTATTGATGAGTGTTTCTTGAACACATTCCGAAACAGATTTGGTATAATCATATCTAGTATGTTTATTCGAAATCTGGCAAATCTGATTACAGGCAGCAGGATCGCCGCTACAATAGCGCTGATTTTTCTGGAAGTCCTGTCGAAACCGTTCATGTATGTCCATATCTGGTGCGGACTTTCCGATGTACTTGACGGTTTTGTAGCACGTACGACGAAGACGGTAAGTAGGTTCGGTTCAAAACTGGATTCCGTATCCGACCTGCTGTTTTATACCGTCATGATGCTGAAGATCTGGCCTTATCTGAAAAGATATCTCCCGGACTACGTATGGATCCTGGTCTATCTGGTCGTGGGTTATAGAGCCTTGCTTTATCTATTCGTAGGAATCAGAAAAAAGGTCTTCATCAGCGGACACTCCTATCTGAACAAGGCAACGGGCTTCCTGATGTTTTTCCTGCCTTTCATGGTGAAAAACGCCAATCTGGTTGCGTATTCCCTGTTTATCCTGCTTGTCGCCTATGTTTCATCAGTCAACGAAACGATATATGTTCTTGAAAAGAAGGTAGAGAAGTGAAGATCGCTATCATTGATTTCAGAAGCCATTTCACTAACAAGATCGGTGAAGCTCTGGAAAGAGCCGGAGCGGAATACGCCTATTTTCCTTATGATACGAAAAGCGATGCGCTCAGAGACTACGACGGAATGATCTTTACCGGCAGCTACGATACGGTCTACGACGGAGGAAAGAAGGCGGATGAAAGTCTGCTTGCATGCGGCATGCCTATCCTGGGAATCTGCTACGGTCATCAGCTGATACACTACATGCTTAAAGGAGAGGTAACTAGAGCCAAAACGCCGGAACATGAACCGGTCAGGATCGATACCACGGCATCGCCTCTGTTTGAAGGACTTCCTGCATCCCACATCGTCAGCATGCATCACAACGATGAGGTCGTCGCTCTGGCGGAAGGGTTCAAGAAGATCGCCGAAAGCGAGAACTGCTTCTATGCCGCATCTGAAAACATCGAAAAAAAGATCTTCACCGTACAGTTTCATCCCGAGGATGAAGGCAACGAATACGGAGACGAGATCTTCAAGAACTATCTTAGAATCATAGAGAAATCAAAAACAGCCTGAGGGCTGTTTTTATTCTGTTCTTAGGGCAATGACCGGATCCTGTCTGGAAGCTTTCTTGGACGGGATGAAGCCCGCGAAGATCGTCAGCAGGACGGCAATGACGACCAGAACGATTGCGGAGCGCAGTTCCAGGACGGCATTGATATTGTCGATGTCCGTAAGGGAATGAATGATCTTGTTGATCGGAATGATCAGCAGCCAGGAAACGCCGACACCGATCACTCCCGACAGCAGACCGATGATGAAAGTCTCGGCAGTGAAGATCGAAGAGATGTTGTGCTTGGAAGCGCCGATCGCTCTGAGGATACCGATCTCCTTGGTTCTTTCCATGACCGAGATCAGGGTAATCACGGCTATCATGATCGAGGATACGACAAGGGAGATCGATACAAAGGCGATCAGAACATAGGTCACGGCATTGATGATCGTCTGTACCGAAGACATCAGCAGACCGGTAAAGTCGGTATATTTGATTCTGTGATCGTCATCGATCGCGTTGTCGTTGTAATCCTTGAGTAGGGACAGGAAGTGTTCCTTGGCATCGAAGTCCCTGAAGTACAGGGAAATCGTCGTTGGATCATCGAGGTCCTGATAGCCGAGATTGATCAGGTTGTTGGAATAGGAAGCGGAAGAACTGGTCATCATCGAAGACATGAGTCTCGACAGTTCTTCTTCATCCAGGTTGAAACGGAAGGCTTTCGCAAAAGCGCCGGTATCTACGCTCATGAAATCTCCGTTGAACAGATCACCCAAAGAGGAAAACGATTCCGTCATCGGTTTAAGCATTTCTGCCGTGGCAAGACCGATCTGACCGGCAATCATCGCAACCACATAATCGTTCATGATACGATTGATGATGGCGGCGGTATTGCTTAGGGCTCCTTCTTCGGAAACGGCAGCCGCAATCAGCAGACCTCTTCCGATCGGAGGGAATCCGTAATGGATATTGTTTGAATCCGAATCATCGTAAAGGATCGATGCGTCTTCCGGGTCATATCCCGGTGCGGATCTCAAGGCGCTGAAATAGAAATCATACATCCTTGCGACATCGTCTGCAAGACCGGCATAATCGTCGTCGGTAAACATCATCCTCAGCATGCCGGCGATCTCCGGCGGAACATTCATGCCCTCAGGAAGATTGTTGAGAGTGTTGTTGAGAGCCGTCTTGTAGTTTTCACCGGTAATCCCCTGTCTGACTAAACCGATCTTGTCATCCAGAAGCAGCAGATACTTGACCGTATTGTCACCTGCCGTTTCTTCCCTGATCACTTCCGGAAGAGCTTCATAGGCATCGATCGAATTATTGAGAATCGTCGAATTGAGCAGCGTGAACAGCGATATCAGGGTCGTACGGTCAGGACCGTTGATGATCGCCTGGGCAGCCGTGTTGGCGGAGTTCATGACGATGCTTTGCATCTGTTCCTCCGACAGCATGTCGAAGGTAAAGTCGTCAGGATTCACGTTGATCTTAAAGGCGTTCTTCAGCATGTCTTCATCAATGCTGATCATGTCGTTGAAATCAAGATCCTGTTTCTTGTTTTCTTCATCGAAACTGTTGCCGGAAAAGACGTCGATGTCCCTGTCGGCAAGCTGTCTGGCGACGATCTTTGACGAAGAAGCCTTGTCGATGACATGCTCAATCAGTTCATGGCAGTAGAGCACTCCGGCAATCGAGGAATTGTCTCCCGTCACGCAGGCAACACCGGTAATCTTAAGCGTTTCGGAACTGTCGAAAAGTCTGTTCATGTAGATCAGGTCATCGGACATGTCTTCATAGGTATTGTATTTTTCGTTGTATCGATAGATATCCGATACATCGACGAGTTTCAGTTTTACATTCAGCAGATCGTCGTAGGTCAGCGTCATCGGTTCGTTCTTGATTCTGGATTCGTTGCCGGCCATGACATCGGAGATTAGGGTCTTAAGTTCGGAGTTGTCCCTTAATCCTAAGGAATAGACCATCAGATCGGCAATCCTTCCCTTATCCGGAAGAACGAGAAGGACTTCATCGTAACTGTCCGGCCATTCCCCTTTGAGCAGTTCACAGTTGTCCGGCAGTTTAGCGAAATCGTATTCCGAGAAAACGCCCATCGCGGAAGACGAGGAGATCGAACTCAGCAAAGAAGCCGCCGAGTCGGAATAGATCGAAGACATGAGCGTATTCGGGTTGAGTTGAACGATGGCTCCGGTCACGTCTCTGGTATAGATGCGCGGAGCAACCGAATAGGTATAGCCGATATGGGTCAGATCATCGCCATAGAGATCCTTGCTGTTCTCAAGCCAGTGCTTGAACGATTTAAGATCGTTGGATCCGATGGAGTTCATCATCGAGTTGATCATCATCTGTTCTCTGACAAGTCCGTCTTCAATGTCGCCGCTGGCTTCGATCCGTGAAGAAATCAGGGCACCGAAGACGTTGGAAGTTTCCGACTGGATCGTCAGCGGATAAGAAGACAGCGTGTCTTCCTGAATGTCGTCGATGTAGTTCTGGAAACCGGTGGAAAGGGCGAGGATCAGGGCTATACCGATGATGCCGATGGATCCCGCAAATGCCGTCAGGATGGTCCTTCCTTTCTTGGTAAGCAGATTATTGAACGACAAAGAAAGAGCCGTCAGATAGGACATGCGGGCTTTACGGGAAGGCTTGCTGCGTTTCTGAAGGATCCGCTTAGGATCTTCGCACG
>JAEEGL015739856.1_pt1 | contig 11046 bp, 10 predicted proteins | sample 9134231 | NCBI WGS metagenome assembly JAEEGL01 (sample SAMN16246548, study PRJNA631951) | gut metagenome | biome: gut microbiome; feature: rumen; material: fiber-attached | host: Bos | place: Iran: Karaj | collected 2018-10
GGTCAGGGCCGACGCGCGGCATTAAGCCGCGAAAGCGTAATTGCTATTGTCAGTTATTGTTTTTCCCCGTTGATACGCAGTACAGGGGCTGCGGCTCGCTTATCCTTCCTCTGATGTCCCCGTCGAAACCGGATCATCCCCATGAAATGAATGCCTGACAACAGCGGGTTATTTCTGCTTTTGCCTCAGTGCGCGCTGGATCTCGCGGTCGGAATCCTTTTTGGCTATGCTGTCTCGTTTGTCGTGCAGCTGTTTGCCCTTGCACAGGCCCAGCTGGACCTTGACCTTTCCGTCTTTCAGGTACATCTCCAGCGGAATCAGCGTGAATCCCTGCCGCATTACCAGTCCGTCCAGCTTGCGGATCTCGTTTTTGTGAAGCAGGAGTTTTTTGGCCCTGAGCGGATCGCGGTTGTAGATGTTTCCCTGCTCGTAGGGACTGATATGCATGCCTTCGACCCAGATTTCGCCTTTCCGGACCTGTGCCCAGCTTTCCTTCAGGTTTACTTTTCCCTGGCGGATGCTTTTGACTTCCGTCCCGAAAAGGGCGATGCCGCATTCATACTTTTCTTCGACGAAGTAATCGTGATATGCTTTGCGGTTCTGCGCGACGGTTTTGATTCCCTGTTGATGCGGCATAAAGCAGTCCTCCCGCGAAAAGTATAACACGTCGCCCTTCCCTTTTCAATCGCGGAAATGTCTGTTATAATCCCACCAAAGGAGGCGGTTTGCTTTGAAAGACCTGCACGAAATGTCTTCCCGCGCGAGAAGCGCGTTTTATTCTGTATCCGTTGCTTCCCATGAAAAACGGAATGCCGCGCTGCGCGCGCTGGCCGACCTCCTTTCTGAGGAGCAGGACCGGATTTTCGGGGCGAACAAAGCGGACATCGCTTCCGCCGAGTCGGAAAACCTTGCGGCTCCGCTGCTGCACCGCCTGATGTTCGGCAATGAAAAACTGACCCAGGTCATCCGCGGACTCCATGCCCTTTGCGACCTGCCGGATCCGATCAATAAAACGCTCTGCGCCACAGAACTGGCGGATTCCCTGAAACTGTACCGGGTTTCCTGCCCCATCGGTGTGATCGGCGTGATTTTTGAAAGCCGTCCGGACGCGCTTATTCAGATTTCCTCCCTCTGCGTCAAAAGCGGCAACGCCGTACTGCTCAAGGGCGGACGCGAGGCGCTTCGCACAAACCAGGTGCTCTGCGACCTGGTCCGGAAGGCCCTGGAAAAGACAGGCCTGCCAGCGGATACCGCCCAGCTGCTTGAAACCCGTGAAGACGTTGCGCAGATGCTGAAGGAAGATACGCTCATCGACCTGATCATTCCGCGCGGCAGCAACAGCTTCGTCCGCTATATCATGGACAACAGCAGGATCCCGGTGCTTGGGCATTCCGACGGCATCTGCCATGTCTATATTGACAGTGCGGCCGATCCGGCCGTCGCCGTCAAGATCGCCCTGGACAGCAAGGTCCAGAATGTATCCGTCTGCAACGCGATGGAAACCCTGCTGGTCCACCGCGATATCGCGGCCGTTTTCATGCCGGAGGCCGCCGCGCGGTTTGCGGAGGCAAAGGTGGAAGTCCGCGGCGACGAGGAAGTCCGCTCGCTGATCTCCTGCCTGCCCGCCGCGGATTCCGACTGGTCCACGGAATACCTGGATTATATCGTATCCGTTAAGATCGTTTCTTCCCTCAGTGAGGCGGTGGACCATATCAACCGGTACGGTTCGCATCATACGGACTGCATTGTCACCAAGGATGCCGGCGCCGCCGCGGAATTCATGAACCGCGTGGACAGCGCCGGGGTATACTGGAATGTTTCCACCCGTTTCGCGGACGGATTTGTATACGGGCTCGGCGCCGAGGTCGGCATCGCGACCGGAAAGCTCCACGCCCGGGGACCGATGGGGCTGGAAGGCCTCACCACCTACAAATACAAGCTGGTCGGTTCGGGCCAGACCATGAGGGAAGTCAAGGACGGAACCGTTGTCTATACCCACAGGCCGCTTGATGAAAAGTGCCCCTTCTGACCGGTGAAAGGAATCGCATGATACGTCTTCAGAAATACCTCGCTTCCTGCGGGGTCGCCTCCCGCAGAACCGCCGAAAAGATGATCGCCGAAGGCAGGATCGCTGTGAACGGCGCGGTCGTCACCGAAATGGGGACCCAGGTGGATCCTGATGCCGATACGGTGACCGTGGACGGCGTACCCGTCCGGCCGGAGGCGGAAAAACACTATATCGCGTACAACAAGCCCGTCGGTGAGGTAACGACAGTCAGCGACCCGGAAGGCCGCGCGACCGTGCTGGACCGTTTCAGGGATTATCCGGTGCGCCTTTTCCCTGTCGGACGCCTCGATTATGACAGCGAAGGCCTGCTGATCCTGACGAACGACGGAGACCTGATGAACCGGCTCCTCCATCCGAGCTTCGGGATCCCGAAGTCCTACCTGACCCGTGTTTCCAACCATGTGACCGACGAGGAGATTTATAAACTTCGCAAGGGCGTGATGATCGACGGGCGGATGACCTCCCCCGCGGAAGTTCGCCTGATCCGGCACGACGCTTTCTCCACCGAGCTGCTCATCACCATTCATGAAGGCAGGAACCGTCAGGTCCGGAAAATGGTTTCGGCGATCGGGCACCAGGTCGTTCGGCTGAAACGGGTCCGTTTCGGGCCTGTCCTGCTCGGAGACCTCCCCTCCGGGATGTGGAGAAAGCTGACTGACGAGGAGATTGCGAAACTCAGACCTTGACAAAAGCCGAAAACCCACTATAATGCTCTCATGTGAGCATTCGCCGCTGTGGAGAGTTGGCTGAGTGGTCTAAGGCGCACGACTGGAAATCGTGTGTGGGGTGATACCTCACCCAGGGTTCAAATCCCTGACTCTCCGCCATACAGTGCAGATTCGTCTGCACTGTTATTTTATGCTTTCAATTATGGCTGAAAAATGGTAAAATAATTTGATTTTTGTATGGAGGTCATGGCATGAGAATCATTGTCATCGGCGCTGGAAAAGTCGGTTATACGCTGGCTGAGCACCTCATCGCGGAAGAGCATGATGTCATCATCATCGACAAGGACGATGAAGTGATCGAGCGGTGCAGCGGCTCGCTGGACGCGCTCTGCATCAAGGGCAACGGCGCGAATGCCAAGATTCTCCTCGAAGCCGGGGTTGATAAATCCAACATCGTGATCGCCTCCACGGAGAGTGACGAGACCAATATGCTGGCCTGCCTGATCTCCAAGCGTCTCGGCGCGAGCTATACCATCGCCCGGATCCGCGACCCTGAATTCAACGAAAGCCAGACGCTGCTCCAGAACGAACTCGGCATCGACGTGGCCATCAATCCGGAACGGGCCACAGCCCTTGAGATCAGCAGGCTGCTTCGTTATCCTTTCGCGGGCAGTATCGAGTCCTTTGCGAAGGGCCTTGTTGAAATGGTTGAATTCCGCGCGCAGGAAGAAGACTGCTTTATCGGCATTCCCATGAAGGACCTCGCCGTGAAAGTGCCCCGCCTTCCGCGCATCCTGTATGCCATGGTGGAACGGAATAACACGGTGATGACGCCGGGCGGCGACTTCACCATTCAGGCCGGCGACAAGGTCTTTGTTTCCGGGGACATGATGACGATCACAGAATATTTCCGTTTCCTCGGAAGAAACAAGCATAAGATCCGCAGCGTCATGCTGCTTGGCGGCGGCAGGATCTCCTATTATCTTTCCCGCCTGATCGTGCCCATGGGGATTCATGTCACGCTTTTTGAGATCAACCCGAAGAAGGCCCGCGCGCTCAGCGAGCAGCTTCCCAAAGTGGATGTGATCCTCGGAGACGGAACGGACCAGGACCTCCTGGAGGAGCAGGGCCTTTCCCAGATGGACGCCTTCGTTTCCCTCAGCAACAGGGATGAGGAAAACCTCATCTGCGGCATGCACGCTTCCCGCTGCGGCGTTCCGAAAGTCATCGCGAAAAACAGCCGGATGGCCTATCAGGAGATCCTGAACGACCTCGGGCTGGATTCGGTCATCAGTCCCCAGTTTATTACTTCCTCCACGATCCTGCGTTATGTCCGTGCCCGTGTGAACAGCAACGGAACGAAGATCGAACGGCTGTACCGCCTGGTGGGCGGAAAGGCGGAGGCGCTTGAATTCATCGCCCGGAAGGGCGACTCCTACATCGGCATTCCGCTCAAGGACCTGAATCTCAAGAAGGGATCCCTGGTATCTATCATCGTGCACCAGGGAAAGATCATCGTTCCTTTCGGCAACGACCATATTGAGGAAAACGACCATGTCGTGATCATTTCTGTTGAATCGGGTATCTCCGACCTGAATGAGGTGCTCTACAAATGAACCGCAGACTGATCATCCGGATGCTCGGCGCCCTGCTGCTGATCGAAGCGGCCGCCATGGTGCCGGCGCTGCTCATTGCGCTCTGGTACCGCGGCGAAGACGCGTCCGCCCTGTGCTGGAGCATCCTCATCAACATCGCGGCAGGCTCACTGCTGAGCTTTCTTCCCAAAACGGATGAGAATTCCCATCTCCGCCTGAAGGAAGGCTTTATCATTACTGCCCTCGGATGGATCTTCCTGGGGCTTTTCGGCGCCGTCCCCTTTATGATTTCCGGCATCATTCCCCGTTTTGAGGAGGCGTTCTTTGAAACGGTTTCCGGCCTGACGACCACAGGGGCCAGCATCGTTACCGCCGAGATGTTTGAGCGTTTCCCGAAGGGGATCATGTTCTGGCGCGCGTCCACGCACTGGATCGGCGGCATGGGCGTACTGGTGCTCACCCTTGCGCTGCTGCCCAAGCTGACCGGCCGGACGGCTCACCTGGTCAAGGCGGAAAGCCCCGGTCCTTCCCTGAGCAAACTGGTTCCGAAAACGGGAACCACGGCAAAGATCCTGTATAAGATCTATATCCTCCTTTCCGTGATCGAGTTCATAACGCTCATGATCTGCGGGCTCTCCCCTTACGACGCCGCGATCCATACCATGGCGACGGCCGGCACGGGCGGTTTCAGCAGCTACGGGGACAGTATCGCGCATTTCAACAGCGTCCCGGTGGAAATTGCCATCACCGTATTTATGTTCATGTTCGGCGTCAATTTCGCGCTGTATTACCGGTTCCTTATCGGGGAACGGTTCAAAGCGTTCGTTAAGGACGAGGAATTCCGCTGGTATTTTATCTTCGCGGTCGGGTTCATGCTGATCGTCACCCTGCTCAACCTGCGGCACTATAACGGGGATTTCCTGAATTCCCTTCGCTACGGTTCGTTCCAGATCAGCTCGATCATGTCCACCACCGGTTTTGTGACCTATGATTTCAACCAGTGGCCCGCGTCATCGCATATCATCATTGTCCTGGCCATGCTGATCGGATCCTGCGCCGGCTCCACCGCGGGCGGCATCAAGGTCATCCGGATCATCCTGCTTTCAAAGCTTTCGCGCCGTAATATCCGCGCCACCGGCCAGCCCAAGAAAATGGATGTTATCCGTCTGGACGGCAAGGCCGTGGACGAGCATATGCTCTCCCAGATTGCCCAGTTCGTCTTCATGTATATCGCGCTGATCCTGATCGGCGGGTTTATCATGTCCCTGGGAAGCGGATACGACCTCACGACCAACCTGTCCGCCGCGCTGACCTGCGTCAGCAACGTCGGACCGGGACTGGGTTCGGTCGGCCCCGTTTTCAACTATTCCGGATATACGGTCCATGCCAAGGTCATCGCGTCTTTCCTGATGCTCTTCGGCCGTCTGGAACTGCTTCCGCTCTTTATTCTCTTTACGCGTTCCGCCTGGCATAAGTATTGATCCCCCGATTCCGGCGAAAGGAAGATTACCATGTCTGAAAAGACCAGGTCCGTTGCGAAAAGCGTTTCCGTGCTGAGTATTGCCGGCATCCTCTGCAAGCTCATCGGCGTGCTTTTTTCCATTCCGCTGAATATGATCAGCACGAAAGTTGCGACAGACTTTTATCTTGTCTATCCCACCTATACGCTTCTCCTGACCATTTCCAGCGCCGGCCTTCCCGTCGCCGTATCCCGGCTTGTCGCCGGATACCTGGCCCGGAATGACCGCCGGAACGCCTGGAACACGTTCCGCTGCGCGCTGCTTACGCTTTTTTCCATCGGACTGTTCTTTTCCCTGCTGATGATCCTGTGCAACCGCATGCTCGTGGACATGGTCGGCGTGGAAGAGACCTCTGCCGGATATTACGCGATCGCGCCCTGTGTGGTGATCGTATGTGTGCTTTCGGCTTTCCGCGGCCTGTTCCAGGGCCAGCAGAACATGGTGCCGACCGCGGTGTCCCAGGTCATGGAACAGGTCGGAAAGGTTGCCCTTTCCCTGCCCCTGGCTGCGATCGGCCTGAAGCAGAGCGTCACCGCGGGCGCCGCGGGCGCGCTGCTGGGCATTACGCTTTCCGAAACCATCGCGCTGGTATATATGATCGTCCGCTTCTATGTCAAAAAGCAGGAATTCAACAGTTATCCGCAGGATCAGGACCTCGCCGAAACGCCCCGGAAAGCGCTGCTTTCCCGCCTGGTCCTGATCTCTGTTCCGATCACCATCAGCGCCTGTATCATCCCCTTTTCCCAGTTTATTGATTCAGCGATGATGATCAAGCGGATGCTTTCGGCCGGGCTTGTTCAGGCCGACGCGGAAGCTTATTACGGACTGTTTACCAGCGTTGTGATCCGCCTGATCAATATCCCGACCGCGCTGGCGCTGGCTATCTCCATGAGCCTGGTTCCCGCGATTTCCGCCTGCAAAGCCAGGGAAGACCTGCCCGGCATTCAAAAGGAAACCGACACCGGTATGCGTTATGCCTTTATTATCGGTTTCCCCTGTTCCGTCGGTATGAGCGTGCTGGCAAAACAGATCGTATCGTTTTTCTACAGTAATGTGAAGGAATTCACGCCGGATAAGATTCAGCTTGCCTCCGAACTGCTGACCTTTTCAGCGATGACGGTGGTCCTGTTCACCGTCGTGCAGGCGACCAGCAGCATTCTCCAGGGCCTCCGCAAACAGAAGATCCCCATGTATACCATGATCGCCGGCGTCGCGGTCAAGATCCTGCTGAACTATATCCTGATCGGTACGCCGGGGATCCATATCCACGGCGGTCCCTATGCGTCGATCGCCTGCTATGCCATCGTCATGATCATCAATACATATTATGTGTGCAAATATACGCAGAAACGGTTCGATCTCATCGGATGGGTGGTGCGTCCCGGCGCCGCGGCCGCTGTGATGGGGATCACCGTCTGGCTGCTTCAGCGTCTCCTTCCCCTGAACCGCTTCTGTACGATCGTTGAAATCGCGGCAGGTGTTGCCGCGTACGGAGCCGCCGCCGTGCTGCTGAAAGTCATTTCAGTCAGTGACATCCGGAACCTGCTCCGCAGGAGGGGAAGAAAAGCATGAGTGCCGGGATCATCGTCGTTTCCATCGGTTCCGGCGATCCGGAACTGCTGAACATGAAAACAGTCCGCTTCCTGCGGGAGGGCGGTTCCCTTGTCCTGCGCACAGGCAGGCATCCGCTGGTTTCCTGGCTGGAGGAGAACGCCATCCCCTTTTCCACGCTGGACAGCCTGTATGAAGCATGTGAGGATTTTGACCAGCTGAACAGGCTGATCGCCGAAAAACTGCTCAGCCTGTCTGAAAATGGTCAGACTGTCTATGCCGTCCCGGACGCCCTGACGGACCGGAGCGTCCGGGCGCTGTTCCGCCTGAAGCCGGAATCCTGTTCCGTGACCGTTGTTCCCGGCGTGAGCGCCTATGACCGTTTTGTGTCCGGATCCCTGCCGTTCCTTCCCGATGCTTCCGTCACTGTCGTTCCGGCTTCGGATCTGGCGGAAGGTTTCCATTTTGATCCGAACCGTTCCCTGCTCATCACGGAACTGGACAGCCTGATCCTTGCGGGCCAGGTAAAACTGATCCTTTCTGAAATGCTGGACGATGAGCATCGTATCCTCCTGCTTCATGAAGATGAGGAATCGAAGGAAATCCCGCTCTTTCAGCTGGACAGGCAGCCTGTCATGGACCACCGGTCCGCCGTTCTTGTTCCCGGCACCGCCTTTACGGAACGTACCCGTTTTGTCATGAACGACCTGAATGATCTGATGGACACGCTGCGTTCCGCTTCCGGCTGCCCCTGGGACAGGATCCAGACCCACGAATCCCTTCGTCCCTATATGATCGAGGAAGCCTGGGAATGTATCGCGAGCATTGACCAGCAGGATATGGATCATCTTGGGGAGGAACTGGGTGACCTGCTGTTCCAGGTTGTTTTCCATGCTTCCATCGGGAAATCGTTCGATGAATTCACATTCAATGACGTTGTTTCTTCGATCTGCGGCAAAATGATCCGCAGGCATCCCCATGTTTTCGGCGGCCGTGAGTTAAAAGATCCTGAAAGCGTCCGGGCCGCCTGGGAGCAGATCAAACAGGAGGAGACTGGCCGCAGCACGGTTGTATCATCCCTTGACGACGTGTCCGCCGGGCTTCCTTCGCTGAAATACGCGGCAAAAGTCATGAAGAAGCTTTCCGCCACCCATGCCGTTCGGCAGGATGCGAATCCGGTGGTGGAAGATATACTCCGCCTTGTTTCCGGAATGGCTTCCGGATCCGTCGATGACGCGGAAAACAAAACCGGGCGCCTGCTGCTCCTTTGTTCGGAACTGTGCTTTATCATGGGCAGCGATGGGGAGCTGGTCCTCCACCAGGCCGTTAATCAGCTGAAAAACAGGCTGAAATCCGCCGAACAAGAGATAAACAATGATGGAAAATCGTTGGAACGCTTGACTTTCGACGAACTAGGTGTATACTTAAACCATGTTGAAGGCGAAATTGAATAATTCCTGTCCTTTGGCATACCTATATTCTTTTATGCGAACGCATAAAAACAAGGAGGAATAACCTGTGAACAAAAGCGAACTGATCAATGCTCTGGCCGACAAAACCCAGCTCTCCAAGAAGAACGCCGAAAAGGCCCTCAATGCCTTTGTTGAAACCATCAACGGCGCGCTCGCCAAGGGCGAAAAGGTACAGCTGATTGGATTCGGCACCTTTGATGTGAAAAAGCGCCCCGCCCGTACCGCCCGTAATCCGCGGACCGGTGCCGAGATCAAGATCAAGGCTTCCAAGGCTCCCACTTTCAAAGCCGGCAAAGCCCTGAAGGACAAGGTCAACACCAAGAAAAAGGCGAAGAAATAATAAATCGTTTCTGCCCGCAGGAACATGCTTCCTGCGGGTTTTATTATGTGAGGGCATCATGCGTATTGACAAATACCTGAAAGTATCCAGGATCATTAAACGGCGTACTGTGGCTTCCGACGCCTGCAGCGGCGGACGGGTCATGATCAACGATAAAGTGGCAAAACCCGCGTCTCCCGTCAGTCCGGGGGATGTGATCAGCATCCGTTTCGGCGAGCATACCGGGCATTATGAGGTTCTTGCGGTCGCGGAAACCGTTTCAAAGGATCATGCCGCTGAAATGTACAAAGTGCTGGATGAGGACGCTTTCCTTTCGGCGGAACGGAGTAAGGCATGAAAACATACGTCATTATGCTTGCCGGCGGCAAAGGCGAGCGGATGGGCGCTCCGGTCAACAAGATTCTGCTTTCGGTCTGCGGGAAGCCTGTGATCGCCAGAAGCGTGGAAGCGTTTGCTTCCTTTGCCGATGAGATGGTCATCGTCGCGCGCCCGGAAGACCGGCCTGTGATCCTCTCCGCTCTGGAAGGACTCGGCCTCTCCTTCCCGCTCCGGTTTGCTGAAGGAGGAAATACCCGGCAGCAATCCGTGCTGAACGGCCTTCGTTCCATCTCGCCCGACGCGGAGGATACCGTCCTGATCCACGACGCGGCCAGGTGCCTTGTCAGCCCGGAAACCATCCGCCGCGTGATCGAAGGCACCGCGGAATCCGGCGCGTGCATTCCCGGGATCCCGGCCTCCAGCACATATAAGGTCTGCGGTCCCGGTTCCTTTGTCTCCTATACGCCTGACCGTTCCGGATTGTACGAGATCCAGACGCCCCAGGGGTTCCGGGCGGACATCATCCTTCCCGCCTCTCTCCGGGCCGCGGAGGAAGGAATAGTCTGCACGGATGACGCGGGCGTGCTGGAGCATTACCGCATTCCCGTGAAGGTGGTTCGCGGTGAGCCGGCGAACATCAAACTGACCGAGCCGGAGGACCTGAACCGGGCAAGGAACATTCTGGAAGGAGCTGTATCCGCTTTGCGAATCGGAATGGGTTATGACGTTCACCGGCTGGTGGAAGGCAGAAAACTGATCCTCTGCGGCGTTGAGATCCCGTTTGAGCTGGGCCTCCTCGGCCACAGCGACGCCGATGTGGCGCTTCACGCGCTGATGGACGCCATGCTCGGCGCGTGCGCGCTCGGGGATATCGGAAAACATTTCCCGGACCGGGACGATCAGTATAAGGGAATCTCTTCCCTGCTTCTGCTGAAAAAAACAGCGCATATCCTGGATGATCACGGATATGTGCTGTATAACGCCGATATTACGATTGCCGCCCAGAAGCCGAAGCTGCTGCCCTATATCGCGCAGATGAGGGAAAACATCGCCGCAGCCCTCGGTCTGCCCGTTGAACGGATCAGCGTCAAGGCGACGACCACAGAACAGCTCGGATTTGAAGGGCGCATGGAGGGGATCTCCTCCTATGCGGTCTGTACGGTTACGGCTAAAAAATGAACCTGCCTCATTGATTAAGCAGGTTCAGGATCAGGTTCAGATATGTATCCGGAAGCGCGGGTATGATTTCAGCCGCAAACTGCAGCAAACCGGCTGCGGCGGAAGTCATGATCCCTTCGTTTCCGGTTTTGTTATCCGTCTCAACGATCTCTTTGTCCGTGAAGAGCACCTGCCTGGCCAGTGGTTCCGCGGAAGCGCTGATCCGGAGAATTTCTTCGGACAGATCGCCGATCCCGCCGGAAGCCTCCAGCCGGAAACTGCCGTCTTCCGTGAGGGCCGCCGTTCCGCTTACGACAAACGGTTCCGCGATGGCAGGCGCGTAAAACATCCATTCA
>JAEEGL017241562.1_pt1 | contig 11046 bp, 10 predicted proteins | sample 9134231 | NCBI WGS metagenome assembly JAEEGL01 (sample SAMN16246548, study PRJNA631951) | gut metagenome | biome: gut microbiome; feature: rumen; material: fiber-attached | host: Bos | place: Iran: Karaj | collected 2018-10
ACCGCATCAAGGCCGAGGTTGAGGCCCATACCGCCCAACTCATCGACTACCAGTTCGGTACCATGATCGAGATTCCTCGTGCTGCTTTGACTGCAGACCGTATGGCCCGTGCCGCCGAATTCTTCAGCTTCGGCACCAACGACCTCACCCAGATGACCTTCGGCTTCAGCCGTGACGATATCGGCACCTTCATGGGTGACTACCTGGGCAACAAGATCCTGGACAGCGATCCGTTCCAGACCATCGACGTCAAGGCCGTGGGCCAGCTGGTCCAGATTGGTGTGGAGCGTGGCCGCAGCAAGCGTGAGAACCTCATGTGCGGTATCTGCGGTGAACACGGTGGCGATCCCAAGTCCATCGAGTTCTTCAACACCATCGGTATCGACTACGTCTCCTGCTCCCCGTTCCGCGTGCCCATCGCCCGCCTCGCCGCGGCCCAGGCCCAGATCAAGCAGGCGTAAGACACCCTGTTACTATCAAAAACGAGGACAACCCCACGGTTGCCCTCGTTTTTTTAACTGTGCCCCGCGTGGCACAGTTAAACCGTTATAGCAGCGGCTCGATACAGATCCACGGGAGCCAACTCCCATTCGGGTGTAAAAGCCCGGATATTACACCCAAACAGTACTGCGTGATTGGTTCGGGTGTAAAAAGGGCCTGTTTGCACCCGAAATGTCCGACTGGGGCTGGCAAGGGGCCAAAGAGCCAGAGGGCGGTTACTGCAGCGGTGCGGCGGGGGTGAGCATCTTGTTCTGGAAGGCACGGATGGTTTCCATGGAGAAGCCCAGGGTGTTGGTGAGGTAGTAGATGGCCTGTTCCTGGAAGGTGTCGCCGGGGAAGGTGTTGATAAAGTCAACGCCCTGCACCGTGGTGGTGGTGGTATGTGTCCACCAGTTGGTTTCTGTCTTGGTCCGGTAATAGTAATTCCCAAACCCGTCCCTTGTTCGGCGGGGATATTGATTATCAATAGCGCTGCCTGCAAAGGAAGTCATTTCGTAATCTACGTCACACCAGCCCTGGGGTACGCCCAGGATGGCTTCCAGGAGCATGCACACGTAACCGGTGCGGTCGGCGCCCACTTTGCAGTGGATATAGACCACGATGTCATGCTGTACGGCATTGAAAATATAGCCCAGGGTGGCCCCCATCCGGTTCACATCGGTGAGTTCGCCCCAGCTATTATAGGTCTCGGTAGTGTGCATATTACCAAATCCCAACGCATCATTCAGATAGGCGCCCCGCTCATTTCCCCAGTTGGGTTTATTATACCGCAGGTCTACATCCAGCCCCACGTGCATGTAATGGAGGAGCACATCCTTGGCCTCCTCCGAGGTATCGTCCATATTGCTGCCCCGGAATATTTTGCCATAGACGAGCGTCTGGCCGCTCAGGGTGAACTGGCCGCCGAAGTCACGGCAGTTGATGGCGTGATTCTGATCGAAGGGACTGTCCCCCACCTTCATCATACGGCGCCGGCCGCCGGTCTTGAAGGCGCCGGAAGCCACTTCACTGCTTCCGTTAACCACTTTGTAATAATACGTACGGCCCGGAATGAGGTTGTAGATATCGGCCGATGTGCCGGAAGTCACCGCCACGGAGAGTTCCGGCTGCGTCATGCCGGCATCGTTATACACCTGCACCGCCGAGGCGCCGCCGGTCCAGTTCACCCGCACGGGGCGGGGCCAGTCCAGGCGATTGTTGGCGTTGATGCCGCCGCAGAACTCATCCGTCATGTAGGTATAGGAGTAGTCCGTGGGATCGTAAGGATTGGCCTCCAGCTTATCCAGGAAGGCTTTTACCCGGTCATTCTCCAGGTTCACCACGGCGCGGCGTACGGCCTGCGGGCTGTCCAGGTTCAGGCCCACCCGTTTGAGCGCGTTTCGCTGCAGGGTCAGGTCCGTAAAGGGGAAGGAGTAGGTGGCGACATCGGTCACCACGGTGAGGGTGCCAGAGTACGTGCCGGGGGCCAGCACCATGTACAGGTGACCGGCCGATGCGGCTTCCAGGCTGGCTGCCACCGGGGCCGGCTGCCGGAGCGTCACCGCCGGTTTCCCCGCTTCCGAAGCCCAGGAGAGGGCCAGGGACTCCGGCAGGTTCACCTGCGCCTGGCCGGCCACGGGGCCACCCGCCGAGGCGCGGAAAGAGATGGACTCCACCACCTCGCCGGCATAGGTGGCCGAATACACCCGGAAATCCAGGATGGCGCCCAGGTTCCGGAAATAGATTACACCAGCCAGGCCATCGGCCTCTCCCTGGATCTGGACCGGTTCCCCCGCCATGGGCATCAGAGCCTGGGTCTGCTCGTGGGCAAACAGGACCCGGGCGGCCGACACGTCCGTATTGCCGGCCTGATAGGGATAGTAGGCCTGGATGCGCGTCCCCTCCGGGAGCGGCGCCGCCGTAGAGAAGACGATGGTCTTGGGCGTGGTGGTCACATCTACCTGGGCCGCCACGGAGGTGCCGCCGCCCAGGAACAGTCCCACCTGGTCGCCCGCTTCCCAATGCATGCCCCAGTCGTCCAGGGCGGCCCGGGTAGAGGCATCGGCCATGGCGAGTCGGTACTCATATACAGGGGCCTCGGGCGCTTCTCGCGTACAAGAAACCACACCCGACACCAGCCAAAGCATCAGGAATGCGACCGGGCCAAAAGGCAATCCACGGAAAGGGGTCATAAGCTATAGTATTGCACAAATATACCCAAAGGCGGGAAGAGTTCCAATTTTTTATGTACTTTTGCAAATCAGACGTCCAGTCCATGAAACGCTTCCTTCGCCTCGCCGCGCTCCTGAGCACCCTGTGTCTCAGCACCGCCTGCCTCACCACCATGGCCCTTACAGCCGTGGTACTCAGCAACATAGCTCCCGGAGAAAAAATCAGCCTGTCCGGTCGCACCGTGAGCCTGGTGGGGGAAGATCCGGTGGCCGCCCTGCTGCAGACCGACAGCGGTGACACCATCTGTATCGTCTATCAGTTTGACAAGTACAAAGACGGCCTCCGCATCAAGGACAAATTCATCCGGGGCGGGCTGTACCAATACACCGACCCGGACGGGACGGTGCGTTACGCCCCCATCTTCATCCGGGCCAAAGATTACAAGAAACTCTGGTGGGTAGCCGCCGGGCTGGACATAAACCGCCAGCAGCAGGACGCGCCCAAACCCGAGATTTACACCTGATTATTCCGTCGAAAGCGAATAGGGCAGGTCGGCGGCCGCGGGCCTGCCTTTTTTCACGGGCCGATCCCCCATCTCGAACTCCAGCACGCCGCCACGGAGGATATCCTCGCGCCGGATGAAGCGCCGGGTATAGGGCTGCCCGTTCAGTTTCACGGCACGCACATAGCGCCGGCGGGAACTCACCCCCGGCGCCTTCACCGTAAAGGTGGCACCGCCATCCAGGTGCAGGCTCATTTCCGGCAGGAAAGGCGCCCCCAGCACGAATTCCCCGCTGCCGGGGCAAAGCGGATAGAAGCCCAGGGCCGTGAACACATACCAGGCCGACATCTGGCCGCAGTCGTCGTTCCCGCCCAGCCCGTCCCGCCGGGGCCGATACATCCGCTCCATGATCTCACGGATCCAGTAGGCCCCTTTCCAGGGGGCCGAAGTCCACTGGAACAGGTACGGGATATGGTGGGAAGGCTCGTTCCCATGCACGTATCCGCCCACCAGGCAGGACGCCTCGATATCCTCGTTATCGGCATAATAGCGGGGATCCAGCGGCTGGGAAAAAAGCGTGTCCAGCACGGCGAGGAAGCGTTTTTCGCCGCCCATCAGGCCGATGAGCCCCGCCACGTCATGCGGCACGTGGAAAGAGAAATTGTATGAGTTTCCTTCGATGAAGCCCTCTCCATAGGTCTGCCGGGGGTCGGTGGGGTTTTTCCAGCGGCCGTCGGCATAGCGGGCCCGGGCGAAGGGACTCTTCCCGTCATACAGATTCCGGTACTGCAGCGCCCGTGCCCGGTACACCCGGGCCAGGGAATCCTGCCCCAGCGCCTGGGCCACCCGGTAGATGGTCCAGTCGTCGTAGGCATATTCCAGGGTGGTGGAAGCCCCGCAGGAAGACGCCTCCAGGGGGACATACCCGGCCGAGATATAGCTCTCCAGCCCTTCCAGGTACGGGACGGTGGAGGTGGATACCATGGCGTCCAGCGCCCGCTGCACATCCAGGTCAAGCCCGCCCAGCAGGGCATCGGCCAGCACGGACACCGCATGGTAACCGCTCATGCACCAGCCTTCGTTGGCCATGAGCGACCAGATGGGCAGCAGGCCGTGGGCGCTCTGGGCCTGATGCGCCAGCATGGAAAGGGCCATGTCCCGGGCCCGCTGGGGATGCATCAGCAGCAGGAGCGGATGCTCGGCCCGGTAGGTGTCCCAGAGGGAGAACACCGTATAGTTGTGCCAGCCGTCGGCCTGGTGGATGGCGCCGTCCAGGCCCCGGTAGCGCCCGTCCACGTCGTCGTACAGGGACGGATTGATCATCGTATGATACAGGGAGGTGTAGAGCATCCGGAGCTCATCGGCCCCGCCCCGGGCCGTCAGCCGTCCCAGTTCCTGGTCCCAGGCGGCGCCGGCCGCCTCGCGGATCGCCTCGAACGAGCCCTGGCTCTCGGCCCGCAGGTTGCGCAGGGCCCCCTCCACCGACGTGCCGCTCAGGGCCACCCGGACGGTGAGGGTATCGGTTCCCGCCCAGTCAAAGTCGAACCAGCAGCAGATGCCCCGCCCGGCCATTTCCGGAAAACCGTGGCCGGTGGGCAGCTTGCGCCAGAAGCCTTTATAGGCCGACAGCACCGCCTCCCGGTAGCCATAGTCCTTCACCGGCCGGGAAAAGCGGATGGCAAAATAGGTATAGCGTTCCCGGGCCCAGCCCTGGGTGATGCGGTAGCCGGTGAGGAGGCTGTCCCCCACCATGCGCACGCTGGCCCAGAGGGTCTTGCCCTCGTAATTGTAGATACCGTGCGAAAGGTCCAGCACCAGGTGCCGTTCCGCCGCGCCGGAAGGATAGACGTAGCGGTGCACCGCGGTCCGTGGCGTCGCCGACAGCTCGGCCCGGATGCCGTAATCGGCCAGGGTGACGGCGTAATAGCCGGGCGATGCTGTCTCGGAATCATGGCTGTAGCGGCTCCGGTAGCCGTTTTCGGGAGCATCGGCCGTGCCGGGATGCAGGTGCAGCGGGCCCACGGTGGGCATCAGGAGGATATCTCCCAGGTCTGCGTGGCCGGTCCCGCTCAGGTGCGTATGGGAAAAGCCCACGATGGTGGGGTCCTCCCAGCGGTAGCCCGCGCAGAGGGAATAGACTTCGGGCTGATACTTCCCCGCCACGTTGTGCGGGATGGTATCGTTGTCCGGACTCACCTGCACCCCGCCGAAGGGGACGCAGGCGCCGGGGAAAGTATGTCCCATGCCGGAGGTCCCGATAAAGGGATCCACCCGGTCCGAGGGGCGCTGGGCCCCTGCCGTCCAGGCCAGGGTCACGGCCAGCCAGATGTATATGCAGCGTTTCATAGACCTCCAAGTTAGCGCATTTTTCATAGTTTTCCAAAATATGCCTACATTTGCGGTATGCGGTCAAAAGTATTTATCCTCTCGGCACTTGTCCTCCTCCTGGCGGGAGGACTGCCTTCCCGGGCGCAGGAGCGGGTACGGTTCAACCCCGACTATGCCGTCCACGACATCCGGCTGGAGTACGGCTACATCACCTCGCTCAGCAACCATGCCCCGGCCCCCGGCTTCTGGCAGCTCACCTCGTCGCGCATCACCTGGCACCGCGTCGCCTGGCAGAAAGGCATCCAGTTCGTTCCCAGGGCCAACGGGTACGACCAGTTCATCGGCCTTCCCACGGGCCTGGCCTTCCGTTCCAGGACAGTCCCCTTCCGCGAATCCATGGCCGATGCCGTGGACGACCTCCTCTACGACGCGTCGTGGAGCCTTTTCTGGGGAGACAGCGGCTTTTTCCTCTGGGATATCATCATGGCCTTCGTCCGCCGGGCCGAACCATACATCGGCCTCACGCCGGGTTACTACGTGGGCGGGCGTTCCCTCGACAGTGACGTGACGCCCCGCGCCCGCTTCTCCCTCACCGCCGACGCCGGCGTGGTGATGTCCATCCCCATCTGGCGCTTCTCCCTGAACATCACGCCCACGTTCCACTACGCCTTCATCAACAACTACTATTACGACGGCAAAGCCACCCGTTGGCTCCTTTCGGTCTCCGGGGGCATAGGGTTTATGTTCTGAGAATGGGCTACAGCAGGGCCGTAAGGGCTTCGTAGTAGCGCTTGGACACGGGGACGGCCTTCACGCCCTCCCGGTCCAGCTGGGCCAGGGCATAGCCGTTGGGGTCTTTCTTGAGCATGTCCACGTGTGCGGCATTCACGAAATAGGAGCGATGACAGCGCACCAGGCCATGCCGGGAGAGCACTTCTTCCAGCGCGCGCATGGAGGAGCGCAGCGTGAAATCCTTCACCTTGCCGTTATCCAGGTGCACGATGTGCACATAGTTCTCTTCGGCCTCGATATAGAGGACCGACTCCGAGGAGACGATGAGTTTGAGCCGTTTCTGCTCGTCGTGGAAATGGATGAGGGTCTTCTCGTCCACCAGCGGGGCCGATGCCGCCCGCTTGGAGAGCACAAAGAGCTGGACCCCCATGTTCAGGACGGTGTACGGGAACACCAGGATGCCGGCCATGTACAGGATGCAGCGGGTCATGACGGAGAAATAGGGCAGCGTGCCGCTCCAGCCCACGCCCAGCAGGATGGACTGCATGAGGCCGCACACAATCACTTCCATGGTGCACCAGACCAGGTACAGTGTCCAGTTCAGGTCAATGCTCCGGCGCAGGATGAACAGCAGCATCCGCGAAAGGGCAACCACCCCCAGCACCGTGAGGGCCGATACGATGAGATTCAGCGTATAGCGGCCTTTCTCCAACGCCAGGAAAGGGCCGATGTCAAAGGGATCATAGACCAGCACAAAGAGGAAATAGAACACAGGAAGCACCACGATGAACAAGGTGTTCACCGGCATTTTGTAGAATGTCCTTGCGATCGTCGTCATGGCTTCTGGGGCGTTTGCGCCCGGCAAAGTTACAAAAAAAAACGCATCCGGGAAAACGTTCGTTTTTCCGGATGCCTCAGGGTGTAGGGGGCTGCGCCTAGCGGGTGCGGGGGGCGCTGAAGTTGCCGTCGGGGGCGCCTTGCGGCCTGCCGCCGGGGAAGCCGCCAGGGCCACGGTTGCCGCCACCCAGCCGGCCAATTTGCTCGCGGCGGAACATTTCCTCGGCCACGACGAGCTTGGCCACCTTGTTGGCCGGAAGGACGGCCTGGTAACGGGCCACCCGGTCGGTCTCCAGCTGATCCGACACCTTCTTGGCGGCCAGGTACTGCTCCAGCAGCGCATCGGCCTGCCCTTCATCGGCATGGTCCTTCAGGGCTACGAAAGCCTGGAACACGTTTCCGAAGGCCTCGCGGCGCTGGGCCTGCACGTCATTGTAAACGGGCCAGAAGGCCTGGGCTTCGGCCTCCGTAAGATCCAGCTCCGAGGTGATGTAGGCCACCTGCTCGGCGCGCACTTTGTCACGCCAGGCTTCCTTGTTCTCCTGTTTCTTGTGACCCCGGTTCTGCTGGGCAAAAACCATCGTGGCAGAGAGCACCACGGCAAGGCATACACTAATAAGCTTTTTCATCGTTCGTTTCATTTAAATACTCCAGAGAAACACCTTCGTCGACCAGATACTGGACAATCTCCTCCTCGTTGAGCCCGTACTCCCGGGGAAGATCCACCAGGCCGCCGTCCGGATCCAGGGACTGGGCCAGATAGGAGTAGTAGCTTCCTTCGGATACTTCTGCCTGCAGAGCCGCCGTCGTCTTCCGGAGGATGAATCCTCCTGCGGCGACCAGCAGGGCCAGGCTGGCGGCATAGGCCATGTAAGGCATCAGACGGCGTGCGACAGTGGGCCGCCCGGCCTGCTGCTTCCCGGGGATGGCCTGCAGCCGCTGCTGCAAGGAATCGAAGTAACCCTGGGGGGTGGATATGTCGTTGTTTCTTGTCATACTGCTTACTTGGACACGCTTACGGGAAAAAGGTTTAATCGTCCCTGCCGATTTCGGCATTCGATACGCTGGCGCGGATTTTTTCCTGGGCAATATGGTACGAAGTCTTGAGCGCACCCACCGAGGTGCCGGTGATGGCCGATATCTGTTCGTAGGAAAGATCGTCCCACCAGCGCATCACAAAAACCTGCCGCTGCTTCTCCGGCAGGCGGGCCACGGCGCGGGAGAGTTCCCGCTGGGCATCCGTACCATTAAAATAAGGGTCGGAAAGGATGCGGCGGTCCATCTCCTGGTCCAGGGACGAAAAGCGCAGGGCCGCCCGCACCTTCTCCCGGCGCAGCCAGTTCAGGGCCTCGTTGGTGGCGATGCGCCAGACCCAGGTATAAACTTGCGCCTCCCCCCGGAAAGAGGGAAGCGCATGCCAGATCTTGATGAAGATTTCCTGGAGCAGGTCGTCGGCATCCTCGTGGCTGGCGGTAAAGCGCCTCACGTGCCAGTACAGCCGTTCGCTGTACTGTTTCACGATGTCATTGAAAACTTGCTCCAGTTCAGTCATTTACTTTCTGCCGACGGCCTTGCGGGCGGCGTCCGCAATATGCGGCGCGTCAATGCCGTACGCGGCCATGAGTGCAGAAGGCGTGCCAGACTGACCGAAACGGTCGGCCCCGTTCACGAATTCCATGGGGGTGGGACAGTGAAGGGCCAGCACGCCGGCAACGGCCTCTCCCAGGCCACCGGCCAGGTTGTGTTCCTCGGCCACCACCACGGCGCCGGTCTTCCGGGCCGATGTGAGGATGGCGGCTTCGTCCAGGGGTTTGATGGTAGCGAGGTCGATCACCTCGGCCGCAATGCCCTCGGAAGCCAGCGTTTCCGCAGCCTGGAGGGCCTCCCAGACGGCATGGCCGGTGGCCAGGAGGGTCACATCGGCCCCTTCCTGGAGGACGATGGCCTTGCCGATGACAAAGGGCTCGTCGGCGGGGGTGAAGTTGGGCACGGCGGGACGGCCGAAACGAAGGTACACCGGGCCGTCGTAACGGGCGGCGGCCAGGGTGGCCTGCAGGGTCTGGTTGTAGTCGCAAGGGTTCAGGACCACCATGCCGGGCAGGGCGCGCATGAGGGCGATGTCCTCCATGGTCTGGTGGGTGGCGCCGTCCTCGCCCAGCGTAATGCCGGCGTGCGAGGAGGCAATCTTCACGTTGGTGTTGCCGTAGGCCACTTCCTGACGCAGCTGGTCATAGACGCGGCCGGTCACGAATTCGGCGAAAGAGCCGATGAAGGGAATCTTCCCGGTGATGGCCAGGCCGGCGGCGGCGCCCACCATGTTGGCCTCGGCGATGCCGCACTGGAAGAAACGCTCCGGGAACTCCGCGGCGAAGGCGTCCATCTTGAGGGAACCCTTCAGGTCGGCCGTCAGGGCCACGATGCGCTCGTCGGCCTGGGCGGCAATCAGCAATCCCGCACCAAAGCCGCTGCGGGTGTCTTTCTTTCCTGTATCGATATATTTTTTCATACTAAAAATCTCCTAAAGGGGTTTCACCTAACTGCTTGAGGGCATCTTCCAGCTGCTCCGGCTTGGGCACGGAACCGTGCCACTTGTGGGTGCCGGCCATGAAGTCCACGCCGTGGCCCATCTCGGTCTTGAACAGGATCATGGTGGGCTGGCCGCTGCCGGCGCCCGCCTTGGCCAGTTCGAAGGCCTTGGCGATGGAGTCAAAATCGTGTCCTTCGGCCACGATGACGCGCCATCCCCAGGCATCCCACTTGGCGGCGAGGTCCCCCTCCCCGGCCACTTCATCCACCGGGCCGTCAATCTGCTTGCCGTTCCAGTCGGTCATGGCAATGAGGTTGTCCAGCTTGTGATGGGCGGCGAACATGCCGGCCTCCCAGATCTGGCCTTCCTCGCTCTCGCCGTCACCGCACAGGCACCACACAAGATGATTGTCCTTGTCCAGTTTCTTGCCCAAGGCGGCCCCGGCGGCCGCGCTCAGGCCCTGACCCAGGGAACCCGAAGCCTGGAACACACCGGGCAGGTTCTTGCGCACCGAGGGGTGGCCCTGGAGCCGGGTCCCCATCTGGCGGAAGGAGGCGAGTTCGCTCACAGGGAAATACCCGCAGCGGCTCAGGATGGAATAATACACCGGCGTCATGTGGCCGGCGCTGAGGATGAACATGTCCTGTCCCTTCCCGGAACGGGTCCAGGTGGCAGGGTCGTGGCTCATCTCGTTGAAATAAAGGGCGGTCAGGAAGTCCGTAGAGGACATGGAACCGCCCGGATGGCCGGATTTGGCCATACATACCATCCGCAGGATATCCCGGCGCACCTGCGTAGCGATGATCCCGAGTTCTTCTTTAGATTTGTTCATATTTGTGAATCCTTCTGTGGTCAACGATTCACAAAGATACTGTTTTTGCCGAAAATACCCAATAGTCCCCACCGGGTTTTCTTCGGCCCCACCGGCGTTTGGCGTCCATGCCAGGTGTTCGCCGCCCTTCTCCCGATGGCGTTGCAGGTCATGCCACCAGCGTTGCGGGTCATACCACCAGCGTTGCGGGTCTCGGTTTTTGGCTGGGACCTGGGACACTGCAGGCCGCTGGAGCCCCATAATGCGTTGCAGGTCCCCCAGGAAAACAAAGACCTGCAACAAAAGGACAAGGACCTGCAACAGGGGTAGGGCACATTCGGCAACATGCCAGGAGTTCTTCGCCCCGCCGGCGTTTGGCGTCCGTGCCAGGTGTTCTCCGCCCTTCTCCCGATGGCGTTGCGGGGCGTACCACCAGCGTTGCAGGTCGTGCCACCAGCGTTGCAGGTCTCGATTTTTGGCTGGGACCTGGGACACTGCAGGCCGCTGGAGCCCCATAATGCGTTGCAGGTCCCCCCGGAAAACAAAGACCTGCAACAAAAGGACAAGGACCTGCAACAGGGGTAGGGCACATTCGGCAACATGCCAGGAGTTCTTCGCCCCGCCGGCGTTTGGCGTCCGTGCCAGGTGTTCTCCGCC
>JAEEGL011295922.1_pt1 | contig 11045 bp, 10 predicted proteins | sample 9134231 | NCBI WGS metagenome assembly JAEEGL01 (sample SAMN16246548, study PRJNA631951) | gut metagenome | biome: gut microbiome; feature: rumen; material: fiber-attached | host: Bos | place: Iran: Karaj | collected 2018-10
AGGGACTTCACGAGGAAGGCATCAGACTTCTGCTTGAGGCTAAGAATGATACAGGACTTCCCAGCTGCTCCGAGATCATGAGCCCTGAACAGATTCCTGTTTTCGAAGAGGTAGACTTCCTTCAGGTAGGTGCAAGAAACATGCAGAACTTCGACCTCTTAAAGGCACTCGGTAAGACAGGCAAGCCGGTCCTTTTGAAGAGAGGACTTTCTGCTACCATCAAGGAGCTCCTCATGAGCGCTGAGTACATCATGAGCGAGGGCAACCCGAACGTTATCCTCTGCGAGAGAGGTATCAGAACATATGAGACTTACACGAGAAATACTCTCGACGTAAGCGCAATCTCATTATTGAAGCAGATTACACACCTTCCTGTTGTAGGTGACCCTTCACATGCAACGGGCAAGTCAAACCTCATCAAGCCGATGTCCATGGCAGCGGTCGTATCAGGTGCGGACGCTCTCGAGATCGAGGTTCACTGCAATCCCGAGAAGGCTCTTTCCGATGCGGCTCAGCAGCTCACACCTTCCCAGTTCACGGAAGTAATGGACGCAATCAACAAGGCAAGAAGCATTCTGTAATCTATTGACGCTGATGTTTGTCAGCGTCTTTTTATATTAGTTGGGAATTTTATCGAAAAGGAAGTGCAGTCAAAATGAAGATAACAGTAGGTGTAGTCGGATTAGGTCTTATCGGTGCCTCTTTCGCAAAGGCTTACAAGGAGAATGAAGAAGAAGCAATAGTTTACGGCTGGAACCGTACGAAGAGCGTTACTCAGATGGCTCAGATGCAGGGCATCATTGACGGCGAACTGACGGATGAGAATCTCGGCACATGTGATCTCGTCATTCTCTCACTCTATCCCGAAGCAACAGTCGAGTGGATGGAAAATCACAAAGAGCACTTCAATAAAAAGGGCATGGTAATCGATGCGTGTGGCACGAAGAGACTCGTTTGCGAGAAGGGCTTTAAGCTCGCTGAAGAGAACGGTTTCCTTTTTGTGGGTTGCCATCCGATGGCAGGCACGAAGTTCTCAGGCATGGGCCATGCAAGAGGTGACATGTATTTCGGCGCGCCGATGGTAGTAGTACCGCCGGTATTTGACGACATGTTCCTCCTCGATAGAGTTAAGGACCTTCTCTCGCCCTGCGGATTCGGAAGCTTCCATCTTTCACATGCAGATGAGCATGACAAGATGATCGCCTTCACTTCGCAGATGGCACACCTCGTTTCAAACGCTTACATCAAGAGCCCTTCAGCTAGAAATCACAAAGGTTTCTCAGCAGGCTCATACAAGGACATGACAAGAGTCGCTTGGCTCAACCCCACGATGTGGACACAGCTTTTCCTTGAGAACAGGGACAATCTCATTTTCGAGATCGACCATCTTCAGGAAGAACTCGGCAAGTACAGACAGGCTCTTGTTGATGAGGATTTCGACGGACTCCGTGACCTGCTCGATGAGGGCAGAAAGATCAAGGAGGAGGTAGACGGCATATGATGACTGTCAATGTCCGTGCCTCAAAAGAATACAACGTTGAGATCGGCGACGGCATCGTCGCTAAGCTTGGCGAGCTTACGAAAAGTATTTGTCCTAAGGCAATCAAGGCCCTGATCGTATCAGAGACAAATGTCGCTGCGCTTTATCTTGATGTGGTAAAAGCACAGCTCGAAGGAGCCGGACTCGAAGTAATCACTTATGTTTTCGAGGCGGGCGAAAAGAGCAAGAACATAAATGAGATCGCGGGCATGTGGGACAAGATGGCCGAAGCAGGATTTACCAGAACTGATCTCGTTGTCGGCTTGGGCGGCGGCGTTACGACCGACATGGCAGGTTTTGCGGCATCGACATTCTTAAGAGGAATCGATGTCATTCAGGTGCCGACTTCGCTCCTTGCGATGGTCGATGCAGCTGTCGGAGGCAAGACCGGAATCGACATCCCGATGGGCAAGAACCAGGTTGGCGCTTTCTGGCAGCCGAGCCTCGTTCTTGAAGACACCTCATTTTTGAAGACCCTTCCCGATGAGGTGTTCACTGAGGGCATGGGCGAGGTCACCAAGTATGCGTTCATAATGGATGAGAAGCTTTTCGACCTTCTCGAAAAGCAGAACGGCAGCATAAGAGATGACGCATCAGTTCTTGAGAACGTAATCGGCATGTGCGTTGCCGACAAGGCTGAAGTCATAGGCGAGGATGAGAACGACAACGGCAGACGCCAGATCTTAAACTACGGCCACACGGCTGGTCACGTAATCGAGCGCGACAGCGGATTTACAAAGCCTCACGGCATCTGCGTTGCAAAGGGCATGGGCATCTTCATGGATGCATGCGTAAGGGCAGGGACATTAAGTGCTGAAGACGCAAAGAAGATGAAAGATCTTCTTGCTATGTACAATCTCCCTGTAAGCGATGAGATCACGCCCGAAGACATCGTTAAGGGCGCGATGAACGATAAGAAAAAGCGCGGCAATACCTTATCGGTTATACTTGTAAACAAGATCGGCCGTGCCGAGATAAAGAAGATGACAGCAGAGGAGTTCCTTAAGTTTTTGTCGGTATGAAAATCTCAGTTAAAGATCTTAATCTTGATATCAAAGCACCGCTTTCAAAGTCGGTCTATCACAGGGAGCTCATCGTTAACTTCATCCTTGGCGCGCGCGGTGAATTTCTGACAGAAGCCGAAGATGACAATGACGACATAAGAGCCACAAAAGCATGCCTCCGCGCACTTGAAGATACTAATGCGGAGACAATAACTCTTAACTGCAACGAGAGCGGATCGACACTGCGTTTCATGATCCCCGTCGCACTGGCAGTGAAGTCTGATGCCAACAAAACTCTCGTATTCAAAACAAAGGGAAGACTCATCGACAGGCCTATTGAGGAGCTGTCCGACTGCCTTAAGCCGTTCGGCGTAGTTATAACCAAGAACAAGGAAGCAAACGAGATCACGGTTACGGGAAACATAGAGCCCGGTCGATATGTCATTGACGGCAGCGTTTCGTCGCAGTACATCTCAGGACTTCTCATGGCGCTCTCATGCTTCGATAAGGAATCCACGATTGAAGTTACGGGCGGAGTCGCATCCGTTCACTACATCGAACTTACCGTTGCCGCTCTTGCAAAGTACGGCATAAGCATCGTAAGAGAAGGCGACACGTTCAAAGTTCCGGGAATTACTTCAGACATTAAAGTTCCTGACGGAAACTTCGAAGTTGAAGGCGACTGGAGCAACGGAGCGTTCCTGCTTTGCCTCGGAAGCCTTATTCACGGCGGCTCTGCAAAGATAACGGGTCTTAATGAGAATTCCGTTCAGGGCGATAAGGCGATACTTCATTTTCTTAAGCTTGCCAACGTAACTTATCTTTCCGAAGGCGATACTTTCTTTGTCATGGACAGTGTCAGGAACGGAATAAGAGAAAAGGTTGAGATGGACTGCAGCGACATTCCGGACATCGTTCCGTATATGGCCGTTACAGGCGCTTTCAGAGCAAAAAAGACGATCCTTAAGGGAATAAAGAGACTCAGGATCAAGGAGTCCGACAGGGCAGAGGCTATTAAGCAGATGCTCACAAAATTGGGCGGAAATGTAACGCTCGAAGAGGACACTATTACGATAGAATATATAGATAAGGTCGCTGACGACATTGTGCTCACTTCGTCGGGCGATCACAGAATGGCGATGGCCGCAGTATTGTGCGCCGCTGCCACGGGCAGGGAGATCGAACTCGATAACATCGACTGCCTCGATAAATCCTTTCCTGAATTCAGGAAAGTCTTGTTGAAGGAGATGACCGTATGAATTCAAGCAGCACATATCAGGGCGATGCACTGGACATCATGATCTACGGTGAGTCTCACAGCGAGGCTATCGGAGTTTACATCAACGGCCTTCCCGAAGACGTTACGCCCGACAAGGCAAAGACAGCAGCTTTCATGGCAAGACGTGCGCCCGGCAAGAATGCCTGGTCCACACCCAGAAAAGAACCCGATGAGGTAATCTTCGAGCGCAACGGTACGATGCTTCACGGCTACATCATCAACACGAATACAAAACCCAAGGACTATGCGTCCATATTAAACTGCCCCAGGCCGTCTCATGCGGACTATGCGGCAACTCTTCTTTACGGCGACGAGGCTTCGAAGTCAGGCGGCGGAATCTTCTCCGGACGCATGACCGCTCCTCTCTGTATCGCAGGTTCCATTGCTTTGCAGGAGCTGAATAAAAGAGGCGTCCAGATAAGTGCGCACCTTAAGAAAGTCGGCGGAGTATTCGACGATTCTTATTTCGATCACGGCGTAAACGACGAGGGATTCAGGAACAGACTTTCAGTTGTCGAGAACAAGGAATTCCCTGTTGTTGACGATGCCAAGGGCGAGCTCATGAAGGCAAAGATCGAAGAGGCAAGGCAGGAGGGCGACTCAGTAGGAGGCGTCATCGAGTGCGTTGTCTACGGCTATCCGGAAGGTATCGGAGGACCGATCTTCGACGGTATAGAAGCAAAGCTTGCACAGATCCTTTATGCGATTCCCGCAGTAAAGGGCGTCGAGTTCGGCAACGGATTCGAAGGCTCGGATCTTAAGGGTTCAGAAAATAACGATGCATTCGTTTTCGACGACGAAGGCAATCTCACATTAAAGACAAATCACAGCGGCGGAATTCAGGGCGGCATCAGCCTGGGCGATGTAGCGCCGATCGTTTTCGACGTGGCATTGAAGCCGACACCGTCTATCTCGAAATCACAGGAAACTGTTGATATGGCCGCACATAAGAACACAACAATCAGCATTGAGGGCAGACACGATCCGTGCGTCGCACCGCGCGCCGTTCCGGTCGTTGAAGCCGCAGCCGCAATCGCACTTTACGACCTGCTTCTTGTATCAATGTAATGGAGGATAATGCCATGAGCGAGAGATTGGACCTGAACGGACTCAGAGGAAAACTCGACGAGATCGACAACAGCATTTTGGACCTTCTCGAAGAGAGAATGGCGACATGCCGCGAGATCGGAAATGTCAAAAGAGAAAACGGCATGGACGTTTATGCTCCCGCCAGGGAAGAGGAGAAGTTCAAGGCTCTTGAGGAGATCGCCGGATTTGAGAGCAGACCTTATGTAAGAGATCTATTCAAGACTCTCATGGACATCTCCAAAGACCACCAGAACAAGCCCGCTTTCGGCGTTCTGGGCAGAACTTTGGCTCACACATATTCACCTGAGATCCACAGTCTTTTCGACTCATCTTATTCGTATTCCATAATCGAGCGCGAGCCCGAAGAATTGGAGACACTCTTTAAGAGCGGCGTCTTCAAGGGTTTCAACGTTACCATTCCTTACAAGAAAAATGCATGCGCAATGTGCGATGAATTGGACGATGCTTCCAAGACGACGGGAAGCGTAAACACAGTCCTTTTCGAGGACGGCAAGGCAAAGGGATGGAACACCGACTACTTCGGATTTATCTACATGCTCCACAGAAAGGGCATTTCCGTAAGCGGCAAAAAGGTGCTCGTATTGGGCACGGGCGGAGCAGCATCCGCAGTCTTCTATGCGCTTAAGACACTCGGCGCAGCTGAGACTTATGCGTGCGACCTCGAAACAGAGATCAACTATTCCAACGTTTACGACAAGGCAGGCGATGCTCAGGTAATCGTCAACTGCACACCTGTCGGAATGTTCCCTAAGGTCGATAACAGACTTTTGGACCTCACGAAGTTCAGCGCGCTCGAAGCATGCGCAGACGTAGTCTACAACCCTTCAAGAACAAGGTTCCTGCAGGATGCGGAAGAATTGGGTCTTAAGACATGCGGCGGACTTGCGATGCTCGTTGCACAGGCATATAAGTCTTCTCGAATTTTCGCAGGCGACATCGAAGGCGCTTCGCTTCTCGGCAATCCCGACAAGAGCATTCCTTCCGAAGCTGAAGAGGCTATCGAGAAGGTCATCAAGGTTCTTGAGAACCGCATGAAGAACATCACCATTATCGGCATGCCCGGTTCAGGCAAGTCGCTTCTTGCAAGAAACATCGCAAAGGTAACGGGCCGCACATTGGTCGACCTCGACATCGCTTTTGCAGAGAAGTTCGGACAGACACCTGCAGAAGTCCTTTCCGGTCCGGGTGAGGATGCATTCAGGGAGATGGAGTGCGAGATCGCAGCAGAGTTCCTGCCGCAGAGCGGACTTGTCATCTCATGCGGCGGCGGCATCGTAACTCGCGACGTCAACAAGTTCTATGTACGCTGCAATTCAAACGTCTTCTATCTCGAGCGTCCTTTGACCGCGCTCACAGATAAGAACAGACCTATCTCTCAACTCCACGGCGTCGAGAAGCTCTACTCACAGCGCAAGGACAAGTATGAGACATGGTGCGACTACCGTTTCTTCTACGACAGATTCGATGAGAAGCAGGATTTCTACGATAAGGCGATCGCCGACATTTTAGGAGCTTTGAAGTAATATGAAGATCCTTGTTTTAAACGGCCCCAACCTCAACATGCTCGGCATCAGAGAGCCCGACATTTACGGCGCACAAACCTACGACAATCTCATCGCCCTCATCACTTCGCACTGCGAAAAGAAGGGCATAGAAGTCAATTGCCTTCAGAGCAATCACGAAGGCAATCTGGTCGACTACATCCAGCAGGCATATTTCGACAAGGTCGACGGAATCGTAATCAATCCGGGCGCTTATACCCACACTTCCGTCGCACTTCTCGATGCGCTTAAGGCTGTATCGATCCCCGCGGTTGAAGTCCACATCTCCAAGGTCAATGAGCGCGAGGCTTTCCGCCAGATCTCATACGTCTCTTATTACTGCTCGAAAACCATCACCGGCAAGGGCTTTGACGGCTACATTGAAGCCATCGATTTCTTAGCTGACGGAGCAAAGTGATCTATAGTCACGGCCTTTAAAACTGACATCAAACAGCCATTTATTATTTAAGCAACTGCACGCGCATTGTGGTATTATCTTATCTGTTAAGTAATTTTACTTAAGGAGGATAATATATGGCTAATTTTTGTCCTAACTGCGGCAGTTCTGTCAGAGAAGGCGCCGCATTCTGCGCTCATTGCGGATCAAAGTTAGGAACTGCAGCACCCATTGCTGAAGCAGCACCTGTTGCAGAACCCGCACCCGTTGTTGAACCTGTAGTTGAAGCAACACCCGCAGCACCCGTTGCTCCCGTTGTTGAGCCTGCACCTGTAGCTGAACCCGTAGTTCCCGCAGCAGTTGCACCGGCAGTAGAACCCGTTGTAGAAGCAGCTCCCGTAGCTGAACCCGCACCCGTAGCAGCACCTGTCGTTGAGGCAGCTCCCGTTGCTCCCGCTGTTGAACCTGCACCTGTTGCTGAGCCCGCTCCTGTTGCGGCAGCACCTGTAGCAGCACCTATTCCGGAACCCGTTCCGGTTGCAGCAGCACCCGTTGCAGCTCCCGTAGCTGAGGCACCCGCAGCACCTGCTGCAGCAGCTCCCGTTACAACATCTTCAGAGCCCATGCCTTTCGAGGCACCTTCTGGCCCGGTTGTAACAGCACCTGCTGAAACAACTGAGACAGCTAACGCTCCCAAGAAGCTCAGCAAGGGCGCGATCATCGGAATCATTGCCGGTGTTGGCGTTGTTGCACTTGCTCTTATCGCTGTCGGCATCATCGCTATCCTTAACGGCGGTTTCGGTCTCGGCGGAACTTTCATTGACCGTGCCGAGAAGATGGACATCGTTGACGGCAGCCTCAAGAAGGATAAGTACGCTATCTACGATGAAGACTTCAACGACTATATCGTTGAGGCAAGATGGTGGGACTATGACGACACAATGGATAAGGCCGGCTGCTATAACGTAGACACAACTACTCTGGCTTTCTCCATCGAAGTCAACGAAGATGCTGAAGACGAAGTTTACTATGCTTACTACTACAGCAAGGATAAGGAATTCGACAAGGAAGATCTTTCCAAGCCTTTATACAGCGACACAATCGGACCTGTTGAATACGAGAGCGACGGAAGAGCTTATTACAACGTCGACTGCGACAAGAAGATCTCCAAGGGTTACTACGTTGTAGTTGTTGCTGCAAGTGAGAAGAGCATCAACAAGCCTTACATCATCGCTTACGCAGAAGTTAAGTAAGACCTGGTTTAATTCAGTTTTCTAAAGAGGTTGTCTCATGTGAGGCAACCTCTTATTTTGTCTTTTCGCCGCCCGGGCACAACGAAAAATATATCAAATAGTTCTTTTTTCGAGGATTTGGACTAATAAAAATGCCCCCGGAATTTCCGAGGGCACGAGAACTCAATTTAACTGATCCTTAAGGATGAGGATAACCGAGTGCGTCGAGGAAGTCGTTAACTTCCTTCTCAATTGTGAGGTCGTAGTCGCTGGAGATTGCAACGATTACTGTGTCGCCCTTGAGGTAGATAGCATCGTGATAAGGTGTGTATGTGTTAGCAATCTTATCGTCGTATCTGCCGTCGATGAGAACATAAGCTGTGTTGCTGCCTACTTCGTGGCTGCTGATGCCGGAGAAGTTCTTGCTGTCGAAGATGCCTTCGTAATCAGCATAGTAGAAGTCGAAAAGTGCCTTAGCTGTTGCCTCGTCTACGCACTTTGTGTAGCTGTACTGGTTCTCTTTGTCGGAGATGGCATCGATGTTTACGATAACCTCGAAATCAGTGCTGTCGCCTGCGAATGAGAAGCTTGTATCAGCCATTACTTCAACATAGGAATCGTCAACGCCGATCTTCTCGAGTGCTGCGAGGAAGTCTGCGTCGCTTACGTCAGCCTGAGCTGCCATATCTACCTTGGGTTCGTGTGTGACACCTGCGCATCCTGCGAAAAGCATTGCTGCTGCGAGGAAAGAAGCGCCGGCTGTCATGATCTTAGAAGTCTTCATAATTTCCCTTTCCTTTCATGTTTTCAAAACAAAGAGAACTATATCATAAAAGGGATATATTTTGAACTATATAATGCAGTTGCGGACAAGTGGTAAAAATGCGTTCACTTTTCCTTGCAAGCAAGTTGCTCGATTGCGTGTTATAATCTACCGGCGAGAATATTGAGTATCTAATAGGAGAATATATATGAAACATACGGGATTTAGGAAAAGCGTAATGGCAGCAGGTCTTGTTGCTGCTTTGATCCTTGCGGGAACAGGCTGCACGAAGCAGATCTCTTCAACAGAGACTTCCAATCAGCAGTCGGGTGTACAGGAGACTGTTGATCCGATGTCATTTACTGCGATCGATGCCAAGTTCCGCGATTACACATTCTCCATTAACGAATACATGAGAGAGCATCAGGCAGAGGCAACTCAGAAGAAGACTCAGGGTGCAACACCCAACGGAGTTGCTGCTAACTGCACATATACGATCTCACCTGACGGCCAGTTCGAGTCGCTTCAGATGGAGAAGAGACTTGAGAACGGTGTCCAGGTTGATGAATACTTCAATCTCGGTGATTCAATCTTTGTTGCACGCACGACAGTTTACGATGACGGCAACTACGATCCGGTGGATAAGTACTATATCATAGACGGCGGTCTGTATAAGGTTGACGGCTCTGCAGAGACAGTCACAAAGATCGCAGACATCGGTACAGATGCCGGAAACCAGGCAAAGGCAGATCTCGATCTCTATTTTTCTTTCGACGAGATAAAAGCAATCTATGGCTAAAGACACTTCTGCTTCAGAGCAGGAAAGCTTTAACGGTTACACTATGGGGGAGGGCGTCAAGGACGGTCTCCCCATCGGTTTAGGATACCTTTCCGTTTCGTTCACTTTCGGAATCCTTGCAGTCTCAAAAGGCCTTTCGTGGCTGCAGGCAGGTCTCATTTCGCTCACGAATATTACATCGGCAGGCCAGGTTGCAGGACTCGGCATCATGACGGCTGCAGGCGGAATCATTGCCATGATCATCTCGCAGATAGTTATCAATCTGCGTTATTCGCTGATGGGAATCGCACTGTCGCAGAAAGCCGATAAGACCATGACGCCTCTTTTGAGGATCCTTCTGGCATACGGAATTACCGATGAGATCTTCGGCGTTGCGGTAAGCAAGAAGCATGAGTTCGGCGCGAGATATTTCTTCGGCCTTACGGTGCTTCCGGTCATAGGCTGGGTGGCAGGCACCGTGATTGGTGCGATTCTTGGCCAGGTATTTCCGGATTTCCTTACCAATGCGCTAGCGATAGGCATCTATGGAATGTTCGTTTCGATCGTTCTGCCGAAGGCAAAGCACGACAAGGTTATCCTCGGTTCGTCTGTTTTGGCGTGCATTCTCTCAACGCTGATGTTCTATATCCCGTTCCTGTCAGAGCACATCACTTCAGGCTTTGCGATAATCATCGCAGCTGTAATTGCAGCGCTTGCGGGCGTTCTTACAAGAAAGAAACTTGAAGGGAAGACCGGCACCATTGTTGCTATCGTCCTGGGCTGTGTCCTGATCGCTCTGCTGGTCATTTTCGCGCCCGGATACAAAGTGCCTGAAGCGGCCACCGTTACTGACAGCGCAAGCTCGGCACTTGATAACAAGGTCTTTGTACCGCTTCTTATCGTCATGGCATTAACGACTTATCTCGTGCGCATGATCCCGTTCACTCTTTTCCGCAAGAAGCTCGAAAAGCCTGCGGTCAAGGCATTTTTCGATTACATTCCTTACACGGTCCTGTCAGCCATGACGTTCCCGGCGATTCTTTATTCCACGGGTTCTTTCATCACGGCGGCAATAGGAACAGGCGTAGCAATGCTTCTCGGTTACTTCGAGAAGTCGCTTATCGTGGTTGCGGTAGGTGCGTGCCTCGCGTCGCTCGTGTCGGGCGTAATAATGATGTATATCTGAGAAACAAAAAAGGCTGCGGATTGCAGCCTTCTTACAATGGAGCCCCCATCCGGATTTGAACCGGAGACCTCATCCTTACCATGGATGCGCTCTACCTACTGAGCTATAGGGGCAAGTCAAAGCCTATGAAGTATAACACAGTAAATGTGCCTTGACAATAAATCGGAGGGGCAAGACCGCCTTTTAATGTTGACAACTGCACCCAAAGATTATAC
>JAEEGL012374424.1_pt1 | contig 11045 bp, 9 predicted proteins | sample 9134231 | NCBI WGS metagenome assembly JAEEGL01 (sample SAMN16246548, study PRJNA631951) | gut metagenome | biome: gut microbiome; feature: rumen; material: fiber-attached | host: Bos | place: Iran: Karaj | collected 2018-10
CGTGAACTCCCTCTTCGCCGCCCACACAGCCGTCGGCGCCATCAATGCGCTTCGCGAATCCTTCAGCGACCAGTACCGGGTGCGATGCCAGATCTTTGTCCCAGAGGGAGGCCATGTCGGCATCCCGCACGGAAAGGTGGTTGTCGAATCGCAGATCCGGGCGACAGACTACGATGTGCTTCGCGAAGTCAACGCGAAGATCAACCGTGCCTACACGGCGGCGGCCGCCGCCTTTGGCGCTCGCGTCGAAATCGAGGATCTGGAGATGTACGTCCCCGAAAACGACCCGCCGGACTTCATGAATCTTGCCCGCGACATCGCCGGCGAGCTGTTCGGACCGGAGAACATCCGGGTCGACTACGACGAGCGGGGCCGGAGCGGGGGGGCTAGTGACATGGGCAACCTTGGGGCGGTGATGCCGGTCCTCCAGCCATCCTGCTACGGGCAGACGGGAGGATCGCACAGTCCCGAATTCCGCATCAACAGCCTGGATCTGTCCGTGTTCGACCCGGCGACGGTGCTGGCCTCCATGGCCTGCGCGCTTCTGCGGGACGGCGGCAAAAAGGCACGGGAAATCATCGCGAACTACAAGCCGAGGTTTTCCTCGATTCCGGATTTTCTCCGCGCCATGGACGACTTAACCAGTCCGAAGAAGGGCATCGAGTACAGAGAGAACAGCGCCGTCCTGAACTGGTAGCGACGGAGTGTGCACCATGTCAATACTCCTGCAAGAAACCCTCGCCGACGGTCGCGCGCTGCGCGTCCTGAGGTTCGTCTCCCCCGTCGATCCGGTTCCAGAGGACATCGTTCGCTACGTAATCGGGTCACTTGGGTTCGACTCCTACAACAAGTACATCCAAGCGCAAGCATACTGGCGTAGCTGGTACCGCGAGTCGTTCGACGGACTTCTGGAGGGCGTTGCCAGCCACCTCTACGTTGCCGAGGTGGACGGCGAATACGCCGCACGCCTCTGGTTCGCCTATTCGCGCGAGAACGGCCTGGGAAACTTCGGCAACGCCTTCACCGAGCCGCGCTTCCGGCGGCAGGGGCTGATGGGGCGTCTCATGACGTCGTGCATGGCCGACTTCAAAGCGGCCGCCGCCGCCCGCCTTCTCTGTTGCGCGAGCGGGAACAAATTCGCCGTCGCCAGCTACGTCAAACACGGTTTCCGTGTAATCTACGGCGGCGAGACTGGGGCGCTTGCCTGCACGAGGCGTCCCGGCGAGGACTTCTTCTCCATTGAACGCGATCTCTTCGCCGATGCCGCGCTGGCCTCAATTCGACCCGGTCGACCTGCCGACCAGTTTATCACAGACAAGCTCATCGGTTACACCAGGCCCGTCCTTGATGGTCTGGGCGTACGCCGAGGTCCAGCCGCTACCGTGCCCGAGTTCCGCGTCGCCCGCATCGAGGCCGAAATTGGAAACGGTGTTGTGAACGTCGCCTGCAACGCCGCCGGGACGGTTACGGGCCATGCCTTTGCCCTTGCCTCGGGCGGCGCTGGCATTCTAGACTTTACTGTCCACGCATCGAGTCTTCCGGATGTTCCCGAACTGCTGAAGGCGACGGCCATTGGCTTCCACGCCATTCACAACATGGATCTTTTCTTCTACGCCTTTCCTACCGACTCCGAGAAAACCGCCGCCGTCCGCGCAGCGGGCGGGGATCTCGTGGCGCACACCCGGACCATGGAGATATACACGCTGTGAAACGAATCAACTTCCGCGGCATCCACCCCGACGATCTCCACGGACGCATGGCCCTCCGCAACCCCGAGCGCGGCTTCCGCACCGAAATCTACGTCTCGACGATTCCCGACGAAATCGCCGGCGTGTGCTCGTGCCACGCCAAGCAACTCAAGCTCGACGGCCGCCCCGAAGCGCCGATCTACCAGAATGCGGACATTCCCGGCGTTCCCCACCTCATCCGCGGCAACCGCCTCATGGGGCTGGAGTTTTCCCATGGCCAGTGGCAGGACGAACTCGACTACTTCGCCTACGATGGCGTGACTGTCATGCAGAGCTACGTCTTTCTGATGAAGTACCAGGACGGCCGAGACCTTTCGCCGGAGAAGCTCGCTGACATCGAACTCTTCTTCCGCAAGCTACGCGAGAGCGGCGCCAAGGCGCTCCTGCGCTTCGCCTACGAGCTGTCGCCTACCATCGACGGCCCGTCCGGCGTGACCATCCTAAAGCACCTCGCCCAGCTCGCTCCGCTCATCCGCGCCAACGCCGATGTCATCTACGTCCTCCAATGCGGCTTCATCGGCAAGTTCGGCGAGTGGCACCACAGCTTCCACCACCTCCAGGACGACTTCGCCTTCCAGAAGGAACTGCTTGATGCCGTGCTGGAAGTACTGCCGCCGGATCGCTGCACCATGGTCCGCTATCCCATCGTCAAGGAGCGGCTCTACGGCGGCGAACCTCTCGCAGATGCCGAGGCCTTCACGGGTACGCCCCGAGCCCGCATCGGCCATTTCAACGACGGCTTCCTCGCGGACGGAAAGCACGGGGGTACCTTCGGTCGCGACGACTCCCCCCATTCCCCGGAAGACGACTTCGCCTATCTGGAGGAGGGCAAGTATCTGCCGATGGACGGCGAGCTCTTCTGGCGCGACGCCGCCGGCCATCCGGTGCAACCGACCGAGGCGGTGCGGCTTCTGCGCAAGTGGCACTACGACACCCTTGGCTTCGTCCATGGCAACAGAGCCTTCGAGGGGGTTGACGGCTACTCCATCGACATCTGGAAGCGCGTCCCCGTCGATCCGCTCTTCCTCAAGGACAACGGTCTTCCCATCCCCGACGGATACTTCGCCGACGAGGAGGGGCGCTTCGTTTGGCGTAGCTACTACGAGTACATCAGGGACCTCCTCGGCTACCGAATCGAACTCCGGAGTCTTGAATACGAAACCGCCGACGGTCGCCTGACAGGAAGAATCACACTCGTCAACAAGGGCTTCTCCGCGCCGGTGAACCCGCGCCCGGTCTTCCTGAAAGTCGGCGAAGTCGCGTATCCGCTTGAAACCGATGTCCGGCGCTGGCAGTCGGGCGAGACGCAGACGCTGAATTTCGACGTTCCGGCGCCCGCCGCGCCCTGCGGCATCGGTCTCTGGATGCCGGACGCGGCCGAAACCCTGCGCGGCGACCCGCGCTATGCGCTCCACTGCGCTAACGCCATCCCCTTCCGCGATGGCGTCAATGTCCTCGCATAGCGGCCGTTGTGGCATGATGAGGGTTACCCGACGACGGCAGCGCAGGGTGCACTTGACATCCAAAACGTAACGGCTCATACTTACGTTGACTTTTTTATGTATCAAGAGGAGTCCGCATGAGCATAACCCTGTCCATCCCCCCTGCAATCGTGCAGGAAGCACGCGCATACGCCGCGGAGAACGGTACGACCATGAGTCGCCTGATTCGCGAATACTTTATTCATCTCGTCTCCGCCGACAAGGCCGATACGAAAGCCAAGGGCTGCCGCTTCTTAGAACTCGCCGAAAGCGCCGATGTCCGGCTTCCTGAAGGATGGCGTTTCAGTCGTGACGAATGCTACGAAAGGGCGGAAGTGAAATGACTTTCGTTGACTCGACCGTTTTCATCTACGCAATCGACAAGACTGTTTCGCCAAAGCAAGCAACGGCAAGGAGAATTGTCGCGGAAGCGTTTGGTGCACATGCTCCGTATCGCATATCCGCACAAGTGCTGGCGGAATTTGCAATCGTGTCCATACGCAAATTGAAACTCGCTACGCCTTTGTTGCTTGAATTTCTTTCGGAGATGGGAAGAATATCGCGCACGGACGTGGACAATGCGCTCGTCTGCCGCGCCGCCGAAATTCAAGGGATATACGGCATTCAGTTCTACGACGCGCAAATCGTGGCCGCTGCCGAGCGTCTTGGATGCAACCGCATCCTGACGGAAGATCTGAACGACGGGCAGATGTACTGCGGGATTATCGCCGTAAACCCGTTTTCCCATGGCGGTCACGAAATGTCGATATCGACATTTCGTGACCGCTAAGGCTTGATTTTCCGATGGCGTGAGACGTGGTATACTCCGCCCCGCAAATGAAAGGTTCCATCGACATCGCGGACGCCCTGCGCGGCGAGTTGACCTCAGGCCGCTACCGAGCCGGGGAGCGGCTGCCTCCCGTCGCCGACCTCCGCAAACTCTTTGGCGCCGGGGAGTACGCCGTCCGGCATGCCCTCCAGCGTCTCCGCGACGAGGGGTTCCTCACGCTCCGGCCGCACCTCGGCGCCATCGTGTCAACTGCGCTTTCCCGCGCCTGGAAGGGCCACGTCGCCTTCTTCCACACCAGCCGACGCGCCTCCTACTTCGTCTCGCGGCTCAGCATCGTCCTAGGCGAAAGGCTTGAGGCGGCGGGATGGTGCTTCCACCCTGTCTTCATGGCAGCGGCGAAAGACGGCCAGATCAATACGGAGGCTATGGAGCGGCACATCGCCAACGGTCTTGACTTCGCCGTGGTGCTAAGCGAGTTCCGGCAGATTGCGGCCCTCCTCGACCGCGCCGGTGTGCTGTACGTCGTGCTCAACGGATTCGCGCGCGACTTCCCGAACGCCTGCGGCGTCATCCGCGACGACTTCCGTCCGTGCTTCGCCGATCTGGTCCAAGCCCTCAGGGCCAGCGGAGCCAGAGTCGTGCTGGAGTTCGACTACGAACGCAGGATGGACCGGGATTTCAAGAACACCCTGTTCGCGGCGGAAATCGACAGCCATCGCATTCTCTGCGCATGGGACAACGAACTGCCCCATAGCGCCAGCGACATCAGGGCGCTGGGCCACCGCGCAGTCGCCGATTTCCTCGCCGTCGGACAAAACCGGGCGCATCTACCGGATGTGTTCCTTTTCACCGACGACTATCTCGCCAGTGGCGGCGTGGCAGCGCTGCTTGAGGCCGGTCTGCACATTCCCGATGACATTCGGGTCGTCTCGTTCAGCAACCGGGGCGACGAGCCCGTCCTTGGCGTTTCGGTAGCCCGCATCGAGAACGACCCAGAAGCCTATGGGGAGGCCGTCGCCGCCTATGCCTTGGACATTCTCGCCGGCCGCCACCCCGCTCCGCCGCGCATCGCCTGGCGGTTCATCCCCGGGGAAAGCCTGTAGGCCTCTTCATTATTGAGGTAATTATTTAGGTCTTGAAGAAATCGTTTCGAATCGTGTTGGGCCTTGCGGTATACTGGGCGCGAAAGCGAAAGCCGCAATCATTCCGGCGCATGCCGGGGAAGTTTTCGCCCTCTTTGGGAAAGCATCGACATGAACACATCATCGAAACGTGCCACCTGCGCCAGACGAACACACATTCCCTCGCGAGTCTCGCAGTTCGCCGCAACACTTGTGCTACTTTTGGCCGTAGCCGCTCCGCTCGCGGCAACAGACCTCCCGTGGGTGTACGACACCTCCGGGCGCACTGCGGAGACCGATCCCTCGTTCGAGACCGGCACCTTTGCCTCCACGCTTGTCTCCATGGCGGGACGGTGGTGGAAGGCGACCACGGGAATCAATCTGCGGACCGACCAGTGGATATTCACGCTGATTCACATGCGCTAGGGAAGGAAAATGGACATGAACAGACAGTCTCTCGCACTTTTTTTCGCCATCGCCGCATCCGCCGCGACGCTGGGCGCCACGCCGGCCATCGCACCGGATTCGGTGTCCTGCATCTTCAACGCCCGCAACCGGCTCGCCACGACAACCTACACGCTCTCCGGCGCACCCGCCATCGTGACGGCGGACATCCAGACGAACCGCACCGGCGCCGTGACCGCGAACGAGGAAGACTGGATTTCCGTCGGCGCCGCGAACGCCGCGCTCGCCGGCGATGTGAACCGCCTCGTCACTGACAATGGCGGGCACCAGTTCCTCTGGAAGCCCGACGAGGTCTTCGGGGACCTTGAGATCGCCCTCGGCGCGATCCGCGCCGTTGTCACGGCCTGGGACACGCAGTCCCCGCCAGACTACCTCGTGGTCGATCTTGCGAACGCCAGCAACCGCTGGTACTACGTGAGCGAGGACAGTCTCCCGCACGGCGGCATCGGCAGCGACTACTACCGCAACGACGCCATCGTGATGAGGCGCATTCCCGCCGCCGGCGTGAAGTGGACGATGGGCGCGGCCTCGAACAAGCGCTTCACCCAGACAAACAGCCAGCAGCACTACGTCCGGCTCACGAACGACTACTACATGGCGGTCTTCGAGCTCACGGTCGGGCAGGTCGCCAGATTCGCCAGCATCGAGCGCACCGGAGCCGCCCAGTACATCAACCGCTTCTACTGGGGCTCCCCCGCCGTAAGCACGTACCAGAACTACGCGCAGTACTTCGAGGCGGACACGAACAACTGCCCCGTCGTCGGAACGCACCACTCGTTCCTGCGCTGCGGGACGGACTCGTCCGTGACGAACTGGCCCGCCGGACGCCACTGGGTCCATCCCTCCGGGCCCCTCGGCAGGATGCGCGCGAAGACGGGCGTGGACTTCGACCTCCCGACCGAGGCGCAGTGGGAGTTCGCCTGCCGCGCCGGAACCGGCACGATGACGCCGTCCGGCGACTTCACCGCCTCCACGCACGAAAGCGTCCTCAATCCCATCGCGTGGTACAACAGCAACACGCAAATCGGCTATTCAAACTGGCGCGGCCCTCTTCACCGCGTCGGCACCAAGGCCGCCAACCCCTTCGGCCTCTACGACATGATCGGCAACGTCGGCGAAATCTGCCTCGACTGGTATGCGGAGGACTACAATCTCGGAAACGCAGACCTCGAAACGACGGTCTTCATCGAGCCGGAAGGCCCGGCGACGGGCTCCGCCCGCACCAGCCGCGGCTACTACTGCCGCTACGACTATCCGGGCATGCATTCGGCGGCGCGTTCCCAATGCGAGACCTCGAAGTGGTATGGCGCCCGTCTCATGTGTCCCGTGGGGCTTGTCTTTCCCGCCGATGAGAAGAAGACGCCCGCGAACTAGACGAACCCAAGGAGAATCCCGACATGAAACGCATTCTGACATTCTGCCTCGCCTTGTCGCTCGTCGCGACGGCCTCCGCGCTCGGCCCGCGTCTCGTTTCGGCCACGATGTCGCAGCCAGACTACTCGAAGAAGGTCTTCATCGAATACACGCTGGACGAAGCCCCAGGCATCGTGACGCTCGACATCCAGACCAACCGCACCGGCGCCGCGACCTCCGACGAGGCCGACTGGGCCTCCATCGGCGGCGAGAACATCCAGCAGATCGACGGCGACGTCAACCGGCTCGTCGCCGACCTCGGCCCGCACACCCTCACCTGGCATGCCTTCGACGCCTGGCCAGACCACAGGGTGAAGAACGGCGCCGCCCGCGCCGTCGTCACCGTCTGGGCCACAAACGCCCCGCCCGACTACCTCGTCGTCGATCTGACGAAGGACAACGAAGTGCGCTACTACACGGCGCCGGAATTCCTTCCATACGGTGGTCTCACGCCCACCAATGCCTACTACCGCACCGATGCCATCGTGATGCGGAAGATCCCCGCCCAGGCGGTCGAGTGGAAGATGGGGTCCGCCCCGGATCAGTACAGGCACAGGGATAACGAGACGCAACACCACGTGATCCTCACGAACGACTACTACATGGCGATCTACATGCTCACGCGCGGGCAGGTCGCGAAGTTCGCGTCGTGGTCCGGAGCCGCGGCGGATGGCAGCTTCGTTTGCGACGGCCAGAAGGCCTGGACGGGTATGAACTACGGCTCCGTCTATTGCGGAGACGTGGCCGACCCGACGAACTCCGCGCCCTGTCTTGGCACCAAAGAGGCTTTCATGCGCGGGACGGGCGACGCCTATTCTTGGCCCGCCGGACGGCACAAGGTGCAGTCCACGCGCTGGCTCGGCAAGGCTCGCGCCAAGACAGGCGTCGACTTCGACATGCCGACCGAGGCCCAATGGGAGTTCGCATGCCGCGCCGGTACGACGACCGTCGTCTATTCCGGCGATTACGACGCGAGCAACCAGGCGAACCTCAGCATAATCGCGTGGTTTAGCGGCAACAGAGGCGGCTACGATTTCCATCCCGTCGGCATGAAGGAGCCAAACGCCTTCGGCCTCTACGACATGATTGGCAACGGCAAGGAGATATGCCTCGACTGGTATGCGGCGGACTACGGCGGGCTGGGGAGCAAGTTCGAGCCGGAAGGCCCCGCCACCGGAACGACCCGTGTCTATCGGGCCCACCGCGCGACATACTCATACCCCTATCATACATGCGCCTGGAGGGAGGACTCCTCCGGCGATGGCCGCTACGGCACCCGCCTCGTCTGCCCGGTCACGTTGAAGTACCCCGACGGCGAGAAGTAGTTTATCCACCATGAACGCCAGGCGGGTCCTTCTTGCTTCGTACTTCGTCCTTCTTGCTTCGTTCGCGGCGCTTGCCGCCGCGAACGACTTCCGCCCGCCCTTCGACAAGGGCGACTACAGGGGACGCGTCGGCATCCAGGCGAACCCATGGTTCCCGCCGAGGAAGGCCCCAATGTATGCATGGGGAGGCCCGAACCGCCCCTACGTCACGCTGGAGGGGTCGAAGGAGGAGGTCTGGCGCCGCGGCGTGGAACTGTGCGCGCAGTACGGAGTGGACCAGATCTGCCTGGAGATCAACGAACCGTCGTCGTGGGCGGGCGAGTTCCGGGTGCTGCTCAATGCCGTCGGGACGAACGACCCACCCGTGAAAATCGGGATGTTCTTCGGGATGTTCTCGCAGGGAACGGATGCCGTCATCGCCTCCATGAAGAAGGTGCTCGGGCCCTTCCGCGATGACTTGAGGAGCCATCCCGCCATCAACCGCGCGGACGGCCATCCCGTGCTGGTGGTGTACTTCCCGCTCAAGTTCAAGCCCGCGGAGTGGAAGGAGGTGTTCGACGCGCTCGACGCCGAATTCGGCCGGATGGTCTACCTCCTGGACATGAACAAGCTCGTGGTGAAATGCCGACAGCAGGGCGGCACGGTGGAGGAGCAGGACAGGCGCTTCGAGGAGATGCTGCGGGAATACCTCCCCTACTTCGACGGCATCTCCAGCTACGGGACGGGATACGCCGTGCCGTTCGACGTGATCAGGAAGGTCATGGCGGACTATCCGCAGAAGATCAACGAGGGCGAGGGTCTCTTCACCTACCTCTGCCACTTCCAGATGGGCGGCAGCCAGGTCGATCTTTCGAAGACCTGGCGCGACAGGCTCGCGGGATGCTACTCGTCGGACCCCGACGCCATCCTTCTCACAAATCTCCTCGACCAGTACGAGAATTCCGCCGTCTTTCCCTGCTACGATCGCGAGGACTTCTGCCTCCGCTACCTCGAATGGACACTGGAGACGTGGAAGGGGCGGACGTTCAGGCGCATGAAGTCGCCGGAGCTCGTCGTGTGCAATTGGAATTCCGTCCTCCTCGGCTGGCAGAGCCTCGACTTCGAGGTGCTGGGCTTTCCGATGGACGCGCAGGACACGGCCGTTACGGTGTCGCTCGACATCTGCGACACGGCGGGCAAGGTGCTCCATACCTTCCCCGAGCGGGCGATGGACCTCAACACGTTCCGCGCCGAGCGCTTCTCCGTCCCCTCCACGCAGTTCGCGGGCGAGCGCGGCGTCGTGCCGCGCCTCCGCTACCGCTGGGCGGGGCGCGAGCATTCCATGAACTACGGGCCGATGACGCTCATCGACCCGTCGCTCCGGCCCTACCGCCTGTTCTGGGCCCGCTCCACGAAGAACGCGCTCGCCGTGGATGGCCGGAACGAGTGGACGCTCGACGGCGTGGAGCCGGGCGGCACCCACCACCCTTCGCGCACCGGGCTCTCGCGCTTCAGCTCCGCCATCAAGCCCGTGTTCCAGAAGTGGGCCGGCTGCTCCCGCGCCGGTATCCGGCGCGACGGGCTGGAGTTCCTCTACCATGGCGCCAATCTCGACCGCGACATCACGGTGGACGTCCCGCAGCCCGGCGGGGCGCTCCACTGGTACCATCTGGAGATGGAGAACGCGGAGGGCAAGAAGTTCCAGACTCTGCCGATCTGGGACGCGGACGGCTCGCGCGAGCGGATGGTCAGGGTGCCCGTCTGGAAGGAGGACGGCGAAATTGCCGACTTCGGCATCGAGGAGACGCGCGTCCCGGTCTGGCACTATCCGGTCGCCGACGACTACGGGCGCGTCCTCCTCGACGTCAGCGGCTGGGGGCACCACGGCTACATCCTCTCGCGGGTGGTCGGACCCATGCAGGGGCACCTCGGCTTCACCGGCTACAACCATAGCCACAACGGCTATGTCGGATCGACGGCCGACAAGGATTACAAGTCGCTCTTCCGGCGCGATGAAGACGGGCGCGGCTACCTGAGATTCGACGGCAGCAACGACTATGTGTCCGTCATGGGCTGCACGGCCTTCCCGGCGGCCAGCACCTACGAGATGTCGGTGCGGCCCGCCGAACTCGGCCGGGAAATGGGGCTTCTCGGCACCGCCAACAACCAGGTCAACATCGTGCTGCTGCCCGACGGGACTATCCGGGTCTCGCGCCGGGGCGCGGTCGAGGGAATGGGCGGCGGCAAGCCGTCGCGGACATTCGACAGCGCCATCGACTCCAAGACGAAGCTCGCCGCAGGCGAGTGGGCGACGATCGCCGTCACCTACGACCTGCGGACGCTGCGCCTCCACGTGAACGGGAAGCTGGAAGGCGAGGCGGAATGCGCCCCCGTGAAAGACCACGAGTGGATCAACCATGTGTTCATTGGCGCGGAATGCCGTTTCGTGCATGAACCTCATGACTACTTCCACGGCGATATCCGCGCCATCCGCATGACTGGCCGCAATCTCTCGCCCGACGAATTCCTGTAGATTCCGTCCACGAAGGCTCGCGCCAAATCCATCTAATCGACGGAACGCCAACCGTTGGAGAAACCGAACAACCATGAACGCCACAGCCCTCATCTGCACACAGAAGCAGCACTTTTCCCTCCTCCCCGTCACCCTTCCCGATCCCGGCCCGGGTGAGGTCTCGATCCGCACCCTCTATTCCGGCGTCAGC